>Ga0302274_10003815_pt1 | contig 13284 bp, 11 predicted proteins | sample III_Bog_N2_1_FD_198755 | JGI IMG/M metagenome (GOLD analysis project Ga0302274, IMG submission 198755) | Peat permafrost microbial communities from Stordalen Mire near Abisko, Sweden - III_Bog_N2_1 | ecosystem: Environmental > Terrestrial > Soil > Wetlands > Peat | place: Sweden: Abisko...
TCTCGGGATGGTCATTGTGGATGAGGAGCAACGGTTTGGTGTGAAACACAAGGAGGAGCTTAAAAATCGTTTCCGCCTCATTGATGTGCTCACGCTTTCGGCCACGCCGATTCCCCGGACGCTCTATCTCTCCCTCATGGGCGCACGGGATATGTCGGTGATCGAGACACCGCCTCCGGCCCGTCAACCCGTGGAAACCGTGATTTGTGCCTACGACGAACGCATCATCCGCGACGCGATCCAGCGGGAGAGGGCCCGCGGGGGACAGGTCTATTTTTTGCATAACCGGATCAGTTCCATCGAGAAGGTCTCCAACCGTGTGCTGGAGCTCTGTCCGGGAGCGAAGGTGCTGATCGGCCATGGACAAATGGCGGAAGGAGAGCTCGAAGAGGTGATGAAGCGGTTTGTTGAGGGAAATGCCGATGTTTTGGTCTCCACGACGATCATTGAGAGCGGACTCGATATCCCCAATGCGAACACGATTATTATCGACCGTGCCGACCGTTTTGGGCTTGCCGATCTTTATCAGCTCCGCGGTCGCGTTGGAAGAGGACGCCAGAAAGCCTACGCCTACCTGATGTTGCCACGGGATCTGATGATGCTGGGCGAGGCACGAAAGCGGGTACAGGCGATCCGTCAGTATTCGCAACTTGGAGCGGGATTTCGGATTGCAATGCGGGATTTGGAAATCCGGGGTGCTGGAAATCTTCTTGGAACAGCCCAAAGCGGACATATTGCCGCCATCGGCTTTGATCTTTATTGCCGGATGTTGCGGCAGGCGGTCGAGAGAATGAAGGGGGTATCCGAAGCCCAGCCCAACCCTGCAACACTTTTTGATCAGCAGGCTTTGCTCCGGCTCGACTTTGTGGCCCTGACCCGTGAGGAGCTTGCCCTGACACCTTCCCGAAAAGAAGGACCGGAAATCCTGCGCTGCGGGGCATTCCTTCCCGAGGAGTATCTTCCCGAGTCAAAGCTCCGAATCGAAGCCCACCGCTCGCTTGCCTCTGCACCCGATCTGGCGTCGCTGGAAAAATTACGGGATGCCTGGAGGGATCGCTTCGGCCCATTGCCGTTGGAAGTCAGCAATCTTCTGATGTTGGAACGCATCCGCAGGGCTGCCGCCGCGAAGGGGATTACGAAGGTTGAAACCCGTGCCGAGAGGCTGATGATGACACGGCAGGGCGACTTTCTTCTCATCGGACATCGCTTTCCACGCTTGACGGCTTCGAGACCCGCTTCCAAGCTTTCCGAGATTTTACGCTTTCTGGAGGCACTGAAGCAGTAGGGTGTGCAGAGGCACCTCAACTGCAAACGCCATTCACTGAAATGATATCCAACCGAACTTTTTTGATACTTCGTTTTCTCCTCGCGCTTCTGGCGATTTCAGTTTCCCTGAACGCCTCCGAGGAGGTGGTCAATGGCATTGCCGCCATCGTGAATGGAGAGGTGATCACTTTTTCCCAGGTTCGGGAAATTGCCGCCACCCAGGAGAAATCGGTTTCCGAGGTCTATCAGGGAGAGGAGCTTGAAAAAAAGGTGAAGGAGATACGGCAGCAGGCGATCAAGGATCTTATCGACCGCGCACTGATCCTGCAGGAATTCAGAAAAAAGGAGAAGGAAGGCGCCAGCATCCCCGATTATGTGGTCGATGACAGCATCCAGCGCATCATCCGCCAGGACTTTGGAGGAGATCGCATGGCTTTTGTCCGCACGCTTCAGGCGCAGGGATTCACCATGGCGCGGTTCCGTCAAACGGAGAAGGACAAGATCACCGTGCAGGCGATGCGCCAGTCCAAGGTCAGCGACAACGTCATCGTTTCCCCCGTCAAGATACGAGCCTATTACGAGAAGAACATTGCTTCGTACACCACACCCGAACAAGTGAAACTCCGCATGATTGTTCTGCATGAGGGATCTGCCAGTGGAGGGGATGCATCGAGTGATGCAGCCATCAGCAAAAAGCAGATGGCCTCGGAAATTCGAGCGAAGCTCGCAGGAGGTGCCGAGTTTGACAAACTTGCCCAGATGTATTCGGAGGATTCGACGAACGAAGCGGGTGGCGACTGGGGCTGGATTGAGCGCAAGACCCTCAATCAAAATCTGGCCAAGGTAGCCTTCTCCCTGAAGAAGGGGGAAATCAGCCAGGTCATTGCCGTGGACAACACTTACTACATCCTGATGGTCGAGGATGTGAAACCCTCAATCACCAAATCCTTGAAGGAAGTGCAGGAAGAGATTGTTCAAAACCTGATTCAGCAGGAAAAACTCAAGGGTCAGGAGCAGTGGCTCCAGACGCTGAGGCAGAATGCCTATATCAAAATCATGTAGTCCCATGACTGTCCGGCTTCCAGTCATCGGTCTGGTTGCTGGTGATCCTGCGGGGGTGGGCCCTGAATTACTCGCCGAAGTGTTGAGGCACCCGCCTGACAATGTCGTTCTCAAGGTGATCGGGGATCCCTCGGCAGTCCATCCAGGCCAACCCACCCGCGAAGGGGCACTGAGGGCCATTGCTTGCCTCGAGGAATCGGCCCGGCGGGCGCTTGCCGGAGAACTTGCCGCGGTGGTGACGGGACCGGTGAACAAGAAACATCTGCACGAGGCCGGTTTTTCTTATCCGGGTCAGACCGAGTTTTTTGCGGCCCGGGCCGGGGTGAAGAATTTCGCCATGCTTTTGACCGGAGGACCGCTCACCGTAGCCCTGGTGACGGCCCATGTGCCCCTCAAAGAGGTCTCCAAACTGCTTTCCACTTCCGAAATCGTTCGGGTTGGAGGTTTGCTTTCGCACTTCCTGCTCCGGAGAGGCATCGAATCGCCACGTATCGCCGTCACGGGGCTCAATCCCCATGCCGGGGAGAACGGCGATCTTGGTGACGAAGAAGATCTGGTGATCGCACCCGCCCTGCCTTTGCTCACCGCCGCGAATCCCGGGACAAGCTTCTCCGGTCCCTGGAGTCCCGACACGATTTTCTGGCGCACCGTGCAGGGGGAATTCGATGCCGTGCTCTGCATGTATCATGATCAGGGGCTGATCCCGCTGAAGCTGATTGGCTTCCACGAGGGCGTGAATGTCACTCTGGGCCTTCCTTTCCTGCGCACGAGTCCAGACCATGGAACGGCTTATGATCTGGCCGGAAAGGGAATTGCGCGGGCCGACAGTTTCCTTTCAGCGGTGCGTTTGGCGGCAAGATTGGTAGATTAATCATCATTTGAAATTGCTTTTTGATTGATTGAACGGGCCTCTCCGTTTGCTCTTTGGTGGTGGAACAGTCATCCCCTTCATCTCAAACATCCCAATCTCCCCATAGCTCTCCCCTTGGAGAACTTGTTGCGATTCGCCGGCAGAAACTCGGGGCGCTCCGTGATCTGGGTGTTGATCCTTATGGAGCTTCCTTTGAGACAAGCGGCAGCGTGGCCGAAATCAGGGAGGGTTTCATGGAAGGCAGGGCAGTGAGTCTGGCCGGTCGCATCACCGCCTACCGTGACATGGGCAAGAGCCGCTTTCTGGATCTCTCGGACATCGGCGGAAGGATGCAGGTCTATCTCAACAGCAAGGAACTCGACGAGGTCTCGCTTGCTGTGGCGGCACAGCTTGATATTGGGGATTTCATCGGTGTGCGTGGCGAATGCTTTACGACAAGGACGGGAGAGGCAAGCGTGCGCGGCACTGGTCTGACAATTCTCTCCAAGTCGCTTCGCCCCCTTCCTGACAAGTGGCATGGCGTGCAGGATTCCGAGACCCGCTACCGGCAGCGATACCTCGACCTGATTGCCAATCCGGGGTCGCGATCGACCTTTCTGCATCGTTCGGCAATCGTCCGTGAGATCCGAAAGTTCCTGGATGAAAGAGGATTTCTGGAAGTTGAAACCCCGATGATGCAGGCGATTCCAGGAGGGGCGGCCGCCGAACCCTTCAAGACTCATCACAATGCCCTAGGTATGGATTTTTTCCTGCGCATCGCCCCTGAGCTCTATCTGAAGCGACTGCTCGTGGCCGGATTTCCGAAAGTCTTTGAACTTAACAGAAGTTTCCGCAACGAGGGAATCTCAAGGCGGCACAATCCGGAGTTCACCATGCTGGAGGCCTACTGGGCCTATGCCGATTTTCAGCTCATGTCGGTTCTGGTGGAGGAGTTGGTCTGCCATCTCGCCTTGATGCTCGGCAATCAGGATCACCAGGTGCATCATCGCGACCCGGAAGGGAATGTCACCCGGACGATCAATCTCGCACGTCCCTGGAAGCGCGCCTCCTACCACGAGCTGATTGAGTCAGCCGTGCCCGGATGGTTCGCCCTGGACCAGGTTGGGAAGCGGCAGCGATGCGCAGAACTCACCCTCGACATCTCCCATTGCCCTGAGGAGTTCGAGATGACGCAGCATGTCTTTGAAAAACTGGTGGAGGAAAAGACTATTGATCCCTGTTTCGTCACCCACGTGCCCAAGGAACTGGTACCGCTGGCCCGCCTCAATGACGCCGACCCCACAAAGGTCGACGTCTATGAACTGATTATCAACGGGCAGGAAATTTCCCCTGGCTATTCCGAACTCAATGATCCCGACCTCCAGCGGGAACGGCTGGAACATCAGGCGGGAGAGGAGCAGCAGAAGATCGATACGGAGTTTCTGGAGGCACTGGAATACGGGATGCCCCCTGCCGGGGGTATCGGCATCGGGATTGACAGGCTTGTGATGCTGCTCACGGGAGCGGAATCAATCCGTGATGTCATTCTGTTTCCGCATTTGAAACAGCGCTCGTAGGATGAAGGGATGTCATCCGAAGTGCTTCATCCCAGCGGTCAGAAATCGGAGATCAGAAGTTAGCTTAACCTGAAGTCTGACTTCCGAACTCTGATCTCTGATTTTCTGTGAAAGCCGTTTCTGGATTGGTTCAGGATACCCCTCGGGAATGCACAGGCCCTTATAAAGGCCCCCTGGGCCTTTTCCCGGTCCCCTACTCGCGAAGAGTTTTCAACTTCCATTGGTTTAATTTTTACAATGCCATCTGCTTTCAGATCATCCTGGGGGCTCCCATTGTCCTGTTGGCCAAGGATCTTGGAGCGGACTCCACGACGCTTGGCCTCATTGAGGCCTTCACCCCGCTGATGACCATGATGCAGCTCCCTGCCGCCAGGCATCTCGGCAGGTTCAGTTACCGTTCCTTCGCCCTGATGGGGTGGGGACTGCGATCCATTTTTATCGGAACCTCGGCCATCGTGCCGTTGCTTTTCTTTTTCTCGAAGGAAGTGCGACTGGGTTTGCTTTTGGCAGGTCTTTTTTTGTTTAATCTGATCCGTGGAATCTCCACGGCAGCCTTCCTCCCCTGGATCACTGGAATCGTCCCATCCTCCATGCGGGGGCGTTATATCGGGGTCGATCATACCTTCATTTACGGAGGATCGCTCCTCACGATGCTTTTTTCAGCACTTCTGATGAGGGGGCATATCGAACCGTGGAGGTACTCCATCGTCCTCCTGCTTTCGGTGTCGGGTGCCGCAGTGAGTCTGCTCTATCTGAGGCTGATTCCCGATGCGGATCATACCGAGGCCACCGCGAGCTCTTCGGAACGGGTTTCCTGGCGCAGGATGCTTTCCGTGGTGCCTTTCAGAAATTCGATCCTTTTCAGCCTGCTCTTCGGGACGGTGACCGGCGGATTATCAGTCTTTCCCGTGGAGTATCTCCGGATGCAGGCCCATTTTACCCCGGCGACGATTTTCGCCCTTTCTTCGGCAACATTTTTTGCCCCACTCCTGATCCTTCAACGACTCGGTCGCATGGTCGACCGTTTGGGAAGTCTTCTCGTCATTCGTGCGGCAATTTCAGTTTTTGCCCTTGTGCTCTTCATCTGGTTTGGGATGTCGGCGGGCCTCATTCGCCATGACTGGAAGATTGTCCTTCTGCTCAATCTCCTGGGTGGCATGGGTGTGGCCGGCTTCAATCTCGCCAATCTGCATCTCGTCATGTCCGTCGTTCCTGATGCGGGCAAGAATCATTATTTCGCCCTGACAACAGTGATCACCAGCCTTGGAATGGGGCTTGTGCCGATTCTTTGGGGAACGATCCTCGACTCACTCGGCGGCCTGGATCTGACGGAGGGACCTTTTCATCTTCGGAGGCACAGCATCTACTTTCTGGGAATATTTCTGCTCTCCCTTGTAGCTTTGATCGCCAGCAGGATACTGATCCAACCCGCATCTCATCACACGCCGGAAGCCGTGTAGAGCTTTTAACAAATGCCGAAACCAGAGGAAACTGCTTTGCGAACTTTCAGAAATCCAAGTATAGCGATAGGTGCGATGATAAAGAAATTGCGCCTTGGAATGCTTTTTGCCGCCTTTTTTATGGCGGGTCTCAGCACGATTCCCAGTGCTCTCGCCATTATTGGAGAGACTCCGGAGGAGTCGGAACTTCGCTATGGAGTGGCCCTGAAAAACGGGCCTGATTGGAAATTCTACAAAAAAGCTGGATTTGATATCCGTGTGCATTTTTCCTCGGGACTGACCGATCAGGTGATTTACAAGAAAAACCTCCGTGATAAGGAGGGCCGTCTGGAGGATTTCAGCTTTGATGAGATCGCCGTGCTGCTTGACAACAATTCCCAAGGCAGTAAGTGGGAAAATTTGGAAAAGGGCTATGAGACTGCTGAATTCAAACAACGCCGTTGGAAGTGCGAGAAGATTCCCATCGAGGCCTACTATGATGATGAGGAACTCACACTCACAGTGTTTGCAACGGATGAAAACAAGATTCAAAAAATCTATAAAGTGCATCCTAAAGTGAATCAGGAAAGGCTTCTCAATACCTTTGGGGTCTAGAATCAATCAATAAACTTTTCCTGGGGAAAGTTTTCATCCCCTGAGTTGCCTGCAACAACCGGTTCTTTCAGAAAAACTGAAACCTGCGGGGAATCGCTCACTCAGAAACCCATCAGTCTATCACACAGGCTCTCAGCAGTTTTCTTGCTTTTTTAACGGTTTATCCGGCTCCCGTTTTGCTTTCTACTTCTCCGATGTCCCGCAGCATGCCAGCACCGCTCTTTCTCGCATCCCGCTATCTGAAGCCGAAGCGCACTTTCCTTGCGGTGATCACGCTGATTTCTGTCATTGGAGTGACCCTTGGAATCACGGTGCTGATTCTCGTCATGTCAGTCATGACAGGATTTGAAAAAGAGTTGCAGCGGAAGGTCATTGGTTTCGACGCCCATCTTTTGATTTCCAACAAGGGACTGATGGAAGATTGGCACGCGGTCGCGGACAAGATCACTAACGCCCCGGGTGTGGTCGCCTCCGCGCCCTTTGTCCAGGGGCCGGTCATCGTGGAATTCAATCATCAACGTCTCGCTCCAAAGATCCGAGGCATCGAACCCGGCCTGGAACAAAAGGTTGGGGATCTTTCAAAATTCATCATCTCGGGAAAACTCGATCTCTCCGGGGATGACGCCGTGCTTGGCTCCGAACTCGCGCGTGCACTCGGAGTGCAAGTGGGTGATGCGATCACCGTCTATTCCCCGAGAAACATCGGGGATGTGCTGGAACAGATAGATCTTCTCAAGAAAAAATCATCGGGCGGGGCCGGAGAGAAGGCGGCGGATCTTGACTCCCTGCGACAGATGGTGCTTCCAACCGAACTGACGGTCACGGGAATCTTCGAGAGTGGCCGGTATCTTTACGACAGTGAGTTTCTTCTCGTGCCTCTGCACATTGGGCAGGAGCTTTACGGACTGGGTGGTTCGGTGCACGGACTGGCGGTGCGGACGGTCGATCCCGATCGCGCGGCGGAAGTGCGCGAGGGAGTGCGAAAACTGCTCCCCGGGGAGTTTTCCTGCGTCACGTGGATGGAGATGAACAAGGAACTTTTCGATGCCATCGCGATGGAACGGCACGTGATGTTTTTCCTTCTGATGTTCATCATTCTTGTCGCTGCCTTCGGCATCATGAACACCCTGATTACCATGACCGTCCAGAAGACCCGGGAAATCGGCGTTCTCAAGGCTCTCGGTGCCAGAACATGGCAGGTCATCTCCGTGTTTCTGATTCAGGGAATGGTGATCGGTATCTTTGGTGTCGTCAGCGGTCTTGCCCTCGGAATGACCCTCATCCGCTGGCGCAATGAAGTCAGTCAATGGCTTGCGTCCGTGATGGGAATCGAAATTTTTCCCCGCAGCGTTTACCAGTTCAATGAAATTCCCGCCGAGGTGGTTCCCGGCGATGTGGCGCTCATTTGCATCACGGCCTTTGTCATTTGTTCCCTGGCAGCTCTTATTCCAGCCTGGATTGCCTCACGACTTGATCCCGTGAAGGCTCTGCGGTGTGAGTAGGAAGGGATGAATGGGGAAAAACCCGAGATTTGAAGAGAGGAAGAGAGGGATACTGTATTTTTTGCTGACTCTGGTTTCGGGTCTTAAGTCTCATTCCTCAATTTTCATCCTTCTTCACAAGAACTGCTCTCTCAGTCCCTCGACGAGGAGAAACAGTCCAAAGAAAATGCCCGCGATGCAGGCGAGGTTCCAGCGGTCTCTTTTTTCACAGATCCATCCTATCAGATCGCGGTGGAGATAGGGCATCCCGACAAGGAAAAGTCCCGTGAGCGCCCAGCAATAGGCCAGGAATACGAGGGTGAAATGGAGCAATCCAGACTTCAAAAAGGTGATCGTGAGCACGGGCCCGGCAGCGAGAAGGAGCAGAAATCCCAGGGATCGTGAGGAGAGAAAGTCGGGAACGAATTTCCAGAAAAGACAGGCTCCGACGGTGATCGCGATCAGGATAAGATTGCGCATCGAGGAAAACTCCCCAAGATCCGTGGTCGCGACGAGGACAAACGTCCAGAGTGCCGAGATTCCGAGCAAAAGCGTTCCAAAGATGCGCGAACGGGGAAAGGCACGCGCTGTCGTGATGCTGAACTCCGGCAGGAACCATCCAAAAAGATGAGTTCCAAAAAGAACCGCTCCGATCAGGATGGCGAGAATCGGAAGTGTCACCGGGGGAAGAAGAGAGGAGGAATCCATGGAAATTGTGCTGAGATGTTGTGGCGTTTATTCGCGCGCTTGCCAAGCTTCACTCGCAAGAGCGGCCTCTGCTGCGGCCACTTCGGCTTCTTTTTTACTGCGACCTTCGCCTTCGCCAAGGCGTATCCTCTCCCAGACCACGGAACACCGGAAGTGCTTCTGGTGCTCGGGACCGCTCTGCTCGAGGAGTTCATAGACCGGAGCACTGGGAGCCAGGGACTGAAGCAGTTCCTGAAGTTTTCCTTTTGGATTGATTTCTTCGGGCTCCACGGAGACAGCAAGCAGATCGTTGGCTGCCACCTTCAGGATAAAGGAAGTCACCGCCTTCAGTCCACCGTCCAGATAGATCCCTCCCACCAGGGCTTCAAAAGAATCACCGAGCGTTGATGCGCGCTCGCGCCCCCCGCTTGACTCTTCGCCACGTCCCATCATGAGATGCTCGCCGAGTCGCAGGTTCGACGCATGGATTTTCAATGCCGAGCGGGAGACAAGGCGAGTCCGGATTTTGGTCAGTTGTCCTTCGGTGAATTCCGGAAACCTTCGGAAAAGTTCCTCGGTAATGACGAGCTGAAGAACGGCATCGCCCAGAAATTCGAGCCGCTGATTATCAAAGGGGTAATCCTTCCTTTCCAATGAGATGCTGGAATGGGTCAGGGCCTCGGCTAGCAGCAGTGAATTGCGGAATTTATAACCGATCCGCTCTTCAAGCGGATTCATCAGATGATGGGCGGCAAGAAGTGAAGTATCCATGCAGCCTTTCAGTAATGCGACCCGCCGATCAGGCCGCAAGCTCTTTTACACAACCCGGGGATCGAAATTACCTGTAGCGTCCATAGCAGCCGCCATGCCATCCGTAGTTTCCGCGGTAGTAACAGCCGTTGTAAAAACCACAGCTGTTACGATAGGGCCAGAATCCCCCGCCATACCAATAACCATAACCAAACCCCGGATAAACGGTGGGAGCGACCACCACGGGTGCGGCGGTCGTGTAGTAATAGGGAGCAGCAACCGGAGGTGGCGGCCCTCCGGCGGTGACGACAGCTCCATTGTAGGGATACCCCGGCGCAACACATCCCGAGATCATGAGTGATGCGACACCCAGAACCAGTGCACGTCTGGGAAGGGTGGTAAAAAAGTTCACGGAATATAAAAAGAAAGTCAGCGGTTTGGCACTTCGCCAGGAAAAAGGCTGCCGTTATTGAGTCTGCGATTTCTTGTGAGAATTTTTGTTTCCACCTTGGAAGTGCTGATTTCCCTGAGAAGGCCGGTTGCCCTGGGCGTGGTAGCCTCCCTGTACCGGATGACTGGCATGAGCGGGACGGTTTGCCTGGGCACTACGGTTCAACTGGCTGTTGTTGTTGACCGTTCTGTTCCGGTTGATATTGGTGTTGCTGTTGACGGTGGTATTCCGATTCACATAGGTGTTACTATTTACCGTGGTATTCCGGTTCACATAAGTATTGCTATTGATGGTGGCATTCCGGTTCGACTGCCAATTACTGTTTCCCTGCCAGGAATTGTTTCCACGATAATTATAACCACCGTAGTAACGACCGTTGTAGAAAGAGCAGCCGCTGCGGTAAGCCCAGAATCGTCCTCCGTACCAGTATCCATTGCCATACCCTGAATAATAAGTGGGTGTGATCACTACCGGGGGGGACGCGACGACAACATTGGCTGAGGCAACCCCGACTCCTTCGGTGATGGGAACCCCGTTGGAGTCAACCGGGACGACGCATCCGGTAAGCAGGCAAGCAGATATCAGTGCCGCAGCAAAAAAATGGGAACCGGGAAGAGAGGAAGCATGCGCGATGATTTTCATTTCCGAATATGACACCAGAGTGAATCAATGGGTTCAAACAAATCTCATCAATTCATTTTGATTTTGCACATTGGTTGCAACACCGCTATATCTCCAAACCCTGTTTTCATATTCTTCTGGATCGGTAGCTCAATGGTAGAGCAGTTGACTCTTAATCAATTGGTTGAAGGTTCGAGTCCTTCCCGGTCCACCAGCTTAAACGCTGGATTTAGGGGCGATATGCCTTTCTTGAGGAAAATTCACTCTTGTGCTTTTCAGGCTGATTGATGCGACCGTATAGGTTGGAGGCGGCCATGTTGGCTCGAAATCATGAGTCCTGTCACAGCACATCGCGGCATTACTACCGGGCGTTCACCAAAAAATACCTTCCTGTTGAAACTTTCGCGTTGGATGTTGATTCTCTTGTCGCTGCCTCCGGTGGGCACGTCCCTTTGTCGTGCGGATGGCTGGGACACCCATCCCGAGACGTGGGCCGCGACCGACGGACTCAATCGTACAGTTGCTGAGAATGCCACTACCGGAAATCCCAAAACGGGCAAGTACGCAGGCATCTTCTACTATATCTGGCAAGGACAGCATGGCACCGCACTTTACGATATTTCAAAAATCCTGGCGCAAAATCCTCCGCCATGGGGACCGGCTGGCGCCTTTCACTTTCGCTCAGAACCGTTGTATGGCTATTACAAATCGGACGACGAGTGGGTCATGCGCAAGAATGCCCAGATGCTGGCGGATGCCGGCGTGGACGTTATCTTCCTGGATAACACAAACGCCACAACCTATCGCGATATTTACCTCAAGTTATGCCGTGTTTATACTGACATCAGGAAAGCGGGCGGGAAAACGCCCCAGATCGCGTTTATCACCTGGTCCTCGTCGGGCCATACAGTTCAGAAACTCTACGACGAGTTTTACTCGACCGGGCAGTACAAGGATCTGTGGTTTGAATGGGAGGGAAAACCCTTGATCCTGGCCAAGCCGGCCGAGTTGACGCCAGCGCTGGCCTCCTTTTTTACCGTCCGCTCCTCGTGGGCGTGGGATCCCGGGCAGAACAAGTGGCCCTGGCTGGAACATAGCCCGCAGCAGGGAGGCTGGACGACCTCACCTCAACATATCGAGGAAATGGTGGCCGAGACGGCGGAACATCCTATCTCAAACATTGGAAAGAGCTTCCACAATGGTCACGAACCGTCTCCGAACGCGTGTCAAAGCGGGCAGGGACTTTATTTTGCAGAACAGATCAAGCGGGCTCTCGCAGTGAATCCCCAATTCCTGTTCATCACGCAGTGGAACGAGTGGATGGCGCAGCGTTTTGTCGCGTCAGGCGGAGCCGCTACTTTTGTAGGGCAGCCACTGAAGCCGGGTGATACCTTTTTCGTCGATGTCTACAGCACGGAATTCAACCGCGACATCGAGCCGATGAAGGGCGGTTACCAGGACAACTACTATTACCAGATGGTGGATGCCATCCGCCGTTTCAAGGGCACACGCTCACCCGAGTCCGCCTCGCCGCCCACCTCCATCCCGCTTGACGACTTCAACGCATGGTCGAACGTACGCCCGGAATACCGTGACGATGTCGGCGATGTCTTCCACCGCGACGCCGTGGGGATGGACGACATCCACTACGTCAACTCCACGGGGCGCAACGATTTCAAGATCCTGAAGGTGGCTCGGAGCAAGAGGGCTCTAGCATTCTATGCAGAAACGGTCGCGCCCATCACCCCTCCGGGTGGATCCAACTGGATGAACCTCTTTATTGGGGTCGAAGGGGTCAAGAGTCCTGCCTGGGCGGGATTTCAGTACCGGGTGCAACCGTTGTCCAGCGCGCCTGATTCCCCGCTGGTTCTGGAGAAATTTGACGGCGTGTCTTGGAACCAGGTTGCCCACGCACCTTACAGGATGTCTGACAACAAACTGGTCATACGAATCCCGAGGAGCGCACTTGGTCTGCCGGCGACAACCGCCTGCGCTCTCTCATTTAAGTGGGCCGATAACATGCAGTCGGAAGATCCGACCGACTGGATCATCAATGGCGACACTGCCCCGAACGGCCGCTTTCGCTATCGGTATCTCGCCAAATAGCCGTCTGACGGGTCGATTATTTCCGTCTTCCTATTTCAATGCTTCAGCGGCTTGCTGGGAGTGCTGACCAGGTGCACATCGTCCACCAGCAAGCTGGAATCAATGCCGGCGGCGGTGGCATTGGAAATCACCAAGGTCACGCTGGGGGAAGCCGCAGTGAACGAATAGGTCACCAATTTGTAGGCGTTGCTGCCGCCCACCGGTTCGACGGTATTGCTGCAGGCGGTATTCCCGCCGATGGTCACCAGCGCCGTCGGCTTGTCCGTGCCAGCCCGCGCGTTCAATGAGAGCGACAACGTATAATTAGCGCCCGGAGTCAGTCCATCCAGCACCTGGCTGATGCCCGCCCCGTTCATCAGCCCCATCACATTGCTGCCGT
>Ga0302274_10003816_pt1 | contig 13283 bp, 9 predicted proteins | sample III_Bog_N2_1_FD_198755 | JGI IMG/M metagenome (GOLD analysis project Ga0302274, IMG submission 198755) | Peat permafrost microbial communities from Stordalen Mire near Abisko, Sweden - III_Bog_N2_1 | ecosystem: Environmental > Terrestrial > Soil > Wetlands > Peat | place: Sweden: Abisko...
CCGCAGGCAGGCGGACATTTTTTGCTGATACTCCTCGTTGGAACCGCGCTGGCTCACCCACACCTTCTCCAACGGCAGGCCGAGGGCGGCGGCCTGTTGTTCGAGCAGTTCCACCCGCACGCCGTGCATGGAGACGCGCTGAAAATGCTCGTTGCACGTCGTCAGCAGGGTGACCACTTCGTGGCGGTCATCCTGGAGGATCCGGTGAAGCGCCAGGGCGGAATCCTTGCCGCCGCTCCAGCAGAAAATGATTTTTTCTTTCATGCCATGAAGCTCGCCGGCCACTAAATCGGGTAAAACTTTCTCGGCCAAAGAGGGAAGGGGCTTGGCATCATTTAATCAAGGTCGTAGAGAGAGTTGCTGACGGAAAGAAAACCGGTGCCGGGAGCCACGACGGCGTCTTCCACGTTGTTGGTGCAGCAACCGGGCAGGGATTCCGAGTGGCCGTCGCAAAAGGCGGCGTTGCTGCGGTTTTGGTGGCGGAAACCCTGCGTGCCGCTGTTGCGCCCCCAGAAATCGGCGTCGCCGGGATTGGGCCAGGGCGCGCGCATGAATTTGTCCGCGCCCCCGGCATACTGGCCGTCGCCAAAGATCACGGTCTTGGCGGGATGTCGCACGGTGGAGCCTTTGGCGGGCTCGGGAATGTCCTCGTCCTGGCCGTGACCGAGGTAACTGGTGTTATAATTATAGCCGGTATAGGGATCGGTCAGCCAGTTGGCCGCGCCATCAAACGAGGGACACTGCTGGATTTGCTCGTTGCCGCGCCCCGGCCACAGCAGGCCGGGAATCACCGTGCCGGGATTGTCGCCCACGGTGGTCAGATCCCAGGCGTAGTAATAATCCACGCCATTGAGAGTGTCATCCCAATAGGCGACGGGGTAAAGATCAGCGTTGTCGCTGACATAAATTCCGACGGCCCCGCCCATTTGCCGGAGATTGCCCAGGCACTGAATGCGTTTGGCCGCAGCCTTGGAATTGCCCAGCGCGGGCAACAGCATGGCGGCCAGGATGGCAATGATCGCCACCACCACGAGCAGTTCGATGAGGGTGAAGCCGGATTTCCGGGGGACGCGTCGGGCGGTGATCCGCGCGCCCCCCGGTTTCCAAAGTGATGGCTGGTTTTCCGGCATTTAGGGCACGCTGATGGACAACCGGTAAAACGCCCGGTCGGCGGGCGCGGCATTGTCCTGCAAGGCCACCGGCAAGATGCTGGACGGCGTGAGATTGGTCAAGGTCGTCCAATGAATCAGGTCGGTGGAGCGCTGCAGGGTGTGCGCCGCGTTGGGCACGGGCGTGAACCGGAAGGCATAGCTGTTGGTCTGGTTTTGAATGGATAATTGCGGCGGCACAATTTGGGTGACGGCCAGGGCGGAGAAATTGGTCACGCCGGTCAGGAGGACTTCGCCGCCGGCCGGATTGTAGGTGAACGGCTGGGAAGTCCAGTCCGTGCCATTCCATTGATATACGCGCAGATCGCCGCCCGTGCCGGTGTAAGCGACGCCCGGGCGCAACCCGACATTGGCGAGACAGGTCACCGGGCCGGGGCCGGACAGGGGCTGGACCCTGATTTTATAAGCGCTGGAGACATTGCCCACCACGGGCGCATAGGCGGAAAATTCACTCAAAGCCACCGTGCTGACCCGGGCGTTCGTGCTGACAGCGGCAAACCCCAGGGCGATGAGGTTCTGGCCGGGATTGGCCGGGTTCTGGAAATCCAGATTGGTGAGGCCCGCCGCCAGATTGTCCGGCGTGATGGCCAGCGCATCGCCCACCACGACCGGGTTGACGGCGGCAATGGCGTCAATGACCGTGGCCACGCCCGGCCCCGGCTGAATCTGGACATATTGAATCCAGGGAAAACCGGATTCCCGCAAATCATAGCCGGTGCCGCCGGCCGCGCCGGCAAATTGGTCCAACGCGCCGGCGATGGATTGACCGCCAAAGTTATTCGTATAAATGAAGGGATTGAGCGGTTTGGTGGGGTTCAACTGCTCGGCCGTCCAAGAATCGTTGGTGTCATCCCAGCGGTAGGCCTGGTCGGGGAACAGCACGGGGGTGTTCGGATATGTATACCAATTCACGCCGTCCGGGCTGACGGAAACGGTGGTCGCATGGCCGAAAACCGCACTGCTGGTCAGGGAGGCGACGCTCAAATCCGCGGCGTCGCTGACGGCTCCGGAAAGCCCGGCCAGCCCCTCAAAGAAGGAGTTGCCATAAACGATCAAATCAATGCCGTAGGGATTGTTGGGGTTGTCATAGACTTTGCGCCCAAGCTCCACGGTGATCTGGCCGCCGCTTTTAATTTCGGTGATGATATCGGCCCCGGCCGGCGACTTATCATAGGGATCGTCAATGATGGAAACCCGGTTGGTGGCGGCTCCATCTAAAAATCGCAACGTGGGGCGGCCCAACACCGCCGCCGGATTGCCATACAACGCACTGCCGGCATCCAGGTTGTTCGTGCTGATGATTTGGGTCGCAAAGTCATTCGTATTGCACACATAGGCCACATAAGTGCCATCCGGGGACACGGGCGCATGTTTGTGGAGATTGTAAGGCGCATCCTCGTCGGGCTCATATTCGCCCGCCGCCACGGAAAAACCGATCCACGAACCGTTCGTGAGCGGCAGGAAACCCAGCCCGTTTTGGGCCAGTTCCCACTGCCCATTCGTGCCGGAGGAGTAATAGATGGGATCGGTGATCGTCCAAAACTCATTGGTGCCGCGATTGGGGGAGTTCTCAAAACCGCCCTCGTCCCCCAGTTCATTCCAGGTCTCCCAATTCGGGCCGTAGTGCCCCCCCCAGTATAAATCACCGCTGTTCAATGAATAGGCGGCGTCCACATCCAGATTGGGATCAATCAAAATGCCGTTGGTGAAGGTGTTGGCCAGGTCGGTGACCGTGCCATCGGTGACCCCCGCCGGGCCGCCGCCCTGGAGATTGAAGCCGATGGCCTGAACCCCGGGACCGTAGGTCGGGTCAATGTATTCCACCGCGTAAAGACTGGGATTGGCCGCCACAATGGCGTTGAACATCTGCGCGGCGGTGACCGTGCCGTTGAAACGATAACCCCACGTCATCGTCTTGTCGGCCACCGGTGCCGGGACCGAGGAGTAGGTGAGCGATTCCGGGGTGCTCCATTCAATGACCAACGCGGCGCGATTGGTGCCGGAGCCGGTCCAGAGCGGGATGTCATCCAGGGAAATGGCCGGGGATTTGGAGACGAACAACAAGCCGGCGAGCGCCAGCAGACTGATTTTTTTCAATGTCTGATCTTTCAATTTTGTCCCGCGTCATACGCGGAACGGTTTTAGTTGAGAGACCAGCGCGGAGCCCGAAGATTTTAGAAAAAAACCTCCAGACTCCGGCAAAACGGGGAATGAAGGCATTCGACGAGTTCCGCCGAAAACAGCTCGGCGGACTGGCCCCATCCTTCTCTTTGCGGAGAAGTGCCCCGAAGCGTTCGGAGCGGACGAGTGCAAGCAAACCGGTATCCTGACTCCGGCTTCATACCTCCTCCCGCCTTCCCGCCCGAGGGCAGTGGCAATGGGAATTGTAGCCGTCACAGTGGCGCAACCGTCCCGGAATTTCACCGGGTTCCCTGACATTTGAATGCATTTAGGAACGAACCTGCGTCCGTTCTTCCAAAGAACGGCCCCCAAACTACACCCAACGTTTTTCTTGCCAAGAAAAAACGCCGGAAAAAATTTAGCCCCCCCATCCCCGGTCGAAACCATTCGCTTTTGACCGCAAGATGGACGCAGATGAACGCAGATTAAAACCGGGCGGAAACGGGGATAACCACTGACACCCTCGGCGGCACCAAGGACGGCCGAACCATTCCACCGCTCCCAGGGGAGCAGGTCAGGGTGAGGGCGGACGTCCACCTGATCTTCGGGCTTCGCCCTTGCCCCCCATCTGCGTCCAGCTGCGGTTGCGTTTTTTTAATGGCATCGTCCCGGCTGCGCCAACCGAGAAAATCGCCCGGGGGACGACAGTTCAGTTGACGAGCCGGGCGGAAAGTCGCAAACTGACAGTCAATAAAAATGACAACAACGTATTTGGGAGACTAGACCTTGGGCGCACAATGGAAACAAGCCGGGCGCGAGATCAACGCGCAGAAAAAAGGCAAGATGGTCGTCAAGCTGGTCCGGGAAATCATGGTCGCCGCCAAGTTGCGCGGCCCGGATCCGGACCTGAACGCCCGCCTCTTCGCCGCCATCGAGAAGGCCAAAAAAGCCTCGGTTTATAAGGACACCATCGAGCGTGCCATCAAAAACGGCGCGGGCATCGGCGATGAAAAAACCCAGTTTGAAACCGTCGTTTATGAGGGCTACGCCCCGCACAAGGTGCCCGTGGTGGTGGAATGCCTGACCGACAACCGCAACCGCACCGCCCCGGAAATCCGCAATCTCTTCAAGGCCGGCTCGCTCGGCCAGCCCGGCAGCGTGGCGTTCTTTTTCAATCACCTGGGCGTGGTGGAGGCCACCCATACGGAGGTCAACCGGGATGCCGAGGGCGATGCCATTGAGGCCGGCGCCCAGGAAATCGAGCCGCTCGAGGCCCAGGAAATCCCCGAGGGCCAGAAGGGGGCGCGGTTCCTCGCCGAGATCAAGGATCTGGATCATGTGTCCAAGGCGCTGAAAGCCGCCGGTTGGAATATCATTGCCTCCGAAATCCGCTATGTCGCCAAGAACTTCCCCGAGATTTCCGAGGCCCACCGCAAAGATGTGATGGATTTCCTCAATGAACTCGATGACCATGACGATGTCCACCGGGTCTATGCGGCGTTGAAATGAAGCCCCCCCGGCTTTCCGCGATGAAGACGCAAATCCCCGAATCCCTGAAAGCCGAGCTGCCCCAGAACACCTGGGGAAAAGTGCTGGGGCTGACGCCCATCGTCATGACGGTCATTGCCACCCTGCTGGCGGGGGTGGCGTCCAGTGAAATGACCCGCGCCCAATATGACCGCGCGCTGGGGGCCCAGCTTCAATCCAAGGCGGGCGATCAATGGGGCTATTTCCAAGCCAAAAAATTGCGCGGCGCGTTGCAACAAAATTCCCTCGAACTGCTCCAAGCCACCATTGAAATCCCCCCGCTGGAGACGTCGGGAATTGAAACCGCGCTCGCCGCCCTGAATTCTCCCGCCGCGCCGCAGACCCGGGCCGCGCTGGAAAAGACCGAACTGCCCCCCGTGCCCGCCGGTGCGGAAATCAACGCCCCGGTCCAGGCCGCCTTGGACGCGCTGGGTGCCAGCCAATCGGAAGCCAAAGTCATCCAACTGCTCGCCGCCGTGACGGATCAGGATTTGAGCGAAGCCCTGGGCGCGGCCCAGGCGCGGGCGCTGGCCTTTGACGCCGCCGTCAAGCCGGTCAACGCGGATTTGGACCGCCTGGAGAAGAAGTTGACCCAACCCGGCGCCGGCAAGGGATTATTGCCGGGGTTCACGGCGGCGCGGCTGCGGTTTGGCGCGGCGCGTTACGATAATGAAGCGCGTTTGAACCAGGTCGTGGCCTACGTCTATGAATTGCAGGTGCGCAAGGCCAACGCCTCGGCGGAGCGGCATCACCATCGCAGCGGCAGTTTCTTTTACGGGATGCTGGCCGCCCAATTGGCGGTGATCATTTCCACGTTTGCGATGGCGGCCCGTCAGAAAAACCTCCTGTGGTCGCTGGCGGCGGCGGCCGGGTTGGTGGCCGTGTCATTTTCGGCCTACGTGTTTTTGCGCATCTGACGCGCCGTTGGCCGGCCACCCGCAACCAAGTTGAGCCTCCCGGATGAAAATTCGCTCCTCCCGAAGGGGTGGCCTTGCGGGGCTCCACCACCCGGAAGGTTGCCGGGGGGGGGGAATTCCCCGTTTAGCCATGTTTAGTTATGATGAGCCTTGGCGCAGCCGCGCAAATTGGCGTCCACTTTGCAAATGTGGTTATTGAGCCAGTTGCCGAGCATTTCCTTGAGTTGGATCACCACCGTGGTGGAGGCGCCGTCGCGTTTGACGAGTTCCACGAGGCTGCCATAGTCGCTGAGAAACTGGGCGTGGGCGGCTTTATTTTTACCGCGCACGGGGCATTGGTGCTGGTCCATGACGCCCTCCTCGTGCTTGAAATGGGAGGTGGCGTATTGGCCCAGGAAGGTCAGCATGTCCAGCAATTCCTCCTTGGCCGTTCCGTTCAGACAGGCGGCGTGCAGATCATTGATGCGCTCAATCAGCGTTTGATGTTGGGCGTCCACCGAAGCCACGCCGGTGGCCATCGCGGCTTCGTTCCAGGCAATCACCCCCCGTTCGCCCACCGGCACGCGGGCGGCGGGCGTATTGCGGTTGAAAGTGGCTTCCGGCGGGCGGGAAGGTTGGTTCCCCGAATCAATCCGGCGCCGGGGCGGGCGTTGGCCGTGGTCGGCCGGGGCGGCATCGCCGGAAGCCTGCAAATGGTGGCCCTCGACAAGGAAGCGGAGGTCGTCCACGAAACCCTGCATTTCGGCGGCCTGGGCGTTGAGTTCGGCGGCGGCGGCGGCGCTTTCTTCGGCGCTGGCGGCGTTGGCCTGGGTGACTTTGTCCATCTCGCCCACGGCAATGTTAATCTGGGCGATGCCCTGGGTTTGTTCCCGGGAGGCGCCGGCCACTTCGGCGGCGAGTTCATCCACCTGCCGGGCCTTGGTGACGATTTCGTTCAGGGTGGCGGTGACTTTGACGTTGATTTCCACGCCCTGCCGGGTTTTGGCGATGGCCCCCTCGATTTTGGCGGCGGTCTCCTTGGCCGCCTGGGCGCTGCGCTGGGCCAGGTTCCGCACTTCATCGGCGACCACCGCGAAGCCCATGCCGGCTTCCCCGGCCCGGGCGGCCTCCACGGCCGCGTTGAGCGCCAGGATGTTGGTTTGAAAGGCAATTTCATCAATCGTTTTGATGATTTTGGCGATGTCATCCGAGGACACCTTGATGGCTTCCATGGCGGCGGACATGGCTTGCATGTCCACGACGCCCTTGTCGGCGGCGGAACGGGCCTGTTGGGCCAGGTCATTGGCCTTCTGGGAATTTTCGGCGTTGCGCTTGGTCATGCTCGACATTTCTTCGAGCGAGGCGCTGGTCTCTTCGAGGGAGGCGGCTTGTTCGCTGGCCCCTTCCGCGAGCAGTTGGCTGGTGCTGGAGATTTCCTTGGAGGCGAGCACGGTTTGCTCGCCGGCTTCCTGAAGATGCTGGATGGCCAGATGGAGCGGGCGCACAATCGTGCGTCGGTTGAAGAAATAGAAGCCCGTGAGCACCACCAGCAACACCACCCCGCCGCCGAGGGCCATCAGTTCCATGGTGGCCGTGACCACGGGATCATGCCCGATGCCGGCTTCCAAAATAAACGCGCCCTTGATTTCGTCCAGCTTCAGGTTCTCCATCGGGAAGCCGAGCACATCCTTGCCGTCGCCGGTGGGGCTTTTGGCGGGGTCGCCGTGACAGCCCAGGCAGCTTAATTGCAGGCGGACCGGCCGGGCCAGCACCAATTCGTCCTGCTTGCGGTCCTCGAGAAAATATTCCGGCGCGCCCTTTTCAAACGCCTGATAGGCGGCGGCAAATTCTGTGCCGTTGTTGTTTTTGGGATTCCGGGCGGGGACGTCCGGGCGGGACGAGATGATGAATTTGAAGCCGGCCGTTTGGGCGGCGCCCGCGACGGATTTCCAAGCCGCGACGATGGGGACGGTTTTGTAAAGGTCGGTGGCGGCATACACTTCGCGCAGGGGCCGGCCGCCGGCCTGGCGCAGCGAGGCCGCCCGCACCGCCGCCATGTCAAAGACGTGGCTGGCGTGCATGTCATCCATGTTTTGCGCCACCACTTCGGATTGCGTGATGATCGAACTCATCTTGCCCCGGAGTTCCGTCACGCGGTTGTGACTGGATATAAAATAAACGATCCCAATGCTCAGCGTCGTGGTCAGCACGACGGCACCGCTGCCCGCCAGCATGATGCGTGTTCCCAATTTCATAGTTTCTAGTTGCCAGACCGAATAAGTTGCTTATCGGTGGAAATCCGGAAAGGCTTAAAACTTATTTTGCTCATTCGGCGGCCGGGGGGGACGGCTAAAAATCCTTAAACTCACCCGCCAGGGCGGGGACCGCACCGTTCCGGCGGGCGGGGGCGGGCGATTTGGCCGCCGGGGCGGCTGGCGGGGTGGTCGCCCGCGCTCCCTTTTTGGGGGCATGGGCATGACCTTCGATCAGGTCCAACAATTCTTTGGCGGCTTGTTCCATGCCCAACACCTGGGTGTCCAGTTCCTGGGCGGCGGCGGCGCTCTCTTCCGCGCTGGCGGCGTTGGACTGCGTGACCTTGTCGATCTGGCTGACGGCCGTGTTGATCTGCAGAATGCCTTCGGTCTGTTCGCGGGAGGCCCCGGCGACTTCCGCCGCGAGTTCATCCACCTGCCGCGCCTTGGTGACAATCTCATTCAGCGTCTCCGCCACTTTCTGATTAATGCCCACCCCCTGCGCGGTCTTGGCAATGGCCCCTTCAATCTTCGTCGCGGTTTCGCGCGCCGCGTGGGCGCTGCGCTGGGCCAGATTGCGCACCTCATCGGCCACCACGGCAAACCCCATGCCCGCCTCGCCGGCCCGGGCGGCCTCCACGGCGGCATTCAGCGCCAGAATGTTGGTTTGAAAGGCGATTTCATCAATCGTCTTGATGATTTTGGCGATGTCATCCGAGGAAACCTTGAGGGCATCCATGGCGGTGCTCATCTCGCGCATGTCGGTCACGCCTTTTTCCGCCGCCACCCGGGCCTGCCGGGCAAGCTCGTTGGCTTTTTGGGCGTTTTCCGCGTTGCGCTTGGTCATGCTCGAGGTTTCCTCCAGGGACGAACTGGTTTCCTCGAGGGAGGCCGCCTGCTCGCTGCAGCCTTCCGCCAGCGTCCGGCTCGAGGCGGCCACCTGGTCGGCGGCCCCGGCGGAGTATTCACTGATCGCGAACAGGTTGGAGGCGATCTCCATCAGTTCCCGGACGATGAGGTTTTTCAAGCGCCAGCCGATATACAGCACCAGGGCCAGCACGAGGCCCAGCGCGGCCAGCCGCCAGTGCAACTGGGCCTGCATCCGGTTTTGCTGGTCCGTCAGTCCCTGCCGGGCGGCGGTTTGGACGGCTTGATGGTATTGCGAGATTTCCTCCACCACCGCGCTGCATTGGGGGCTCACCTGGGTGAGGAACGCCTCATCCGCCAGCGCGTTCTGCCCCTTGACGAACAGGTCCACCACCCTTTTTTCGTCGCCGACCAGCCCTTCGAATTTGCTCTTCACCGCCGCCGCCCCCGCGCCGCAGTCGGCAATCTGCGCGGCCGACTGTTGCCGGCTGGCTTCCAGGTTTTGGATCGCCTTCGTGATGGCGTCCGGATCGTCCAGCCGCAGCAAATGCTGCAAGGCTCCCGTGTCATTGGAGATGCGCAACAACAGATCGTAACTGTGGTTGAGACTCGCCACCGTGCTCGTGGTCAGCGCCGAGGTGTCCTGGAACGTTTGGCGGGAGGTGAAGTAATACAGGGCGGCGGCGGCCAGGGTGGAGCAGGAGGCCGTGGCGACCAGCAAGAACAACTGCCGGGGGATGCTGGCTTTGGCAGGAGTGGTCATATGGGAAGGGGGGGTAAATCAGGGGGATTATAAATTGGCCACACTTAAAGCGACCACCAGCGAGCCGATGGGTTGTCCGCCATCCAGCACCGGCACGGCCACCTGAATTTGTTCCCGGCCGCTGGCCTGGTCTTGTTCAATCGCCCCCTGCCAGACTTTGCCGGCCATGGCTTGTTCATGTTTGGGATCCCCTTTATGCGACCAGGCCAGCGTCTTGGCCGTGAACGCCACCTTCAGGCCGGCGGCATCGGACAGGAACGCCCGGATCACCAGATCGCTTTTCTTGCTTTTGAGAAATTCACCGGCGGCATTTTTATCAAAGGTGCGCACGAACGGATCCAGCTTGCTCAACTCCTTCCATTGCGCCTGGGTCATGGCCGCATATTCCGGCGGCCGCTGGGCGTTCTGGGCCTTGACGGCATTGACGATGACGGGATCGGCGGCCAGGGCTTGAACGACTTTAATCTGGGCGTCCACCCGGGCCTGCACGGCGGGGTCGGGGACATTGGCGCCCATGCCCGGCCGGGGCAGGGCCGACAGTGAAAGCAGCAGCAGGAGGAGTTGGTGGAATTTGATTTTCATAAGATTGGGGCGGATTCCCGCCAGTGCAGGAAGGAGCGCCCTGGCGAATCCGTCGCCAGGAAGCCCCCGGAATGATAGTTTAGTTACTTGGTGGCCGCCGGCGCGGTGGCGCCGGGCAGCCGGAGATTTTTCAACGCCTCAACACAAACAACCCCGTCAATGTCCAGGAGGGTCTTGACCCCCCCTTTGACCTTGGCCATGCCCACAATGTAATCCGTGACGATGTCCCCGCCAAAATCCGGGGTTGCCTCGATATCGGTGGCGGCGATGTTCAGCACTTCCTCCACCCCGTCCACCACCAAGCCCATCTGCGTGGCCTTGCCATCCGCAAGTTTGACTTGGACGACGATGATGCAAGTCTGGTCGGTGCCCGCCGTGTCCGCGAAGCCGAAGCGCAGCCGCAGGTCCATGACCGGAATGATCTTACCGCGCAGGTTGATGACCCCGCGCACATAAGCGGGCATCTGCGGCACGGCCGTAATGGTGGTCACGCGGATGATTTCCCGGACTTTGAGCACGTCAATGCCATAGGACTCCCCCTGGAGCGTGAAGGTGAGATACTTACCCGCCTGCTGCCGGGCGCCCGAGGGGGCGGTTGCCAATTGTTGAGTCGCCATAAATATTGTATGTCAGGTTGCTGCGTTTACCCGCGTCCGCGCGCCTGCCTGACCGGCGCAGGCAGGTCACCCTCCCGGGGGCGGCAAATCGTTTTGCCCGTTGATAGCCTGTTTCCAATTGCTTATCGGCGGCAAACTGAAAACGCTTGAGGATTGAATTTTGAATTTTCCCTGGAATTTGGAGTTTGAAATTTGAAACTCCCCTTCCCTGCCCCTGCCCCTGAAACCACCGTCATCACCGGCCCAACCAGGCCGGTCAGATGCCGGTCAGTTGGCGGACTTCAAATAGACGGCCGGTTGAATCAGCCGGAGGGAATGTTTGATGCCGCTCAAACTTTCCGAGTGGCCCACCATCAGATACCCGCCGGGCGTCAACCGTTCGGACAGCAGTCGGATGAGCGTTTCCTGGGTGGGCCGGTCAAAGTAGATCATCACGTTCCGGCAAAAAATGATCTCAAAGGGCCGGTTGAACGGGTAATTCCCCTCCAGCAGATTGAGCTGATGGAAATTCACCCGCTGCCGGAGATCGTCCTTGACGCGGTATTGTCCCGCCCACTCGTGCATCCCCTTTTGAAAATGGCGGCGCAACAAGTCCGGGCTGATGCCCGCCAGCTTATCCTCGTCGTAAACCCCCTGCTTGGCCACCGCCAGCACCCGCGTGGAAATATCACTGGCCGCAATCTCCCAGGTGTTCGTGCGGGCGGGCGCCAGGTGTTCCGCCAGGTGAATGGCCAGGGTGTAGGGTTCCTCACCGGTGGAACACGCCGCGCTCCACACCCGCAACGCCTCGGTTTTGGATTTCGGCTGACTGCGCCACTCCGGCAGGACTTTTTCCCGGAGATAATCAAAATGCTTGATCTCACGGAAAAAGTGCGTGTGGTTGGTCGAAATCCGGTCGATCAGAAAGCTCAGCTCCTCCGCGCCGGCCGGCGAACGCAACAACTCGCAATACTCATGATAATCCGGCAATTGAAGCTGGCGCAGCCGCTTGGCCAGTCGTGAGGTCACCAGAATCCGCTTGTCCGGCCCCAACCGGATGCGGCTTTTCTCGTAAATCAGCCGGCAGAGATAATCAAAATCCTGGTCCGCCAGTTGCGCCACGTCCGAATTTATTTCAATATTCACGATGCGTTTTCCCATGCTATCATCGGTCACGGGCGGTCGGACTTGAGTGAATAATGCCCCCGGGCCCAGGAACCGGGATGCCTGAGAGCCGGTCTGAAAATTCAAAGGGGGCCGGTTTTCGCGGCCAGGCCGGTCTGGCAAGGCGCGACGAGGCGGCTGATTGGCACCGCCGATTTCCAAATCTGCCGGGTGTACCGCAAGCGGGCGCATTCGACCGTTGGACGGTCTGCCGATTTGGAAATCGGCGATCCAACAGGTTGGGAAACCTGCGCTACGGGTGCGATACCCGCAGTCTGACAGCAAGGCCGGCGGTGAAAGCGGTCGGGGGGGGCCTGGTGGGGTTCCCTTTGGCATTGCGTGGCTTGGGGAATGGAATTTGCCGTCTTCTCCGGTCAGTCAAGAGGGGGCAGGCCGAGACTTTGGAGTTGCGGGTCAGGGAGGGTTTGCCACCAATGGTAAACCTGGTGGAAGGATTCCAGGGCAAAGACTTCCAGGCGGGTGTCCTGATTGACGCCCACGGCCAGATCGGAGATCGCCCCGAAGTGGCCGTCGGCATTGGGGTCAATGGTGAAAGGACCGAAGGGATTGGCGGTCAGATTGCCATTGCTGCCCAGGACGGGGACGAGTTGCAAATTGGTGCCATCGTTGTTCGTTAGAAAGAGGCAATTGTATTGAAACATGAACGCCTCGAATTCGCCGTGCTGGGGGCCTTGAACTTCCGGCAGGGCTCCCAGATCCAGTACGCCATATTGAAAGGGTCCGTTGGCCGGGGTTTGGAAATTGGTCCAGGACCAAACCCCGTTGATGCCGTTGATGGACTGAATTAATTGCCCGGTGAACCGGGTTACGCCAAAAATTTCCAGGCCGGTATCGACGAGCGTGCCAATCCTGAAGTCCTGCAGGGTCGCGTTGCCCGGCCCGGGGTTGGCCGGACCCGGTTGCCAGGGCGTCCAGGCTCCGCCAATGAACTCACTGCAATAAAAAGTCTCGGGATTGCCCAGGGCCATGCCAATGATGGAAAAGTCGAACGGGTTGGCCCGGACGATGTTCACGCCGACCTTGGTGGGGCCCGGTTGCGGACCGAGCCAAAATTCCGCGCCCAAATCCGGCGCGCCCAAATCAAAAAAGACCCCCTGGTCGGTGGCATAGACCACCACGGCGTCCGCGCCGGTGGTCAGGGCGGTGATGCTCCAGATGTTTCCGGGGGGCGGTTTCATGGCCGTCCACGGCGCCCAGCCCCCCCATTCACCAATTTCGCCTTGAGCGGCCCGAAACGGGGTGCCGGCGGAGGAAACGGCAAAAATTTCCAGGGCCCCGGAGCGCAACACCACGACCGGGGATTGCATCGGCCCATAGGGGGAGGG
>Ga0302274_10003827_pt1 | contig 13249 bp, 16 predicted proteins | sample III_Bog_N2_1_FD_198755 | JGI IMG/M metagenome (GOLD analysis project Ga0302274, IMG submission 198755) | Peat permafrost microbial communities from Stordalen Mire near Abisko, Sweden - III_Bog_N2_1 | ecosystem: Environmental > Terrestrial > Soil > Wetlands > Peat | place: Sweden: Abisko...
GAAGGGCTTCTCCACGCCCGACAAGGGCTTCTCCCTCCTCGAGAAGGGCTTCTCACGCCTGACAAGGGCTTCTCAGTCATCGAGAAGGGCTTCTCCACGACCGAGAAGGGAGTTTCCCTCACCGAGAAGGGCTTCGGAAATGGGCTGAAACGTCAAAAACCCAGCAAAAAGGCATTCTCACCGCCTGAAAGAGGTTGATATGGAGGCCAGCAAGCCTTCTGGCCAGCCGGTAAGACAGGCCCGCAAGGGCCGGCAGGTTTCGGCATCAGGCCGATGATAGAATTTGCTCCGCGTCTCCGTGGCTCTGTGGCAAAATAACGCCGTTGAAACCGAAAACCTTCATGCTCATCGCCGGCGAGGCGAGCGAGGATTTGCTCGCGGCGTCAACCCCTGGTAGGAGACGAGGTGACGAGTCTCTAACTTTACCGATGACCGTGAAATTCAATTTGAGACTCCTCACGTCGTCTCCTACGGAAAAATAGTTGTAGGAAACGACGTGAGGAGTTTCTAACTTTCCAGCCATGAGTTTTCAACGCCCAGTCAAGTCGCCTCGCGATCCGCTAAACCGGGCGTTCTCCCTGCCGCGTTTGCCCCGTGAATATTATCAAGGTGACGCCGTCGTTTTCTGGACATTGACAATTTTCAACCGCGCCCAAGGCTGGTTGACGCCTGTGTTCCACCAACAGTTCCAGAAACTGATGCTCCACGCCGCAGCCCGCGAAGGCCTGGCTTGTCCGATTTACTGCCTGATGCCGGATTATTTGCATCTGGTCTGGATGGGATTGCGGCTGGATTCGGACCAGGTCAACGGCATGGCATTTCTGCGAACGCATCTTGAGCCGGAGCTTTCGCCCGCGAAGTTCCAACCGCAGCCGCAGGATGAAGTTTTGCGGGCGGAACAACGAAAACGCAATGCCTTTTCAAAAGTCTGCCATTACATCGCGGCAAATCCGGTGCGGGCGGAATTGATTGACGAAAAAAAGCATGGCCGTTCACCGGCTGCGTCATTCCCAGCTATCCGAAATTGAACCCGCTGGATGATGATTATTGGTCGAAATTTTGGAGAATCTTCGCCAAACTGCGCCAGCCCGATGAAGGCAACATCAAGCGGCCACCGATTGGATGAAAACAAAAATTAAGATAGAGACTCCTCACGTCGTCTCCTACAAAGATCAGGAATGAAACCAAAAACCTTCATGCTCATCGCCGGTGAGGCGAGCGGGGATTTGCTCGCGGCGGAACTGGTCGCCGCGCTGCGTGCGCAATCGCCGGACGCGACGTTCTTCGGCGCGGGCGGCCCCAAGATGTCCGCCGCCGGAATGGAGCTGGCGTTTGACCTGACGCAGAACGCCGTCACGGGCATCACGGACATCCTGAAAAATGTTTTCAAGTTCCGGCGGCTGTTCAACCAGTTGCTCGCGCTGGCCATCGAACGCAAGCCGGATGTCATCATCGGCGTGGATTACGGCGGGTTCAACCTGCGCTTCGGCCATGCGGTCAAGGAACACGTCCGCAACCATCCCGGCGCGTGGAATCCGAAGATCGTGCAGTTCGTCTCGCCACAGGTGTGGGGTTCGCGTCCGTGGCGCGCGAACAAGCTGGCGGCGGACTACGATTTGCTCCTGAGCATTTTTCCGTTTGAGAAGGATTGGTATGCCAAGCGCGTGCCGCAGTTGCGCGTGGTATTCGTCGGTCATCCGATGGTCAATCGCTTCGCGATGGAAGATGGAAGTCGGAAGATGGAAGTTGGGGTAAAAAATCCACCGATAGTTTTGCTGCTGCCCGGCAGCCGCAGGGGGGAATTGCAGAAGCATCTGCCGCCGATGTTGGGCGCGTTGAAATTGATCCAGGAAAAGTTGCCGGCGGCGAAGGCGAAAATGGTTTTGCCGGATGAAAGTCTGGCAAAGACTGTTTCCTTGGAATTGAAATTTGCAAAAAAAATCGAATCTCTTTTCGGACTTCAAGAAATCTTCCCAAATCTGGAAATCCAGATCGGCAATCTGCCGAAGGCGCTGGCGGAGGCGGACGTGGCCATCGCCTCGACCGGCACGGTGACGATGGAGTGCGCGTTCTTCGGTCTGCCGACGGTGACGCTCTACATTTTGTCGTGGCTCAATTACCAGATCGGCATCCGCATCCTGACCTCGAAATGGCTGACGATGCCGAACATCCTGGCGGACGAGGTGGTCTATCCGGAATTTCTCCAATACGACGCGACGCCGGAAAATCTGTCGCGCGCGGCGCTGGAATTGTTGCAGGACGAATCGCGCCGGACAAAAATCAAATCGCAGCTCGCAGGCATTGTTGCATCGCTCGGAGAACCCGGCGCGGCAAACCGGGCAGCGACGGCGGTTTTAAGTTTGTTCAACAATTCGTAGGAGACGACGTAAGGAGTCTAATTACAAAATCAATTTGAGTCTCGTTACCTCGACTCCTACACTGGATTCATGGACACACTCCACGCGCCGTGGCGCATCGAATACATTTTGTCGCCCAAGCCCGAACTCAAGGAAGGCTTGTTCACGCGCATCGCGCAATCGTCCGACGACGAGACGAATCTCGTCATCGTGCGCGACCGCACCTGTTTTGCATTGCTCAACAAATATCCCTACAACGGCGGACACCTGATGGTCGTGCCTTACAAGGAAGTGCCGGATTTGAACGGGTTGACGGACGAGGAATCTGCCGACCTCTGGAAGCTCGTGCGGCGTTGCGTCAACGCGCTCACCACCGTGATGAAGCCGGATGGATTCAATATCGGCATCAATCTCGGCAAGGTCGCGGGCGCGGGAATCGCGGAACATCTGCACATCCACATCGTGCCGCGCTGGAACGGCGACACTAACTTCATGCCGGTCATCGCCAACACCGGCGTCGTGCCGCAGGCGCTGGTTGAAGTGGCGGCAAAACTGCGGGCGGAACTTGGGAAATAATTTTTGCCACAGATGGGCACAGATGAAACACAGATAAAGACTGGGGAAAAAGATTTCTCGCTTCAGCCCGTGACGCAAAATCTCATCGGTGCGGCTTTTGAGGTTCACAATATTCTAGGCTTTGGTTTTCTGGAGAAGGTTTATCAGCGCGCCCTACAGGTTGAATTGCAGTCGCGCGGTGTGAAGGTTGAATTGGAACCGAAAATTCAAGTTCAGTTCAAAGGCGTCATCGTGGGTGACTATGCCGCTGATCTGCTGGTCGAAGGAAAAATCATTGTGGAATTAAAGACCGACGCAACCTATCAATCCGCCCATGAAGCCCAATTGCTCAACGAGCTTCGCGGCACGGGCATAAAGCTGGGTTATCTGATGAACTTTGGCCGTGAAAAGGTGGAATATAAACGGATGGTCTTTTGATCCCAATCTGTGTTTCATCTGTGAACATCTGTGGCTAAATATTTTTTGATTTGTGGCAACTGAAACCCTTCATTACGAGAACGCGCGGTTTGCGCAGCAGCTTTTCAACCACGAGCCGCGCAATCTGCAATCGCTGGAAGCGGAACTTGGCGTCAAGGCCACGTCGCGCGACGGCTGGGTAAAATTGGATGGCGAAGCGAGCGCAGTCGAACGTGCCAAGCAACTTTTTTCGTCGCTGGAAAACATGTTGAAGTCCGGGTCGCCGGTGAAAAACCGCGAGTTCACACATGCGCTCAATGTCGTGAAGCATGAAGGCGCGGAAACCTTGAAAGATTTGGTCAGCGACCGCGTCCACACCCACGAAAAGAAATCTGGCGTCACCGCCAAAACTGTCGGGCAGAAGAAATATCTCGACGCCATCCGCAAGCACGACATCACATTCGGCATCGGCCCGGCGGGCACTGGCAAAACTTATCTCGCCGTGGCAACGGCGCTGTCGGCGATGCGCGAGGGAAAAGTTTCGCGGATCATTTTGACGCGGCCGGCGGTCGAGGCCGGCGAGGCGCTGGGATTTTTGCCGGGTGATCTTTTTGAAAAAATCACGCCGTATCTCCGTCCGCTGCACGACGCCCTGCACGACATGCTGCCCGCCGAGGAAATCGCCAAGCACATGGAACGCGCGACAATTGAGGTTGCGCCGCTGGCCTACATGCGCGGACGCACGCTGAACAATGCGTTCATCATTTTGGACGAGGCGCAAAATTCCACGACGGAACAGATGCTGATGTTTCTCACGCGGCTCGGCCACGGCTCGAAAGCCGTCATCACCGGCGACGAGACGCAGGTGGATTTGCCGCCGCACAAAAACTCCGGTTTGGTCGAGGCGCATCGCGCGCTGAAAAATGTCGAAGGAATCGCCGTCATTGAGTTTTCCAAGCGCGACGTCGTCCGTCATCCGCTCGTGCAGCGGATCATCGGCGCTTACGAGGAACATCGCGGCAAACCCAAAGTGGAATGAACATAGTCATCGACAGCCGCCAGCGGGCAAAGCGGGTGAATTCCCGCCTACTCAAGCTGATTGTCGCCGAATTGTTAGCACAATTGAAAATCACGGACGCGGAGATTGGCATCAACCTCGTGGCCGCCCGCGAAATGGCTTTGGTCAACGAAACGTTTCTCAATCACGCAGGCTCGACGGATGTCATCACGTTCGACCATTCGAGTGCGGAGCAGGAAACGCGGAGTGCAGAATTAGAAATCCACGCCGAACTGTTCGTCTGCATCGACGACGCCATTTTGCAGGCGAAGCAATTCCAGACAAGCTGGCAGTCGGAAGTCGTGCGCTACATCGTCCACGGCGTCTTGCATCTAATCGGCCACGACGATTTGAAACCGCAGTTGCATCGGAAGATGAAGAGTGAGGAAAACCGGCTGGTGCGGCGGTTGTCAAAAAAGTTTTCGCTCGCGCAAATCAGCGGCGCTCCTAAACTGCGCGCGTGAAAAAATCGATTTTTGCACGATGGCGCGCCAGTTTCCTGACCGGACTGCTGATTGTTTTACCCGGCGTCATCACGCTCGCCGTGGTCAAATGGTTTTTCGGCACCGTCGCCAGCTTCACGGATACGCTGCTTTTCTTTCTGCCGTATTTTCTGGAACCAAAGCTGATTTATGAAAACGGCGAGTCCGGCCCAATGTTCTGGCATTGGAGCCTGCTGGCATTTTTGGTGGCGGTTGGCAGCGTGACCGCCATCGGCGTGTTGGCGCGGTATTATATCGGCAAGCGGCTGATCGCCTGGGCCGACAATCTGATGCTGCGCGTGCCGGTGCTGAACAAAATTTACGGCACCATCAAGCAGGTGGACGGGGCCTTCACATCCGGCAAAAAAAGCTCCTTCAAGACCGTCGTTCTCGTCGAATATCCGCGCGAGGGGATTTATTCTGTCGGTTTCATCACGAGCGAGCAGGCGGAGGAAGTGGAGCAGAAAACCGGCAAGAAATGCGTCTGCATTTTCATCCCCACGACGCCCATCCCGACGGGCGGATTTTTGATCATTGTGCCGGAGGACCAGGTCATCAAGCTCGACATCAGCGTGGCGGACGGCTTCAAATACATCATCAGCATCGGCGCAATTTCGCAGGAACAAATTCATCCTCACAGGCAAAAATGAGGGTGTGTTGAAAAATGATCGAATCCACGAGCGGAATCATTTTGCGGACGCGGCCGCTCACGGAAACGAGCCTCATCGTCCACTGGCTCACGCCGGATTTAGGGCGTATTGCGACGGTTGCAAAGGGCGCGCGGCGGCATAAATCGCCGTTTCTCGGCAAGCTTGATTTGTTTTACCTGGCGGACTTTTCGTTCAGCCGGAGCCGCAGTTCGGATTTGCACAATTTGCGCGAGGCCGGCCTGCTCGAAACGCACGGCGCATTGCGGGAAGATTTTTTGAAATTGCAGATGGCGGCCTATGCAACGGCGTTCATCGAGCAGACAACGGAAACAGAAACGCCGCTGCCGGATATTTTCAAGCTGCTGCAACAATTTCTCAACCGTCTTTGCGAAAAAAAACAGCCGGGGCACATCATTTTCTCGCTTGAATTAAAGCTGCTCCGCGAACTTGGGCTGGAACCGGATTGGGCGCAGACAAGCCTCGCCGCAGGAACAAAAAAAATCGCGTCGGTTCTTGTGGAAAAGGATTTCCCGGCGGTTGCGAATTTGAAATTGACGGAGGCGCAGAACGCCGAACTACGGCAGTTTCTCCATGGTTTCATCATCTTTCACCTCGGAAAGCAGCCCAGGGGACGTGCAGCGGCCCTGGCGGTGGAAATCTGAATTAACTTTCCGAGCAGCCAATTTCAGGCTATGTTCGACAGAATTCAGAGCGGGCAATGAAGATAAAATTTTTGAAATTTTCCACCGTGAGAATGAAATTGGTGGGCAGCGTTCTGCTGCTCATATTGCCGGCGTTGCTGGTGATGTATATCTACGACCTGCCGATGAGCGGGTTCGTGGTGGGATTTCTCGCGCTGGCGGCGGCGTGGATGGGCGGCGAATATTTTGTTCGGCGACAGGCCCACGCGCTGTCAGAAACGGCGCAGAAAATCGCGGACGGCGACCTGGCCGCGCGCACTGGTCTGCCGGCATCAGATGACGAGCTCGGCCAGCTTGCAAAAATATTCGACCGCATGGCCGCTACGCTGGAACAGCGCATCAAGGAGCGTGAAAAGCTGGCGGCATTCGCACAATTGAATCCCAATGCGGCGATGGAATTCGCCGAGGACGGGACGATGATTTATTTCAACGCCGCCGCGCAGGGGCTGGCGCTGTCTATCGAAAAAAATCATCCCCGCGAGGTACTCCCGGAAAAATCCACTGAAATCATCCGCGACTGCCTTGTCACGGGCAAAAGCCAATTGCATCTGGAGACAAAGATTCAGGGGCGCACGTTTTCGTGGTCGTTTCATCCCATGCAGGCTGGCCGCGTCGTGCATGGTTACGCAGAGGACATCACAGAACGGCTGAGCCTGGAGGAGCAGTTGCGCCAGTCGCAGAAAATGGAGTCCATCGGCCAGCTCGCGTCCGGTGTCGCCCATGATTTCAATAACATGCTTACAATCATCCAGGGTCACACGAGCCTGCTGCTTGCCAAGCCGACGCTGCCCTCCGAAGCCGTGGATTCAATTCAGGCCGTGTTTTTTGCCGCCGAACGCGCTGCACGGCTCACACGCCAGCTGCTCATGTTCAGCCGCAAAAATGTGATGCAGCCCAAACCGCTCGACCTCCGCGAACTCGTCGGCATCACGGGCAAGATGGTCGAGCGACTCATCGGCGAAAGCATCACGCTCGAATTTCATCCGCCGGACAAATTGCCGCTCGTCCAGGGCGACTCCGGCATGATCGAGCAGGTCGTGATGAACCTCGCCATCAACGCCCGCGACGCCATGCCGCGCGGCGGCTTGCTCTCCATCAGCCTCGCGGCCATATCCATCGATTTCGATTTTGCTGAGACTCATCCCCAGTCGCGCGTGGGCAAATTCGTCCGTTTGCGCGTCAGCGACACCGGCTGCGGCATGGATGCGGCGACGTTGGGGCATATTTTTGAACCGTTTTTCACCACCAAGGAAGTCGGCAAGGGCACCGGCCTTGGCCTCGCCACCGTTTATGGAATCGTCAAACAACACGAGGGCTGGGTGGAAGTCAGCAGCGAACATGGCAAGGGCTCGACCTTCGACGTTTTATTCCCCGCCATCGCCGACACTTTTGCGCCCGCCATAATGGACTCCGCGCCCGAAGACCCCGTTGCCGGCGGCACTGAAACCATCCTGCTCGTGGAAGATGAGGAAGTTTTGCGCGAAATGGCGCGGGACATACTTACGGAATGCGGCTACAAAATTCTTGAGGCATCCTCCGGCAAGGAAGCATTCGATGTTTGGAACCGGCACATGGACAAAATCCAACTGGTTCTCACCGACATGGTGATGCCCGAAGGCGTCTCCGGCGTGGACCTTGCCGAAAGGCTGCTGACCGACCGTTCGGACTTGAAAATCATTTTCACCAGCGGCTATACCTCCAACGAAATCATCACCGAACTCATGACGCGCTCGCAGGCGCGCTTTCTCCAAAAACCCTATTCTCACAACGATCTCGCCAAGGTCGTCCGCGATTGCCTGGACAGCAAAGATACCAGTAGCACGGCCGCTCTGTCATAATTTTACGCAGGGCTGGAAAAAGCGCGCCTTTGACTCCATTGACAAGCTTTTTCGTTGAAAGGATACAGGCCGCAAATACATTTGGAACCAGCCACTATCAAATCGGGTCACGGCCGGTTCAAAACCAATAAAAGCAAAAGGGTGATCAATACGACGACAATAAGAGACAATCCGATTATAAACCGGATTCGCTTTTGATGATCTGTTGGAGTCCGTCTATCACCGAAAATATTCATGGTTGCCCACGAGAGACGCTTGGCACGGTTTTTTGGTTTCAATCACTTTGAATTGACTGAATCCAAACGGTGTATGACGGTACTCGGGGAGGTGCATAACAATTGCCAGCAATTTAATGCCTAGGTGCATGTGCATGGCCATGAGCCCCGCAGAGAAGAAGCGCTCTTGCTTTTTTATTTCGCCGCGCCGTCGTCAATCAGCTTCATCACGACCTCGATTGCAGCTTCCGTTTTGACGGATTGCAATGCGCCATTGCGCGGCTTGAGTTCCACTTCGCCTTTCGCCAGCGATTTTTCGCCGAGCGCGATGCGGATTGGAAAACCCACCAGTTCCGAGTCCTTGAACTTCACACCGGGCCGTTCGTCGCGGTCGTCGAGAATCACGTCCACGCCCTGCCCCGTCAGTTCCGCGTAAAATTTCTCCGCGAGCTGCATCGCCTGGCTCTCCGGCGCGACGGCCAGCGGCGTGATGCAAACCTGATAAGGCGCGACGCTCAACGGCCAGATGACGCCGTCCTTGTCGTTCCCCTGCTCGATGATCGCCTGCAATGTGCGCGTGATGCCGATGCCGTAGCAGCCCATCACCGACGGCTTGCGCGAGCCGTCCACGTCGAGGAACGTCGCGTTCAGCTTTTCGCTGTATTTCGTGCCGAGCTTGAAAACGTGGCCGACTTCAATCGCGCGGCGAATTTTCAGCGGCTTGCCGCATTTCACACATGGTTCGCCGGCGCTGACGGTGCGCAGATCAAACCACTCGGTGACCTTGATGTCGCGCTCGATGGAAACATTCTTGAAATGGAAACCGTCCTCGTTCGCGCCGGTGGTCATGTCATTCGCGCCGCGCAGACGCTCGTCGGCAAAAATTTTACAGTCATCCCATCCAGCGTTCTTTCGTCTTTCTAAAAGCAATTTCAAAACCTCCTCATTGGTTTCTGGATCCGGGTGCTTAAACTTGCTCGTCGGCGGGAAATTGACCGCACCGAGACTACCAGGCAACGCTCCCATTCCTATTTTGATTTCCTCCGGCGTCGCGGGACGTGCGGCGACCGCTCCGGTCTTGGCCAACAGCTTGGTCTCGTTCAACTGGTCATCGCCGCGGATCAAAATGATGATCGGCTTGCTGTCGGCGATGTAAATCAGCGTCTTGATCTGCCGGTTGGCCGCAATTTTGTAAGGTTCCTTGCTCAATGCCTCAATCGTCACCACGCCGGGCGTGGCGAACTTTTCAATCGCCGCGCCGATCTCGCGCGCGGCGGTTTTGGGAATGCCGCTGGTGGCCTTCTCGAGGTTCGCCGCGTAGCCGCACGCCTCGCAGAACGCCACTTCATTTTCGCCGGTCTCGGCGGGCACCATGAATTCGTGCGAATAATTTCCTCCGATGACGCCGGTGTCGGCCTCGACGGGAAACGCCTTCAGGCCGCAGCGCGCGAAGATGCGCGTGTAGGCGTCATACATTTTCTTGTAGCTGGCCATCGCGCCTTCGTCGGTGGTGTCGAAGGAATACGCGTCCTTCATGATGAATTCCTTCGCGCGCATGAGGCCGAAGCGCGGGCGGATTTCGTCGCGGAATTTCAGGCTGATCTGATAAAAATTCTTCGGCAGCTGGCGGTAGGAATTGATCTCGTTCGCCGCCAGCGTGGTTACGACCTCCTCGGCGGTGGGGCTCAAAAACCATTGGCGGCCGGAGCTGTCCTTGACCTTGAACAACACATTGCTGGCGGTTTCCGCACGGCCGCTCGCCTCCCAGATTTCCGGCGGCTGGAGCGCGGGCATCAAAATTTCAATGGCCGCTGCCCGGTCCATTTCCTCGCGGACGATCTGCTCGACTTTGCGCAGAGCGCGCAGGCCCAGCGGGAGAAAAGTATAGACGCCGCCCGCGAGCTTGCGGATGAGGCCGGCGCGCAGCAGCAGTTTATGGGAGATGATCTCCGCGTCTGCTGGGGCCTCGCGGAGCGTAGGAATCAATGTTTTAGTCCAATACATGCGGCGGAAAGCTTAACCACAAAGACACCAAGACACGAAGATTTTTTGCTGGGTGACTTACGTTTTGGCGGTTGAAATTTATTTCACGCCGTTGACCAGCGGTGAGAGCCCCTGAATCCGCACTTCCAGTTTATCACCGCTCCGAATGGGGCCTATGCCGCTGGGCGTGCCGGTGAGGATCACGTCTCCGGGCAACAGCGTGAGGTTCGTGGAGATGAAGCTGACGAGCGCGGCGGGCTTGAAAATCATCTGGCTCGTGTTGGAGTTCTGCCGCAGCAGCCCGTTCTGGAAAAGCTGAATGTTCAATTCCGCAGTATCAATTTTCGTCTCCACATACGGGCCGAGCGGCGTGAAGGTGTCGAACGATTTCGCCCGCGCCCACTGGCCGTCGGCCTTCTGGATGGTGCGGTCGCTGATGTCCTGCGACACAGTGTAACCGAGGATGTAGCGCGACGCCTGCGTGGGCGAAACGTTGCGGATCTTGCGCCCGATGACGATGCACAGCTCGGCCTCGTAATCTGTGCGATGTTGCGGAAATGGAAGTTCAATCTTGCCGCCGTCGGGCAACAGCGAGGTCGTCGCCTTGAACCAGATCAACGGTTCCTTCGGCAGTTCCTTGCCGGTTTCGCGCGCGTGGTCGGCATAATTCAACCCGACGCAGATGATTTTCGAAGGCACTATGGGAACCAGGGTCTTCACACCCTTGCGCGGAGTCGGCTTGCGGTCGAAGGACGGCGAGCCGAAAACGTCGCCACGCAGACGGAACAGTTCACCGTCCACAACCTTCGCGTGGAAAATGTCGTCGCCCTTCTGGAACCGGCCAATGGCTGCCATGATGATTTACGATATTGGATTTGCAATTTACGAACCAATCAGAGTTTGCCGCGCAAACCGTGAACCGTAAATCATAAATTATTCACGATGTTTATTTCAGCATGGAGAAACAAATCAGCCGGAACAATTGCTTGCTACGGCTTCGGGATTTAGGCATCAGGGGAATACGTAACTAACCTTTGCCAGTTCGTCACGGATATTTGCCGATCCGTCGAGAACCTTTGCCAGTTCGTCACGAACCTTTGCCAGTCCGTCGCGAACCTTTGCCAGTCCGTCGCGAACCTTTGCCAGTCCGTGTATAAAAAGAGCCATTTTAACGCAGAATTTCCTTAAAATGTCAAAATATCGTTAAAGGTTTAATAGTTCTCCAGCCGTTTTGCTGGCCGACGTCTTTGGTTGAAAAGGAGGATTAAATCGTAAAGGGCTTTGAATCGGAGTTGGTGCCATTTCCATGACCAAAGAAACCATTTCCATGACCCTAAAAAGGTTTTCCATGACCAAGGAAACCGTTTCTTTGACCAAAGAAACCATTTCCATACCCAAGGAAACTGTTTCCATGACCCTAAAAAAACTTTTCCATGACCAAGGAAACCATTTCTTTGACCATAAAAACCGTTTCCATGACCCTTGAAACCATTTCCTTGACCAAAGAAAACATTTCCATACCCAAGGAAATGTTTTCCATGGTCAAAGAAACCCCGTCTTTGGTCATGGAAATGACCGGTTTAATGCTTTTAACGACCGATTTAGGCCATTTAGCCGTAAAAAAGCTCTTTTGGGAGAAGTTTTGACCCCCTGATTTGTGCCACAAGATCAAAATTATGGCACAGTTGATAATGGAGAAGAAAGTCTCGACAGGGCAGAAATGGGGAATTATATACAAAGTTACCCAGAATTAAACGGAAACAGCCGGAAAGAGCCGGAAAATCAAGGATTGAGTCAGGAGTGGGTTGTGAATCGTAAATTACCCACGAAACGGCTTGAAAGACCACGCAGGCTACCCGCACCATATCCAAAACCAAACGAAAAGGATTTTGATATGACTGTTTGCATCGCGGTTATTTACTACAATGGCGGCGTTGTTGCTGTGTCAGATAAAATGCTTTCCACGGCAGATGCCACCTTTGAGCCGGATGGAGACTGCAAAAAGATTTTTCGTCTTTTCAAAACCATCCACGCTTTAAACGCTGGCCATGTGGGGTTGCAAGCCGAAATAATGCAATCAATGGTGATTCCACTAATCAGTATTCACAACCAAAATCCTCAAAAAGAATTTACGGTTGTTGAATTGGTTGATCTTTACGTCGAACACTACAATCACGCCAAAAGACAGCGCATCAACAATTCAATCTTCGCTCAATATAATTTGGACTTGGATTCATTTCTGGCGCGGCAAAAAGAATTTTCTGACATTTTTACAAGAGATTTAATGGATCAAGTGGCGAGGTTTCAAATGCCGGAAACAGCAACAATCATCGCGGGGGTAGATAAAAGCGCTGGCGTATTAGAGCCTCATATTTACTGCATCAAGGGCGGTTATGATATTTCTGTCGAGTGCTGTGATGCGGTTGGCTATGCGACCATTGGCAGCGGCGCTCGCCTCGCTGAAGCTCAATTTATGCAGGCAAATTTCAACCGCCACTTTGAGCTGCCAAAGGCTTTGTTTTTATCTTATTTGGCAAAACGGCACGCGGAGAAAGCCCCAGGTGTTGGAAAAGAAACAGAAATGTTTTTATTGGGGCCAGACCCTGATTCAATTCAGAATTTGCAAAGTGTTTTGGACTACAAAAAACTGGACGAAATGTATAATGAAATAGTTTCACAAACAGCATCAAAAACAGATCAGATGTATGTAAAAACGATTGAACTTCTACTTGATAAAGTGCCGGAACGGCAAGATTGTTTAGCTAAATAATCTTCAATCTGACACTTGACAACCCCAACTATTTAGGGTAGCTTGATTCCAGAATGAATACGACTTTTAACTTTAAGACATTGACAGAGTTCACGGATTTTTTTCGCGATGAAGAAACGTGCCGCAAGCACTACGCCGCAATCCGTTTCGGCAATGGCGAGTATTGTCCGCATTGCGGCCACACGCAGATTTACACTTTCAAAGACGGCAAACGGTATCGTTGC
>Ga0302274_10003830_pt1 | contig 13246 bp, 10 predicted proteins | sample III_Bog_N2_1_FD_198755 | JGI IMG/M metagenome (GOLD analysis project Ga0302274, IMG submission 198755) | Peat permafrost microbial communities from Stordalen Mire near Abisko, Sweden - III_Bog_N2_1 | ecosystem: Environmental > Terrestrial > Soil > Wetlands > Peat | place: Sweden: Abisko...
CAATGCTGATCCTTAAATCAGCTATAAAAAATATTTATTACATTGATGCGGATATATTAGATTGAGTTGTTTCTGATATTTAGCTTATTATAATTTTCCCATTAATCATTGACCAACAAGAAAATATAAAATATTAAATCAAGATGGCCTTTAAATGAGCTTTACTAAATTCTGATTAAAGCATATTCAGATTATTAAAATATTAGATAGGGAATTAAAAAAGGTTAAAGAAAAAATATTTTAAAGATGCCAGAAAATGATGGCAACAATTGAAGAAGTAATTAGTGGTTTTGAAAGATAATATCCGATGACTGAATAACCTATTAATAATTAATGCTACCATCACATAGCAAAGCAAGCACTTTCCTTAGAATTTGAGCTTTACAGAATCTAAATAACGCGAATAAGAATTCGTTTTTGTTTGAGACATTGGAAATGATAAAAGATACTTATGTTAGTGCATGCCTTCAATGGTAATATAAAACATGCAAGAGGCAGCTCAAATCATTCGAAATTAATTGTCCAGTTTAGAAAATAGAATACACAAACAACTATTTGTAATGCAATAAATCCTTGAGAGACAAATTTAGTTTGCCGATATCCATTTGAAAGCTAGAAAACAAGTTATGAGGGTTTAATTACAATAATTTTTAGTTATTAATTTTAAAAAAAGGGGTCATTTCCATCAGAGATGCATAGAAGAGGCTTCGATCAGAGAAATACATAATTAAAAGTTTTGGTTCTAACAGATAGGATTATTGACCATACAATTAAAAGAATTAATAAACAAAATTAAAGAATAAGGCAGAAAATTAGAGTCGACTGAGTTAGATTTGAACAGATGGTCTTAAAGAAATAATAATTAAAATGGAAAATAAATTGCAACTCAAGTCTATAAAATTTATTAAAATTTAATGGAAGATGCGAGGAAGGCGAGGAACATGATTTATCATCTGAAAGAGCAGTATTCAAATTGGATCCATCATCAGAATTAGATGAGAATATCCTTTATTCTAAAGTGGGTTCAAAGAAATGTTTCTGGTTAATGGCAGATTGAAGTGTTTTCACACTATCTTTCACAATATTAGCGAATATGGAGGACGAAATTTATGGGAATAAAAGATATTTATGATAGCAGTACCCAAGAGGTAGCTCTGCTTGATTGATTTACATGAAGCGATCATTATATTGAATTATTAATTATTTTGTAGGTGTCATAGCAAAGCCACTTTAATTAGATTGGTGTAAGAATCAATCAAATTAAACACAAGTTAGGGCATTGCATAAAGTGCTCCTGGACCTTCATAAAATTCCTAATAAGGGTAAGTGTGATTTAATTTAAAGATGTCAAGTCATTGATAAAAATAATAACTTTAACGAGCATATTAATAGCAACTACGACTCAATGAGTACTTGCCATAACAACCATTCAAACATCAGGGTAATAGCTCTCAAGTAGATGCCCCATACGTATCACTTTAATCAGGTTCATGACATCAATGAGGATCTTTTCTTGAAGTTTTCAAATTAAAAAATCAGCAAGCAACAGCATATCAACAAAATATCCATCCCTTATTTATCCGCAGTTTTGCAAGATGAAAACTTACTGTGCGAAAACAATACCACTATTCTCGGAGATGTTTGTACAAATAGGGCTGCAACTTTTCGAACAGATCACGACCATTAACGCGAAAGTAGAGACAGAATTTAGCGTTTTAAGGACATAAACCATAAAAAAGGAGAGAGATACTTATCTTGTATGCTGATGAGCGATAAAAAAGACAGTCATCGCTCTAAAACTGAAAGTATTGGCAAATTAATAACACAAAGCAAATGCATGCCCATCGATCAGCTAAAGCAAGGTAAAAAGAATATTTTGTTCACTGTTAAGAATAAGCAAGACCTAAATCAAGACTTCTCATCCTTTATCCAGCAAAAAGAGGAAAAATAGGAAATCCCCGCAAAATAAATTGAAAAAAAGACTGTCTTGCTTCCAAAGAGGAAAAGACAAGACAATAAGTGGAATTATCTAAAAAATAAACTGAATCGAAATCAAAAAAATAGATACTTTCATCAAGATCATACTTCCCTACAATCCGAGCCAATATTGCTGACCAACTACAAGTAAATAAAAGAAGAGATAAAAGGCTTTGCTAATGCTTTCAAATAGCTAAAAAATAATTTTCCCATTGTTAAAGACTTTGGATGGAGCAAGATAAACAATACGGCTTATAAGTTAAAATCTTATTGATACTAGTCTTCACTCAAATGATATTTTTATCAGGATAAAAACTTTAGCACTTCATTTTTGTTTACGAGTTTGGCTTCCTTGAGGTCTTTTTATACAGTTTATCCTGGTAGCAGTTGACATCTCAAAACTTCATTCAACTCTGAAGCCATACACTCCTTGTATTATTCGTAGTACCTGTGAAAGTGAGTCAACCAAAAATACGTAATCATGTGAAGTTCGTCGTAGTTGAAAATACAGACACTATGAGGAGGACGGAACAGACTGTGCCTGACCAGCACCTCCGAAAAATATTTAAAACTCTGGTCTTGTGATAGCCAATTTTCAAACGAATATTCAAATACATGTGCTGCTATTTCTACAGCAGAGCTAAACTTCTGAAATTCCCACTCCTTGAACTCCTCGAAGACTCCTTGCATGAATTATTCAAAGATTTAAAGGAGAGAAAGTGTGCCATCCTCGTTTTTTATTTCTGATAGTTTAGAAGTATAAGGCTAAAACAGAAGACAAATATCCTCAGGCCCGAATCGTTAGCTTTTCTTGTAGTGATGGAGATATATTTTCTGAGTGAGAGGAATGTACCTCGGTGAATTTTTTATCTCCAAAGAAAGCCTCGGATAGTTTTTTTGTCATCAGTTATATAAACTATAAAATGAAGCCTCAAATCAAATTAAAATTAATTGAAATGAGTCTCTCCCATTCGTTAATAAATTTATATTTTCCTTATCGTTTTTTGGCAAAATAATATTAATGAGGATAAATAAAAGATGCAAATCTTTTCCAAGTCAGTCTTTCCATTTTCGGGTTTTTTCACATGTAGTCTTGCGCATTTTTTCAAGGTATTTCAGCAAGATGATTTTCGATTTCACCGTCATCCGAGCAGACATAATGTTGCGCACAAAAAACTTCGACTCAAAAAATTAGCGACATTTCCGACGAATATTCTCTCGCTTGAATAAAGATTCAAAATTTTCAAGACCGACCTTTTAGCTCATGAATATTTTCATGTCCAACAGCTATTACTTGGATAGCTGCTTTGTTGTCGCTAATAATTTTAAAAAATTTGCAGTTTAACTTTGCAGATGCTTTGAAATATTTTTAGTTTCAAGTCGATCTCCTTTTAGACACTTTCCTCTTTGAAACATTTTTTACATTGAAATTTCTATAACTTGAGTTTCAACCTATTATTTATGTAAAGTAGTGAGTTTTGAAGGTTTCTAAATTGAAGTGTTGAAATGAGTCACTTCTACACCTTAAATTTATAGAGTATCAATGAAATCGATAGGATTAAGTCCCTATCCTGTTCCCTCATCGTCCTTTTCAAATTTGAAATTATCAGAGGGATTTTCATTATTAAGTATTTATTCCTGGTCTCTTGAGTCGAAGTTTGAAAATATTTGCTGATGGTCATACTAATACTGATATGGCTATGGAAAGTTAAGACACTCCTCACTGTTTTCAAACAACTAAAAATTCATTCTTACTAAAATTATTATATATCTTAACTTTCGACAAAGTACAAAAGATCTTCGAGAGCTCATCATTGATCAGAATAATATTCTGATCAATTAACGGATAAAGTTCGGTCTTAAGTTTAAAATTAAGGAAAAAAAATTCTTCTAAAAATAAGGTGGTTATTATGGTTCAATAAGTTTGCAGGCAACAAAAAAGAGCCAATAGGCAATGTAGAAGATGCAGTTTGAGTTGTGTTTTATATATTTAGATGGTGATGATTCCTATTTTCTTCAACATCAGTAAATTATTAAACATAACTAAATTTTAATAATTTCTAAAGACTATCTTTTTTTTTAATTCCTTACGTAAAATCTTTATTTGTGTATCATTATTAATCATATGAGAATTAAAATGACAAGAAAATTCTTCATATGAAGTATTTATTTTAAACTTCTTCAATTACTTTTTTTTTGATTCTTATTATGAGATTTGCTGTTAAACTATCGTAAGAAATTAAGTTTTAAATAAAAAAATAGGTTTTATGATAGTTGAACAGAATAATGATAATGATATGGTAAAAGGATAATCCAAAAAGTTAGAAAATTGTCTCGACGCAAGAAATGTTTATAATTTATCTATATTGAATCTATTTATTATTGGTAATCCACCATATTGATCATTATTTGTCATTATATTGATAAAGTTATATTTTTAGATGAGTGACCTTCGAAAAGTATATGGACAGTTTTAGGTTCTGAAGAAAAATAAAGAGCAGGCACTTACAAAAGTCACTTATTCATCATTGGATAAGTATAATAAAAGCCCCTATCTGCAAAGTAACAATTAAATTATCTAAGGAGTTGCACAGCATTTGAACAAAAAAACACCCCATAAAAGATAAATGACACCCATATAAGGCGGTAATGAGAAACTCGAAACTATCGAGTCTCAGAAAGACTAAAAATAATAATCCCCCAAACCAAAACATACCAATTCTCATCAACTGCCAAAAATAGGGCATATTAAGCACAAGGAGGGAAGTTCTGTCAGTCCCTTCAAAACAGATTTGGATTCAATTGATAATCCTTTGATTAGTGAAAGTAAGTAAATTTTAAGTTTAGAACCATCAATAGGAACTCATTCTGCCACTCTTGAAGTTAATTATAACAAAAAGAAGAAACTAGAACCCATTTAAAAGATACACAAGCTCCACTTTATCACAAAAACAAAGGCAGGGACAACTGGAAAACAATCAAAGATAAATCAGGATATAGGCTTTACAGAAGTTAAATTACCTTTTGGACTGAAATTATTCTGTGTTTGCGATGGACACGGCCTTAACGGCCATTTAGTATCATCCTACATCAAGTCTAATCTTATTAGTAATTTATTGATATAATGAAGAGAAAATCTTAATATTTTGCTAAAATCCAAGACCGTATCACCGACCCTTTAATAAATGAAATAACTCATTACCACAGTATTTTCTCAAACAAATAAAAGCCTCTTGAGTTCTTAAATAAACACCTAACTAAGTGGGTCCACTGTTAATGCCATTTTTCTGTATTAAAAGAAGATAATATCATTTAATGTTGGAGATTCAAGAGCCGTGCTAGCAAGACAAGTTCATATATAGCCAAATAAATCTGAGAGTTCTAGCAATTAATAAATAAGTGAAAAGAAGAATGACATCAAACAAGGATTTTATTCTAATAGGCTTAGCAATTATTAGTGGAAGGCCATTTCATTATCAGATGATCAAAAACCGGATAGACCTGATTAAAGAGAAAGAATTACTCAGTTTGGAGGAAGAATTTTTGCACAGACTAACTAAAAAGGAGAAGAGATAGGGCCACTAAGGGTATGGATGAAGGATGTTCAAATGCCAGGACTCGCCATGACTAGATCTTTTGGTGATAAAGCTGGAATAAAAGCTGGAACGAATGGTTAACCTTAAATTATGGAGTTTGATCTTACAGAGGAGGATAAGTTTATCGTTGTAGCTTCGGATGGGTTGTGGGAATATCTAGAAAACGATGATGTCATGGGCTTAACAATTCCTTATTATTTAAAAGACGATTTATAAATGGCGGCAGAACGACTAATAAAGATTTCGGCTGAAATATGGCAGAAAATAAGTTTATCTCGAGATGATATAACTGTAATAATAATAAGTTTGCACAGTCCAAGTGAAGAATAAAAATGATCCTTAATAGATTTCCGAATACGACTAAACCCTATTAAATTGTGTGTCTTCTAAATTGATGGAATATAAATAGATGCGTTAAAATAATGGTGGATATAGTATATCATGTAATTAAGTATTTATCATTTTTATAAGATATCTTGGATACTAATAAAATCCATGCTCACTTTCTTCTTCTATTTGATTTTACTGTCAGGAATTTTAAAATTAATCTTGATCTTTTTCTTTTATTAATTCAGTTACTATTGCGCTATTTTTGATTTTAAACTCAGGGGGATTTATCTTAGAGGTGTCTTTTGATGTGTTAGTCTGTCGTATTCTATCTCAAAACATAATTACATTATTGTAATAACCGATAGATAAACTCATAGTTGGGCCTCATTTCAAATTATAGCTCTTTTACGTGATCCAATATCTTAATCAAGCATTGAGGCAGAACTGGCTACTCACGGATTATCTGAATTACGTTTGTGGATTATTTAATCTTGCCGATCTTTTAATATAAAGTTTATTTGTGCTAAGTATTATCCATTCTCTATACTCTGTTTTGACTTGGCAAACTGTGAACTGAAAAGATTTACCAAGGTAATTTTTTGATTAGATATATGATCATGTAAATCCAAGATTCAACATCATCTCTACGAGAACCCTCAATTCCCTTATGCGTATTTAAACTGCAAAAGATAGGAGTTCCAATCATTCTTTTATTATTCCTCAATGGAATGTGATCATTGCTGTCCTTCCTCAAATATCTTTTGCAGAGACCCAAATCAATCAGATATATTTTGGCTTAATTTGCTTATAGCTATGATCTTTTTAGCATAAAGTTGCTGGGCTTTACATCTCGATAGAGATAATTTAATTAGTGAAGGGCTTATAAACATTTAAGAGTGTTGTACATGATGATAATAAGAACATCCTTTTCGATTTTGTTTGCCATTTACACATTAGCCAAGTCCTTGATTATCGATGCTTTACTTGCAGAGTCAAATCCAATTTATCCATGACCATATACGCAAAATGCTCTTTTTCACAATAATCATGAACTTTAGGAAAATCATATCCCTTCCTTACTAAATCAAAAGTATTCTACTTTTATTTTATTGTTATTGCAACAGGCGCAAGAGTTCGTATTCTAAGATCACCATTGGCTTAATGTTGCCGATAGTTTCCTTCATTGCATGACTAATACTGTTTTAATAGCGTAAATTTTGCCATTATGCTACACCTCGTAAATTTGTCCGAAGGCTCCCTCGCCAATTTTGCCGATTATTGAATACTATCCAATCTTTTTGCTGTCCTCCATATTGAAGAAATTTGTGTTACTTAATTTATTAAATAAGTTAATATCTTTGTTTAATGCTATTTCCAAAATAATTATCTTACAAAGACTATCAATCATTTCCAATCATTTATGTATTTTACCTTGAAAAGCATAGCAATTAGCTGTCATCTTGTAGAACAAGATTTTAAGAAACATAAATTATGATGTCAGTGATATATCAGTGACTATTAAATAGATCCAATAATAAAATATATTTCAACACATGGAAGCAGTTCACTCCAACAATGTACTGCCTATGACTTTCGCGGGAGGACCAACGTACATGCCTGAATATCTAAAAGCAGCCCTGAAAGAAAAGATATTTGGAGGTACTCATTATTGTATTGAGACAATTCGTATCTAAACATCAACTCAAATACCAAATAATTCTGGGAAATAATTGAAAAATCTAGAGATAACCTACGCAAAATCATGAATATTCCCAATGACAGACTCATCTGGTTTTTAGGAGGTGGATGCCATCTACAGTTCGCAGGAATTCCATTAAACTTTTTAGGAGAAGGCAACGAAGACGCCACGGCTAACTATACTGCAACTGGTTATTTCAGCAAATTATCTTTCAACGAGGCCAAAAGATACTGTAATCCCAAAGAGATCATTAAAACAAAAACTGATGAAAACGGATATTATTACCTCCCTGAAGAATACTAATTCGATAAAAACGCAGCGTACACACATTTTATTGACAACGAGTCAGTTTAAGGCATTAAATATCCAGATAGCAAATTTCCTGTAGTTTAAGGAATCCCTCTTTTTGATGACTGTTCCTCCAGCTTTCTTACTCGATCATTGGATTGGAACAAAGTCGATGTGGCATATGCTCATTCTCAAAAGAATTGCGGTCTTTCTGGCATATCTGTTATGATTGTAAACGAAAAGGCTTTAAAAACATCACCGAGAAAAATATTGCCTGAGCTTTGCTCTTTCTAAAATTACAAGAAGAAAGATGGATATTTCGCAGATTTGAATATTATCCATCTGTACGCTCATTATATAATCACGAGCCATGTCTTAAATAATGGAGGATTGAATGTCAATGATTACGCGGGAAGATCCAAAAGACTATATTAAGTATATTTGAAATTATGTAGGTCATCGATAATAACAAAATATATAAGGCAAAAGTGAGAAAAGATTATAGATCTGACATTACAGTTACTTGGGGTATTGAAGATCAGAGTATCTATAATGAATGCATAGCGGAAGGGATCAAAAATGATTTGTACGATTTCAAAGGACATCGAAGCTTTGGAGGATTTCGAGCTTGTCTATTTTGTCCTATTCCTGATGAATCAGCTTTTAGACTGGCCGATTTTCTCTAAGACTTTGCTAAAAAATACGAATGATTTGGAAAGTATTTAAGTATTGAGATATAAACTCTTAATATAAAACTATTTAGCTTCTATCTATTATATTAATTTGTTTAACTTTCAATGATCTTGGAAGAGAGTTAATTTAGAAGGAAAATTGGCAGTTGGTTGGTGTATACAGCTTTAAAAGAACACCTCGTCTACATACAAATAGAGTCATAGTTATCAGGTTTATCGTATGACGCATAAATGACTGAATAATAGATATCAAAGGATAAAAATTTTGGGTTTTTCTTTGAAAAGCCTGCCGATCTGTTCAAATTTTTATAGTTCTACATTCAATCGGCAGCTATCAATGCTGAGGGGACGATTCTGATAGTGGTCGATATGCCAGTCGGCAAAATAATGAAAAAAATATAGTTTAAGATAGCAACCAACCCTAAAGAGATGAACCCTTATAGAGTGCTGGATATAAAAATGTCAAAATTGCAGCAAACCTTTGATGATCTTCAACATGAAAATAGGTAATTAAAACACAATGCTAAATTAAAATAATAAGAACTATCTTCTTTTCGATAGTAGTTGACCAGTTTTGCTAAAATACTCGAGGCCAAGGATTAAGTCATCAATAGTATCTTCACTGAGTTGAAAGAAATTAACTTGTGGAGAGAACAGAAATAAAAATAAATTTAACAGATGATTAGGGATAAGGAAAAATTTACGCCTGATTTAACCAATCCTCATAACATTAAATTTATCCAGACTGGCAACCGATTCAAAAAGGTTGTGGGTGGTAACTGGGATATACTCATGGCCAAACATCCTTTTGAAAAAGAAGAAGTTAAAAAGTATCATATCAAACAAATACAGTCAGGTAGCAATGGGTCTTTAATGTATGGAATTGGAACTTCAGCCATAAGAGGCATCAACAGAGCTCAGGACAACAAATAATTCATTGGATACTACGAAAACACAGGCAATGTATATGATAAAGGATAAAACAAAAAGGGAGGACCAAAAGTAAAGAACGGGGATACAATATCAATCGAAGTCGATACATTTAATTGGAAAATAGTTTGGTATATTGAAGGCAACAAAGTAAGTTAAGCACCTATAAATGGAGAGCTTCGTTCGAAACCTATTTACTTGGCGATTGTAGTTTATAATCAAGATACATAAATATAGTTCCAGTGAAAATGATATTCTAAGACCTATAAATTAAAAATAATCTGAAATGGATTGCACTCTATTTTAACTTTGGCATTATTTTGAGTTTGACCGATCTTATGTAATTTATTGTTTTTTATTTGTTCATAAACTGCCATATTCTCTGCTTAATCTCATAATTCAGAAACATCCGTTATTATAATTTGACATGGGAGGAATTCAGCCGGCTGAAAACATCGATAATTTGCTTGACAACTATGTCACCATCTTCGAAGAAAATGGATTTAAACTGTTGTAGGATAAAACGACTCGTGAAACGTTCATCCTGAAGGAGCAAATTTTCATCAAGAAAAATTAATATGATCTCGTATTTAAAAAGATCGCCCAACGGTAAAAGAAAAGCTAGTGCGAAAACATGCTGCAAATGATTAAATTCTGGTCCAAAGAGCATAACGGAATTTGCTCCAATCTATTCAAGATTTTTACTGTGTACGAATATCCAAAAGTAAAGCTGATCGATTAGATCGAAGCAAGAAAGAAATAGAATGAATATTTTGACGAACTTGAACTCTTTAGTATTCTTCAGAGTTGCCTCAATGCGATAAAATAGGATTCTTCCTTTATTAACATTTCTCCTCATCTAATCTTTGTTCTGCAGGAAGGTGTTCTAAAACTAACTCACAGTGATCTGCTGGACCCATATTATAGAAAAGTTTATAACGAGCAATACTACTATTCTCCCGAAAAGATAGATAATTTCAACAAAGAGGACGAATCGTCCGAGGATATCTAAAAATAAACAGTGTTTAGTTTAGGAATGACTCTTCTACATTCTGCACTCTTGAAGAGTCCTGCCCACTGTTACTAAATATCAATGAAAAAATTCAACTAAAGGAAGTTAAATACGATGTTGCTATAGTTATAAAAGAGATATCCTCAAACTCTAACTAGTATCATTCATCAGATGGTGTAAATTGATTTCAGTCGAAGAAGCTCCTTTAATGACATCGAAGATTTAACCACAACGTACTTTGAGAATTCACAGTCACTAGTTAATAGTTTTTCGGAAGGAGCAAAAATTTAAAATAACTATCAGGGGAATTCCCATAAAATTTTTACAACCAATAATGAAGATGGATCATTAATTTACAGCGGAGACACCTTTCAAAAAAACGCGCCTCCAGTTCAATTTCCTAGTTCCCTCAATGATAGTTTATGGAAAAAGGGTGAATTTGAAATAGTATTTGATGAATCCCATCGATAATCTTTGAGTATGACAAAAGAAGCACTTAATCTGCAAAAGACCAAAAAATATATCTCGAACGAAGTTACGAACAAATAAAACATTTTTACAGATCCTGAAATTATGAAAATGATTAAGAGCGGAGTTGAAAAAATTAACCAATCCAGCAAAGAACAAAAGGATAATAACTACAAGGGAAATGTTTAGTTTAAGCCATTGCTGCGTAATAGTAAAATCAGTAATTCAATGGTGGATTGTGAACTTTTTTAGAGTAGGAAGGCAAAGTGCACTTTTGTAGTTTAATCTTATCCAGACAACAGCAGATTTTAAGGTATGGTACAAGAAGGCATGAAAAATGGATATGGAAAGCTGACATACTAAGATGGAGTGTATTACCAAGGACATTTTAGAAATGATACGCTTCATGGAAAAGGATCCCTTTTTTATGGTCTAAGCAGGCCTGCTTATATTGGCTAATGGATAAACAATAAATTTCACGGAATGGGAACTCTTTACAATGAATACCCCTCACCTATTGAGTGTTCTTTCGATTATAAAGATTTCAATAAAATTGGAGATTATTGGATAAAATTTGAAGGAAATTTCAAAGAGGACTTTAAAGAGGGGCAAGGAAAGATAATTTTGACTAATGGATAAACAATCCAAAACACATTTTAAAAAGGACTAATGAATGGTGAAGGTATATTTACTGACTTAAATGGCAAATAGATCAAAGGGAAATGGATGAATAATATCCTTGTTTCATGAATTTGATTATGTTTATCATTTTTTATTAACATAACTGATGGATTAAAATCTGTTCAAAGTAAAAAGTGAAGACTATAAACAAATAAACAGTCAAATCATTATTAGGATGAGGAAATGAATCAGACAGTAAAATAATTATTGTAAATTTAGTTAATTAATTCGTGCTTAGATTAACAAGAAGATATAACCAAAATTCAATTAGATATGTGATATACCTTATTTTTAAGAATTGAGATAGTGATCTGCCAATTATTGAGCAGCAAAATATTAATATTTCTTATCGAAATTATATCCAAATGAATATTTTCTCTCGTGTAGTGCGGATTAGACAAAAAATAGATTGAATTGTTGAATCTACTCAAACAGTTAAATATGCACTTAATTAATTATTTATATCTTCAAACAATAAATGGAATTTGACAAAAAATCAACTTAGTCTCAAATTTTGGTATTAATCTTCAAATTATATCACTTCTCCTCCAGTAATGAATATTCTATCTTTGCAGTCAAAAATGAGAGTTGATTATTAATTTTCCAACAGATGATTTATTATCGTGAATTTGTTAAACTATTTATTCAAACTATCTGCGACCATTTTTGCCATTGCTAACTAATATCATCAATCAAAACAGTAAATGCATTGATGATTTAAGTTGAATTGTCCGTCAATTGTATCAAACTCAATAGAATATATTAATTATTAATTCAATTAGCATGGAACAACGTCAAGGTTGCTGCAATATCAGGACTGAATAATAGGAGAATTTAGAAGATGTCAATTAACTTTTTTCTGGGATGCCTCCAACCCTGGAAAGTATCTAATTTTCCTCAATCGACTTAGGGACAATAGAGAAATAATAAACTATAAAGCAAAAATTTAAGAGAACCCCTTATCCTTATTTAAAACAAACTTCAATCGAGCAACATCAAGAGTTTTGTTTTTTAAATTAAAAACAAAATTCGTTTAAGTCGTCAAAAACTTGTTTTGAAACTTTAAATAAGCTTAAACAGCAACGCTAACAATTAAATAAAAGGAAATTAACTAAAATGAGACCCAATCATAAACCTCACACTATGGGTGATTTAAATAGCAGTTTAGGCAATCAACGAATCACCAGCATCTGTAAGAACGTTATTGCCAAATTAAGAAGGAATAATATTTATGAGCCTCCACTCAATTAATAAAATTTTTCTAAATTTAATTTTTCTGTTAAGCATGATGGAGTAGTTCTCCAATAGTGCATTACGAACATCCTGGATCTCTATGGTTGCCTAATTACTCTATTTTTGCTATTTTGCCAAACTTTCTCCATTGTTTTCTCATAAGTAAATATTTATATATTAAGTTTCAAGGTAATCAATTTGTTGAAGTTATCAGTGCAATGGGTCTAGTTTTCTACTGCTTGCAAATTGTCCTTAATTTTTTAGTGGTAAAAAAGATTGATGGAGTTAGCATCACCAAAATTTAAGATATTACGCATTAGTACCTACACAGTTATTTTAT
>Ga0302274_10003831_pt1 | contig 13243 bp, 12 predicted proteins | sample III_Bog_N2_1_FD_198755 | JGI IMG/M metagenome (GOLD analysis project Ga0302274, IMG submission 198755) | Peat permafrost microbial communities from Stordalen Mire near Abisko, Sweden - III_Bog_N2_1 | ecosystem: Environmental > Terrestrial > Soil > Wetlands > Peat | place: Sweden: Abisko...
GGGACTCATGTTAAATCGTGGGATCGCGCCCGACCGTGGAGACGACGCCATTTTGGAACGGTTTTATGGTGTTGGTGGAATTGTCGATGAAACCAATGAAAAGCATCGTGCGGCGGCCTCGGCGGCGTTGAGGCGCAACCCTGATATCCATTCTTTTTTCAGGAAAAGTCTCACGGCCGCCATGCTTTAGTCGAGCATGAAATGACCGACCAGTTAAAGTAGCTTTTGCGTTAATTTCTTTGGGGTCATGCCTCGGGGCATGCTGCGACGCGGATTCCTGCGAAAATCTCGCCAGGCCGGCGTCGGACCTGAATCAGCGGAGGGCCTGACGGCCTCCCTCCCGGAGCCGGGCTCTGAATACTGGACGTGCCGCGTACGCCGAAAGCGGTACCATTCTTGCCCTCCTTGATTCCCATGTGGCCTGGGGAAAGGAGGCTGTTCCTGAACAGATGAGACCATGGGGGCAAGCTTTCACGCTCGTTATCGCCCAACTAAGCCAGAGGTGTGAACAAGCAAATAGATGCCCGTTTTTATGGAGTTGATGTTCGGAAGTACCACTGACAACCTCCGGTGGTGAATTTAACTTTGGATGCCCAGAAGCCGAATTCGGAAATGCAAATCGAAGCATTTCTTTCCAGCGGCGAATGTCTGAGTTCGGCAAAGGAACTTGCCAGTATTGAGACCGATACTGGTCGTACTGCGCTTCATGTTGCTGCGGAAAAAGGGCTCCTTAACAAGGTTACAGGTGGAGTGAGGGCGGCGGATTTGATGATGGAAGCTTCTTACACGGAGGAGTTTGCCCTGCATGTCGCCGCGCGCCATGGACATCTTGATCAGATCCAAGGGGGTGCAAATCTCAGCCATTTGGCTGGTTGCATGGAAATGAACAGCGGACGTTCGGCCCTGGACGAAGCCGTGGAATCCGGGCACACCGGCCAGATATGTTCCAGCGAAACTGCTGACCAGCTTTTGTTAGACATTAAGGGTCGGGGATACCCTCCCCTTATTTACGTTGCGGAACATGGTCTTTTTAAAATCGTCAAAGAAGGAGTAACCGTTGACCACTTAAAACTGGCCAAACAACCAGACGGAGAGACGGCATTACATTACGCGGCTTGGAACGGGCATTTGAGCGAAGTCACCGGCGGCGTGACATGTAAAGATCTGGGGTCTGTGAAAAACGTCCGGGGATTATCGGCTTTGCATGTCGCTGCGCGCACCCAATGTCTGGATCAGGTGCTCGGTGAGGTCACGGGGACGGCGTTGGCCCAAGTGAAAGACAACGGTGGCGTCACCGCACTTCACATGGCTGCCTCTTATGGATCGCTCCATCAAGTCAGCAACTTGGATATGAATCTGCTGATCAGTACAATTGATGGGGCAGGCCGGTCGGCGATTGGTTACGCTTTGGAGCACATGGATCCAGCCGATTATGACTCGATCCCTGGTTTTCGATCCCAAGATCTGCCGGAAAATGTGATTGTGAGCAGATCAAAAACCCAACCTGATAATTGTCTCTTGCAATATTTATTGACGTCTAAAAATCTTCCCAAAAGTTTTGTCTGCGCCAAATGGTTTGAATGGGCTGTCACAAAACAACAGAAAGTATGGGACATTGAGTTGTTGCTCCCCAGAGAGCTGGATCAATTCATCAATAATGTTGACCCTGAGCTGTTAGCGTCACATCTGTTTTTGGCAAAATCAGTTGCCCAGTTTGCCGGGCGTAAAGCAGCCGCAACCCTCTGGCTTGCCTCAGCAATCAAGGCCAACCAGAAAAAGCGACTGGCAAATGGCCCTTTGGCCCCCCGGGGATGATTTTGCGAAGATTGCCTAGATTTCGCGAGGCCGGCAGGATGTTCATCTTTGGCCATCGTCAACGAATTCACCTATATTAAAAATCAAATGGCTCCATTTTTCTGGCTCACGCTGATGGTGCGTAGCTGGCGCACAATAGCAGCCATGAGATTCATGCCGGAATCCAAACATATTTAGCGCTGTGGAGTTCCAACTGTGAGCGAGCAGCTTGCGACGGCCCAGTTAATATAAATGATGCCGTTATATGCTTTGGCAGACAATTCGACCTCCAGGTCATAACGGTTGCCTTTCCGCCAAAGCAACGCGGCCTTTTCCAGATCACGCCAGACCGCGCTGATGGTGCGGCCACCAATTGAAAAGGTTCCTTTACTAGCCCATGCTTGTCCGGAATTCGCCAGGCGCAACTCGGCCGGCTCCTGGGTCAGGCAGGCTTGTCTGGCTAATATTAGGGGAAATGGATTTCCCCTGCCACAAGGTTCCAGTGTCTCCAGCACCTGTAGCCACTCCTCAGGGCGCAATTCGCCAAACTCTCCAAGGATCTCGTATTGAGGCTCGTGGTCCTCCAGCTGCGGCATAGCGAGGCAACCTGCCAAGCTTTGCAACTGTTTAATTTGTTCTGTTGTGCCTGCCACGCCGACGGCTGCAGCATGGCCACCTCCGCGCTCAATGCACCCTAATTTTTTCACCGCCGCCAGCCAAGAGCCGAGGTCGTCAGCGGTGTGGGCGCGGCCACTGCCTTTCCACTGATTGAGCTGCCCGTCGGGCCCCAGTAGAATGGCACTTCGCTCCAAGTGTTCGGCAACCCGGCTCGCGGCCGGTCCAACCACGCCGGGCACCCAGTCTGACTGAGCGAGGACTAGAACTGGCAAGTTGGGACAACGCAGCAGCAATTCGCGGCCTTGCTCGACCGCGTCGCTCACAATTTTCTGCTGAATCGCCTTCCGGGTTTCGTTTAGCTTACGCCAATGTTCAGCAATTTGCCTCGCTTCCTCCCTGTCATCGGTCAGTAACAGCGTCACACCTGGGTCAGCTGAGTCCAACCGCCCCAGCGCATTTAGGGGTGGGACAATGTCGAACTGAACACGGCGCTGGGTCACCCGCTGGCCATCGGCCGGCACCAAGGCCTCCAAACCGGGGCAGCGGCGCAAGGTGCCCGGGTCGTTCAGCAATCTGAGGGTGTTCTTGGCGAGCGCCCGGTTGGTTGGCGACATGGCCACAGCGTCGGCCAGCGTGCCCACACCGGCCAGCATAATGGCAGTGGCAGAGTCCCAGCGAGCGTCACAGCCCCAAGTCTTCGCCATGTACGCACACCAGAGTAAAGTCAGCCCCGCCGCGCAAAGTTCTGCCAGGTCGTCGGACGCGGTCGCGGGATGCGCTTTGGGATTTAGAATTGCGACCGCATCCACCGCCAGAGCGGTAACTGGATGATGGTCTATAATCAGTGTGTCCACACCCTGTTGGCTGAGCCAAGCAACCGCCTCGCCGCTGTTGGTGCCGTTGTCCAAACAAATTACCAAGGTGGCGCTAAATTCCGCGACGAGCTTCTGGGCCATTGCAATGTCCAAGCCGTACTGGTCTGCTTTCCGGTTGGGCAGCTTCCGGGAAGGCCGGAGGGGTGTGCATGAATGCAGGAAGCGTAGCAGGATCGCCGTGGAGGTGATGCCGTCGGCATCGTAATCGCCGAAAATGACGACGGTTTCATTGTTGTTTATGGCTGTCCATAACCGTGCAGCGGCTTTGTCCGCCGCTGGCAACATGTAACGCGCCAGATCTATTTTTGGGTTTGTGAATTCCTTGATTTCTTCTGGCGGAATACCACGCCGTTGGGCGTAACGAAGAATGACTGCTGTTGTAGCTGAATTGTGTGTTGTATTTACCATAGTGACAGTCCCCTTCAACCATATGGCGGGCATGTTGGTGGAACCAACGGCCGTTATCTTGATGCTGGATGGTTGGGCGGACGGATTCCATTTGCCACCACTAGCGTCCGGAATCTCAGCCAAAATGTCTGATATAATTGGGGTTGCGGAACAAATTTATGAAAATCATGCTAGATGTTGAAACCTTGGGAAGTTCACCCGGCTCCGTCATTTGCGCCGTTGGCGCGGTCGCATTCGGGCAGGGAAAAATCACGGCAGAATTTTACCAGCGCGTTGACCCGGAGGACTGTGCGCGACATGGCTTGCGCATCGAAGCATCCACTGTGTTATGGTGGATGCGTCAAAATGACGAAGCCAGGAGTGAGCTGTGCCGTCCGGGACTGCCGCTGCTGACGGTGTTAACGGAATTTGCCGCCTGGCTGGGCGATGGTAACAAGGCTGAGATTTGGGGAAATGGGGCCAGTTTTGATCAGCCCATATTGGATGCGGCTTATCGTGCCTGCGCATTGACCACTCCCTGGGTGTATTACAACTGTCGCTGCTACCGGACAATTAAGGCCATTTACCCGGAAATAGTGGCTCCTAAAAACGCTCACAATGCGCTTGAGGATGCCCGCAACCAGGCAAATCATCTCATGCAGCTAATGCCTGGTCTTTGACCAAAACACGGGGGCAATCTGGGGTGCCGTGGCTCAATTCGAGGATTACGACGAAATGTCATGTGGTTAGCCGCCAGGAGCTTGCGGACGCCATCATCGATTCCCAAGAGGCGGCCGGGCTTGACCAATTGATCTTGGTGGCCCAGGACGACGCCTTTGAGGGGAAAATTGAGCATGCCAACCGCTTGGAGAAATCAGCAACGTTGGGGACTGCCGTGGTGCTGGCCCAATAAAGTGGGCTATGAAACGATGGAGTCGCCACTTTAAAACCCCATGCCTGATTCTTTCAATCTCGTTAATGCATTACGAACATCGAAGAAGGAAAATTGCCAAATTTAGCTTGGGGTGTGTTAATATGCACATCTATGGGATATTCCTTCAGAAACAGTTTCCTGGCTTTATCGAAGTCACCCGTTGGGATTCCAGATGAGCGCCCGATGACCATGTCAATTTTTTTGTGCAGTTCGAATTTGTCGCGTTTGTTATTATAATCAATGATGTTGCGCATCTTGTTCCCCACCATCAGGAACAGGTGCCAATGACCAGCGTCCGCCAGCCGGCGCCAGAACGAGACTTCTGATTTTTTATTGGGGTTGAAAAACGTGATTGAGGAAGCGATCGGGGTCTCAGATATGTCCTTTGCATCACGAACCCAGAATACGATAAAGGCAACCAAGCCATGTGGATTGGTCTTGAAGCCAGCGTTCATTTCCAAAATTAATTGTGACGGATCGATCCCGAGAATTTTCTCAATTGTCGGTTTATTCCCCCGGAGAAAAAAAATTAGCTCCTCGCCGACTTCCGGGTCGATTACTGCTGGCTCGATGAAGAGGCCCATTTTTCGACCGACGAGGTCATCAAGTCGGGGTATCGTTGCTCTGACTGATTTCCGGTGGCGATGCTTAGGATCACATTTTTTCATGATTATACGTCTCGTCCCCGGCGATATGATGGTGACGGTTTTGGTTCTGTTGGTAACCGAGTTGGTTAGGTTCTTGCTTGTTTTCATATTTTATCGTTTTGTTGTTTTTGGTCTTGTTTGGATGTCTGTTTGTTTCATTTTTTATTATCTATTTTGTTTGTTGAATGCCCTTACCTTTTGGAAAGAGCAAATTGTGAAATTTTGGAATTGGCTTGGGGAAAAGCGGCAAAGCCGCGCGAAGCCTGTCTGTGCCCTTAACTTTGCCCCCTTTTGCCGCCTCCTGGTCAGGCGGTTGTCCTAATCAAAGCCCATGGTTTGCCAGCCTGAGATCGACGAGAATTTTGGCGAGAAGCCAGGGAAGTCCAACGGTCTTCGCCAATTCCATGAATGTTCTATCAGGAATGGAAATGGGTGTGCCCACCGGCCCATGGACTTCCTCAAATACGTGATCCAACCTCCGATTGAAGATTGCAATTGAGCGGATGAGCGGGTCTTTAGCGAATACCGTGCTCGAGCCGGCGGTGTACCCCCTTTTGGCGGCAACGCGGGCGTCAGGTAGAAACAGGATTCGTTTCTGAGGCGAATAGCGGAACGGCGTGATGTCCATCCGATCGCCCCTTGGAGTGACCCAGATCGCATGGGCCACGGTGTGAATCGAAACGTTGAATTCCTCGAAAAACGCCCAGCCTGTTTCCATGCGTCCACCAGCTACTGCCACTTGGCGTTCCACATTGCGAAAACATTGTTCGATTTCGCAGCCAGGCAAAGGCTGGTGTTTCACACTTTTGGGCTCAGCCAGACGGTGCTCAGTTAAGAAGGAGGCTAATGATTTTGAGCGTTTTTCTATAAACCGCCCCTGATTGGCAGCAGCATTTAATGCAGAAAGGTCATCGCTGAGAACTTGGTCCGTGTTCATAAGGTTATTGAGCTGGCTTCGTTGTGGGGTCCAGTCGCAATAAAAGGGCTTCCAGACCAGCGATATCGAACGTCATGGCCACTGAAAAGCCACAGTCATCATCATGGTTCGGCTGCCCATGGTCCGCCTTGCGCTTTTGAATTGCGTCTTTGTACGCATCGCGAATGGATTCGGCCACGATTTCAACCTCCGTGACGGTATTGTCACTCCGGTCCAGGACCAGGCATAAAAAGCCACTGTTATTGTCGTCGGCATTGGCTGCCAGTTTCTTTTGCAAACTGGCAATGCTTTCGCGCAAGCACCGCGCGTCCCAACAAAACAGTGTTTTGGGATAGGCCGTTCTCGCTCTTGCCCGGCCGGCAATGTCGTAAGCCGTCATGAGGTTTTTTGCCGCAACGATTTCTTCGTCGAACATGGGGTCTTCAAAGCCGTCGTTGCGGAGTAAAACCCAGAACTTTTCCAAGTCGGTTTGGTTGTGAGGTGAGGGTGGATTTGCTTTTTTCATAAAATTATTCGTGAATTAATTGGTTGAGGTGGAGGTGGCCCCCGAGCCGATGGTCGGTGCCCACCTCCCGGAAATTGAATCAGGCGTCGATGATGTCCTTGCCGAATTCCGACTCGAGCGCCTCAAGCTTCTGGTGTTCCTCGAGCCATGCGCGGGCCTGGTCCGGCGTCAGCACGTCGATGCGGCTGCCATTCCAACGGGTGTTGCCTTCAGAAATGGAATATTTGGTGTTGGCACCGCCTGCACCGCTCAGGAAGTATTCCCCCTTGGGGGTTTTATAGAGCGCCTCTCTGAGATATCGGAAATCGTTGTCGCCAAGATTATTCCCGTAAGACGCGATATAGGTTGCGGTTTGTGTGTTGTATCGTTTGCCGTTAATTATGGCTTTTATTTTCATTATTTTGTTTGGTTTGTTTTTTGTTGTTGTTCCTCCTGGTTTGTGAAAGAACAAATTCTAAAAATTACGATCAGGTAAGGGGCGAGGAGGCGAAGCCGACGCAGCTGATTTTGGATTCGGAGTTGGAGCCAGATTGGCTGGCGAAATTATAGAACGAGGCTGGCGGCCACTGGGTGGCAGATACGCAATCAGCCTCGTTGACGTAGTCCTGGGGTCAAGTCTGTCATGCCCTGTTTCCAACGTCACTTTTCAGCGTTAGCCATGAAAAATGGCCGCCAGTCTTTCTACCGGCGGCCATTCACGTTAGCAATTTCCTTGTTCCAAAGGTGATCTTCAGGTTTCTTCGGCGAGTTTTATACTGGTGGTGACATGTTGGCGCTCAGGTTGAATTGTTTGAGCGCAATGGTGGCAGCCAAACATTCGTCCGGGGTCGGATCTTGCTGGGGAACGATGTTGGCGCGCCATGGCAAATTCTGGGATTCGAGGTGTCCGCCAAATCGAAGAAATTTCCCGTTGGGCTTGCGATGGACCGGGAAGGCAAAAGTCATGGCACTGGGCCGGGACTGCCATGTCACCAAGACATAATCCTTCGTTAAAATGTCGGGGGAAACCGGGATTTTTTCCGGCATTTTAAACTTAACGTTTTGAAGTAGCTCCACGAAAACGCCCATCTTGACGTTTTGGGCGATGGCCAGGAGCCGAATGGCCTGCTCAAATGAGTCGGCGGCTCCATTCTCATCGCAAATGACACCTCCAGTATGTGATGCGGTAATGAAGAGAAAAAATGGGCGGAATACGGAGTTTTTTTCAAGCTGCGCTTCCGAGTTGTTTCTCGCAATGTGCATGAGGCGATTAAAGTCGGCGTCCTCAAATAGTTTTTGTTTTTTGTTCGGGTTGTTGTTTGATGGTTTTGTTTTCATTTTTTGGTCAATGTCCCATCCCTGAATTGAGATGGAACAAATTATAAAATTGCAATGAGTTGGGGGTTTGAGCGGCGAAGCCGACGCAACCACGTTTAGATTCGCATTTGGAGCCAGTTTGGCTGGCGAAATCAAAACATAAGGCTGGTGGCCACTGCTGCAGATACTCAATCAGCCTCATTGACATTGTCCTGGGGGCTAGTCTTGCATGCCCTGGCTCCAATGCCGCCTTTGAGCGAGAGCCAATAAAAATGGCCGCCAGTCTTTTGACCGGCGGCCATTCACTTTTATCCCTCCTTGAGCACCCCGATCAGGGTGCAAATTTGACCGGGGATGGTGAGGACGAGTCCCCCGTGGGCAAGACCCATTTTGGTGGCGCTGTCGTTAAAAAACGATGCTGAGCTTGTGTTTTTGGAGCATGCCTTCGGCAGCCGTGCGGGCGGCCTTGCTTGGTTCCTGACCAGGCACGATGTTGGCGAGCCATGGTAAGTGATGGGCCTGTTTGGCCTGGCCCAGGTGCGAAAATACGCCGTCAACCTTTCGATATACCGGGAGCACATACGTTAGGGCTTCGTTGCGTGACTGGTAGACCAGCAGGAGGTATTCCCTTGCGGGATTGTCCGGCGTTGGGTCCGAAGCCAGTTCAAACAGGTTCACAAGCATCCCCTCCGTGACGTTTTTGGCTATGGCCAGATCGCGGGTTGCCTTTGTAAAGAGTTCGAATGACTCGTTGGATTCAACCGGTATTTCCGTGACGCAGCCGGCAATCGAATCACTTTCTATGAAGATGAAGAAGGCGTAAAAGCCTTTGTCCTTGTTGAGTTGCCATCCGGCTGCTTCGGCAGCCAACTTAAAAAGTCCGTTAAAGCAGTTGTTATCAAGTTGTGTATGCATAAGATAGCAAATCAGTTTTGGAATTTACGGTCGCCTTCGGCTTGTGCCAATTTAGCCAGCTTGCGGTTGGCTGCATAGTCCAGGTCAGGATTGCCCTTGGGTATTTTGCGACAGATTTCCCCCGACTGGTCATTCATAATAGCCAGAAAAAACGCTAGAAACGCCTCCTCTTGGCGGTTCTGCGTCAATAGTGCGATCCCCAAGTTGGCTAAAATTGAAGGATTGTTTGGCTCAATTTTGCGGGCACGTCTTAGTAACTTTTCGGCACGAACTGGAGACTTTTTTAGCGCCAACAATGTCCAGGCCAAATTCGTTAGGGGAAAAGCGTCGTCTGGTGCCATGGCCACAGCTTCTTCCTGAACTTTCTCTGCTTCATTCACATCTCCGTTTTTAAACAGTGCGATTCCCAGCGAAGTCTTGTGCTCCGATTTATCCGGCATACCCGCGACGGCGCGCCGCAAGATCGGAATGGCCTCCTTTTGGTGCCCATTGTTGCTATAAACCATTCCTCGAATATGATCAGACACGGGGTCGTTTGAGCCACCAAGCACATGCTCCAGACATGCTTTGAGCACTCGTAAATCGCGAACTTTGAAATGTTCATCTGCCTCTTGGTGCAACATTATTTCGAGATTAGATTGATTTTCTAATATATGGTTTTTGTTCATTGGTTTTTGGTTTGGGTTGTTATTTGATGGTTTTGTTTTCATGTTTTTTGATTTTCCTATTTGGAAATTACGAAATTGGAATATTGAGTTGGACTGGGGATGGGGGCGGCGGAGCAGCCTCCAAGAAATTTAATCGCTACGGTGGCTGGCATGGCTGTATCAGTTACAGGCGTTTGCCCGCGCGTTAAGTTCGGCCAGCAAACCTTTGAGTGGCACTGCCAGGTGTTCGGAACCAAGCAAAGCCAGCACGACGAACCGTCCCTCCTCCGCATGCCTGGATCGAATGTCGCGCCAGACTGCTTTCCGAGCCTGATGTGGATTCTTGGCCACGATCATGACTCCCTCACGGTTGTTCGTGGCACGATCCTCGATCACAGTCAAAAACCAGTCAAGGTTGCGGCTGCGGTAAAATTTGGGGTCATGTTCAACCTTATTTATGAGGTCGACTATTTCCTTTAATGTGCCGCCAAAAAGACAGCGCCAACCATTTGCACCATGCGAGGCCTGCGCACTGGCTACGGCTTGCGCCGTGCTCGTGGCCACCAGCAATACATGGTTCATTCCGGTGACAATTGGGCTGGCTGGTTCCATGACAACCCAATAGGCATCCTCAATGTGGTTTTGTGTGTTTGTATTGTTCATACTCATATTATTTTTTGGATTGATTGTTTAAATTAGTCGCTATGACACCTGTTAGGATTAATGCCCGCCGGGGGGAGGAGGCGGCGAAGCCGACCGCCGACTGTCCCTCTTTGCTGCTGAAAATTGAGCAATTACATTGAGAAATTTCATTGGAGCCGGTGCAGGGTGGTGGAACCACCCGCAATCCTGCTTTTCTGATCTTTGGACAAGATCCTCAAGAACACTTGTTTTGCTTTCTTCCGAAGCCGGGCCAGAAGTCGGAGACTTCCGGCCTCCCCCTCACCTGTTGGGTGCGCCGGTTGTTGGCGCAATTTTCCCCAGTAATAATTTACGAAGGCTGGAAATCTGTTCCAGTCGTCAATGAGCGGGGCAACTGCCGACCCGCAATGAATTGTTCGGGGTGCCTTTATCTGCGATACGGCACCCCAACAATTCATGGTCGGCCACCGAGCCCAGGCAGTGCGGCTTTCCGGCCGGAATGCCGGTGCTGGTGCGGCAGGATTATTCCTGCCAAAGATGAGCCTAGGGTGGACATCTTCGCTGTCCACGGCCCCTGTCACCGGGACGAAATCCGTCCCAAAATTGAAATTAAGTTCTACAAGAACACTGGCTTAAATATTTCCCGGCCGGGTCAGGAAGCCGGAGGCTTCCGGCCGTCTTCTCCCCCTCTCCATACATTTCGGGCGTGGAACTGGCTGCGATGTGGTGAAGGTGAGGGGCCGCAGGCAAACCGCGCCCCAACCACGATCCAGAATCCAGTTCCACGCATTCATTGAATAACCCAATTGCCTTTCAATGAAATTTACCCTGTCCGGCCATTGCCGGAACAACGGTGCGGAACCCGCATGAATTGGTCCGCTGGAGGCCAGCTCATCAAATCATGACTGCCAACCGGCATATCGCTTAAAAAAAGCGGATGCCGGGGCTGTTGCAAAAATGGCAACAGAGTGAAAGGGGGCAGGAAAACGGGGCAACTCCGTTGCCCCGTTCCCCATTCCGCAAGCTAAGGAAGCATGTGTTCTGAGAATTAAAAATTAAATCAAAGATCCAATTAACAAAAAAAATTATATGAAAACTAACATTAAATATTCCAACCAACAACTGACCCCTAATGGGACCACCGTGGATTTAAAACTCGCCCTGTCTTGCGATGTTCATCACGACGCTGACTCGTTACTGGGCAACCGCTTTCTCTGCCGGGGTAGTGGTGGCCTGCTAGTCGGCCAATCTGGGATCGGCAAAAGCACGTGCGCCTTCCAAATGGCTTGTCATTGGGCGGTGGGCAAGGATTTCTTCGGAATCTGTCCCACCAGCAAGGAACCGATGAAAGTTCTGTTGGTTCAGTCCGAGAACGATGCACTTGAGATTGCTGAAGTTCTGCAATCTGTGACCGAGAACTGGGACCCGGCCGAAGTCGAATTGCTCTTGAGCCACTTGATGGTCGCAAACGTCTGGAACAAACAGGGCGCAGAATTTGGAGCCTGGCTTCGGGAAGCCACGACCAAATTCAATCCCGACCTCGTCATTGTGGATCCCCTGATGGGTTTCCTTGGCGCGGATGTCCTGAGCAACGAGGCCATCACGACGTTCATGCGGGAATACATTAACAATGCGTTGAAGAATCCTCCCGCTGGCTGCCGGCAATTCGGAATGATTTTCGTTCATCACACGGGCAAACCTTCCGGGAACGGTCGAAAAGGTGAAAAGCCGACGAGTGCGACCAGAATGTACGACATGCTGGGCGCCTCCGAACTGGTCAACTGGGCGCGCTGTATCATGCGGCTCGACTCGGCAATTGAACGAGGCCGAGCGGTCTTTCTCATTCCCAAGCGCGGTGACCGCTCTGGCGTGCCGTTTCTCGGCGCAGAAGAGGAATGGGGATGTTTCCTCCGTCATGCCGCGCCCAACCCGAATTCCCAAAAGCGGGTGATGTGCTGGGAGTCGGCGGGTGCCTCCCTTGTACCGCCGGTAGTCGTTCTGCCCAGCCAACCAGAAGTGGCGGTTGAGGTGACGAAGGCAAAAGGTGCAGGGAGGAGAACCAAGCCCTCATCGCCAAAGGATGCTGATGACTGCAATTCGGCGGGGCCGCTAAGGCCATCTGCTTCTGAATAGTTCGGTCTTGAGCTTCTCCGGCAACTTGTTCCCTGCCCTTTTTGGCAGGAACTATTGCCGGAGAGGGGGGGCGAGAGTTCATCGAGGAGGCGCTGGAGCGATGCCCAACTTGGTCGGAGCGGTTTTTTCTTTTTTAAGTTTTTATTTCCAAATAAAAACCGTCTTTAATTTGGCAGGTCGAGTTTTGCAGCACTGCACCGCAAATGCATTGCATGCAATCCCCCCTTTAGGGGGTTGCTTCAATTGCATTGCTTCCCAAGGGCGTGAGTGAGCCAGGAGCTGCCTTTTCCCCGAGATGACTGAAACCAATTTTTAGGGCTTAACGCTGGCTGCTGGTTTACGGAGCGGTTTTTTAAGATTGAAACCGGTCTTTCGCGATTTGGGGCGTGGTGGCAGTTGCCGTCTCGAAACTGTCTGGGACATTTGAAACAGGTTCGGCTGCCAAATCTTCTGGTGGGATTAAAGTGTACATGTCATCGACTTTTATGAAGTGATTTCTGATTAGTGCCCAATAATTGGCCGCCTGTCGGCTTTTGATGTCACCCTTGGCGCGCATAATTCTGGCCAAAATTTGGTTGCGGGTAGCCGGCGACGTCAAATTAAGTGATTTCAGGAGTTTTCTGGCTTCCCTTTCGGTTTCATAATCCTGACTGCCGGACCCATGGCTGCCGACCGAGGATGATTTGGAAAGGACTGGTTCCCAGAACAGCCATCCTTTGCTTGAATGTTGCATCTGGCAGTAATTCAGGCCATTGCTAAAGCCAGCTCGGTTGCCACGTTTGGCGATTATGAAACGGAATATCTTGGGCAAGCCCTTCTCCGGGCGCAAAGTTGCCACAGCACGAAACCAATTGGTCAATTCCGAGGAACCAAAACCACCATACCCTAAATCCGTGCCTCCAGACCGAGAGGG
>Ga0302274_10003836_pt1 | contig 13228 bp, 9 predicted proteins | sample III_Bog_N2_1_FD_198755 | JGI IMG/M metagenome (GOLD analysis project Ga0302274, IMG submission 198755) | Peat permafrost microbial communities from Stordalen Mire near Abisko, Sweden - III_Bog_N2_1 | ecosystem: Environmental > Terrestrial > Soil > Wetlands > Peat | place: Sweden: Abisko...
TGAATTTTATCGTAGCGCGCGGCAATCGAACCATCGGCGGCAAAGAGATAGCTACGATTGAATACTTTCTCAGCCCCATCTCGAATGGCAAGACTCCCCGCTAGAATCCATGTTTGCGTTTGGTGTGCAAGGCGCGCAAAAAAAGCCACCGCTGGATGTTCAATTTCATCCCATGTTTGAGCTAAACGTTGGGTGGGGTCCCCAATCATCGCATCCACATTTTCAGGTAAAGTAATAAAGCGAGCCCCTTGATGAGCGGCGTTGAGGATCATGGGTTCGAGGATACTCAGATTGGCCGCCATATCCGGTGTTGAGGTCGTCTGGATACAGGCTGCCAATAATTTATTCATCATGAACGCAAAAGACTGTCCAATTGACCGGCTGCATCAAGCGCATAGAGGTCATCGCAGCCACCTATATGTTGTTCATTGATAAAAATTTGGGGGATCGTTTTGCGCCCTTTTGATAGACGAATCATGTCGTCAAGCTTTGCCTTGTCGGTACGCACGTTAAACTCTTCAAATGCGACACCCTTTTTTATAAGAAGCTTTTTTGCGCGATCGCAATAAGGGCAATCTGGGCCGGAATAGACTGTAACATGTGCCATGGGAACCTAATGAAGGTAAGGAAGCTTTTTAAAGGAATTCTTTGACATCAATCCTGGAAGCTTTCTTAACATGAAGAGAAGAAAAGATAAACTGAAATGCCAATCACGACAACGCTCTTCAATAAAGGAAAATATATGGCATAGTCCTGTGATGCAAGAAGCAGACTCTTTTCTCGTTTTTGATCGTATTCAGCAACGGCGACATCGTAATCGTGCGGCTTCGTCTTTTGCTGATCACGATGCTCTGCTTAAGGACACAGCCTTGCAGTTAATTGAGCGTGTTCATGATATAAAGCGTCCTTTTCATTCAGTTCTCGATTTGGGGGCTCATAATGGGGGATTAACCCAAACTTTGTCGGCAAAGAAGCGATTTATCGTTGCAACCGATAGTGCTGAAAAGATGGTGCAGACGTTTTATGCGTCATCACAGCCGTCCGTGGTCTGCGACGAAGAATATTTGCCCTTTGCGGATAATAGTTTTGACCTTATCGTCAGTAATTTGAGCCTGCACTGGGTGAATGATTTACCCGGAACGCTTATCCAAATAAAAAGAGCCTTATGCCCCGGAGGGTTGTTTTTGGCCACTCTTCTAGGTGGCGATACTTTACAAGAATTGCGCGTTTGTCTGATGGATGCTGAGTTGAGTGTGATGGGGGGGGCAAGTCCTCGTCTGTCACCAATGATATCTCTTCAAACAGCAAGTGCACTCTTACAGCGCGCTGGATTTGAGATACCTGTCGTTGATCAGGAAACATACACCCTTCTTTATAAGGATGCTTGGACGTTGATGCATGATTTGCGTGGCATGGGACAAACAAATGTGCATCATCATCGTGTCCGACATCCAACGCGACGGGCGGTCTTCGATGAAGCGGTGCGCCTTTATCAAGAGCGTTTTGGGCAGCCCACGGAAGGTATTCCCGCACGATTTGATGTGTTATTTCTTCACGGCTGGAAACCGTAGGGGTCAGAAAGATGATGTTAAACCCTTGTAACTATATGAAATAAAACAATATAATCATTGTTGCCTTATTTTAATTAGCGCCGAGCCAGTTGTCTCCAGTTTAACGGGATTTTAGGGAGGATAAGGTGAATCTAAAGAGGACGACCCTTTTCTCTCATTGACGTGCTTAATGTCTGATTTTTCAGCCCATGATACTATTGAACACATCCACGCGCCGCGTCTTTTGGGGCGTGCTTTTGACGTTCCCACATTGGTGATTGTGGGGGGCTTATGTATCGCTGTTATCGTTTTCTTTCTCCTTCATACAGAAGTAAATACTTTTCGCCAACAGGTAGCTCGGGAATCGATCACGCAAGAAGTGATGGAGCTTCAACACACCATTAATGAAAATCAGAATTTGATGGGATCACTATCCGGATTAATTGCGATTACATCCGATTTATCATCTAATGATTTACACCAATTCATTCTTATGGCGGGGATTCAGAAAAACGCACTTGAACATATTTATCTCGTCGCGCAGCACGATAAAGAAATGAAATTCAGCAATCCTCTCTTTAACCAATCTAAGGATGATTCACCCGCCTTCGCTTTAGAGCAATTGAGTGGTCTTAATGAATTTGTACATTATGCAAGTCAAGTTGGTCGCCCTGTTTCCGTTATCCTTGTTGATAAATCAAACGCGGCATCGGCGTGGCTGGTTTTTGCCAACCCCATTCATGGCAAGAAGGGTAATAATATTCTAGTGGGCTTTAGCCCTTTGCAGAGATTATTTAGTAAATTCACGGCTCTTTCTATGGACGGGGTCATTAATCACCTATCAATTTCTGAATTTCACGGCATTGAAAAAATTCCTTTTTGGTCCATTAGCGGCCCCACGACGTTGCTTGAATCGTGGGTACCCATGCCTGAGACATCGATGTCCGTCTATTTTAATGACGGAGCGTGGCGTCTTACGGTGAGTACAAATCCGCATGGCTATGTCTTGCTCATTTCGACATTGCCTTATCTTGAACTTATTATCGGTGTTGTTTTGGTTTTGGGTCTTGCGGGCTATTTACACATGGAACGCCAACGTAGTTCCAAGATTACAAATCTTGCGCACTCGCTCCGTCGAGCTAACGAAGAGTTGAATCGCCGCGTTATTGAAGAAGAGCGAATGGCCCAAGCTTTGCGTACGAGTGAACATCGTTATCGAGCTATCTTTGAGAATGCAGGTATTGGTATTTGTCAGATTTTACCTTCGGGGGAATGGTTGAACGCCAATCGAACGATGGCTTTAATCCTTGGTTATGAAAACCCTTCTGAACTTTTGTCGGATCAACCTGATTTTTATGATCGGCTTTTTATTAGCCAACGTGAGCGCAGTGATTGGTTTGTTAAGTTACAGATGGGAAGTCAGCGCGAATATGAGGTTGAGCTCTTTACGAGATCGCGAAAAGTTATTTGGGTCAATATGAGTGGCCACGCGGTTCGTGACGATAATCAGGTTTATTTTGAGTGCACAATGTATGACGTTACAGAACGTCGTCAGGCTGAACTCGCTCTTATTCAGGCAAAAGAACAAGCGGACTTTGCCAATCGTAGTAAATCCGAATTTTTGGCCAATATGAGCCACGAATTGCGCACCCCCCTTAATGCTATTATTGGCTTTTCAGAAATCATTATGGATCAATTATTTGGGGCAGTTGGACAAGCCCAATATGTTGAATATGCGCGCGATATATATGACAGCGGTCAACTTTTATTATCTTTGATTAATGATATTTTGGATATGTCAAAAATTGAGGCCGGTAAGCGCGCTTTGGCAGAAGCAGTCCTTGACGTCGAACAGATTATCCAATCGGTGGTACGTTTAGTCGCATCCCGCGCCAAAATGGGCAAGCTACATCTTCATATACATGTGCCGAAAGACTTGCCTTATCTGCGAGGCGAAGAGAAGGCCCTCAAGCAGATCATTACAAACTTATTGACGAATGCGATCAAATTCACTCTGGAAGGAGGCAGTGTTACGCTTCATGCTTCCCTTGATTCCCAAGGACGCATGCTTATTCAGATTAAAGATACGGGCATTGGTATTGCGCCCGAGGATATTGCCGTGGCTTTGGCGCCGTTTGGTCAAATTGAAAGTGCCATCAGTCGTAAAAATCAAGGCACAGGACTAGGATTGCCCCTCACAAAAGCATTGGTCGAATTGCATGGGGGTACTTTAGAGATGCAGAGTAAGTTGGGAAGTGGCACGACTGTTCACCTTACTTTCCCAGTGGAGCGCATTGTCAATAAAGTGGCTATATCCTTACCGACCTAAGGGAGGGTCGTAGGCAAGAATATTAAGTTTGATCAGCCAGCTTATGGTTCGCCATAAGGCGGATTTATCGAGGTTGGGTAAGAGTGACCATAAATGGTCGAGAGTAATTACCTTCTGTTCCGTGATTTGATTGATGATATGGGTAACGGTCTCGAGAGGGAGAAGAATATCGAGGGCCAAAATATTGATGTTGTGTTGCCATAATTGATGGATCGTTTCCCACGACGCCACGACGCGGACGACCCCTGTGTTCTGCAGAGATGTTGAGGGATAGGACGCAAACATCGTAAAGGGATCGGGGGCTTGCGGATGAGCCGATGTCCAGGCTGTGGAATGAAGACAAGGGGCATTTTTTCGTTCTTTGGTGAGATTGGACCATAAGGCTTCGTAGGCCGGTATAATATGGCGCCAATCATAGGTTGCCCGAACTCGCGCATGTGCTTTTTCGGCCATTTGTTTACGTTGGAGGGGATCCTTTATAAGACAGTAGATGGCTTCCACGGCTTGTTTTTGATCGACGGCGACGCATTGTGCCGTTTTGGCGAGAAAGCCACCATAGAGTTCGCGTCCATTGACAAGCAATTCCGATAAAGCACGCCCTTCTCCTGGCGGGGGTTGGAGGGTGCGCACAAGATATCCATCATCACCGTGTATAACGCTATCGCGGTAGCCATCCCAATCACTAATAACACGCGGTAAGCCGGCAGCCATTGCCTCAATGGGCGTCAATCCAAAGCTTTCTTGCATATTATCGATAAGGGATAGAAAAATGTCCCCCGATGCCCATAATCCATTTGGAAAACGTGGATCGTTATGGGCAATAAAGTGGAGATGCGTCTTTTGAAGAACATCTTGAGCTAATTGGGTAAATTCTCTTTGGGCGTCGTCGGGGACAAAGTAGCCCACCATAATCAAATGTATTTTGGCGCCCGTTAATGTTGCAACTTGTTCAGCTGTCTGAAACATAGCGAGAGGATGGGCTTTGATGGCATGACTTAGTCGTCCTACCCATAAGAGAATTATATCTTTGTCACCCACTCCCAATTTTTCTCGTTGAGTGGCACGTTCGTCAATGGATGTGATCTTTTCAAAATGCTCAATGTCGATGCCAAGAGGTATAACAGGTAATTGAACAGGGCAACGAAAAGAAGTGCCAAACCGTTGTTTTAGATAATCACTATATAGATCCCAACAAGAACGTATGGCTTTTGCAACGGCATGGGACGGGCAAACAATTGCATCTGTGGATTGGCTAGGATCAAGACAGTAGCGTTCGAGAATTTCTCCTCCTTCGAGCCCACTGACTGCGTGAGCAAGCGTGCAGACGTTATAAGAATGAGGAGCTAATTGCTGACGTTGCCAGAAAATTTTTTGGGGGTGAGGATCGGCCCGAAAAAGAGTATCAAAGTGCCCCATATTCTCTCGGACAAACCGTTGGTCAAGAATCGTAAGCCGCCGCGGGTCAAGGTTTGCATTTTCAGCAAAAATTTTTATTTCATTCCACGCGATCTTGTCACCCACCAAGATATGAAATTGCTCCTGTTGACTGTAGCGGAAATAAGCTTTCAACCAATTCCCAATCGCGACTTGTAGCCCATAAATCTGGCTGGGATCGTTGGAAGGTGTAATCGAACTATAGTGAAGGGCAGTCGTCATGAGGATGCTTGGTAAGACACGAGATACAAGAAAATCACCCTACCATTATTGTGGGGCTCTCTGCTAGAGTGGCGTTATGGAATGGATTGACGAAGCCATTGTTTTATCATCACGCGCTCATGGCGAAACAGCGGCCATCGTGACGTTGCTGACGGCCGAACATGGTCGGCATGCGGGGTTGATGGCGGGGGGACAAGGACATAAAGCACAGCCTGTCTTACAAACGGGCAATTACGTTAAAGCTCAGTGGCGTGCGAGACTGCTAGATCATCTTGGGCATTATTCATGTGATTTATTAACGAGCTATGGCGCGCGTTGGCTCGATCATTCTGAAATTCTAACTATTATAGCAAGCGCATGTGCGGTAACGGAAGTCAGTCTTCCTGAACGTCAGCCTATGCCGGGTGTTTATGAAGGTCTTCGCGCTCTTTTAAGTTTGACTGACGCTGATTTATGGGGCCCTGCTTATGTCAAATGGGAAATGAGCCTTTTGCAAGCGTTGGGATATGGGCTTGATTTAAGCCAATGTGCAGCAAATGGCACATCGCATGATCTAGCTTACGTCAGTCCAAGGACGGGGCGTGCTGTTTCGCGCGCTGCGGGTGAGCCCTATCATGAAAAGCTTTTTCCTCTACCGGGCTTTTTATTGGGGTTTGGAGAATGGCGGCCAATTGATATCTGGGAAGGTCTGCAGCTGACAGGGCATTTTCTTGCACGCTATGTTTTCGCGCATGTTCAAAACCGTGTTCTCATGAATCAAGCGGGAGATCTCCCTAATGCACGCCAGCGATTAGCCGACTTTTATCGTTGTGAAGATGAGCAAGATAAGCTTCTTTCGAGCGATAATGCGGTCGCCTAAGAATGGGCTGTGTTTTTGAAAGATAGACCCATCCCTATTCAAGATTTCCATCATAAACAAGGGATTTTTTGGCCTGGAAACACTCGCCATCTATTAATACTTTCGTTCATTCTCGGTGAATGCTAGAAGTCTTGCCCTGAACTGATTCTTATATATTGATAGATACGATGGCTCGCACAACGACAAAAACGTTACCTCCTGACGAACCTCCGGCAGAAATCATTGATAAAAAGCTCTCCGAGGCTCTTTCTGAGCGCTATTTATCCTATGCTCTCTCAACGATTGTCTCGCGTTCTTTGCCGGATGTGAGAGATGGGCTTAAACCCGTTCATCGTCGCTTGTTATTTGCGATGCGTGAACTTAAGCTGGATCCCCATTTACCGCCTAAGAAATCAGCACGGGTTGTTGGTGATGTCATCGGTAAATACCATCCCCATGGCGATACAGCCGTTTATGACGCCCTTGTACGTTTAGCCCAGGATTTTGCACAGCGTTATCCTTTAATCGAAGGTCAGGGTAATTTTGGTAATATTGATGGCGATAACGCAGCAGCGATGCGATATACCGAAGCACGTTTAACGGAAGTAGCGCGATTGTTGCTGGACGGCATTGATGAGAATGCGGTTGATTTTCGAGCAACTTATGATGGCAGCGGGGTTGAACCTGTTGTTTTACCAGCGGCATTTCCGAATCTTCTTGCCAATGGATCAAACGGCATTGCGGTTGGTATGGCCACATCCATTCCACCCCATAATGTCAGCGAGCTATGTGATGCGCTCCGTCACCTCATTCAGCATCCCAACGCAACAATTGATAAGCTTGTGGCTCTCGTGCCTGGACCCGATTTTCCGACGGGCGGCGTCTTGGTTGAGGGGCGTGATCAGGTTATTGAAGCCTATAAAACAGGGCGGGGGTCTTTTCGTCTTCGGGCGCAGTGGCATAAAGAAGAATTAAAACAGAATACTTGGCAGATTGTTGTGACGGAGATACCGTATCAGGTTCAAAAGTCACGACTAATTGAAAAAATGGCTGAACTTTTGCAGCTACGCAAATTACCCCTCCTTGATGATGTGCATGATGAATCGGCCGACGATGTGCGTTTGATACTCACACCCAAGAGTCGTAATGTTGATCCTGCGGTTCTTATGGAGTCACTATTTCGTCAAACAGAACTTGAATCGCGTATCCCCCTCAATCTCAACTTGCTCGATAAAGATCAAGTGCCACAGGTTATGGATTTACGGGCCGCGTTACGACATTATCTAGATCATCGTCAAGATGTACTCGTGCGGAGATCCACCTATCAACTGCAGCAAATCGAAGGACGCCTTGAAGTTCTCGCAGGCTATCTTATCGCTTATCTAAATCTTGATAAGGTGATCAAGATTATCCGTACGCAGGATGAGCCAAAGCCTGTTCTTATGAAGACATTTGGTCTTACGGATGTGCAAGCGGAGGCAATTCTAAATATGCGTTTGCGTTCGTTGCGTAAACTCGAAGAAATGCAAATTAAAGGTGAACAAAAAGAATTGTCTATTCAACAAGCGGAGCTCAAAAAGTTATTAAAAAGCGAAACGTTGCGCTGGCAAGTTATCGACAAAGAAATTGCCGAGCTCAAACAAAAGTTTGCAAAAAGTACAAAATTGGGAGCTCGTCGCACCGAGATTGGAGATGTGCCTGCTGAATTAACCGTTCCTGTCGAGGCGGTGATCGAGCGGGAAAGCATTACGCTTTTATGCTCAGCGAAGGGTTGGATCCGTGCGATGCGTGGTCATGTTGCTGATGATGCAGCAGCGCGTGCGACTATTAAATATAAAGAAGGTGATGAAGAGCGCTATCTACTCAATATAGAAACCACTGATAAAGTTCTCCTTTTTGCGAGTAATGGGCGCTTTTATACTTTAGGCGGGGACAAACTTCCAGGGGCCCGAGGGTTTGGGGAGCCTTTACGTTTGATGATTGATTTGCCGAATGATGCTGACATAATAGGTCTAACAAAATACCAAGCCGATCAAAAATTTGTTGTTGCCTCTAGTGATGGTCGTGGGTTTATTGTTAAAGCGGAAGATGTGCTTGCACAAACGAAGAATGGTAAACAAGTTTTAAACGTTGATGATAAGAACAAGGCGGTCGCCTTTACACCTGTAACGGGCGATCATCTTGCCGTGGTTGGTACAAATCGCAAACTGCTTATTTTCAAACTGGATGAGATTCCAGAAATGGCGCGCGGGCGTGGTGTGATTCTGCAGAAATATAAAGGATCTGATTTATCCGACATTAAATGCTTCACACGACGTGACGGGCTTAGTTGGAAATCAGGTGATCGTGAACGTACCGAAACAGATATTCGAGGCTGGATTGGCGCGCGTGCCCAGGCAGGAAAGCTTCCGCCCAATGGATTTAGTCGTAGCAATAAATTTTCTTAATCATAGCCTACCGGCTTAGAAAATTCTCAGAAGGGTACTTCTTAAGGAGTGGATGGGTCTTCCTTATAGCCTGCAAGGATTGATGTATAAAGAGGGATAGCCTGTTCAAGCCCCTCTTTGGAGTGAGAACTGATCACAAACGTTAAATAAAAATCACCTTCCTCACCGTAGGAAGCGACGGCCCAGTCACCCCCTTTTTGTGGGGAGAAAGAGTAAGAAATAAAAGTCTTTTGATCTGCTGTTTGCAGCGCAGGACCTTCAGTAATTTGAAGTGTTGGTTCATTGTCTATAAACTCTTTTTTGTCACGTTCAATAAAAGCCGTGAGCGATTTGATATCCGGATCACGAGGTTTATAATTGGCCTTTGCATATATGATCGTTTCAGCTTTCCCAAAGGATTGGCCGATTGGTACTAGGGCATAAAAGCCATATCGGTAACTGTAGCTTTTATCTTGTTCCCACCCTGCAGGTGGTTTGATGTGTGGCCACCAGAAAAACGAAATTCCTTGATCGTTTGGAATGGCCATTTTGTCGATAGCAGCATAGGCAACGGAGGGCGGAATAAAAGCAAGACCGAGAATAAAAATCCTCAATAATCGAGAATATAAAGCCATGATGCTTCCGTGGTTGATTTCCTTATTCAAGGCTATATTGCCAAGCCTTGCGTTTGTTCTTTGTCGGCAATAATTTTGTCGATCGCCAAGCGGTCCGCGGCCGACAAACGTAAGCTTGCCGATTTTAACTGGCCACAAGCTGCCATGATATCGCGTCCCCGAGGGGTGCGAACAGGGCTTGCATATCCAGACTTATTTAGGAAGTCGCCAAAAGTTTCAATCGTCGGCCAATCCGAACATTCAAAAGGTGCTCCTGGCCAAGGATTAAAAGGAATAAGGTTAATCTTGGCGGGAATGCCGCGTAAAAGGCGAATGAGCTCTTTGGCATCCGCGTTACTATCATTGATGCCTTTTAACATAACATACTCAAACGTAATGCGACGGGAATTGCTGAGGCCAGGGTATGTGCGACATGCTTGCAATAAATCCTTAATAGGATACTTCCGATTGAGGGGAACAATTTGATCGCGTAATTCGTCTGTGACAGCGTGGAGACTCACGGCAAGATTAACACCTAATTCTTCGCCGCATCGTTGAATCATAGGGACAACGCCTGACGTTGATAATGTGATACGGCGCTTACTGATAGCAATGCCATCCCCGTCCATAATAATACGTAGCGCCTTGGCTACATTTTCATAATTATAAAGAGGTTCTCCCATCCCCATCATAACAATATTTGAAAGCATACGATTTTCGCGCGTCGAGGGCCATTCGCCGAGCGCGTCGCGGGCCAGCATCACTTGCATAACAATTTCAGATGCTTCGAGGTTTCGTACAAGGCGTTGTGTTCCGGTGTGACAGAAGCGACATGTAAGGGTGCAGCCGACTTGACTTGATACACAGAGAGCGCCGCGATCGATCTCAGGAATATGTACACATTCAACTTCTTGCCCATCCGTCATTTTGACGAGCCACTTACGTGTGCCATCTTCAGATTTTTGATCTTGGCTTATCGTTGGACGCAAGATTGTGAAATGGTCGGCGAGCTTATCGCGCGCTGGCTTGGCCAAAGTTGACATTTTTGAGAAATCTGTGACACCCTGATTGTAGACCCAACCCCAAATTTGCTTGGCACGAAATTTTTCCATCCCGAGATTGGCGAGAGCTTCTTTGAGTTCATCAAAGCTTAAGCCAATAAGATTGCGTCGTCCTTTAATGTCATTGGACGGTGGCGCAAAAGTCTGTGTGTGATTTTGAATACCCATGGTGCTTACATGCCCGTAAAACCCTTGGCCTGTCAAAACATGCCTTACAAAGGGGTGGGATGGGGTTTATGCCTCGCATGAGGGTTTGGTGGAATAGCGGGTACCCCCTCGATCCCACAGGCTTGGCTTATAGTCTTATAGGCTAAGTAACTACCTGATATATCAAGGTAATCAGTTACTGTGGGGTTTCCTTTTTGGGCGGAAATGCCATGAATAGTCATCGTATGACCCTGACAAATAGCCTGTGTTAGCTCGTGATCGACACGGCTGGTCCGTGACCATGCGGTGTCTTTATCCGCAAAAAGATTAAAAGGTTTTGTATCCACTTGCATTTGCACATCGTGGGAGGGCAAAAAGAAATACCCGGAGCTATAACTTACAATATCGAACGCATTTTCATCAGGACGTTGTGTGATCATAAGATGGGCCTGACCTCGTCTGTGGAGGGGGCTATGTTTTGATTCATGATTGAGAACCATAAAACATACCCTTTGATTGCTATCATTTAGACGATAAGCCTCCCACTGCCCAAAGTGACCAAGCAAAGTTATAGAGGGCGGAGCGGCCACTCCCCATGAGCACCTAAGGCAAAAGCTTAGAAGCACTAAAAGAAAAAGACGGGATGTCATAGCAAGAGCTTAAGGCGGTAGTAAGTGTATCGCAAGGTCACTCTGGTTATTATCAGGGGGGGCTCGCAATAAGAGGTTGAAGGATAGGAGCGAGCGATTTAAGCATTTGTGCGGAGAGAGCGCTCGTAAAAGTATAATTGGCGGCATCTTCACCAGCGACATGAGCGGTAATTGTACCAAAAAAACGGTCCCCTATATAAAAAGCAAAAGTTCCTGTTCGATTAACGACACGTGATGAGATGAGCCTTCCACCTGGAGCAAATTCATCATACCTTTGATCGCCGGTGCCGGTCTTCCCCCCAATAGGCAAGAGGTGTCCCTCAGCGTCTTTATAGACGTCTTTGACCCTTCTTGCTGTTCCGTTGTCGACAACTTCGGCCATGACATCTTTCATAACATGGGTAATAGCCGGATCGAGAACTTGTTGGAGGGGAGCCTCCTCATGTCGGAAGAGTGTTTGATATGGGGTGTCGGATGCGAACGCAAGTGATTCAAAGCGCTCGGTTGGCAATTTAACACCATCATTGAGAATAATGCCTACAAGTTCAGCAAGTGCGCCGGGACGATCCGCTGAACTCCCAATGGCCGTCGCATAACTCGGAACAAGGCGATCAAACGGATAGCCTAATCGAGCCCAACGTTTTTGAATATGGACGAAAGCATCGGCTTCGAGAATAATACGTATACGTGTATCTTGGGCATGTTTTAAATGAGGTTGAAAGAGCCAAGCATAGCTTTCAATACGCAAAGGTTGGCTGACTTCTAAAATTGTATGCCGCGAAGCTTGAGGATTTGCATGCAGATAGCTTGCGAGCCATAACTCAAGGGGATTTAGACCTGTGATATACCCGCGATCGGATAAATTATAACGTTCAACAGGGTAATCATTGTAAAGCTGATGAAGCTTTGTATCGTTCAAGGAGTCCGTCGTTGCATGGAGCACCATAAAAGCCCTGTATTCATTATAGTCTGCTTTTGGATATATGGATCGGAATAAGACCGTGCGTGCTGTGACGCCTTTGTGAGATCGAGCCAGAATCTTTTCAATGGATTGCTCCGGTGATAAGTTGATGTATTCATTAATATAGCGATTAAGAAAAACACTACCTTCTTGGTCGGCAAAGCGTTCGAGATAACTGCGTCGAGCAGGCTCTTCTGGATCATTGAGTAGCTCTTGTTTTGTATAAGCCCCCTGCGCAATGGTATAATTAACGATATCACGCATGACACGAATGAAGACGAGATTGACGGAGTTGCGGAAGGCTTCGTGTAGGTTCATAACTTCGTAATCTTCGGATTTTTCAAAATTTTTAAAAGTATGGATTCCCCCTCCTGTAAAAAAAACTTCATCAGGATTTCCTGAATATCGACGTTCCATCGATGCTTTAAGCATATCCGAAAGACTGGCTTTGGGGTGGGCTAAAAGCCATGTTTCTGACCATAGGGTCAAAGGATCGGGGGCGTCATCCACCATATCTTTTAAATCATCTGATTCAAGACCAGCATAACGTCGATAGAGTTCACTCATAATTTCAAGATATGTGACAAGCGTGCGCATCTTGGCTGTTGAACCAAGATCAAGTTTCATGCCTTCATTCATATCGAAAGGCTCTTCAACATTATCGGCTTGTATGCGTAGCTTGTTGTTTGTTGTGCCACGCTCAAAAAGAACAACACTCCATTTGATCTTTGAGGGATCGTTCTGGGGATCTAAGAGACGGTATCCGTAGAGGCCTATGGATTGGAGAAAAGAGGGATCACTCATTTTTTTGAGAAACTCAACAGTCTTCTTCTGAGTTAATTGATCAAGGGTTGTTGTGGCGGCTAGATCCAAGCGGTCAATTTCATAAAGTTTGTGTAATCCCAAGAGGCTCAGAAGGTGGTTGCGTAAAGAATTTGTAGCTTTCTGGTCGATATATGCCGATTGAGGAGTAGAAGGGGGCTCCGGTAAAAAATG
>Ga0302274_10003847_pt1 | contig 13207 bp, 7 predicted proteins | sample III_Bog_N2_1_FD_198755 | JGI IMG/M metagenome (GOLD analysis project Ga0302274, IMG submission 198755) | Peat permafrost microbial communities from Stordalen Mire near Abisko, Sweden - III_Bog_N2_1 | ecosystem: Environmental > Terrestrial > Soil > Wetlands > Peat | place: Sweden: Abisko...
GCCTTCGGCGTGCTGGCGGAAGCCGTAGACGGGCAAGACTTGCAAGCCGTCTATTCCGTTGCCAAGCGGTTAATCGACCGTGCTCGCGCGGGCGATGGCCCGGCCTTTCTGCTTTGCAATACCTATCGCTACACCGGCCATCATGTAGGAGATATCAATCGCGAGTACTACCGCTCCAAGCAGGAAGAAGAGGAATGGAAGACCAAGCGTGACCCCATTAAGATCCTGGCCGGCCTTCTGCTCGATGAAAAGCTGGCGGATGAAGCCACACTCGCCGCGCTCGCAGATGATGTCCGCATAGAGATGAAGTCCGCCGTGGATTTCGCCGTCGCCGCGCCGTATCCGGGACCAGAGGAAGTGGAGATGCACGTATATGCCTGACGCCACCATGCGGGAACTGAGTTTTGCGCAGGCCGTTCGGGAAGCTCTCGCCGAAGAGATGCGGCGCGACGCGAGCGTCTGCATCCTCGGTGAGGATGTGGCCGAAGCTGGAACACCGTTCAAGGTTCTCTCCGGTTTAGTAGAGGAGTTTGGGACCGAGCGTGTGCTCGATACGCCGATCTCTGAAGCGGGTTTCACTGGCATCGCTGTCGGCGCTGCGATGACTGGGCTGCGCCCTGTGGTCGACATCATGTTCGGGGACTTTCTAACACTGACGATGGATCAGATGGTGAACCAGGCAGCGAAGGTCCATTACATGTCTGGAGGCAAGTGGCGGGTCCCGATGGTCCTGCGCACGACACTCGGAGCCACGCGCCGCTCTGCCGCCCAGCACTCGCAGTCCCTGCAGGCGTGGTTCTGTCACGCGCCCGGCCTCAAGGTCGTCATTCCATCCACTCCCTACGACGCGAAAGGCCTGCTCAAGACCGCAATCCGCGACGACAATCCGGTCGTTTTCTTCGAAGACAAAATGATGCACCACAAGCTAAAAGGCCCCGTGCCGGCCGGGGAGTACACAATCCCATTCGGCGTTGCGGACATCAAGCGAGTGGGTGAGGACATTACGCTGGTAGGCACCAGCAGCATGGTGCAGGTAGCGCTCGGCGCGGCGGATTTGCTGGCCGAAATTGGCATCAGCGCCGAGGTGATCGATCCACGCACGCTGTGGCCGCTCGATGAACACACGCTGATCGAGTCGGCAAAGAAAACTTCGCGCGCCATTGTGCTCGATGAGGGCTACGGCCGCTATGGGGTTACAGCGGAGTTGGCCTCGACCATCTCCGAGGGCGCCTTCTTCAGCCTGGACGGACCCGTTCTTCGCCTGGGCGCGATGCACGTCCCCATTCCATTTTCCCCGCCACTCGAGGACTTGACCGTGGCCACGCCGCAGTTGGTCTTTGAGGCGGCTCGTAAACTCTGCGGAAAATAGCGCAGAACAGATTGCAGCGCGCCAAGGACCTGCTGGCGAAGTCCGAGATGGGCGCGCTGCTGTGCTTCGACATGAACAATGTGCGTTACTTGACGGCCACTCACATCGGCACATGGGCCCAGGACAAGGCCAACCGGTTCACGCTGCTGCCGCAAAACGACGAGCCTATCCTGTGGGACTTCGGCTCCGCGGCGCGTCACCACCAACTGCATTGCCCTTGGCTGGGCGAGCGTTCGAGGCCCGGCATTTCGATGCTCCGCGGCACGATGTCTCCCGAGCACGGCCGTGCTGAAGACGTCGCCAAAAAGATCCGCATCGAACTTGAGATGCGCGGCCTGCACAAAGAGCCGGTCGGCATCGACATTATCGAGTTACCGGTTCTGTTCGCGCTGCAACGCGAAGGCATCACCGTAGTGGACGGCCAGCAGCTGATGTCTGAGGCGCGCGTGATCAAGACGCGGGACGAGATATCCCTGCTCAACACTTCCGCAGCAATGGTGGACGCCGCCTATCACGAGCTCTACACTGCCATGAAGCCGGGCATGCGCGAAAACGAAGCCGTGGGCCTGGTGAGCAAGGTTTTATACGACCTCGGCTCGGAGTACGTTGAAGCTGTCAACGCCATCTCCGGTGAACGCTGCAATCCTCATCCGCATGTTTTCTCTGACCGCATGCTGCGCCCCGGCGATCCGGTCTACTACGACATTCTCCACTCCTATATGGGGTACCGGACCTGCTATTACCGCACCTTCACCATCGGTTCAGCCTCACAGGCCATGACGGATGCTTACAAACGCTGTCGCGATTATCTCGACGCATCCATCGAACTCATTCGGCCAGGCCGTACGACGGCTGAGGTCGCTGCAGTGTGGCCAAAGGCGACTGACTTCGGATTCCCCAATGAAGAAGCCGCTTTCGCGCTTCAATACGGTCATGGTATCGGCCTTGCCATCTGGGAAAAACCGGTCATTAGCCGCCTTGTCTCCCTCGATCATCCGCAGGAAATCAAGCCGGGTATGGTCTTCGCGCTGGAGACTTTCTGGCCCTCTACCGATGGCTGGAGCGCGGCCCGCATCGAGGAAGAGATCGTCGTCACCGAGACCGGCCACGAAGTCATCACGCGCTTCCCGGCCGAAAAGCTGCTGGTCGCCGGCGCGCAATACTACACAGTAGGCGGGCCTCTGCCGACCATACGCGAGACAGAGACCGCTCCCAGCCAGGATGTCCTTAGCTTGATTGCAGCCAGTGCCCAAACAGAAAAAGTAAGGAGTTAGGCAGGAAGACTTAGGTCTTCGCTGCACGACAATTTATGGCGATCCGTGTGATCATGCCCGCGCTTGAAGTGGCCCAGGAGACAGCTAAGCTGGTTGCCTGGCTCAGAAAAGAAGGCGACAGCATCCGTAAAGGCGAGCTGCTGCTGGAAATCGAAACCGACAAGGCCACCATGGAAGTGGAAGCCGAGGCCGATGGAGTTCTTGCCGGAGTCACCGCTCAGGTGGGCGAAGACATCCCTGTTGGGCAGGTGATCGCCTGGATCCTGGCTCCGGGAGAGAGCTTGCCGGAAGCAGGCGGTACGGTCAACCCGGCGGCGGAGGCTGTCGAGGCGTCGCCAGTTGTCGAAGCGGCGAGTCCAACTGCAGCTAGCGCGGCCGAGCAGCCTGTTCGGGGCATCGGACAAATCTCGCCAAAGGCCCGGAGGCTTGCAAAGGAAGCTGGAATCGATCCTGGCACTGTGCAAGGCACGGGACCCGGCGGCGAGATTCTGGCGTCAGACATACGGGCTGTAGTCGAGGCCAAAGCGAATCAGGCTCCCGCTAGCGTGCCGTTAGCGCCTGCCCCTGCGCAATTTGAGCCGCTCAGTTCCATCGGCCGCCTGATGGCCGAACGCACTACGCAAAGCTGGACGACGGTTCCGCATTTTTTTGTCCAGCGTGAGATAGACGCCATTGCATTGAATCGGGCGCGCGCAGCATTTGGACCGGCCATTGAGCAGTCGCATGGCGTCAAGCTCACGCATACGGATTTGCTGGTAGCACTCGTCGCACGCATCCTCACAAAGCATCCCCGCCTCAATGCCAGTTGGATTGACGGCGGCATCCGCCTGAATCCCGATGTCAATATTTCAATAGCCATGGCGGTGGACGAAGGCGTCGTGGCGCCGGTTGTGGCCAACGCGCACACCGCCACCCTAGCCAATATCGCACGCCAGCGCCACGATCTGGCTGAGCGCGCCCGCGGTGGCCGCCTGCGTCTCGCCGACCTGACCGGGGGAACCTTCACCATCAGCAACCTGGGCATGTTCCAGGTGGACTCCTTCAGCGCCATCATCACAGCGCCGCAGGCTGCCATTCTGGCTGTCGGAGCCATCAAAGACCGCGTCGTTCCCATCGAAGGCGGCTTCGGAGTGCGGCCCACGCTTCGCTTGACCATCTCAGTCGACCACCGAGTTGCCGACGGCGCAAAGGCCGCGGCATTCTTGCGCGATCTGGCTCAAGCAATCGAAGAACCGGAAAAGTGGCTCGCATAGCATGACAACTTCAGTTCCCCAACAAACGCCTGCACCTGTCATGAAAAAACGGCGCGGGCCTTTGTACACCCGTCTCTGGTTTCATGTCAGCATCGCAATTGCCGCCGCCGTTGCCCTGGGCTACTTCAGCCCTGCACGCGCTGTTGCAATGAAGCCTCTGGGCGACGGTTTTATACGGCTTATCATGATGATCGTCACACCGATCATTTTTTGCACCGTGGTCACGGGCATCGCCGGAATGCAGGATATGAAAAGAGTCGGCCGGGTCGGCGGAAAGGCCCTGCTCTACTTTGAAGTTGTCTCTACGTTCGCTCTTCTGATTGGTCTTGTCGTGGGGAACGTAATTCAATCTGGCGCCAGCTTCCACGTTAGCCCCGCAAGCCTCGACGCCAAGGCCGTCGAGAGTTATGCAGGACAAGCCAAGGCTCAAAGCGTTCCCGACTTTCTACTGCACATTATCCCTACAACGGCAGTGGATGCCTTTGCAAAGGGCGACATCCTGCAAGTTCTGCTTGTGGCCATACTGTTTGGATTTGCCCTGTCCATCATGGGCGAACGATCGAAGCCGCTGCTTGCTCTGCTCGACATCGTGACCCGAGCCATCTTCGCAGTCGTCAATATTCTCATGCGTCTGGCCCCGATCGGTGCGTTTGGAGCCATGGCTTTCACCGTCGGCAAATACGGCGTTGCCTCACTGGGCCCACTCGTCAATCTCATTATCACGTTCTGGCTTACCTCGATCTTCTTTGTTGTGGCTGTGCTGGGCACTATAGCCTACTTTGCCGGCTTCAACATTTTCAAGTTTCTGCTCTATATCAAAGAGGAGATTCTGCTCGTTCTGGCAATCAGTTCCTGTGAGCCAGCGTTGCCCACGCTCATGGCAAAACTTGAAGCGCTGGGTTGCTCGACCGCATTGGTTGGACTGGTGGTTCCGACGGGCTACACGTTCAACACCGACGGGACCAGTCTGTACATGACGCTGGCCGCGCTGTTCGTCGCTCAGGCAACCGGAACTCACCTGACGCTGATGCAGCAACTGACCATCTTCGCTGTGGCTGTTCTCACGTCCAAGGGCGCAAGCGGCGTGCAAGGTGCAGCCTTCGTTGCCCTGGTCGGTACTCTCTCTGTGGTGCCCGCAATTCCCGTCGCCGGAATGGCGCTGATCCTCGGCATTGACCGGTTCATGAGCATGTTCCGCGCGCTAGTCAACATGATCGGCAACGGCGTAGCCACCTTGGTTGTCGCACGATGGGAGGGTGAGATCGGCAAGATCAAGGTCTTTCCGAAAGCGGCGCAATAGCTTCGGACTCTCCTGGGACCAAAGTTGCGAACTGGAGTGATCGAAGCGCCTATATCGATGCAGGACGGGGTTGAATGGAATCGATGAGGGAACGTGAAGCGATCAAGCCGCATTCGCGTGAGTGGCCGAATGGCGACCGCATGGGCTAACCTGAGAATTCCAGTCGTGCAGCATGGACAGATTGTGGGCATCTCTTGTTTTTTAGCATTCCAGCCAGCAGGTTCGGATCAGAAATCAACTAGCGATTGTCTAAATCCATTTCATCTTCAGCAACCAGACCTTAACTCCTTGAGTAAGTCCCGTGTAGGCAAGCAGCGTGAGCAGCAGGATCGGCCAGTACAGCCCCGGCAAGTGTGTCAGGCCCAACGAAGAAGCCAGTGGCGAAAACGGCAGCCACGCTCCAAAGGCCATGATGGCCAGGGTTGTGAGCGTCAACGGCCAGCTCGCACGGCTCTGAAAGAAGGGAATCTTATTGGTGCGAATGACATGAATGATGAGTGTCTGCGTCATCAGCGACTCGACAAACCATCCCGTTTGAAATACGGAGGCGCGTGCTGGGTTCCAGCAATTGAAGATCCATAACATCACAAAGAATGTCGAGTAATCGAAGAGCGAGCTGATAGGTCCAACACAGAGAATGAACCGTCTTATCTCGCCGATGTTCCATGGCCGCGGGCGTGCTACTTGTTCTTCGTCCACGGCGTCGTTGGGAATTGGCACCTGAGAAAAGTCATACAGCATATTGTTTGTCAGAATCTGAATCGGCGCCATTGGAAGAAACGGCAAAAAGGCACTCGCCCCCAACACGCTGAACATGTTGCCGAAGTTGGAACTGGCTCCCATGCGGATGTATTTGAGAATGTTGGCGAATACCTTTCGTCCCTCAATGACGCCGCCTTCGAGCACCATGAGATCTTTCTCGAGCAGGATCAGATCTGCCGACTCCTTCGCAATGTCGGCCGCGGTGTCCACCGAAATGCCAATGTCGGCTGCGCGCAATGCGGGAGAATCGTTGATACCGTCTCCCATGAATCCAACAACGTGTCCCTTGCCGCGCAGCAAGCGAACGATTCGTTCTTTGTGAGCGGGAGAGAGGCGGGCAAAGAGAGTTGCCTTCTCGGCAGCGTCCGCCAGTTCGATGTCGGACATTTTCTCGACCTCGTCGCCCAGCAGCATCGGGTCGGCGACGAGTCCCACGTCCCTGCACACCTTGCGGCTGATCAGATCATTGTCGCCGGTGAGAATCTTCACCACGACACCATGTTTGTGCAGCGCCTCGATCGCAGTTGCCGCGGTGCGCTTGGGCGGGTCGAGAAAGGCTACATACCCTTTCAACACCAGATCGTGTTCGTCCTCCTTGGCGCAGGTAAGCTTTCCAGGCAATTCTTTGACGGCGACCGCCAAAACACGGAATCCATCATTGCTGAGGCTCGCATATTCGTCCTTCAATCCCTTCATCAGGGCGGGGTCCATGGGCGACAGTTTGCCATCTAACTCGAATTGAGAGCACTGATGGAAGATCTCTTCCGGCGCGCCCTTGGTCAGCAGGATAGCCTTGCCTTCAGGACTCTGGATGAGTACCGACATCATGCGACGCGTGAAGTCGAAGGGGATCTCGTCCAGCTTCTTGAACTTCTCGACAAGGGCTTGCTCGTGAAAGTCAGAGCTATTCAGAATCGCCGTGTCTAAAAGATTCTTCAGGCCTGTCTGGAAATGACTGATGAGGTAGCCATCTCGCAAGACTTCGTCGGTTTCGCGCCCCGCGACATTGCAATGCCGCTGAAGGACGACCCTATCTTCCGTGAGTGTACCGGTCTTGTCGGTGCAGAGCACATCCATACCGCCGAAGTTCTGGATAGCATTGAGGCGCTTGACGATCACCTTTTTGCGGCTCATGGCCAGAGCGCCTTTGGAGAGACAGACGGAAACAATCATCGGCAGCATCTCCGGGGTTAGTCCCACAGCCACCGCCATCGCGAAGAAGAAAGCACCTTTCCAATCGTGCTTGGTAAAGCCGTTGATGAAAAAAACGAGAGGCACCATGACGGCCATGATCTGAATCATGAGCCAGGTAAAGCGACTGAGTCCTTGATCGAAACTTGTAGGCACCCCCTCCTGTGTGATGGAACTGGCCATCGTGCCGAGATAGGTGTGGACTCCTGTTACGACAATGACTGCGGTCGCCGTGCCGCTTTGGACACTGGTGCCCATGAAGCATATGTTCTTCAACTCTGTCGGCGAGTTTAGAGGCTTGGGGTCGGCATCGTGGAACTTCTCCACGGGAAGAGACTCGCCCGTCAGCGTTCCCTGGCTGACAAACAGATCCTTTGCTGAGATGATGCGTACGTCGCCAGGGATCATGTCTCCCGCGGAGAGATTGATGATGTCGCCCGGAACAAGGTCGCGAAGCGGAAGTTCACGGGCTTGACCATCGCGAACCACTGTGGCGGTTACATGGATCATGGCCTTGAGTTTCGCCGCAGCAGCGCCCGCTCTGGCCTCCTGCAAGAATCGAAGCGTCACGCTGAGTACCACCATGCCGGCCATAACACTTCCAGCGCGCGCATCGCCGGTAGCGAATGAGATCGACGATAGAATTGCCAGCAGAATGACCAGCGGATTTCGCAGAATGATCAAGAGGCTGATAAACCAGCCGCGCTGTCGCTCCTGCGCGACCTCATTCGGTCCCGATGTCCGCGCCCGATCTTCGGCTTCGGATTGAACCAGGCCCGCGGGAGCCGTGCGAAGCGACTGAAGCAGTGCATCGACGTCCTTCCCCGCCGCTTCGAGGACGGCAGGAGAGACGTGAATGCTATGTTCCTTTGTCTTCGCGGGAGGAGTTTCGCTCTCTACAACTGGGCTTGTCACCGCTGAATTGTAAACAGTTTGGGACTGTATTTAAGGTTCAATATTGCTCACATCGGTTGCCGGCTTGCTTTGAACGCAGGTGTGGCGCAGCAATCGGAGATCATGAGACATGCGTCGAAAGCGGATCCAGCGTGCTGGACCCACTTTCGCGTATCAGTTCTGTTGTTAGACCTGCCTTCGCTTCATCATCCAGCTAATTGCCGCTCCAAATGCGATGCCTGCCGCGAAGGTTGCCACTACTGTTTCAACCGGGTGCCGTTGTACGCGTTTTTTTGTGTCATCGAAAAGCTCCGCAGCAGCCTGGCCGCCATGTCTTGCCGCGCGCCGCGCCGCACCTACGCCATCCTCAAGAGCATCCGCAACCGCGGATGCTGCCCGAGAAGCCTTGCGCGCTGTCTCATCAAACTGTTCGCCCACCTGTTCCAATACTGATTGCGCCATTGTTGTGACCTCTCTCTTCTTTGAATTCGATGTCGATTACGCCGACTTCTTATCACCAAGCCGCTATGCGACCAGTATCTAACGATCTGCTAACTGAAGGATGGTCGCAATTGCTCGCTCCGTTATACGCGCCCGGCGACTCGCAAAAGTTAATCTCCGCGTCGCCCGGGAATGAGCAAGAAAGACCATACAATTGTCACGAGATTCGACGATTCTGCGATAGGTATGTTGTACAATTCGCTTGAATACGGAGTATTGAATGTCTGGAATCGGAGGCAGGCCAGGAGCTCAGCACATCGGCGCCGATCATCAACTGTCCCCGCCTGCTCCCTGGTATCGAAGGCGCTGGTTCCTTTGGACGAGCGCGCTCTTGTTGCTGCTTTTGGCCGTGATCGGCATTTTTATCATCCACAAGAATAGTGTCAAAGCGGCGGCTGCGAAGCGCGCACTGGCTGCGGTCAAACCTTCTGTAACCATCACTGCCGCCACTGCCACAAAGGGCCAGATCGGGGTCTACCTTGATGCAATCGGTACAGTAACTCCGGTCTACACAACCTCCATTACCGCGCAGGCCAGCGGTGTCCTGGCCGCTGTTCATTACAGCGAAGGCCAATCCGTTAATAAAGGCGAATCTCTGATCGACATCGATCCGCGGCCCTACCATGCGCAACTATTGCAGGCTGAGGGCACGCTGGAGCGCGATACAAATGTGCTGGCACAGGCCCGGATGGACCTGGACCGCTATCGCACGGCGTGGGCAGGAAACGGAATCCCCAAGCAGTTACTGGATGACCAGGAAAAGATTGTGTCCGCGGACCAGGGCACGGTGAAAAACGATCAAGGCACAGTGAATTACGACCAGGTCCAGCTCAGTTATTGCCACATTACCGCTCCGATCGCCGGCCGAGTTGGTCTTCGCCTTGTGGACCCCGGAAACGTGGTGCAGGCGGGCGGGAACACGACACTGGCGGTCATCACGCAGATGCAACCCACCACGGTGATCTTTACGGTGTCGGAGGACAGCCTGGAGCAGGTGCAGGCGCGGATGCGGAAACTGCATACGCTGCCAGTGGATGCGATGGATAGGGCACAGACCACAACAATCGCATCGGGTAAGTTGTTCACCATCGACAATCAAATCGACACAACGACGGGAACGGTAAAGTTGCGCGCTCTCTTCGCAAACAAGAACGGAGCTTTGTTTCCCAACCAGTTTGTCAACACTCGGTTGCTGGTGAATACACTCGATGGCGTTACGCTGGTACCTACCGCCGCCGTTCAGCACAATGGACAGGTAGCCTTCCTCTATGTGATTGCGAACGGATTAGCTAGCATCCGCAACATCACACCGGGGGTCGCGGACGGCGGCATGACTTCCGTGGAGGGAATCAATCCCGGCGAAGTCGTCGCGACCAGCAGCTTCGACAAGTTACAGAACGGGAGCAAAGTCGTTCTAGCCAAGCAATCGCCCCAGGCCAACCGCGTCGCCAGCGGTACCCCGTGAATCCCTCCGGGCCTTTCATCCAGCGACCTGTTGCAACTTCGCTGCTGATGGCCGCAATCCTGCTGGTGGGTATCGTCGCGTATACCCAGTTGCCAATCTCCGCCTTGCCGGAGGTTGACTATCCTACTATCCAGATACTTACGTTCTATCCAGGCGCCAGCCCCGATGTGATGGCCACTACAGTTACCGCCCCGCTGGAGCGCCAGTTTGGACAACTTCAGGGGCTGAGCCAGATGACTTCGACAAGCTCCGGCGGCTCCTCTGTCATCGTGCTGCAGTTTGCCCTGAGTTTGAATATTGATATTGCCGAAGAAGAAGTTCAGTCATCCATCAACGCGGCGCAGAGTTTTCTGCCGTCGAATCTTCCCTCGCCGCCGGTCTATAGCAAGACTAACCCGGCGGATGCTCCCGTACTTACGCTGGCTATAACTTCTAACTCCATTCCGCTCTCGCAGGTCGAGGATCTGGTGGATACGCGCCTTGCGCCCAAGCTCTCGCAGTTGAGCGGGGTTGGCCTCGTCAGCATCAGCGGCGGTCAAAAGCCGGCAGTGCGCATTCAGGCCAACCCGACGGAGCTGTCGTCTTACGGACTCAACCTCGAAGACCTGCGCACGGCGCTTGTCCAGACCAGCGTCAATGCCGCAAAAGGAAACTTCGACGGACCTCATCAGGATTATCAGATCAATGCCAACGATCAATTGGTGACCAGCGACGACTATCGAAAGGTCGTGGTGGCCTACCGCAATGGCGCTCCCATCATGCTGCGGGATGTGGCGCAGGTGGTGGACGGCATTGAAAACAACAAGCAGGCTGCGTGGATGAACGAGACCCCGGCGGTCATTCTCAACATTCAAAGGCAGCCCGGAGCCAACACCATCAGCGTGGTGAAGGCCATCAAGGCGATTCTTCCGCAGCTCGAGGCGAACCTGCCGGCATCGATTCAAGTAACGCCTCTGACCGATCTCACCACGGCGATCAACGCCTCTGTCTCCGATGTCGAGTTTGAATTGATGTTGACCGTTGCGCTGGTGGTGATGGTCATCTTCCTCTTCCTGCGCAACCTATACGCCACCATCATCCCCAGCATTGCAGTGCCGGTTTCCTTGGTGGGAACCTTCGGCGTGATGTATGCGCTGGGCTATAGTCTGGACAACCTTTCGTTGATGGCCCTCACCATCTCCACGGGCTTTGTGGTGGATGACGCGATCGTGATGATTGAGAACATCACGCGCTATCTTGAGGCCGGAGACACGCCCATGGAAGCGGCCATGAAGGGCGCGGAACAGATCGGCTTCACGATCATCTCACTCACCGTCTCGCTTATCGCGGTGCTTATTCCGCTGCTCTTCATGGGCGATGTCGTCGGCCGCCTCTTTCGCGAGTTCGCGGTTACCCTGGCCGTCACCATCATCTTGTCCGCGGTTGTCTCCCTCACGTTGACGCCGATGATGTGCTCGCGCATTCTGCGGCATACGCCCCCCAAAGAGCAGCAGGGCCGTTTCTACAAGGCTTCTGAGCGTGTCTTCGAGAACATGATTGCGTTTTACGGGCGCACGCTCAAGTTCGTTCTTGGATACCAGACCATCACGCTGCTCGTGGCTGCCGCAACGCTGGTGCTGACTGTTGTGCTCTACATCTTCATCCCCAAGGGATTCTTTCCCACTCAGGATACGGGCGAAATTCAGGGTATCTCGCAGGCGCCGGCGACCATCTCCTTTGCTGCCATGGAGCAGAAGCAGCAGCAACTGGCAGCCATCATCCTTCAGGATCCAGCGGTCGAAAGTCTGTCTTCATTTATCGGCGCGGATGGAACCAACACCACGCTCAATAGCGGACGGATGTCCATCAACCTGAAGCCGCTGAACGCACGCGACATGAGCGCATCCGACGTGATTCGCAGGCTGCAGAAGAGCCTCAAGCCGGTTGAGGGGATTGAGCTCTTCATGGAGCCGGTGCAGAACATTACGGTGGACGATCGCGTCAGCCGCACCCAGTACCAATACACGCTGGAGGATCCCGACCCGAATGAGTTGAACCTGTGGACAGGACGGCTCGTGGACAAGATGAAGCAATTGCCTCAACTGGCCGATGTGGCCACTGACCAACAGACGGGGGGCCTGGCTGTATCGCTGGTGATCGATCGAGTGACCGCATCGCGGCTGGGTATTGCGCCGTCCACGGTCGACACCACTCTCTATGACGCCTACGGGCAGCGTCAGATCAGCACCATGTACACGCAACTGAACCAGTACCACGTGATCCTTGAAGCGGCTCCAAATACTCAGCAAGGTCCAGGCAAGCTCCAGGATTTGTATATCCAGACAAACGCTTCGGCTGGAGGTTCTGGGCCGGGTGCGTCTTCGTCCTTCGCATCCTCCGGATCTTCGTCGGCCGGTTCCAATGCAACGACGACCTCTGTGAAATACACGCCGTCGTCGATGGCACTCAGCGCTCCATCGAATGCCATCAAGTCCAGCGTGGGCGCAAGCAGCACTGCGTCAACTGCGAATGCAGCGACCGGCGTCGCGGTGCCCGGCGCCGTGCCGCTGAGCGCGTTTACGCATATTGAGAAAGCCTTCGAGCCGCTCTCGATCAATCATCAGGGCCAGTTCCCGGCCGTGACCGTGTCCTTCAATCTCGCCCCCGATGCCGCGCTGGGAGGCGCAATCACGGCTATCGAGAAGGCTCAGAAAGACCTGAACATGCCGGCCAGCGTTCAGTATGGATTTCAAGGCACAGCGGCGTCTTTTGAGGGCTCGCTCTCCAATGAGGGCCTGCTGATTCTCGCCGCGCTCGCCGCTGTTTACATCGTGCTCGGCGTCCTCTATGAGAGCTTCATTCACCCGATCACGATTCTTTCTACATTGCCCTCCGCCGGCGTTGGCGCATTGCTGGCTCTCATCCTCTTCAAGCAGGACCTCAGCGTCGTCGCGATTATCGGCATCATCCTGCTGATCGGCATTGTGAAGAAGAATGGAATCATGATGGTCGACTTTGCGATGGAGGGAGAACGCGAGCACGGAAAAAACGCGACGGACGCGATCTACGATGCCTGCCTGCTGCGCTTCCGTCCCATCATGATGACGACGATGGCTGCGCTGCTGGCGGGCATTCCTCTGGCACTGGGTCAGGGCATGGGTTCTGAGCTAAGGCGTCCTTTGGGCATCGCCATGGTGGGCGGACTGCTGCTTAGCCAGG
>Ga0302274_10003861_pt1 | contig 13187 bp, 10 predicted proteins | sample III_Bog_N2_1_FD_198755 | JGI IMG/M metagenome (GOLD analysis project Ga0302274, IMG submission 198755) | Peat permafrost microbial communities from Stordalen Mire near Abisko, Sweden - III_Bog_N2_1 | ecosystem: Environmental > Terrestrial > Soil > Wetlands > Peat | place: Sweden: Abisko...
AGTTTTGCAGGTAGTACACTTGCTACAGAATTAAGTACACTGAACGATCCACGGTATAGCGCATTTATTGATACTACAGGTGCCCAGGATAATTTGGCTGCTTTTTATGGCAGTTCGAACTCTCCCGTAGAATTTATTACTCCGGAAGAGTTGTTATTTATAACAGCAGAGGCTACTGTAACTTCTTCAGGTTCTGTTACGGGTGCAGCTGTTACTGCTTACGATTCTGCTATAGCTGTTAATATGGAAAAGCTGGGAATTGCTCATTCAGCTATTGCTACCTATATATCTGCCAACCCACTTCCTACTTCTACAACAAGTGCCGCTATAACACAAATTGGCCTACAGGAGTGGATAGCGCTTTATTTAAATCCCGAAGAATTTGCAGTTTGGCGTCGTACAGGAAGCCCTACACTTACACCACCTTCCGGTGCTAAGTATAACGTTGTTCCTCGTAGGTTCCTTTACCCACAGAGCGAGTTATCTTACAATGGGGCAAATACACCTAATGCAACTTTATTTGCACCAAAAGTATTTTGGGATAATTAATAAATTAATACTGAGTTTTAAAGCCCCCTGTCAAATCAGGGGGCTTTTATTTTTAAGACTACCTTTACTTTATGAATCTTACGGTTGACATAGGAAACTCAGGTACTAAAATTGGTTTGTTTAATAAAAATGAACCGGTACAATTTCTCCATTTTAAGCCTACCGCATCCGTTCCATGGAAGAAAATGGTGGCCCAATATCAAATAAATAATGCTATTATTTGTAGTGTAGCTAAAGACAGTGGCAAGAAAATACCAAAAGTTTTAGGTACACAAATTAAAACTATTTACCTAAGCGAAAACACAATAGTACCGATAAGTAATAACTATAAAACACCCAAAACGCTTGGCAAAGACAGGCTTGCCTCAGCTGTTGGCGGTAACGCATTGTTCCCTAAAAAAAATGTGCTTGTTATACAGGCGGGTACGTGCATTACCTTTGATATGGTTAATGCTAAGGGGCAATATTTAGGTGGCGCCATATCTCCCGGATTAATGATGCGCTTTAAGGCATTGCATACTTTCACCGGTAAATTGCCGTTAGTAACACCTGAAAACATAAATTACAGGTTGGGAACTACTACACAGCAGAGTATTTTATCGGGAGTGATTAATGGTATGAGTGACGAAATTGACTCGGCAATTGAAGATTACAGGCATAAATACAAGAGCCTTAAAGTGATAATTACCGGCGGCGATGCATATTTTTTTGAATCTCAGCTTAAAAATGAGATATTTGCGAAGCCAAATCTCGTTCTTTACGGATTGAATAAAATTTTAGAGTATAATGTTAAAAGTAAAGGTTAGTTTATGTATTGCTTTTTTGTTACTGTTCACTCCGCTTTTAAAGGCGCAGATAAATTCTCCATATTCCCGGTTTGGGGTTGGTAACCTATATGAGGGTTACCCTGTTGATTTGGCAGGTTTTGGCGGACTTACAGCAGCATCAGAAGGCCCTACATTACTAAATTATGCTAATCCTGCTTCTTATGCTTCGTTACAATTAACCACACTTTCTACAGGCGCTTATTTTACTGATTTATTTGTTACACAAACTAATTCTGCTTTAGGAAGTTCATCATCCGGTAATTCAACACAGGGTTTTCAGGATGGCGCCTTAACCAATCTGTCTATAGCATTTCCGGTTATAAAAAATCATTGGGGTGCCAGCTTTGGGTTGGTTCCATACAGCAGAGAAGAATATTCCGTTGCCCAGCTTAATAATACTAACCTGGGATATAATTCTTATGATTCGTTTGATGATAGTGGTAGCCTTTATAAATTTTATATAGGTAACGGTGTTCAATTTAAATTAGACTCTTTGGACCGGCTAAATTTAGGACTCAATGTTTCCTATCTTTTTGGTACTTTTTCACAGTCAGATGACCTGGCATTTGTTGATACGTTTAATGCCTATAATACCCAACATATGGAAACCCAGAAAGTGGGTGGTTTTATTTTTCAGGGAGGTATTCAATATATAAAAGGATTTAGCAATGGAGCTCGTTTGGTTTTTGGATTACAGGGTAATTTGCAATCAAAAATTCCGATTACAGTAACCAATGTATGGGACCGGTTTGTTTTTCAGGATGTTGGAAACGGTGGTGTAAAGGATACGATAGAGGGAGAATATAATCAAAGGGGCACCATGGTTTTACCGGCTTCTATCGGGGGGGGTATTGTATATGATAACCCTACTCATTTTACGATAGGGATTAACTATGATTATACTAATTGGAGTAAATTTTCAACTTCTGGCGATACAGGGCAGGTTCCATTAATAAATACCTGGCGTGCAGCTATTGGCGGACAATGGTTGCCAGATGTTAAAGACTATCATAATTATTTTAAGATAATTAAATACAGTGCAGGGTTTTATTTTGAACAAACCTATTTGTCGTTTAATAATAGCCAGATATCCGGAATACCTGTTAACACTACAGTTCCCTTGTATGAATATGCACTTACTCTGGGCGCCAGCCTGCCGCTTACGCACGGGCCTACTTTTACAAGATTCTCCTCATTAAACCTCGCTGTTGAATTAGGGCAGAGGGGCACTTTAAAAGATGGATTGCTTCGCGAACGGTTTCTTACAATTTCCTTAGGTCTTACATTGAACGATATGTGGTTTATGAAGCGTAAATTTGATTGATTTAGCCTATCAATCCTCTTTTTTGTAAATTTACTTTCCTTAATACATCATTCGCTTTGAACGCAAACAGATATTTGTATTTAGTTATCGTTGTGTCTTTGCTTTTTAGCAGTTGCGAAAATGATATTGCTACCGTAAATAAAATTACGTCGCGCAATGCCTCATCAGTTGAAACCGGCACACAAATAGAAATGGTTTATAGCGATTATGGTATTGTAAAAGCAAAACTTACCACACCGCAGATACAAGAGTATCATACCATTAACCCCTATTACGAAATGACCAAGGGTGTATTTATTGATTTTTACAATGATAGTTTAGTAGTGAACAGTACCCTAAAAGCCGGCTATGGTATAGCTTATTTAAAAACAAATTTGTTAGTTGCCAGGGAAAATGTGGTAGTGGTTAATCAAAAAGGTGATAAACTGACATCGGAAGAATTGCAATGGGATGAGCGCACAAAAAAATTAACTTCAGATAAATTTGTGACCATTACAACTGCCGATGAAACTATTTATGGCGATGGGCTAGAAGCCAACCAGGATTTTACACAGTATAAGATAAAAAAAATTAAAGGCACAGTAAAAGTAAATAACGATAACATACCACACGATTGAACACTAAAACCTGAACCGCTTTATTTTGACAATTCAATACATTATAACCAGCCTTGTTTTTATAGCCTTTTTTTCGGGGATGGAAATTGCGTTTATTTCTTCGAGCAAATTAAGGATAGAACTTCGAAAAAAACAGGGTTCATCATCGGGCAGTATACTCTCCCGTTTTTTACATAATAAATCAATGTTTTTAGGCACCACGCTTATTGGTTTTAATATGGCGCTGGTAATATTTAGTACATTATTGGCAGGGTGGGTTGAGAAACGGTTTAGCTCATCCATACCTCAATACCTGGATGCTGAATTGCTTATTTTATTAATAGGATCTATTATAACAACAGCTATTGTTTTGGTGGCAGGCGAGTTTATTCCTAAAACCGTTTTTAGAATAAACCCCAATGGCATGCTGGGGTTTTTTGCATTGCCCTTTTTGTTAATATACTACTTATTATTTCCTTTAGTATGGCTGGTAGTGTTCTTATCTAAGCAGTTGCTTAAAATTTTATTTAATGTAAATGTGGAAGAGAATAAGCCGGTATTTGCAAAAATTGACCTTGAGCATTTTATTAAACAAAACACCGAGCAACTTAATGATGATGACGATAATGCCATTGATACCGATTTGTTTGAACGTGCCCTGTACCTTACCAATGTAAAAGTAAGAACCTGCGTAGTGCCACGTACAGAAATTGAAGCGGTGGAAATTAACGAGCCCATTGAAGTACTGAATAAAAAATTTATCGAAACAAAACTGTCAAGGTTAATTATTTATGAGGGCTCACTCGACAACATTAACGGGTACGTACATCATCTTGATCTGTTTAAATCACCCGGATCAATAAAAGAAATCATAAAAGAAATTCCTGTGGCACCGGAAAGTATGCCCGCCAGAAACCTGATGTATAAATTGATGCGTGAACGTAAAAGCATGGCATTGGTAGTGGACGAATACGGCGGTACATCAGGCATAGTAACACTTGAAGATGTGTTGGAAGAAATTTTTGGAGAGATACGAGATGAACATGATACCGAAGAATTGACTGAGAAAAAGGTGAATGAAAATGAATACATTTTATCAGGCAGACTTGAAATTGACTATATAAATGATAAGTATAACCTTAAAATACCTGTTGGCGATTATGCTACTTTATCAGGCTATATAATACATGAATTTGAAAATATACCCCCCATACGTGAAAAGATAATTACACCTAACCACGAGATAGAAGTATTACAGGTAAGCAACAAAAGGGTAGAAAGTGTAAGGGTAAAGGCGATTAATGACTGAAAATTAATGAGTTATTACTATACATAAACGGCTGTTAAATTTGGTTTTTACAGGCTAAACTGCTTACTTTGCACTTCATTTTTTTAAGAAAATAATCGTATAAATGGCTGTATTTATTAAGATAAGGAACAAATTTGGCTTACTCATTTCTGTAGTAATATTTTTAGCGCTGGGGCTTTTTGTGGTGCAAGCTGCTTTTAATTCTAATTCCAGCCTTCTTAAAGGCCATTCAAACAACTTAGGTTCGGTTGATGGAGAAGCTATATCAGCACAAGATTTTAATGCTGAATTAGATAAAGAAACCGATAATTACAAACAGCAAAACCCTAAGACCAATATTGATGACCAAACCACTTTTTCATTACGCGACCAGGCTTGGAACACTATAGTAAATAATGCCATTAACGAAAGAGAATATGATGCACTGGGCATTACACTTTCAGATGCTGAATATAAGGATATGTTTCAGGGCAATGACCCAAACCCTATGGTGCGCCAGCAATTTACTGATAAGCAAACAGGCATGTTTAACCCACAAAGCGTAGCTAATTACATTTATAACCTTAACAATGCTAAGCCTAAAACTGATGATGAGGCTAAACAAATTGAAACTGCACGCCAGCAATGGGAAAATTTTGAGCAATATGTTGTGCAAGACCAATTGCAAAAAAAATATAAGGATCTTATAAAAAAAGCTGTTTATGTTCCTAAGTGGCAAGCAGAATTGGCATACAGTGACAGGGGTGATAAAGCAACTATCTCTTACATTGTTATTCCTTATTATTCAGTGCCTGATACTTCTGTTAAGGTAACCGATCAGGATTTGCAAAACTATGTTAATGCTAATAAAGAGAAGTATAAGCAAGCTGAAGAAGCTAGAAAAATTCACTTTGTAACATTTAGTGTTATTCCTTCATCTGACGATACCGCGCAAGCGCTTAAGTTTATTAATAGCACCTATTCTAAGCTGGAAAGCAATCCTAATGATACTGATTTTATAAGAGAAAATGCTGATAATCCTAATGACCAGGTTTATTATACCAAAGACAAGATCACGTCTGCAAAAATGAAGGATACTTTATTTAAAATACCGGTTGGTTCCATTATCCGTCCATTTTTTGAAGATGATTCCTATAAAATTATTAAATTGGTAGACCGCCAATCCTTGTCCGACTCAGTTAAAGCAAAACATATTCTTTTTGCTACCGCACAGGATGGTTCAGATAGCGCTAAAGCTTATAGGCAAGCTGATAGTGTTTTTCAATTGATCAAAGCAAAGAAAGTAGATTTTGATTCAATGGCAGTAAAATTTTCTGCGGATAAGACATCGGCTGAAAAAGGGGGCGACTTGGGTTGGATAAAGCAGGGTCAAACGGTTAAACCGTTTAATAAGTTTTTATTTTTTGGTGGCAAACCAGGTGAAATGAAATTATTGAAAACCCAATTTGGCTATCATATTGTTCAAATAGAAGAGGCATCGCCGGCTAACACAGCTGTTAAATTGGCTTATTTATCACGTAAGCTTGAACCTAGTAATGCAACTGATAAAGACATATTTAACAAAGCCAATAATTTTGCGCTTAAAAATAATTCAGACACATTATTTAATGTAGCTGCAAGAGGACAGAGGTTGCAGGTTTTGGAGGCTGATAACTTAAAGCATAACGATTATAATATTCCTAATCTGGGTGTAAATCGTGATTTGGTTAAATGGGCATATACCGCTAAAGTGGGTGAAGTATCTCCGGTTATTTCTGCGGATAGTAAATATGTTGTGGCTACTTTAGTATCAGACAATCCTAAAGGTGTTCAATCATTAAGTTCAATACGCGCTGTAGTTACAACTGAAGTAACAAAGCAAAAGAAAGCAGCGGTGTTAATTGCCAAACTTATAGTACCATGTGAACTTAATGTTAGTTTGAAGTATTTGGCTGATTTTACGGGACAACCAGTTAAGAAGGCACAAAGCTTATCGATGGCAAGTCAATATGTTCCGGGTATTGGAGCAGATGGTAAATTGTTGGGATCTGTATTTGGATTGAAACAGGGTCAATTATCAGCCCCTATTGCCGGAGAGAACGCTATATACATTGTGAAGGTAGATACTTTTGAAAAAAGCCAGCCTGTTGCCGACTATTCAATGATACAACAACAGTTGTCTATGCAATTATCAGGCGCTATAGATTATACTCTTACTGATGCCATTAAAAAGGCAATGAAAGTAGAGGATGAACGTTATAATTTTTTCTGATAGAATCTTTTTCGGAAAGAATTGTTTATAGGATAACCTCTGCCAATGGCTGACGAAATAGTAAATAAAGTAGCTGCAAGCGGTTTGCTTACCCTTGATCTTGCCGACCTTCTACCAAAAGATATAGTAGAATTTGACATAAAGGATTATCTTTTTATGCAAATGATACTTAAGGAAAAAGATTTCCGAGAAAAGCTTAAAGTTATTGACTGGAACGGGTTTGAGAACAAAAATATTGCCGTATTTTGTTCTGCAGATGCCATAATACCATCTTGGGCCTATATGCTTATTGGCTCCTATCTGCAACCGGTGGCTGCTTTTTTTGCATTTGGAAAAAAAGGCGACATTGAAGAGAAATTATTACTGGATAATATTGATTCACTACCCACAGAAGACTACAGGGACAAACGTATAATAGTAAAAGGTTGTGGTGATAAAACTATTCCACAATCGGCCTACTTAGAGATAACGCGATTACTTCGCCCCATTGCTAAAAGTATAATGTACGGTGAGGCTTGTTCAAGTGTGCCGGTTTACAAATCGAAATAAAAATTAGCTGCCGGCATCTTATATTATTAAGTCACTAAGGCATTAACAAGCTTTCGTTTACATTAAACTTATTAAGTATCTTTAAAAAGATAATTTGCCACTATGCGAGCCAAAGTGTTATGGATATTTTCTGTTGTAATTATATTGGGCACTCTACTCACTACAATTTATTTTAAAGGTGGTGGTTGGTTTTATCATAAAGGTATTATCAATCACAATATTGACTCGGTACAAGTATTCTATGGCAATTCTTATCATACGATATATATAGCTGATACACTTGATTTTGCAGGGGAAACAATGCCGGTTAAAGATTCAGTGGTTCGTTCATATTTAAAATATATTATTAAAACCAACATCAATTGGTTTCCACGGGCCTATAATGAGTTGGAGCTTTTTCCCGAAGTTTTTAGTGATATACGTCAAAAGTTAATAGGATTAGGCGTGCCAACCGATTTTATTTATTTGGCATTTAATGAGAGCCACCTGGAGAATGTTACCTCTAGTAACGGCATGTGCGGTATATGGCAATTAGAGCCGAATACAGCGCGCCGTTTTGGGCTTAGAGTAGATTCAGCATTTGATGAACGGCTTCAAATAAATCGTTCCACTGTAGCAGCGGCACATTATATAAGCTATTTGCACTCGTTATACGGTAATTGGATACTGGCTGCTGTGGCTTATAATACGGGGCCCGGACTTATTAATTATGATTTACAGAGTTTGAAAATAAAAGAGAAAGATAAATTTTTCGAAAACTATTATTTATCAAGTTATGTGTTGCACATTGTAGCTTTTAAAGTAATATTAAACTACGCAGCCGATCAATTAGCCACTGATAAAATGCGAACACAAACAGTGGAAAATACCGCTAAAAAATAATTCACACCAACATCATTACAGGGTTTTCTAAAAACCGCTTTAAGGTTTGTAAAAACTGGGCGCCGGTGGCGCCATCAACCACACGATGATCGCATGACATTGTCAGCTTCATAACGTTGGCAATTTTTATCTCGTTATTAATTACTGATGGAACTTGTTTGATAGAACCTACGGCTAATATGCATGAATCCGGAGGATTAATGATAGCAGTAAACTCCTCAATATCCATCATACCTAAGTTAGATACGGTGAAGGTATTGCCTTCCATTTCTGCAGGTTGCAATTTTCTGTCTTTAGCTTTTTTAGATAAGGTTTTTACTTCTGCATTAATTTGAGCAAAGCTTTTCTTATCAGCAAACTTAACCACAGGAACAAGTAATCCTTCTTCTATAGCAACAGCCACGCCAATATGTACATGCTGATAATAACGAATTTTATCGCCAAGCCAGCTTGCATTTACTTTAGGATGCCTTAGTAAGGATAAGGCAACGGCTTTTAACACCATATCATTGTAAGAAATATGTGTTTCAGAAATCTCATTAATCTGAGAGCGAACACTAACCGCATTATCCATATTTACAGCAATGGTAAGATAGAAATGGGGTGCCCCAAACATACTTTCTGATAACCGACGGGCAATAGTTTTGCGTATTTGAGAGAGTGGTACATCATTAAAACCTTCATCGCCGCTAAGCGAAACGCTTGGCAACGGAGGTGCAACAGGTTTTGCGCCTTTGGCGCTTAATTTTTCAACATCACGACGTATAATCCGTCCATCACCACCTGAACCTGAAACCTTTTTAAGATCAATACCTTTTTCAGCAGCAATTTTTTTAGCTAATGGTGATGCTTTTACTCTACTGCTATTATCAGAAGGCTCCACTTCAACAGGTGGGGTAGAAGTTATAGTAGGTTGTGTGCCATTTTTTTCTTTAGCAGGCTTTACTTCAACAGGTGTTGCAGCAGCAACTTTTTGTGGCGCAGCTTCTGCAGGTTTTGCTTCAGGTGCAGGTGCAGGAGTTGCAGCTGGTGTGGAACCGGCGCCGGCTAATACAGCCTTATAATCTTCTCCATCTTTTCCGATAACTGCAATTACCTGGTCTACGGCAACAGCTTGGCCTTTTTCTGCGCCAATGTATAAAAGAGTACCATCAAGATAACTTTCAAAATCCATTACGGCTTTATCGGTTTCAATTTCCGCTAAAACATCTCCCGTTTTAACTTTATCTCCCACCTTTTTGGTCCATGATACAATAACGCCTTCTGTCATCGTATCGCTCATGCGGGGCATTTTCACAACTTCTGCCATAGGTAATTTTTTGCCAAAAATAATTTAAAAATCTAATTCCAGATTGAGTTTATTTACCATGTCCACTAATTGTGGATTTTTAGTGGCCATATATTTAAACTTTTCTTGGGGTGTATAGGGTGTTCTGTCATCGCCATTACTTGTTTTATCTGCTGATAATCTGATCTCAATAGACTCAATCTTTAATTCGGCCTTTAAAAAATCGCCGATTGATTGTTTCTCAGTTTCCATTACACCAACATTTATCTGGCTGGTTACAACAAATTGAATGACACCATCTTCAACCACAACGGGCGATGTTGATTCCATTAAAGTCAACAAAGGAGTTTTTCCCTGAGATTTTAACAAGTCAAGGTATTTTTTCCAGGCATCTTTAAGTAAAACAGGATTAATGGGCGACTTTACAATTTTAATAACAGAGGCCTCATTTTTTTCTTTCTCTGCATCAGATATGGTTTTTTTGACGTGCTCTTCTTTAGTAGATATTTTTATGGATTGCGGCATTACTTCGTTCTTAGCCCTTACATCAAGTGCCGGTGCTGCCGGTTTACTTTCTTGTACTTGAACAGTTTTGCTTACGCCTGTCTCAATAGGTGGTTGCTGCGGTTTTTTTTTTGCTTCAACTACTAATGTGCCATCACTTGCCAATTTTATGGCAGATTGAATGAAGGATAGTTTAGTAAGAGCTAATTCAACCGTAAGACGTTTGTTTTTGCTGGTGCGGTATTGTAAATCGGCATCATTAATAAGAACCAAAGCATTTAAAAGAAATGATGCAGGAGTATAGGATGCCTGGTTAAGATAACGCTGACGCAAATTATCTGATGTTTCGATAAGCACAACTGTTTCGGGATCTTTACATACCAAAATATTTCTGCAATGTTCACTTAGGCCTTGTAAAAAGTCGTCACCCTCAAACCCTTTTTCAAGAATTTCATTAAAGGTAAGTAGTGAGCCCGAAATATTCTCAGCAAGAAAAAAATCTATAAAACGAAAAAAATAATCGTAATCAAGAATATTTAAATTGGTGATTACATCACTATAAAGTATTTTTCCATTGGAAAATACGCTCATCCTGTCAAAAATGGATAGGGCATCACGCATAGCGCCATCTGATTTTTGGGCGATGATATGAAGAGCATCAGGCTCTGCCTCTATATTTTCTTTTTTGGCAATATTCACTAAATAATCAACGGTATCCTGCACCTTTATCCGGTTAAAATCAAATATCTGGCAACGGGATAGTATGGTGGGTATGATCTTATGTTTCTCTGTAGTAGCCAAAATAAAAATAGCGTAGGGTGGCGGTTCTTCCAGCGTTTTTAAAAAGGCATTAAATGCTGCCTGTGATAACATGTGAACCTCATCTATAATATAGATCTTCTTTTTACCGGCCTGTGGCACAAAGCGCACCTGGTCTATAAGGTTGCGCATATCCTCTACAGAGTTATTAGAGGCTGCATCTAATTCGTGAATATTGAATGAGGCATTTTGGTTAAATGCACGGCATGATTCACATTCATTACAAGGTTCAATATCCTTAGTTACATTTTCGCAATTAATAACCTTGGCTAAAATACGCGCACAGGTAGTTTTGCCTACGCCACGCGGGCCGCAAAACAAAAAAGCCTGCGCCACATGCTTATTACGAATAGCATTTTTTAGTGTAGACGTAACCTGCGGCTGCCCGATAACATCTTCGAAACGGGAGGGACGATACTTACGTGCTGAGATTACAAAATTGTCCATGATTACCTGCTACAAATATACCTTGAATTTCTGTGATTAAAAGTCAAATTATTGTAACCTTTCTTTTAAATCCAATCTAAATCTTCTGGCAGTGTCTTTTGCAATATCATACCCGGCATCAGCATGTCGTATAACGCCGCTGGCGGGGTCATTATTTAAAACACGCTTTAATCGTTTGTCTGCATCTGCTGTGCCATCACAAACTATAACCATGCCTGCATGTATAGAATAACCCATACCCACACCACCTCCGTGGTGCACGCTTACCCAACTTGCGCCGCTGGCAGTATTAATAAGCGAGTTTAGTATTGGCCAATCGGCAATGGCATCGCTGCCATCCAGCATGGCTTCAGTTTCGCGGTTGGGTGAGGCTACGCTGCCTGTATCCAAATGGTCACGGCCAATTACAATTGGCGCTTTTACCTTGCCCGTTCTTACCAGTTCATTAAATGCTAAACCTGCTTTTTCACGTTCGCCCATGCCCAGCCAGCATATACGCGCAGGTAATCCCTGGAAAACGATTTTTTCTCTGGCTAATTTTAACCAGCGGTGCAATCCTTTGTTATCAGGAAATAAATTTGCAATCACTTCATCTGTAGTGTAAATATCCTGCGGGTCACCGCTTAATGCCACCCAGCGAAATGGCCCTTTGCCTTCGCAAAACAATGGCCGGATATAGGCCGGCACAAACCCCGGATAATCAAATGCATTCTTCACATCACGTTTATCATGGGCTTGCCCGCGCAAATTATTGCCATAATCAAATGTAATGGCGCCACGTTTTTGTAACTCAAGCATTAGGTGCACATGTTTTGCCATGGTGTCAAATGACCTGTCGATATATTCTTTTGGGTTAGTCTCACGTAATACTTTAGCCTGTTCAACACTTAACCCTTCAGGAAAGTAACCTGTCAGTTCATCATGTGCTGATGTTTGATCTGTTAATGTATCAGGAATAATATTTCTGTCGATTAATCTTTGTAAAAGATCAATAGCATTACCACAATAGCCAATTGATATGGCTTTGCCTTGTTTTTTAGCATCTAATGCCCAATCAATTGCCTCATCAAGGTTGATGGTCCATTTATCAAGATATTTAGTGGCGATGCGTTTTTCTATGCGCCATTGTTCCATTTCGGCGGCAAGGCATACACCCTCATTCATAGTTATGGCAAGCGGTTGTGCGCCACCCATACCACCTAATCCGGCAGTTACATTTAAGGTTCCTTTTAAGGAACCGTTAAAAATTTTATTGGCAATAACCATGTATGTTTCATAAGTACCTTGTACAATACCCTGCGAACCAATATATATCCATGAACCGGCAGTCATTTGCCCATACATTATTAATCCTTTTTTATCTAACTCTCTAAATGTTTCCCAGGTTGCCCAATGTGGTACCAACATTGAATTAGAAATTATAACCCGTGGCGCATCTTTATGGGTTGGCAAAATTCCTACTGCTTTGCCGCTTTGTATTAACAGGGTTTCATCATCATTTAAATCTTTCAGCGCTTTTACGATCAGATCAAAGCAATCCCAATTACGTGCAGCTTTTCCTAAGCCACCGTACACAATAAGCTCATCAGGTTTTTCAGCTACACTAGGGTCTAAGTTGTTATGTATCATTCGGTAAGCAGCTTCCTGTATCCATCCTTTACAATTAAGGGTATTGCCATGTGCAGCATGCAGTGCTGGGCGAACAGATTTGGCTATATTTTGAGACATAGATATAATAATTAACTATATTTTTCGTTTATACGTATGATAACAAATTTACGATTCTTTTTTTCGCAAACTGAGCATTGAAAGATAAAATAAACGATAGAATTACCGATATTG
>Ga0302274_10003865_pt1 | contig 13178 bp, 9 predicted proteins | sample III_Bog_N2_1_FD_198755 | JGI IMG/M metagenome (GOLD analysis project Ga0302274, IMG submission 198755) | Peat permafrost microbial communities from Stordalen Mire near Abisko, Sweden - III_Bog_N2_1 | ecosystem: Environmental > Terrestrial > Soil > Wetlands > Peat | place: Sweden: Abisko...
TGAGGATGACCTTTGCTGCTCCCCCGCGTTTGATCTCGTAGCATTCCTCGCTAGCGCTGGACTCGGTCGAAGGATCGTTGAACCGAAGCCAAAACAGACTTCCTTGTCGCAGGGAGATCCAGCGGATTCGGTTTTCTATTTGCAAAAGGGCCCGGCAAAGATCACCGTAGGAAGCCACAGTCACTCTGCTCGTACCGCACGAATTTGTGGGAGAAGAAGCGCTATCTGGAGTGCCCGGATCGCGTCTATCCACAGCCACGGCCATCACCGCCTGCTCAGCACTCAAGATAGGCCGTGAGGAGATGATCCGGGTAATGCACCAAGAACATCAGTTCTCTGACCTCTTCGTAAAGTTTCTGTTGGCGCGAAGTATGCGAAGCCAGGCCGATCGCGTCGATCAACTTTTCTAACAGTGCTCCAGGGCCATGAGCCTTTTCACCGAGCTAGAATGTACATCCATTCCGGCTTCGTGGGCGTAAGGTCAGGCGATGAACACGTCAATAGCCAGCCGCATTCATACATACCGTGCAATCATGTCGGATCTGCTCCTTTCCGCTGTCGGGTGTTTTGTCTTAAGGCGATGCTTCAGCTTAGTCGCAGAAAGACGAGACGGTCTGACGATGAAGGCGACTGGATGCACCCTCGGCCAGGCTCGTGATCCACTGGCGTATGCGGGGGCGGCGCTGATTCTCCTGGCCCTTTCAGCGAACGAACAGCCGGCATTGATCGGTGCAGCCTCTCAAACTCATTCCGGAATTGACGCAGGTACCGTCTGGCACCCATAGGTCATTCTTGAGGCGCCACCCTGTCTTGCCATTGAGTGGGTAAGCAGATAGGCAGTGCGCCTGGTCTTCTCTATGCGCAAAGCTTCGCTATGGGGTGGTCAGGAGAGATTGCCGCCTTGAGGGCAACGCGAGGTGTTTGAGAAACATGTTCAGGAAGGTGATCGAGGAGCACTGCTTTGAGAAGCGATTTGTGAACCTGGATGCGTCCGTTGTAATGAATGAACCCGAGTCTGCAAAAGCGGTTCATGAAGAAGCTAGCGCGAGAGCGAGTAGTGCCGACCATCTCCGCCTGCTTCAGCACCCCGACGATCTGCTCCACGCTGAATCGCTTCTTCTTCATCAGCAAAATCCTCCGCCCTCTTCAGGCTCGGTTCTTGCCGAAGACTAACATTCAGATCGGTTCAAAAATACCGGGGCCGATCATGACGATTGAAGACCCGCGCCGCTATGCCCAATGCCGGCGGTCCCGATCCAAGGACGGTCAGTGTCATTACGTTGACGGTCTTCCAGATGCCCCAGGCATAGACGTCAGTCATTGCGGAGAAAGGACCTAATGGAGAGAAGAATCGGAGCACTGCCAGGCCAAGTCCGATTGCGGCAACGCCGGTGAGCAGGAGAAGAAATGGAGTCGCCACGGGATCGCGCGACAAAGGGACGCCGCTCTGCCAGTGGTTGATTAGCGTCGTGCCGCGTTTGTCGATAGCGGGGTCATTGGTCGTCATAGCTGATCGGGAAATCCAGTCTTCTCTTCGTGTTCGCGCCGCTCAGCCTCGTGACGCTCCCAGTTGCGGCGGATAAAAAAGCCGAAGACGCCTGCGACCAGTGCGGGTCCAGCGAGCCACTTGTAGAGGACCGATGTGACTTTGGTCGCGTAATGACCGATTGATGTAGTTCCGAGTTTGGGCAGACCGAGCTTCTGGAAGGAGACACTTGACAGATAAAGCACCTGCGTTCCCCCGGCCTCATGCTCGCCATATACTCGATTCTCGAAATACTTCTCCGGGGATGCTGCGATGCGCTCTTTCGCTTGTGCAAGCAAATCTGTGCGCTTGCCGAAAATTACCGCGCCCGTGGGACAAGCTGCGGTGCAGGCCGGCTGCATATCCTCTTGGAGGCGCTGGTCGTAACAGAACTCGCATTTCACGATCTTTGGGTTCCAGTTCTCCCACTGGAATTGAGGCACTTCGAACGGACAAGCCACTTCGCAATAACGGCAACCAATGCACAAAGAGCTGTTCCAGGTCACAGCTCCCAGGTCACGCTTTACAAGCGACCCAAATGGACATCCAGTAACGCACGCTGGGTCGAGGCAATGCATGCACTGCTTTTTCACAAAGGCAAACTCGTCGCTCTGGGGGTCTTTATAGAGCTCGATGATGTTCTTGGTCGTTGCATTCAGCCCCATGGGCATGTCCCAGATTCCACCAGAGAGCAACGTATCCGTTGGCAGTCCGTTGGCCTCATTACAAGCCGGCATGCAGGCTTTGCAGCCTGTGCAGACGGTACTGTCATAAAGCATTGCGATTGCGTCGGACGGTGCGACTGGATGCGCGGGATGCTCTTCCGTCTTGCCTCTCGAATCTGTAGCCGCGTGCGTGACTGCGGGTAAGAGCACGCTGGCGGCAGTTCCTCCAAGCCCGATCATCGCCTTGAATGCCTGGCGACGGCTCAGCGTTGCGCTCATGCCGATACTCCCGGCTTTGTTCCCGATCCCGTATCTGATCCAGACGAGGGAGGTTTGGCACCGGGTGCGCTCTCGTCGTCCTCGACTTTCGAGAACTTACGCGAAGCCACGTATCCGGCTCCCGCCAATGCACCTACGCCAATACCAACAAGGCCGGTTGCAAGTGGACTGATGGTTCCAGTTGTTGTGGTGATTGGCGCATAGGACGTGGGCGGCGCGGCAATGGTGTGAAGCTTCACAACCTCGAACATCGGTACCTTGAATGCAACGCTCTTCTCAGTGCAGCCAATGCACGGCGCGCCGATGCCAATGGGCCACACATCCGGAATCTCGTTGAAATGGCGCGTTGAACAACCAGCGTGTGTATCTGGTCCTTTGCATCCCATTTCGTAGAGGCACCAGCCCTCACGGTGTCCTTCGTCGCCGTATTGCTTGACGAAATTGCCCGCATCGAAATGCGCACGTCGCGGGCAATGTTCGTGAATATCACGATCGAATGCAAACTTCGGGCGGCGTTGATTATCGGTTTCGGGCAACGTTCCATCTGCGGCATACTGGAGCACGACACCGAGCAACGTGTAGGGGTTTGGCGGACACCCGGGAATATTGATGATGGAATGGTTTGGCAGCAGGTCAGCCACTCCCACAGCCCCCGTCGGGTCTGGGTCGGCCGAAGGTATACCACCCCACGAAGCGCAAGATCCAATGGCGATGATCGCGGCGGCCTTGCCGCCAATATCCGCCAGCACATCCAGAGCCGGCCTGCCGGCCAACTTCATGTAGATTCCCTGATCCTTGGCGGGAATGGATCCCTCGACGACGAGAATGAATTTTCCTGCATGCTTTTGCACAGCTTCTTCCAGCGCCTGCCGCGCCTGCAGGCCCGAGCCCGCCATCAGAGTCTCGTGATATTCGAGGGAAATCACGTTGAGAATCAGGTCGCCGAAATCAGGATGCGATGTCTGAAGGAGCGACTCCGTGCAACCCGTGCAGTCCTGAAAGTGAAGCCAGATAATCGGTGGGCGATTGACTTTTCCAAGCCCGGCAGCGACTTCTTCCGGCGTCATCTTGTCCGTGATCGCCAAGCCATATGGCGCGGCGATCATAAGGGTTGAGCAGAACACGAGAAAGGAGCGGCGGTTGATGCCGCAGCGAAGCAAGCGTTCGTCGATCGTCTCAAGAGCAGTCGCAGAAGCGACAAGGGAACCCAGCATCCTGCGCCCAGGCTTTCTTTGAAGCGTGAGAGAATTAGCGACTTGCAAATGTGGCGTCGCGATTTTGACTTTGCCGCACTACGATGAGTGCCTTCGATGTCTTCGAGCCTCCCGGCGAGCAGGGCCAGATTAGCCAAATTCTCAGGCCCCAGACTGCGCGATTTTGCTCACTTCTCCGTTTTAATCAGGCAATACTTCATTTTCTTTGGGCACTGTGAGCAAAAACAGCCAGTATTCTCCGCATATTGAAACGCATAATCGTCGCAGAGCGTGAGCGAGGTCGGGAATGCAAGTCCGAGATTCTTTCCGTGAAGAGTGGATACGACCGATCTTCTTCTATGGGAATAATTGGCTTAGCCTGCTTGGCGGAGCGACCACAACAGCGTCGGCAATGGTCTTGCTCGGCTTCTGGGTCGTCGGCTTTTTCGGACGCGGGGCTTCGAAGAATCCTTACCTCGGCATCATTTTCGACCTGATCCTTCCTGGCATTTTTGTGGTTGGTCTTCTTCTGGTCCTGGTCGGAATTCTTTTGAGACGCAGCTATTTGGATGCGACGAACCAGGTGCCCTCTTTCTTTCCAGAAGTCAGTCTCAAAGATCCGATGTTCAGACATGCTCTGGACATCGCGGTAGTCGCAACGTTCATAAATTTCATCATTGTGGGCACTGCCGCCTATCGGGGTATTGCCTACATGGACACCGTATCGTTCTGCGGAGCAAGCTGTCACGTCATGGCGCCGGAACACGTTGCGTACCGCGTGTCTTCCCATTCGAATGTGGCTTGCACGGACTGTCATGTGGCACCAACGGCAGCAGCATATGTTCACGCTAAGGTTGACGGAACGGTTCAATTGCTGATGGTGGTGGCTCAGAACTATCCACGACCAATCATGGCGGATAACAAGATTCCTGCCGCGAGCACAACCTGCGTCCACTGTCATAGCCCGGGCAGGTTTTTCGGCGACAAAATCGTCATCACAAACGGCTACGCGGATGACAAGTCAAACACCAAGACCTCCTCCGTCACCTTAATGCACGTGGGAGGCCGCGACTCCTTCGCTCATCTCAGCGGGATTCACGGCGCGCATATGGGCAAAATTGAATACATCGCCGTGGACACGACGGATCAGACGATCCCCTGGGTCGGGAAAGCAAATGAAGATGGTTCAGTCACAGAATTTGTCGCGTCCGGCACAACCAGCATCGTTATGGGCGAGAAGCGGCTCATGGACTGCATCGACTGTCATAATCGTGCAGCCCATTCCTTTGATACGCCTGAAGACGCCTTGAACAAGGACATGGCACTGGGAAGCCCAAGCGCAAGTTTGCCCTTTGTCCATCAGGAGAGCCTGTCTCTTTTAAAAGCGATCTACAAATCGCAAGCGGAGGCAGACGCGCGCATTACCTCAGGACTCGTGACCTTTTACAGGTCCCAGTATCCGGCAATCTGGAACAGGCAGAGTCCGCAGGTCTATGCTGCCGCGAAAGCGTTGATCAGTATATATGACGCAAATGTCTTTCCGTCGATGAAGGTGACCTGGGGCACTCATCCCAACAACATTGGCCATAACAATTCTCCCGGTTGCTTCCGTTGTCACGACGGCAACCATGTTGCCAAAGGTGGAGCGTCGATCACCAACGACTGCTCTGTTTGCCACAATCTCGTCGTGTCAGACGCGACCCGCCCGAGACTCATCGCAGATATGGGAATGCAACAGTAACCAAGTTTTCTCTCTCCGGAAGTCTTCGAAGGAGAGACGAATTGACTGTTTTATGTCCTCCGCGGATGAAGGACTATGAGCAAAAATGCACAGCATGAAAGTGCGTCTGACTCGCATACTCCGGCTGTGCAGTGGTTCGCATAAAGATGAGAGGACCGAATGACCATAACTAATGCATCGGCCTCAGAAAAATCCCAGCCGATTGCTGGGCCTTGTCCAACGAATGAGGTACCATCGGCTGAGGTTCAGACCGAGCTCGACTCTTTGAAAACGATCTTCTACTGTGCAAGTCATACGATTTTGTTCATCGAAGATGCCGTGCCGACCAGGGTTCTCTACCTGCTTGAAGGGCAGGTGAAGCTTTCAATGAACGCGAGTTCCGGCAGGCGTCTCATCCTTGGCATCTCCCAGCCCGGAGAGACTCTGGGGTTGGCTGCTTCTCTCTGCGGCAAGCGGTTTGATACCACTGCGGAGACTCTAAGCCGCTGTAAACTTGCATCAATCGATCGCGAGGCCTATCTTGATTTTCTGGCGATGTATCCCAGCGCATACAAGAATGTCGTGCGGGAGTTATGCCTTGACCGCACCCGCTCACATGAGCAACTAAGAACCATGGGGCTGGCGGCGAAGGCTCCAGAAAGGCTCGCGCGGCTTTTGCTGGAATGGTGCGACGATGGGCTTAAGACAGATCAAGGCACTCGGCTGTCCTGCTCGTTCACGCACGGCGAAATAGGGGAGTTCATCGGTACCTCTCGCGAGACGGTCACCCGCATCTTTAGGGAATTCAAGTGCCGTGACTTATTGCAGTCGCGGGGATCGACGCTGATTATCTCGAACGTCAAAGCTCTCGAAGTCTATGCAGGTATTGAAAAGTTTGATTGAGCTTTCAATGGACCGTTGACTCTCTATGAAGCGGCTTATGCCGCTTCATAGACATGAACGAGGACAGTGGGGCTTGCAGGGCCGCGCCTGCGTAGCTTTCGCGCACAGTGAATTGTTGCATGGTGTTCTGTTTTGCACAGAACATGAGCGAAGAGTAGTTTCCAATCGCCTAAGAAATGAATCCCTCTTCGAGGATGCAGATGGACGAAAAGCCGGGAACGAGTCGTGGCCGGGGAATGTTTTGGATACTGGTGTTGAGCGCCAGCGTCTTTTGCTCAGCCCTCTTTGCTGCGCCCGCGATCAGAGTGGATACCGCCAAGGCAGCGACTGCGCAAACCAAAAATACGAATCCAGCGGACTTCGTCGGTGCGGATGTTTGCGCTACATGCCACGAATCAGAGTCGAAGGGGTTCGCTTCCAATCCTCACAGCAAGTTGGCACTCGAGCATGGCAAGAGCGGTGCTACGTGCGAGAGTTGCCATGGCGCGGGCAAGGCGCATGTGGAGGCTGGCGGCGACATTTCGAAGATCTTCGATCCTGCCAAGGCAACGGCCGCAGAAGTGGACAAAACGTGCCTGGGCTGCCACGCCGGGTCTCATCCCAACTTTGAACGTTCCCCTCATGCCAAGGCAGGCGTCGGCTGCACAAGCTGCCACAGCGTCCATGGCGGCACAGACAAGGAACAATTGCTGAAGGCTGCTCAGCCCATGCTTTGCTTTCAGTGCCACACCGACGTGAAACCGTCCTTCGATATGCCGTTCCATCATCGAGTGAACGAAGGCCTGATTCAGTGCAGCGACTGTCATGACGTTCATGGCACCTTCGGGAACAATAACTTGAAGTCGACGGCCGACCAGAATGCGATCTGCACCAAGTGCCACACTGAGACGCGCGGACCCTTTGTATTCGAGCACGCCGCGGTCAAGGCGGAAGGATGCCTGGGGTGCCATACTCCACATGGTTCACAGAATGCCCGGCTACTGAATATGCCGCAGATCAATACCCTGTGCAACCAGTGCCACAGCCCCGTCGCAGGCGCGACCGTTCACGGCATGAGTGCAGGATCGTCCGAGCTGACCCCTTGCACAAGCTGTCACACCTATATCCACGGGTCCAACATCAATCCGGCGTTCCTCCGATAAGGAAGGTCGGGCGGGGTGATTTTGGTTCACCGGATGGCTCTGACCCAATGCATTTCTAACTCGATAGACCACTTCAATATTTCGGTAATCTTAACTCTCCGCGTGAGGCTTTCAATGAAGAAGATAGGCTGGTTTTCGTGGCTGCTCGATAAACAGCCCTCTTCGGAAAAGCTTCAGCGCATCGCGGGAGCCATCGGTGCTGCGGTTTTACTGATGATTACGAGCAGCGCTGCCGCTCAAAATCCCACGACGACAGCTCCACTGCCGGCACCCGATACAAAGATGGTTGCTCCGGACGGTTACGCGATCCATCAAACGGTAGACCTGGGTGGGCGAATCACCGGCGTCACGGGCAGCGCGGCCATGTACGACACGATGGTCAATCTGCAGTCCGGGCCTCGCGTGCTCGGTGAGACGTTCGAGTTGCATGCGCTTCCGGGCAAAAAGAACACTCTTGTTGATTCCCTCATGGCCGTGGGCAGCGGTTTCGGCGGAGATCCCAACAGCTTTACTAGGCTGACTCTTTCCAAAGGCAAAATCTACGAGTTCTCGGGGATGTTTCGCCGCGACCGCCAGTACTTCGACTACGACCTGCTCGGCAATCCAAATATTCCCGGAGGCCAGACCATCTCCACCGGGCCCGCTAACGCGCCGACGGGATCGTTTGCGTGGCCGCAGGTTGAGCAATCGCCATTCCTCTTCAACACTGTGCGGCGCATGACAGACACCGGACTCACCATTTTGCCGCTTTCGAAGGTGACTTATCGAGTGGGATACTCGCAGAACATTTTTCAGGGTCCGAGCCTGAGCCCCAGCGGCTATTCATTCGCCAAATACGACGCCATTCTCGAGGAGTACCAACGCAACAGCACGGACGACTTCACCGGCGCCATCGACTGGAAGCCCATGCGGGGGACGCAGCTCACATTTGAGGAGCAGATCGACCACTACAAGGCCGACTCCTACTTCACGATGGCTTCGAGCGACTTCATCGCGCAGGAAGCGGATGGAACGCGCGTGGCCCTCGACGACTATGACAGCCAATCTCCCTACCCCGCGTCTGCCTGCAATGCAAACAGCATCGGCGCGACTCCCATTTTCTCGGCGGCGCCCACTCCTGGCGGCTTGCCGGTTATCAATCCCGCTTGCGCCGTGGTCACGAGCTATCTGCGCTCGCAACCAACTCGCATCCTCTATCCCACTGAAATCTTCCGCGTGCAAAGCTCCAGCATTCGCAACGTCACGATGAACGGCGACATCCGCTACACGCTTGCCAACATGAATCTGCCTAACTATTACGACAGCTATCAGGGGCTGAACGGGACAACTCGTTCGCTTACGTACGAGGGCAACGCGAGGGCACACCGTGCGGTCATTGCTGCCGACTACGGCATCGTCTGGCAGATTACTCCAACGTTCAGCCTCTCGGATCAGGTGGACTACTCCAGCGTTCATCAACCGGGGAGGTCAACGATATCCAGCGTGACCACACTGTCCACGCCCGCCACGGCCGGAAATGAGACCATCAACTCAGGTCCATTGACTACCACGATTGGTGCACCTGGCGCTTCCACCATTGAAGGCAGCGGCCCAATAGGCACACCTTCGTTCGGTTACTTTGGCCAGAACTTTCTGACCAATAATTTCACCGGTACCTGGGATGCGGGGGCGCGCACAACTCTTTCGCTCACTTATCGCCACGGCACGCACACCATCGCAGAAGGCATTCCGCATAACAGTCCCTTGGCCGTGGGCGCGACTTCAAACGGAACGGTCACGATTAACGAAGACGGTGGAATCTTCAACGCCGCCCTGCGTCCCACCGCCAAATGGAATCTTAATGGGACGGCCGAATTTCTCTACGCTGACAACGCGTTCACACCGATCGGTCCGCGGCAAACGAGGCACTACCGCATACACACGATGTACAGGCCCAGGCCGTGGGCAACGATTTCAGGCGCATGGAATGACCTTGAACGCCATAACAACACGAATAACAACCAGAGCGCTGTGGCCGCGGGCGATGACCCCTACGAGGGACCCATCGATCATGTCGATCACAGCCGGGTCGCCAGCCTGGGCGCGGTTCTGTCGCCGAATGAGCGCTATTCGGTCGACTTCAATTACTCCTATAGCGACGTGTATGCGGCAACCAACATCTGCTATGACAACGGTGCTTCCCCTACTTTGCCCGGAACCGCTTCGACCACCAGTGGCGGAGCGCCCAATGTATGCGCCGGCGTGTATGCCAGGGGATCCACGACTCAGCTCGCCGACTGGTTCGCTCGCGACTTCATGGATGCTCCCACTCAATACGGATCGGTGGATCTGAGTTTCTCGCCCGTGAAGTCAATCCGCTCCAACGTGGGATATCGCATCAGCTCAGTGAACGGCAATCAGTTCTTCAACGATGCCCGCGCAGTGAACGGCTCCCTTAACTCGACATATCAATCCCCCTTCGTCAGCGTCGCGTGGACCATTCATCCCGGTTGGGTATGGAAGGCCGAATACAACTACTACGGCTACGGCGAAGGCGGTCCCTCCGGCCCGCAGTACTGCAGCACGTCAACATCTTTGACGTCAACCGTGGTACCTTGCACGACTCTACCCGAGCCGACCGGCCTGACTGAATCAACAGCAGGTCTGACCGCTCCCAGAATTTTTCATGCGAACAACATCACCGTTGGAATGCACTACGACTTTTGAACAAGACCTCTGTACCGCTAAACCGGCCGTGCTGACCGGGCTCTATGTCGGAGGTGGAATTGCCGTTACATGGCTGGGGTCTTCATCAACAGCATCGCGACGGAAACTCGCAGCTATGTAGGCTGACGAGCGGGGGCATTGACTAATTCGGACCACCTGCAGGCGCCGCCGACTGCCGATGGCCATTTGGAACCCACGCCAAATCCCCACTCAAGACGTAGATGACAAGCGCGGTGGCCATCGAGGGGGCACCGACCCAAAAGCGCCAGTCACGGTGCATCCTTCTCCAGTAAGGACTAGGATCAGGCTCCCTTTTGTCCCTGCTGTTTCCTTCGTGGTTGTGCTTGCTCCCTGTCACTCTCGTCTCCATCTCCGGGGAATTTCCCCACGATGCACGGCCTGATTGCAGAAGGCACGATGATTGAAGGCTTGCTGACCTGTATTCCAGCTGTTGAGGGCGGGCTCCAATTAGACGCGAATGTCGCATCGAAGCCCTTACCTTCCTTTGCATCGACACGCCATAGAGCCTGGCACAAACAAATCTTCGATGCCTCACCAGAAAAGTTCGCTGCCGAATGATAGTTCCCCGCGGGGGCTAGGCAATGGTGCAGCGTGCGCCTTCCCCCGCTTTCACAGAATCGAAAAAACTTCGCCAAAGGCCCGGGCTAGAGTTACGAGATGTCCGAGCCGGCGGATTCGTTCGGAGCTTCAACACTCAAGTCCATCCTGTCCGTTCGTCCTTGCTTCGAAAGTCGTATTTAAGAAGAATTTTCCCGGCAGTCCATTCGCGGCACTGGGAAGCAATTGTCAGAATTCAATTCTTCCCTCGAAAGCGATCATGCGGGGCGAAGTGTCTCCTCCGAGCCCCACGCCAAGTAAACCGGTGGGAGGTGTGGTCGCGCTTTGCAGCGTTCCAAACCTTGCTATGGGCGATCCGGGTACGCCCGCCTGAACTGTGCTCGGTAGCGCAAAATTCGGATGATTGAACGCATTGAAGATCTGGCCGTCAATGCGCAGCTTGATTCCCTCCCGGAATGGAAAAGTCTTCGTGATGTACATGTCTGAATACGTGAAGTGCGGTCCGCGCACTGAGTTGCGGCCGGAGTTGCCGAACTGGCAAATCGCTGGGCTATCGTTCTCGACGCCGAGTACGCCGGTATAGCATGCCCCGGTCGTCGGATCGACAACGGAAACAAAGGCTTCGGGGTTGAGCCACTGCTTCGTGCCGGCTACGGTGACTCCGGGATAGGGAGTCTTACGATAAAGCGGCACGCCGGGGACTCTGTTTGCATATTCCGGCGCGGCGAACTGGGTGGTCTGCGCAGGGTTCGATGCCTGGAAGACGCCATTGCCGTTTCCGCTATATTGCTGGCTCAGGACGCTGAAGGGAAGTCCAGAGTGAAGAAACCCCGTCTCCGAAAAGGACCACCCGCCGAAGATCTGGCGCAGCACTGGATTGCGGGAGCGGAACGGCACCTGATACATGCCGAACGCAGAGATGTTATGCCGTACGTCGTAGTCGCAACTGGCATGTTGACGTCTTAATTCTCCAGGTAACGGAGACTCCAACCCCTGCGTGGAAAATGCCAGCAAGCCGCCATTCGATACTTCGTCCAGGCAATGACTGAAGGTGTAGTTGCCGCGCAGAGTCAAGCTGCTCCATTGCTGCGTGTAGACGGTCTGCAATCCGTTGTAAATGCTGTTCGCGCCGGTCTGGAACTCGGTGATGGTTCCAAATCGCTGGTCAAGAGGCTGCTGGTACGGAAATGGCGCGAAGCATCCGCTGCAGACTTTCTGATAGCCGTTTAGCTGAAACTCGTATGGCTCATGGAGCCCGCGCGTGCCTACATAATCGGCGCGCAAGTTGCCGTGTGATCCGATCTGCCGCTCGATGCCAAGATTGTACTGGTAGTAGTACGGAGTCTTGAGAGTCCCACTCGGAAAGGTGTTCAGACCGACAGCCAGCGGACAAGTGGCCTCGCCCGCCTGGATGCCAACACAAGGCGCGCCGCCAGAGCGGAAGGTTGTCTGAAACGACTTGTTGGCGTCGACCGTGGCGTCAACGGCGCTTCCTGGCACGCCGGGCGCTACTCCCAGGCCGCCCACCTCCCCGCCAATACCACCCGTGAAGGTAGGATCGTCAGGAGCGTTCATCAGGCCGCTGTCGGCGATTTCCTGAGGGATGATGTCGTTGAAGACGCCGAATCCTGTATGGACTACGATATGCGGGCGAATCTGGTACGCAAGAGATGCGCGCGGTTGGTACACGAATAGTGGTGTCGCTGCAAAAAGGTTATGAACATTGCCTAAGACAACCTCATTCAACGGCTGGTTCGTTGCGTGCGATGCATCGAGGAAGGAGCCAGCCATGCGCGAAAAGAGAGCATGGGGACTGGTGACATTTGTATTCCAGGTCACGCGCATGCCATAGGAAATCGTTGCCTTCGGAGACGGTTTGTACGTGTCCATCGCGTAGTATTCGAGATTCCCGGCCGCCACTCTTTCTCTTAGAGAGACCGGGAAGTTCTGGACCGTGGTGAACGCGGCCCCATAAGTGAACTCCGCCAGGTCGTTGTATGTAACAGTTGGCACAATGCCCTCGCCAAGGTCATAGTCGCTGGTATCGACTCGGCGCGTATTGATGCCGAAGTGCAGTGTATGCTTTCCGCGCGTCCAGGTCAGGTTGTCATTGATTTGCCATTGCGTGACTTTACGGCCCTGCGGAAAGGTATTATCCAGGCCGCCGATTTGGGTGAAAGGCACGCTGTCACTGCCCGAGGCGAGCACGATGGGATATGTTTCGAGCGCCTGTGCGTAGTTGTTCGGTTCGAAGATGCTGGAATACCAGCTTGCTCCAGGATTGAATTGATTCACAAGGGTTGGACTAAACACATGCGTGTAACCCACGACAAGCGTGCGCTGCGGCTGAGGCGAAAAGGCGTTAAAGATGGAGTTGATCGGGTCGGTCCATTCAGCCTGCAGGCCGGTATCCTGCTGGAAGCGATACCAGATGCTGTTCTTCGAGTTGATCGTGTGATCGATCTT
>Ga0302274_10003880_pt1 | contig 13154 bp, 11 predicted proteins | sample III_Bog_N2_1_FD_198755 | JGI IMG/M metagenome (GOLD analysis project Ga0302274, IMG submission 198755) | Peat permafrost microbial communities from Stordalen Mire near Abisko, Sweden - III_Bog_N2_1 | ecosystem: Environmental > Terrestrial > Soil > Wetlands > Peat | place: Sweden: Abisko...
CCCATGAACCACATTTTAGAAAAGATGGGACATCTACGAAATGCTTTTGTTGATGCCCGGAATCTATTCCCGACAAACTCCTAGGGGCCATGGGAATTTAGCCCAGGACAAGTTCGCAACGGCGAACGCAGTCCTGGGTTAGCTGCAAAACACTCCTTGAGCCCCGTAGGGGCGGCGCGAAATAGTTAACGGCCGTTACTTCCGAGTCGGCAACAATCCAACCACGATTCTCGTCAAGCATCATCCCCCACCCACAGCGTTGTCATCCAGAACAGAGTGAAGGATCTGCGGTTGCCGTTGAAACTCTCCGAGTGCCGAAACTTCCGAATCGGCGACAATCGACCCTGAACTCACATCTACAATCGTCCGTATGGGGAAACCGATGGGAAGGAAATTGGATGGAGGCTGAGAATTATCGACCCCTTTCAAAGCAAGAGCGTGAGTTAATCGTGTGGCTGCTTGAGCACGGCCCGTCCGAGGCAAGGAACTTCATTCCCCAACTGGACGATTTATCGGCGCGGAACAACTGCAAGTGTGGGTGTCCCAGTATCGAGTTCAGCGTGCCGGTTGAATCCCCCTACATCGATGTGCCCATGGGGATGAGGGTGCACTTCACGGGGAAGGCAGACGGGGACGACGTAGAGCTGATGCTAACTGCGGGGAGCGGAGTTCTCTCAGAATTGGAAGTCTACACGTATGGAGAGAACGAAGGACCCTTTGGGCTTCCCGAAATCGCCACGCTTAAGCCCGTAGCCTGATTTAATGACCGCGTTCCGGGTGGATGACCGCCTATGCGGAAGCTTTGATTGCAGCAACCCGTATTCCCTATCGTGCAGGTCCGGGGTAACGCAAAGTTAGCCCAGAATTTTGAAGGCATTTGCTTCGCGCGCCGATTTGCAGCAGTTGACCATCACCGCCCCATCACTGAATCGTAGCCTCCGGCCCAGCCCCCGCCACCAGCGCCGCGGTCGCATCCTGGAACATCTGCGCATCCGCAAACCGATACCCCACATAAACATCCGTCAGCAAATACACCGGGTTCGAAGGATCGTCTTCAATCTTCTTTCGCAACTGCCGCACGAAGGTCCGCAGGTACTCCACCTCTTCCCGGCAATCCGCCCCCCACACCGCCGTCAGCAGCTTGGCATACGTCACCACTCTTCCCGCCCGGCTCATCAGGCAATGCAGAATATCGAATTCCTTGCGCGTCAGGTGCACCGCCTGGCCGCGCCGCATCACAAGCCGCTTCACCGGGTCCAGTCGAATCTCACCAATTTCAATAGGCGCATCTTCGGCGCGAATCGGCGCCCTCACCCGCCGCACCGCCGCACGGATGCGCGCAATCAGCTCCCGCGTGCTGAAGGGCTTGGTTACATAGTCGTCCGCACCCAGATCCAGCGCTTCCACCTTCTCGCCTTCCTGGTCGCGCACCGTCAGCATAAGAATCGGCAGCCGCGGCGCAAACCCCCGAATCCGACGCAGCGTCTCAATGCCTCCCAGCCCCGGCATATTCACATCCAGCAGCACCGCGTCGTAGGTGCCCGAGCGCAGCAGTTGCAGCGCCTCTTCTCCGCGCGACGCCTCCGCCACTTGAAAACCTAGTTCAAGCAGCGGCGGACGCAGCGCTCTGCGAATTGCCGATTCGTCGTCAACCACAAGAATCCTCAGTTCAGGCTGGCTCATCAGGAACTCCTTTTGTTCACCGGGGCTGGAATCGCTGCAAAAAATGTGGTTCCTTCAATTTCATCGCTGGTAACCCAAACATATCCGCCATGGATCAGCGCCACCCGTTTGGCCACCGACAACCCGATTCCCGTGCCGGGCGCCCGGTTGGCGTACGTGGCCGAACGATAATAGCGATCGAAGATGCGTTCCCGGTCCGCCATCGGAATCACCGGTCCATAGCTGTTCACTGAAAAAATGGCCTCCGCATTGGCATGCGCCACGCGGAGCGTGATCGTGGTGCCGAATATCGAGTACTTGCATGCATTATCGATGTACTGCGTCAGCAGCATGATCATCAGTTGCCGGTCGCAGCAGATCACCAGGTCGTCGTCCGGCAGATCGATGGCCACTTTCATGCTCGCCAACCGTTCCCGCAGGCTCGCAACCACCTCTTCAATCAGCGGCCCCACGCCCACCGGTGTGGCATGAATTGCAACCTCGCCCGCGTCCAGGCGCGCCGTCGTCAGCAGGCGCGTCGTCAGGTCGTTCAGCACGCCCGCCTGTTCGTCGATCAACGTCACCAGGTCCGCCTGTCCCGCCGACAAGTGACCCATCTCTCCCAGCCCAGTTGAGGCCGCGCGAATCGCCGTCAGCGGCGTCTTATAGGCGTGCGCCAGGCTGTCCAGCACCGTGGCGCGAAGCTGCTCCGTTCTGCGCTCCGTCTCAATGCGGCTCTCGTTGGCAAACGCCCGGTACCGGTCGAACGTGATGGCGATCAGCGATGCAATGGCGTTGTTGGTCAGTGGACCGGTTTCGCCCCGCACCACCAGGCTGCCCACCGGCACCGACCCCAGCCGGACAACTCGCCGCCCCAGCCCCGTCTCCGGATCGTCGTCCGAAGTTTCGAAGTAGTATGCGTTCTGCGCCATCTCCTGCGGGTCCACGCTCCAGTAGCCGGCCTGGTACACATCGTGAAGGTCGGCATCGAACACCGCCACCGCCTCCAGTGCAAATATCTCGTGCACCAGCTCCGCCAGTTGCGGTCCCGGCTCGTGGTGCAGATTCATCTGCAATGTCCGCCGCGTGAACTCGTACAGATCGTGCATCTGCCCCCCCCACGACTCTGCCTCCCGCGCATGATCTGTTATGCGCGATGAAAGGCGGCTTACGATCAGCGCCACCAGCACAAACGCCAGCAGAGTCACGGAGTTCGCCGGGTCCACCGCCGGGTTCGACACCGGACTACCCGTGGTCAGGTAACTCTGCACCACCACGGCCGTCAGCGAAACGATAACCGCCTGCCAGAATCCGCACAGCAGCGCGATAGGAATTACGATAAGCAGGTAGAGCAGCACCGCCACGGGCAACAGCCAAGCCGCCCAGTGCGCAAGCACCGCTGTCAGAACCACTCCCACCATTCCCAGGGCGCATTCCAGTGTTGCCAGCAGCAGCCGCGTTCCGGAGCCGCGTCCGCGCCTGTTCCGCGCACCGAATGCGAAACGCGCTGGAGTTGAGCCTGCAGACAACCGCCACCCACCTTTCCGTGCATCGAACCGGGCAAGCAGCCCCGCACCCCGGCCCGCAAACCTTGGCTCCAGGCTCCATTTAAAGCCGGAAACATCAACCCGCGGTGCAATCAAGTTCTTCTTTATCTAATGCTTTCCGCCACAGTCCCGCAGCGGAGGCTGAGAAAATGGATCAACAATCTTGCGCAATCATGATTTGTTTTTTATGTTGAGTTTGCATTACTAATGCTAACCCACGACAACCGGGCCGGTTATGCTCTCAATTTAATACCTTGCCGAACAGAAGGGGTCAACAAACCACGCGGCAGATCGTAAGCATCATTCTCTCAGTACATTGAACACCTGTCCGGGGATCTCCGGACCATCCTCAGGCGGAGCCAATGCTCGATATCCAGTTCGGTCAGGCAAGCGATTTCGGAAAAGTTCGCACCAATAACGAAGATGCCATGGGCTCGTTCATCCCTGCCTCGCGCCAGCAGGCCCGCTCCCATGGGTACCTCTTCGTTGTGGCCGACGGGGTCGGCGGCATGGACCTCGGAGAAGTCGCCTCGGCCACCGCCATCTCCGTCATCACCGGCGAATTCGCCAAAGCCCAGGCCGGCACCATGCTCATCAGCCTCCTCCCCCGCCTCATCCAGCACGCCAACGCCGCCGTCCACGATTGCACGTTGGCCCCGCAGTATCGCGGCAAAAAAATGGCCACCACCGTCGTCGCCTGCGCCGTCCGCCACGACCAGGCCATCGTCTCCCACGTCGGCGACTCCCGCTGCTATCTCATCCGCCACGGCAAAGCCAAGCAGATCACCCAGGACCACACCTGGGTCAATGAACAGCGCAAGCTTGGCCTCATCTCCGCCGGCGAGATGGCCGGCTCCGATTCCCGCCACGTCCTCATCCGCTCCCTCGGGCCAGAGATGTTCGTCTCCGCCGACACCACCGCCGTCACGCTGCAGACCGACGATATTCTCGTGCTCTGTACCGACGGACTCCACGACGAAATGAGCGAGCGCGACATCGCCTCCATCGTCTCCCAGGGCAAGAGCATTGACGAGATCGCCCGCGAGCTGGTGGCCCGCGCCGTCGAGCTTGACGGCGGCGACAACACCACCGCCCAGGTCATACGCATCAAGTCAGTCGAGCAGGTAGGAATGTACCGCGGCCGGCCCTATCGCCTGCCGGGCTGAAACGCGCGCTTGGCCCTGTGGACCATTCCAGATATCAACACAAGAATCTGATATGTGGCCGGATTGCATTTTGGTAAAGCTTTCTAGATTGGTGCATAATGGCCACATGAGAACAAATGTCAATCTCGATGACGATGTCCACCAGTTTGCATCGATCTATGCAAGCGCTAAGGGGATTACTCTCGGCGCCGCCATCAGCGAACTGATTCGCAAGGCGGAAGCGGCGCCTCAACCCCCGCCGGATATTCGCCGGTCGGCAAGTGGCCTTGCCATGTTTCCACCAACCGGCAGAGTGCTCACTTCGCAGATGGTCAAAGAGGCTGAAAGTGAATTCGAATAACCCTCGCTACCTGCTTGACCTCAATGCGTTAATTGCTTTCGGAGATCATGACCATGAGCACCACCAGGCAATACAAAAGTGGTTCATATCTTCAGGGAAGGCGGACTGGGGAATCTGTCCCCTCACGGAAGCAGGTTTTGTCCGGGTAACAGCGAATCCAGGCAACGGTCTCACGTCCCGCACCATCGCGCAGGCAACAGCCATCCTTTCAGACTTTGCCACCCACCCCGGCTATCGCTACTGGCCAATCACCGAAAAATGGACCGTGCTCACGGAACCCTTTTCTGGCCGGTTGTTCGGATACCAGCAAGTAACGGAAGCCTATCTTCTGGGCCTCGCAGTGAAAGAAAAGGGCGTTCTCGTCACCTTCGATAGAGGGATTCGCTATCTCGCCGGAGCGGAATACAGCCGAAATCTCCTTGTTCTGGAATCGCAGTGATTCGTCCTCTGCACCGCCGACCTGCACGATGAAATGACCGTGCGCGACATCGGCAGGTGGCCCGCTCACCGACCCTGCCACCCATGCGCGTTCGCAAATAAGGTTGTCTGTGCCCCATTCATCGCGCTTTTTGCGATGAGTGGGCGGCGAATTCATGCCTTCCAATCCGACTCGAATTCAACGGTCCCTGGAATTCAGGTGGCGGAGTGGTTGAAGCTGGTCCATTGCCCGAAGACTCGCTCATCGGGAAAAATCCACGATAAACAGGGCACAGTCCCTGATACCGTGATGAGCGGGCCACCTTCCATTCCATTCTGGTGTAACGTAAATTCAGCAATCGCAAGAGGGGCGGTTTCGCGCCGGACAGCCCAGGCCCGTGCGTGAAAACGAGCGTCCTTGGTTCAGTTGAGCGTCCAATGCGAAGAAAACGAGAACAGCCGCGGAAGACGACGGAGGGGAAATCCTGAATGAGAAGATATCTGATCCTTCTGGTGTTCGCTTGTTTTTCCTTTACGCATATTGCGAAAGCTCAATCTCCCCTCTTCCTAACAGAGAGCTCCTTTGCCGTCTATCAGCCACCCATACCACCCAACACCTGCTCGAACTGCGGTTACTTTCCCACGCTTACGACGACCGGAGATTTCAATGGCGATGGGATCGTCGACCTTGCCTATATCGACATTGGGAGTCAGAGCCCGCTCGACAATTTCCTGGTCGTCGCGTTTGGCCAGTCCAACGGCACTCCCAACCAGGTTGCCACCGACATCGGAACCTGCAAAGCCGGCGGCAGGTGGCCCACTCACCGCCCATGCCACCCCTCCGCGTTTCGCAAATAGGGTTGTCTGTGCCCCACTCATCGCGTTTTTCGCGATGAGTGGGCGGCGAAGTTTCGCCGTCCTTGAGGCATGTGCAACTCGGTCCATGCGAGCGGAAAGCGAGCGTCTGCCCCACCGCAGGTAGTTTCCCTATACAGTAGAAGTAGTCCCCCTCACGGAGCACGCCCACACAATGAGCTTTTTCGACAGCCTGGAACCCGGCTCGCAGCTCGACTCTTACCTTATTGAAGCCCCGGTTGCCCGCAGCGGCATGGCCTCCATCTATCGCGCCGTCGACACCCGCGACAACCGCATCGTCGCCCTCAAAATCCCTCACCCCGATCTCGAAGCCGATCCCATCCTCTTCGACCGCTTCAAGCGGGAAAGCGGCATCGGCGAAAAGCTCAACCACCCTAAGATCATGCGCGTCTTTGGCGGAGAGAAGCGCTCCCGCATTTACATGGTCATGGAGTGGGTCCCCGGCCGTCTCCTCCGCCACATCCTCGCCGAGGGCCGCATCTCGCAGGAGCGCGCCCTCCATATCGCCATCGGCGTGCTCGACGCCCTCGAGTACATCCACGCCAACGGCGTCGTCCACCGCGACCTGAAGCCGGAAAACATCATGGTCGACGACCAGGACAACATCAAGCTCATCGACTTTGGCATTGCCGGCGACGCCGCCGCCCGCCGCCTCACCTACGCCAACTTCACGGCCGCCATCGGTACCCCCGATTACATCTCCCCCGAGCAGGTGAAAGGCCAGCGCGGCGATGGCCGATCCGACATTTATTCCGTCGGCGTCATCCTCTACGAAATGCTCTCCGGCAAGCTCCCCTTTTCCGGTCCCAATCCGATGGCGGCCATGAACGAGCGTCTCCTCAACCACCCAGTTCCGCCCCGTGTGGCCGATCCCTCCATCTCGCCCCAGTTGCAGGAAATCATTTACCGCGCCCTGGAGCGCGATCCCAGAAACCGCTACGCCAAAGCCCATGAATTTGCCCACGACCTCGCCCATCCAGACCAGGTCGGCGTGGAAGATCGCCCCGAACTCCGCGACTGGCAAAAACGCAAATCCCAAACCTCCCGCAAGATCCTTTATATCGGCGGCCTCGCAATGATTCCAGTCGTCATCCTGCTGCTGATGTTCCTCGTCGCCCACCACCGCTAATCGAAAATCGGCCCGCTCTTTCTCTTCCAAATCCTGATGATTTCCTTATGGCCAAAGCCCTAGCATTCTGCTGAATACCCCTACATTGTTCTACCCGCCAAAAGGAGATCCATGACGAAGTACAAGCTCGAATACATCTGGCTCGACGGCTACAAACCCGTTCCTGGGCTGCGCGGCAAAAGTCTGCTCAAGGCATTTGAGACCCCACCCACCCTCGAAGATTTGCCGCTTTGGGGTTTTGACGGCAGTTCCACCAATCAGGCCGAAGGCAGCAAGTCCGACTGCGTGCTAAAGCCTGTAGCCTCTTATCCCGATCCAACCCGCGAGAACGCCTTCCTCGTTCTCAGCGAAGTCATGCACCCCGATGGCACCCCGCACTCCACCAACTATCGCGCTACCATCGAAAACGATCCTGACTTGTGGGTTGGCCTGGAGCAGGAGTACTTCCTCTATAAGGATGGCGTTCCTCTTGGCTGGCCGCAAGGCGGATTCCCGCTTGTTCCCCAGGGCCCGTACTATTGCGGTGTTGGCTACAAATACATGGGAAGCATTGCCCGTGAGATCGTCGACACACACTGGGAATACTGTCTGGCCGCAGGCATCAATCATGAAGGCATCAACGCCGAGGTTGCCAAGGGCCAGTGGGAGTTCCAGATCTTCGCCAAGGGCTCAGCCAAAGCAGCCGACGACGTTTGGATGGCTCGCTATCTGCTGATCCGGCTCTGCGAGAAATACGGAGTGGACGTTGTGTTGCACTGCAAGCCGCTCAAGGGTGATTGGAACGGCTCCGGCATGCATTGCAACTTCTCCACCAAGTACCTTCGCGAAGTGGGTGGCAAGGAGTATCTGGAGGCCCTGATGAAGGCATTCGCCGAACACATCCCCGAGCACATCGCGGTGTATGGACCAGACAACCACCTTCGCTTGACCGGCCTTCACGAGACGCAAGCCATCGACAAGTTCAGCTACGGACTTTCCGATCGCGGCGCCTCCATCCGCCTGCCCGTAAACTTCATCAAGAATGGCTACAAGGGCTATCTGGAAGACCGCCGTCCCAACTCCGAAGCCGATCCTTACCAGATCGTCTCGCGCGTCCTGAAGACCATCAACACCGTCCCCAAGCCGTAATCCAACTTTATTACCGGTTGGAAAGTACGCGTCGCACAACTGAGTTGGCAAATATCTCGCAGCACTCGGGGTTGTGGGGAAGTGAGAAGCATACTTTGCTATCCACTTCTTCACGCCCCGTTTCAATTGAGGCCTTCCGCACTTTTCACTTCGTGGTTCGAGTCAGCTGACCACCCCACGCTTTCCCTCCCAAAGGAGATCCATGTCGTCTGAGTACCGCAATTTTCTGGCTTTGTCCTATGAAGAGCTCGAAGAACTGAACCTGGCCGCCAAGGCGGATCGCGTGAACCGTGTTTCTGCCGACGAAATCCGCGAAAAAAGGATCGAGTATCTCACCGGCGAAAAGCGCATCAAGTCCGTGATTGTGATGTTCTCCGATCTGGAAGGCCGCCAGCACCTGCTCGACTACGATAAGAAATTCCTGCTCGGCTCGTGGGAGAACATGACCTTCGACGGCTCGTCGATCCGCGGGTTTACCGAGCAGAAGGAGAGCGACCTGCGCCTGGGGATCGACTGGAGCTCCTTCTACTGGATTCCCGCGGACGTGTTCGGCGCCGGCAAGGTGCTGGTCTTCGGGACAATTCTCGATAGGGACGGCCTGCCATTCCTTGGCGACCTGCGAGGCGTGCTCAAGCAATACTCCGAAAAGCTGTACCAGGAAAAGGGCTACACCCTGAACGCCGCCAACGAAATCGAGGGCTTCCTGTTCGCCGGCGTCGACGCGGAGCAGAAGTACCCCGAGACAGGCAAGTTCGAGTTCGTCAATACCGGCGGCTACTATCGCGCTCTCCCCCTCGATCCTTTGCGCCAGTTCATCGACCGATCGGCCGAAGTGCAGCGCGCCATGGGCTTCCAGAACGAGAAGGATCATCCCGAAGTTGCGCCAAGTCAGTACGAGATTAACTACGGCTATGGCGAGGTGGTGGCCGCCGCCGACCAGATTCAGCTTTACAAGCTGCTTACCCGCCAGGTAGCCAACAGCATGGGCTGCACCGCCTGTTACCTGCCCAAGCCGGTGGTTGGCGTCAACGGCAGCGGCATGCACACCAACATGTCCATTTCGCAGGGCAAAACCAACCTGTTCTGGGATGAGAACGGTCTCGAAAAGCTCTCCTCATTCGGCTGGGAATTTATCGATCGCATTTTGACCTACGCTCTCGATTTCTGCCTCATCCTCAATCCCAGCGTGAATTCCTATCGTCGGCTCGATCCGCATTTTGAAGCGCCCAACCAGATCAAGGCCTCGTCCACCGATCGCGGCTCCATGATCCGCGTGCCTCTCGGCAACAAGCGCTCGATGCGGGTTGAGGTGCGCTCGGTTGCGCCGGACGCTAACCCGTATCTCACTCTCTACACGCTCTTCAAGGCCGGCATCGACGGCGAAACCGCCGAGATCGACAACCTGCGCCAGGCCCATCGCTACCTGCCGGACAATATCCAGCACGCCATCGAGGACTTCAAGTCCTCACCCTGGATCACGGAGATTCTGGGCGCCGACGTGCAGGGCCGTTTCGCCGACCTGAAGCAGGCCGCCGCCGACCGTTCCCCGCGCCTGTTGGGAACCTATGTCAAGGGGTCTGAGGTGCAATATCACCACGAGGTGTATAACCAGTCGCTTTGGAACAACTTTTAGCGGGCCGAATCTCGAGCTCGTCAGACAAATGAACTGTCATCCTGAGCGACCGGCGGGTGGCCCCGGTCTCGGCGATCGTCCCAAATCAAGATGAGGGTGCCCCCGGTCCCTCGCGTTTGGGGACCGCGGAGTGGGCAAATGGGCCGCCTGCGACTCGACCGCCTCTAGTTCTCCGACGGCTTTTCGATGTGGTCGATCACCAGCACCTTCACCGGTCCCTTCGCTGGCTCAACCTTTAACCCAAGCTCCTCCTGCAATGCCCGATCCATTGGAGGCGTGGGGTCCATATCGTCGGGCGCCCGGTCCCGGTATGACCGACCATTGGCCTTCAGAACAAAATCGTACTTGGCCGTCAACCCCGTCTTGTCGAACACCGGCCGCCCAAATTGCACCGTGAGCATACTCACCAACAGACCCATCGAGCAACCATGCGCAAAATAGGTGCATCCATGCTCATCGCAACCCAATTGGTCGAATGCTGGTACGGGATGGTCCCCAAACCTCTTCTTCTCCTCCGCCGAAGGAGGAATCGAGCCTGCCGCGCCCATCTTTGGCCCGCCCTTGGCCACAACCAGGTTGTAGGCGTCGCCTTCTCTCGTCTCCCAGTGCGTCTTCAGCTTGAACCGGTCTTCCAGCAGCGCCAGCACCATATGCTGCTGTTCCGCCCATTGCTGCTTGTTGGTCAGCGCCGCCAGCTTCGCATCCGCCTGGCTATCGCTTTTTGCCTCAATCATAAAAAATGTCGGGTATGGCCACTTCGGTGCGTTCACAATCTGATAATCCCACACCCCATATGCCATGCTTATCAAGTTCTCGATCATGGAGTTGGACGCATGAAACGCTGTCGTATGCGGCACAAAAAGCCCCGGAGTAATCGTGAAGCCGGCGCTGATATCAATGTCCTTGTTCTGCCGCACCGACGCCACATCGAACGTCATCGTAGCCACATACGGGGCATCCGCAGTCGCGGACGTAGCCGGTGTAGCCGCCGCGCCTGCTTGCGCAAAGGAAGAGGTCACCGCAAGCGCCATCCATCCAGCCGCAACAAACAGAGTATTGATACCCAACGTCAGTCTTGGAAGGGCTTGATCAGTCATCGCGTAAACGTACCCCGCTAGGAAATGAACACCAGAATACGCCGAATCACCCGACATGGACAGACGCCATCGTGGGTTGCCGTTGCCAACACCTTTGAATCATCCGACTCGCGCGCGCCGCTAACGGAAGCCGGAATTTCGAGCGGCGCCTGCAATTCAGTTGGAACCATGCGCAACGCGCAGCCGTATTGGCCTGAAGGAGCAGCCAACTCATGACAAACAATCTGAGAATTGCCGTGCGGCAATTAAAGAAGTCCCCGGGATTCGCGACGACGGCGATCCTGACATTGGCCTTGGGGATTGGGGCGAATGCCGTGGTCTTCAGCGTGCTGAACGCGCTGGTGCTGCGGCCCGTCAATGTGCCGCATGCACAGAATCTCTACATGGTGCAGCGCTTCCAGTTTCCGTCGCAGTCGTATCCTGATTATCTCGATCTGCGCGACCGGAACCGGACCTTTGATAGCCTTGTGCTCTTCAACATCGTTGGCGCGGTGGGGGTGGATAGCGACGGAAGTCCGTCGACCGCATGGCCCTACGCTGCGAGTGGGAACTACTTTGACGCACTGGGGATTCAGCCCTATCTGGGACGGTTTTATCATGCCGCGGATGAGCACGGTGAGGGCAGCGCCCCGTATGTGGTGCTGAGCTATGCATACTGGCACGGGCATTTTCACGACGATGCGGGCGTAGTGGGGCGGACGGTCAAGATCAACAAGCACCTCTTCACGATCATTGGAGTGGCGCCGGCGGCGTTTCGGGGTACGGAGCTTTTCTTTGCGCCGGCGATGTGGATTCCAATGGTGGAGCTGCCCACCATCGAGGGCGATGACTCGCTGAAATATCGCGGCAATCACTCCGGGTGGGTAGTAGGACGGCTGAAGCCGGGTGTGACGCCGGTGCAGGCGGCACAGGATCTGAATGGAATTGCCGCATGGCTGGCGAAGACCTATCCGGGAGACGACGAGGGCGTGAAGTTCACATTGGCTCGCCCAGGGCTGGTGGGTGACATGCTCGGCGGACCGGCGCGGGCGTTCATGGCGGGACTGATGACGCTGGCGGGGCTTATTCTGCTGGCTGCATGCGCCAACCTGGGAAGCCTGTTTGCGGCGCGAACGGCGGATCGCGCGAAGGAAACGGCACTGCGGCTGGCGCTGGGATCGCGGCGCGGGGCGATCCTCCGCCAGATGCTCACCGAGGCGGTGTTGGTTTCGCTGCTGGGAGGAGCGCTGGGACTTGCCGGGGGCGTGGGCATCCTGCATGTGCTGAGTGCCTGGCAGCCGATTCCCGACGTTCCCATCAATGTGCCGGTGAATCCGGATGCGGGCACGTTTGCTGTGGCGCTGGCCTTGTCGGTGGCCAGCGGCCTGCTGTTCGGCATCGTGCCGGCGCGGCAGGTGCTTCGTTCCGATCCGTGGCAGGTGATTCGCACAGGTGCGGCAAACGTCAGCGGTCTGCGGCGGCTCACGGTTCGGGATTTCCTGCTGGTGGTGCAGATCGCGATTTGCGCCGTGCTCGTGACATCTTCGCTGGTGGCTGTCCGCGGCCTCGTGCGATCGATGCAAAGCAACTTCGGTTTTGAGCCGCAAAACGTGATACTGGTGAACAGCGACCTGCAAATGGCGGGCTACACCGGCGACCGGATGCCGCAGATGCAGCAGCGCATGCTGGATGCCTCGGCAGCTATTCCCGGCGTAACGGCGGCGGGCTATAACGACAACCTGCCGCTGAGCCTGGGCGGCAGCGACTCGTATGTATTCGCCGACAGCACCACCGATTTCCGGCCTACTAAAGAGGCTGCGGACGCCATGAACTACAACATCTCACCGGGCTACCTTCAGGCTGCTGGCACCAAGCTATTGGCGGGAAGAAACCTGACGCTGAACGACGACAAAAAGGCGCCCACGGTGGCGCTGGTCAATCGGCAGTTTGCGATGAAGGTTTTTGGATCTGTCGACAAAGCGGTGGGCGGACATTTCAAGTTTTGGGGCGGAAACCGCGCGGAAGTCGTGGGAGTAGTGGAAGACGGCAGGTACCGCACGCTCACAGAGGATCTGCAGCCTGCCATGTTCTTTTCGTTTCTGCAGCATCAGGAGAGCGGCACGTGGCTCGCGGTACGGTCGAACCGCGATCCGCAGGAGATTTCGAACGCGCTCCAACAG
>Ga0302274_10003883_pt1 | contig 13152 bp, 13 predicted proteins | sample III_Bog_N2_1_FD_198755 | JGI IMG/M metagenome (GOLD analysis project Ga0302274, IMG submission 198755) | Peat permafrost microbial communities from Stordalen Mire near Abisko, Sweden - III_Bog_N2_1 | ecosystem: Environmental > Terrestrial > Soil > Wetlands > Peat | place: Sweden: Abisko...
GGCCTGACGCCACTGCCAGGCTTCACAAATTCGCGTCGATAGCTTGCGACGGCTTTCCCTCGGATACCGCTCGATCAGTGCGCGTATGGAGACGATGTCTTCCTCTCCAATCACACGCCCGCGATATCTGAGCTCTGCCATTGCCCAGAAGTATGAACCAAGTTTCTTTGGAACGCAAGGGGAAAATTGAAATATTCTGCCGGCTCTATTTCAGCTCGTTCACCCGCCGCCACATCGGCGCGGCGCGCACGCGCGACACGTCGCCGGCCACCATCAGCAACTGCGCTTCGTAAGCTTCAAGCTGCTTCGCCGCAGAGCCCGATTCAGGCCACCAAGTGAACCGTCCATGGGAAAGACGCTTTTGCGCCAGCCAATATCCCTGCCCGTCATATGCCAAGATCAAAATCGACTTTGCGCTCCGGTTGCGGAAGAAGAACACACAGCCGGAAATTGGGTCTTCACCGAGTTGGGCCTGGCAGACCCGAACCAATGAATCTATCCGCTTGCGTCCGTCCACCGGCTCGATCGCCAGTACCCGCATCTGCGCCGTGACATGGATCATCGTTCTGCTTCCCGCCAGACGCGAAGAAGGCTTGCCCAGTCAGGAGCTGCCGAACCCTTCCACTGAATGCGCATCTTGCCGCCAACCGGAGACTCGAACTCGATCACGCACTCCGACACCGTCGTCGGATGTGCAGAGATCAGCTCGACAAACGCCGGTGAGGCTGCCCTCCTCGGCGCTTTCACAACTCCACCCAGTCGCTTCTTCAACTGCACATAGTCCAACCGCAGCGGGTGAGCTACCAAATACAAACCGTGTTGCCGCGCCAGTTCCACCGCAGACAGCCATAGCGACTCCGGCAGCCTGGTCCGAGGCGGATGGCTACCTCGAAACTGCTCCAGTTCGCGTTGAAGTTGAACAATTGGTTCGGGAATCGACGATGAGCTCTTGCGCCTCAATATCAGCCGTCCTCGCCGGCTGATTCAACCTAACAAGGTCAGCTAAATCGCGTCACGCACCCTTGCCGGAAACTCACTGTCTAAGCTGCCTGAGAGGATTGATCCTTTATGGACTGGGCGAGGTTCCAGGCGCAGGTAGTTGCACCCCAAACGTACAACGGGGCGACGGACCACTCTCGCGCGCCGAGAAAGGTCCGTCACCCCGCTGTTTCCTGATTAATTGCTTATTTCGCTAGCCTTGCTTTGATTCTGGAAGAGCAGGCCGCTCAACAACGAACGACGTTTGCTGCTCCGATTCCGCGAGTCGCATTGCGTGTATCGACGACCAGTTGCGCTTCAGCGACTATCCGCTGATAGTCGTAATCCGAGTGGTCGGTGACAATCACTACGCAGTCGTAATCGGCAAGGTTGTCCAGAGAGACACGCTCCATATTCAGTTTGTAATGCCGCCCCTGGCCGACAAAGGGAAAGTACGGATCGTTGAAATTCACCGTTGCGCCCTGATCCTGAAGTAATTCGATCACAGTCAGCGCTGGAGATTCGCGCAGATCGTCAATGTCCTTCTTGTAGGCGACTCCAAGCACGAGTACCTTTGAGCCATTCAGTGATTTCTTGCGCCCGTTCAGCGCCTCGCTTACGGCGGACACCACGTGATATGGCATCTGAGTGTTGATCTCACCAGCCAACTCAATGAACCGGGTGTTGAAGTCAAACTGCTTGGCCTTCCAGGAAAGATAAAACGGGTCGATGGGGATGCAATGTCCGCCGAGCCCGGGGCCAGGATAGAACGCCTGGTAGCCGAAGGGCTTGGTCTTCGCCGCTTCGATGACTTCCCAGATATCAATGCCCATGCGCAGGCAAAGCTGCTTCAGTTCATTCACCATCGCGATATTCACGCAGCGGTAGATGTTCTCCAGCAGTTTGGTCATTTCTGCAGCGGCGGGAGATGAGACGGGGACGACCCGGTTGAAGATGGTCGCGTATACCGCGGATGCCAGTTCAAGAGCAACCTGTCCGCAGCCTCCCACAACCTTAGGAACATCGCGACGCGCCACTGTGTCGTTGCCCGGATCTTCTCGTTCCGGTGAGAACGCCACATAGAACCCCGGAATATCAGCCTGTCGCGCTACCCGAAGTTTGGCGGGGTTTCCCTGCTCCAGGAGCGGTACAACCACCTCCTCGGTAGTCCCTGGGTAGGTTGTACTCTCCAGGATGATGAGCTGCCCTTCCCGCAGATACGGGGCGATCGAACTCACCGTGCCGGTCACGAAACTAAGATCCGGCTCACGGAATTCGTTCAGGGGTGTGGGAACACAGATAATGACGACGTCCATCTGGGCAATGCGGCCGTAATCCACCGTGGCAGAAAACCCGGACGCCTGCGCTGACTGGACCTCAGTGCCCGGGATACGCGCAAAGTACGATGCACCTCGATTCAGCATGTCTACTTTTCTGACATCGATATCGAAGCCGGTAATTGCAAACCGCTCTTCGCTGAACAGCAAAGCGAGCGGCAGGCCCACGTAGCCCATTCCAACAATACCAATGCGGGCTTCACGTTTTTCAATACTGCTCTTGATCTGGCCCAACTCAGCCGCATTTGTAACGGTCATACGCACCTCTCCTCTTTTGGATCTTGGAGTTTATGTAAAACCACTCAAATCCGAACACTGCAATATCAACGAACTGCAGTGTATTGCACGCCCTATTCTCTGGCTCATTGTGCCGTACCATGACCGCATGAGCACCGAGGGCTTCTAACGCTCCTATTTTGGCGAATCGGAGAACCTATCCAAACTATTTTGTCGAACTTTGGCGTAGAACAGGCGCCTGCCCGATGCTTGTCACATCCTCCGATGGAGTCGGGATGATCGCATCGAGCCAAAACCGTGTGTACGCCTGGACCGCCTCGTGGCTGTCCGCGTACGTTTCAGATTCGCCATCGATCATCTTGAGCATTCCCGGATGCAGCAGAGCGACTGTTACCAATGCGGTTGTGGTTATCGTTGAATCCAAGTTTCGCACCTGTCCACTTTCAACGCTCAAAGCCAGGTATCTATTTAAAGCCGAGACAATGGGCGATATATACTCCCTGCTGAATTGAAATGCCTTGCCGCGTAGCTCGAGGAATGCCACAGCGACCAGGCGCAAGAATTCCGGCCTCGATTTTACAAAGAGTTCCATCATCTCAAATATCTTGGGAAGGATGACCTCCGGCGATTCGCAGTTCTCCATTTCCTCCAGAATTTCGCTCCGGAGCCTGAGCCCGGAGGAATGCCATCGGAGAGCAGCCCAAAAAATGTCCTCTTTGTGATCGAAGTGACGGAAGAGAGTGTTTTCACTTACATCCGCGAGACGCGCAATCTCACGTGTACTGGTTCCGTGGTAACCCTGCAGCGCAAACAGATGGGCTGCCGCTTCCACGATCATCTCTTCCCGGATTGAGCCTTTAGGCACTACGTGCATCTGCCCTCCCTTGACTTTCTGGATGATGGAGCGCACGGATGCCTTTCCCAGGGCACCCGCCGATCTGCATCCCGTCTAGAACAGCGCTATTAAGAACGACTCGGCACAACTGCTTTCACAATCTGTTCTCGTAAAGGAGCCCGGGCGTAACCGTTCTTCAGAAATCGGCACATCGCAAACAAAATTAGGCCGTTTGACGTGGTTGCGGTAGAGATTCAGGCACTTCGCAAACCGAATCAGATGAGATGGAAATGATTGCTGTACATTCACCGGCGCGATGATCCAAACGACGCACCTCTCGCGGATCATTTAAGGCATAGATCTTCGCTCACCTGAGTGGTCGCACCTGGAGATACACTTGAGCTGCAGCCAGTTGGAATGCAAGTTTTAGCTATTGCGCAGTAGATTTATAGCCATTAAGGTACATTTCCTCGCACTCATCCTCGCGCACACTATCAACTCGTTTGGCGCCCAAATGCGCAAGGCTTCGCCGTGTCTACTTAGCAAGTATTTAGCCCACTAAGGTTTAATCCTACGGCCAGAAGGGAAAAGTACAGCACGCGCCAAATGACGCCTGACGCTTCCCGACACGCAAATCTCCACGATCAACCTGTCTGAGAATTTGTAAAGTCCCTTCAGAACCCCGTTTGACTCGAAATGATAGTAAGCCAGCACTAATTCTATTGAAAGCGCTAATGTGTGACATCAGCAGTCAATGACTGCATCCAACTCAGAGGTCATGTGCTGATTCCGTACAATCGAGCGCCCGTAACGACTCAGGAAACAGTCGCTCATCGCATCTCTCAGATCACGGCAAACTCCGCAGTCGTTAGCGCGGCGAGGGGGAGAGCCAACGTTGCCGGATTGAAGTAAACGAAGTAGCCGATCGAGATAGAATCTGAGAGGGGATATGGAAATCCTGGTAGCTCAACTCGACCGAGCCTGCAACGCTTTGAGGCGTGCATCCAAGACAATCGCGCCGAGACTGCGGTGTCCGCCATTTTGCCAGGAATTGCTGGCCACTGAACTCCTGGATTCGCCACATCCAGGAATTCAAGCCAACATCCCGATATGAGTCGCTGCTCTCCTGATAGCGGCTGGACAGAGGATCCATCGGCAGATCATGGCGAAGCCGGCGGTCCTAGAACGTTTGAGCGAGCCTCCGGGTTACCAGGTATGAATGCGTTCTATGATGATTCATGTTGTCCTGGTTGGAGGCGGCAGGATTCCCAAACCTTTGCAGTAAAGCCTGAAAGCGTCTGTCGCCCTTAAGCGGCTTGAGAAGTGGATCTGAGCGGCACGCCAGGCACCACAACGAGCCTTGCTCGTAGGCTTCTTCCAGCATTTCAAGTGCCTCCTGAGTCCTTCCCAGACCCAGGAGAATGACTGCGATCGCATAGGCTGGCTTTCTTATCTTGCCGGCACTATTTTCTTCCAGGTCCTGAAGCACTTCCTCAGCCTTGCGAACCTGATTAGAGATCGCATAGCCGTAGCCCAACAGGCCTTGAACGACACGGCATCCAGGATACTCGCGGCTCAGAGTCTCGATTCTTTTCAGGCTCGAGGAGACAGCACCGATTTGGAGCAAAACCATTGATTCGACAACCGCAAGCATGGAACTGTCTTCCCCGGTGCGATGAATTTCTGCGAGCAAATCCAAGGCTTCTCGATAGTCTCCCGTCAGATACAGGCATGCACAAAGGAAACCGCCCTGGCACGGAATCAGTGGATTGGCCCTCCACGCCTCCCTGGCGATGCGGACAGCTTCCTTCAAGTTCCCTTCGGAAACGCGCAGCAGGGTTTCGCCAACCAGCGCAAACTCCTGCTCGGGCTCTCTTCTGAGTACCTCATTGAACCCGTCTTCGGCCCGCCTCCACTTTCGCTCGTAGACCATATTGAGCCAAGCCAAACCGCATTTCACGTCAATTTGTTCAGGGTCGAGTTGAGCTGCCTGACTTAAAGCTGCTTTTGCACGGGGGTAGCAAACGGAACCGTCAAGGACTTGAAGCAATCCTCCGTAGATCATGCAATTAGCCAAACCCGCCAGGGCCACACTGTTGCCTGGATTCAGGTTGATTGCCTTGCGGTAAAGCGCGGCAATCAGATCCAGGTTGTCTTCAGATCGTGCCTGCCACATCTGAGCGGCTGCTTCGGTCGATTCGAACGATTTTTTCCGCTGAAGTTCAATGGCACCATCGTGCCCGAGTTGTCCTTCATCCAGGGTTTCACCGAGTCCGATCAGCCAGGAATCGAGTTCCTCGGAGTATGCAAAGACGGAGCCTTTGACCCCGCCGACCTGATGGATCGGCATCTGATAGTGAGTATGCCACCGCTGTGCTGTGCGAGTGCTTCGTTTGAGGTATTCTGCGATCGTCTTCCAAGAGTCCAAGCGCAACTGATGCATGAAGTACCCAACCTTTCTGGGGAAAGAAATGCGGGCCCACGTACCTGAGTCATGGCCATGAGCATTCATGGGCCTGACCCTTTGTTGATGGTTCAACTGCGAAGCAAATATATAGGAAGTAAGTGCTACTTTCAATTTATTTTTTGACCAATTGAACGGTACGCCAGAGCGGGGCTATGCTCCACGGTAACTAACACTAAAGTACCTTAAAGCAAAGAGAACGGTAACTTATACGGAGAGGTTACCTCTCGCGCGGTCTATGTCACGCTGCGCCTCCCAGGCCAGCGCCCAGGCACTGAGCCTTTTTGCAGCACATTCACGACATTCATGTTCGGGCTATCCCGGAGTTCATCAACAAACCTTCCCATCCTGCATTACCTTTCTTATCAGCGATTGCAGAAAGTCAACAGCCAAGGACCCAGCGTGAGCGCCAACCGCCATTTCAGTCGGGCCTCCGGATGGCCGGTCATGAGATACGGAATCAGGTTGCAGTGAGACCGTATTTGCAACAGGCGGTCCTGTAGTCCACGAACGATTGGACAACAATAAGTACTCAATCTCAGGCTTCCGACACTGCTGTTGGATTGGCATGGCTGGGAATTCGACCGGTCGCCCGACATCGAGGTTCAGTCCCTGGTGAGTGGAAAGGTTAAAGGCATTTCTGCTCACTCATGTATTGTGGTGACCTTTCGGATGTTGACTTGAGGAGGGGGGTGATGTGGCGCGGACGGGACAGGAGACTGTTCAACTTGCGCCGGACCGCGCGCACAGCGTGAAGGAACGACGACCAACCGGGGGCTTGGATCGTTGTATGTACCTGACGCCGGGACTAGAAACCAAAGGGCAGTCGGGCGGTGGTGCCGACATGCCCTTTTTCAGGGGTGGAAGCACACCTTTTGGCCGGTTCGCCGGCCCCATCCAGCGTGTTGCCATCCAGCCTCACCGGGCGAGAATACTTCTGAATCACGATGGGATGACGCAACTTATACAAAATAAATGAGATGTTTAACGGAGGATTCTATGGGTCAACATGGCCAGCCGGCTAATGCAGCATCGTGAACCTCTGAATACTGGACGAGCAAATGAGGCACACGCCGTGCTCAGGAGCATCGCCACAACCGCAGTGGAGCGAAGCAACAATCGTAATTTGTTGTGTTTCACGTTTCTGCGGCAGGGAGATCGACAGAGGAATTCGAACTGAATTACCTAGTTTCTTCACTGGTAACCGTATTGTTGGTTACTTTATTTACTGAAGCCCTTTACTTTCAGCGTTTTCACCTTCTACACTGGAAATACAGTCGAATGACCAGCATGAGAACAGAGTCGCGTTCAAAAATATTTTTCTATGCCAACTAATTCATATGTAGGCGCTTAAGAGATCATAGACACCGCGCGCTTAAAAAAATATTACCTTTCTGTACTATAGTAATATTCAGTTCGCACCAAGGTAACATTTAAAGACTGATGAGCCGAAGGGATTTGGCGATATTCACCCTATGGCGATATTTGCGGTTGGCAATTTATCCATCCGGAAAGTCTCCCTTTCGATTCACTCAGAGAACCTTGCGACTGAAGGTGTGTATGTACTCACGTTTAAAGAAGACACAGCGAATCCATGTTCAACCCATATCGGGTCAAGAACTTGCAACAACCAACACCATTTCGACCAACCCCAACTCGCAGCGGAGTCGGCATACCGCGCGCAGGCACGCTGGAATATGTCGGCTGAGTTCCTGGCAAATGAGCGTCTTCTTAATGTTCTCCTTCTGCTTGCCGCTCGCAGTGTCTGCCAACGCGACTCCGGCGTTGAGCGGGTTCACCTGCAGCAGCGCGTCCTTCGCGGGACAGGGAACAGATGCCTGTGCGGTGACGCTGAATGCCGCGGCCCCGAGTGGCGGACTGAGCGTTAACCTTTCCAGCAACAATTCATCGGTCACAGTGCCGGCCTCTGTCGCGGTGCCAGCGAACGCGACAAGTGCCGTGTTCACAGTGACTTCGCAGTGGGCCGGGGTCAACCAGGCGGTGACGCTGATTGCCAGCCAGGGTACGGTCTCGAAGAGTCTCGCTCTACAGTTGCTTTCGGACACACAGATATTGAGCGTGGCCCAGAGCAGTTTGGCCTTTGGTAATGTGGCGGCGAATGCGGCCGCAACGCAGTCTGTGATTTTGTCATCCACAGGTAATCTTCCGGTAACGGTATATGCGCCGACAGTGACGGGGGCGGGCTTTACAATATCCGGACTCACTTTCCCATTGACGATCAACGCGGGGAAAACAGCGACGCTGACTGTCCGGTTTGCCCCTGGCACCACGGGGGCGGCCGCTGGGCAGTTGACTATCACCAGCAACAACAACTGGACCAACCCGACAGTCGGTGTCAGCCTGAGTGGAACCGGAACGCCATCCACAACGGCGGGGTTGAGCGCGATTTCGTGCAGCAGCACATCCATAACGGGTGCGGGAAGCGATGCTTGCACAATATCGCTGAGCGCGGTTGCTCCGAGCGGCGGGTTGAGCGTGAGCCTGTCGAGCAGCAATGCAGCGGTCAAGGTACCGGCGACAGTGACGGTTGCGGCCAATGCGACGAGCGCCGCGTTTACGGCTTCGGTCTCGTCAGTCACTACTGCGCAGGCAGCGACATTGACAGCGAGTGCGGGTGGCATTTCCAAAACCCTGGCCTTGCAGTTGAACGCCTATATACCTGCGCTGAGCGTCAGCGCGAGCAGCATGGCATTCGGCAACGTGGCGCTCAATGTGCCGGCAACGCAATCCCTTAACCTGACCTCCTCGGGCACCGCATCGGTTACCATCAGCGCGGCGAGCCTGACAGGGACAGGATTCACGATGTCGGGAGTCACCTTCCCGGTGACGCTGACAGCAAAGCAAGTGGCAACACTGACGGTGCGTTTCGATCCGACAACCGCGGGAGCGGTCTCGGGCAAGTTGACCCTCACCAGCAACTCGTCAACTGGTGCTACGACAGCGATCAGCCTGAGCGGCACGGGGGTATCGACGGCAGCGTTAAGCGCACTCTCCTGCAGCAGCGCGTCCATAACGGGATCGGGCACGGACGCATGCACAGTAACACTGAACGCGGCGGCACCGAGCAGCGGGCTAAGCGTGAGCCTGGCGAGCAACAATGCCGCGGTCAAAGTTCCGGCGACGGTGGCGGTAGCGGCCAATGCGACCAGCGCTTCGTTTACAGCCACAGTCTCGTCGGTTACAACCGCGCAGGCAGTGACGTTGACAGCGAGTGCAGGTAGCATTTCCAAGACTTTTGGCCTGCAGTTGAATCCTTCCGCATCGACGTCGACACTGAGCGTCAACACGACGAGTTTGGCATTCGGCGACGTTGGGGAATGCATGCCATCAACGCAATCCCTTACTCTCACCTCCACGGGCACCTCATCTGTCACTATTAGTGCAGCGGCATTGACGGGTACGGGATTCACGATGTCGGGGGTCACCTTCCCGGTGACGTTGACTCCGGGCCAGGTAGCAACGCTGACGGTGCAATTCGATCCGACAACCGCGGGTGCGGTCTCGGGTAAATTGACCCTCACCAGCAATTCTTCTACGGGCAGTTCGACAGCGATCAGCCTGACCGGCACGGGCACGGCGCCCCAGGTTGAACTGAGCTGGAATGCGCCTTCGAGTTCGACCGATCCGGTAGCCGGCTACAACATCTATCGATCGACTGGTGGCAGCAGTTCGTATCAGCTGTTGAATTCATCGGTCAATACCCAGACGGCATACGTCGACACAACGGTTCAGAATGGACTGGTATACGACTACATCGTTGAGAGTGTCGATGCGTCCGGAGTGGTGAGCGTTCCCTCCAACACGGTCAGTGTGACGACGCCCTAACCGTTCGGATTCGGAACAGCTGAGTCATTGCAATGCCGGAAGCACAGCTTGACCGGTAATCTGCACCCTGGAATGCGGTAACAGTGTCGGGTACTGCGGCTTTGGTCCCGACACAGCTAAAGAATTTTGAAGTGAGGATTTATGAGCAGAGCACGGGTAGTACTTACCATGATGCTGTTTGCGTTTTCTATCTACGGCCAAGCCCAGCAATGGTCCCCCATTCTGAGCTCCAGCCAGGCAATTAACTGGTCGAACTCGGGCGTGGGCGGCATACCGGCCCGCACCACCAATTGCGCGAGTCTCACGTCATCGGCCACCGTTTCCCAGATCAACTCCGCGCTGGCCTCCTGTACGAGCGGCGAAACCGTCTATCTGGCGGCAGGTACGTACACGATTGCGGGAACGATCAATGTTCCCTCGAATGTGACCTTGCGCGGCGCCGGAGCGAACCTGACGGTACTGAAAGCAACCGGCACGAGCGGCGGAGATGTGGTCAGCCTTGGCTCGGGATCGGTTTCCTACAATCCGATCAGTATTTCGAGCGGGGCGACGGCCGGGTCCACCAGCATTGTGCTTGCCAGCGCATCCGGTGTCAGCACCGGCAGCTACCTGGCCATTGCTGAAAACAACAACTCCAGCTTCGTTTCCGTCTCGGGCAGTGAGGGAAGCTGCACCTGGTGCGACGGATGGACGAGCAACGGAAGCCTGGCCCGCGGGCAGATCGTCCAGGTGACCGGCGTCAGCGGCACCACCGTTGCCATTGAACCCGGACTCTATGGCGCCTACACCAACGCGCCCATCGCCATTCCGTTCAACATGTCGGCGAGTTATGCTGGTGTCGAGAACCTTCAGGTGTATGCCAACAATACTGGCTATGCGGCCAACTTTGGGATGTCCGCATGCGCCTACTGCTGGGTGAAGGGCGTGGAGTCGAACTACACCGACGGCGACCACGTAAGTGTGTATTGGGGCTACCGCGACGAGATTCGCGACAGCTACTTCTCAAACGCGTTCCTGCACACGCCAGGCACTTATGATTCCGATATCCAACTCGCGTTGAAAACCAGCGCCACGCTGGTGGAGAACAACATTCTGGCGCGCACCCACGTATCCATCATGTTCGAGTGGGGCGCTGCCGGAAACGTGGCTTCCTACAACTACACGATGGGCGAGTTCGACAGCGGCGCGCCGAACTTCGTCATTGGCGGAATTGACTTTCACGGAGCCCATCCACAGTTCAATCTGCTGGAGGGCAATGTCGCCACGGTGATTGAGCCGGATTCCATCTGGGGAACCTCCAGCCACACCACGGCCTTCCGCAACTGGGTGGTTGGCACCAATCGTATGTGTACTCCGTCCAGCGGCCGGGGCACGGTGAGTTGCGCGGGGACGAACAGCGTTTATGGATTCCAGGGCGCTCGCGCCATGGACATTTCCTATCTCTCCACACGCAACAACTTCGTAGGCAACGTGGTGGGCAGCACGCAGGCGCAATCCATGCTGGCTTACGGCACCGCCGCGATGACAAAAACAGACACGGTTCAGTATCCTGCCTCGCGCAGTTATGACTCCGTTGTCTACAACTGGTCATTCGGCTACGGGGAAGCGAGCGACGATGCCAGCGGTTCCGGATGCGGCGGCGGAGTATCGCCCTGCCACCTTGCGGGCACCTTATCCACCGACCTGCTTCACGGAAACTACAGCAATATCACTGGCACGACCACTTGGGCCACTGGCGTCACGCAGACGCTGCCCGCCTCCTTCTACCTTTCCAGCAAGCCGAGCTGGTGGGGATCGATGGCCTATCCGGCCACCGGACCCGATGTGACCGGCGGATCCGGTCCCGGAGGACACAGCTACGGCAATCCGGCCCAGGCATGCTACTTCAAGGTCATGGGCGGATCCGACGGAGGTGCAGGTGGACCACTCACCTTCAACGCCAATACCTGCTACGGGACAACCACCACCACAAGTCCTTCTGCTCCCAGCGGACTGGTTGGAGCCGTGAACCACTAACACCCAAACCCGCACGGAAGTCTGTATACAAAAATTGCGTCCTGGAGAGCTTGTCAAGCGACCCAGGACGCAATTTTGTGTGGAGACAGAATGGTTTGGTCCGCTGCCGCGCCGATGCGGAAGAAGCGGGCATTTTGGCGTCGATTTTGAGCCATTTTGGGGCATTATCAGGCCAAAAATGGCTAAAAAAGGGCCAAAATCGGGGGTTTACAGTTACTATTCAGTTAACTATGTATTTTTGTATAGTGTTCATTATGTGCAACTTACGCGATTTTTATCGTTGAAAAAGTGATAATAATCGATAGGGGGGGTGGGGGGTAGGGCGATTTTGGCGGGTTTTTTGCCTGGAATCGACCTCAAAAAAGGTCTTTCCGAGGACTGCGCGGCCGCCAGAAAATATTCGTCGCTCTCAATCGAGCGTGGACGAGGACGTCCACGCTACAGCCGACCGGGAGGTTACTCCCCCCGTCGGCGTTACTCTCCGTGGCGTTACTCCCCCGACGGCGTCAGTTCCCTACTGGATTCATCATGCGCTCAAGGGGCTTAATTCTACGCAAGGGGCTGAAGTCCAGTTCCAGAACGATGGGCGAAGCGCTTCGCGGGCGGCCCAAGCGGCGAGAAAGCCCTGCTGCGGAATAAAACTCGTAACCATAACGCCCTGGACCAGAGCCGCATCCGGCTTGACTCCGACTTCGGCATGGATGAGATCTGCGGAGAGTCCCAGTCCAATGCACTTCGCGTAGGCTTCCTTCCGCGTCCAGCCAAGCAGAAATGCGCGCGAACGCTCTGCGGGCGGGAAGGCCTCCAATGCGGCGCGTTCCCCGGGCGTAAACACCTGTTCCGCCATTAGCTCCTCAAACTTTCCCTGCTCGTCACACTCGATATCGACACCAACCTCGGTGTGGCTCGCGACAGCTACGAGGCACAGATCCTCGGAGCGGGAGAGACTGAAGGAGACGGAGCGCACTTGAGCGCGGTTGGCGAGAAACGGCTTGCGGTTTTCGGGTTGGGTAATTGGAATGGCGGCGGGAGAAGTGTGGACATAGGCCGAGAGAATTCCCCGGAGGGCAAGGTGAGAGGCGACATATCGCCTGCGTGCCGGCTCGGCTAGAAATCGATCTGCACGCGCTCGTTCCTGACTGCTTAATGCGTCCGAGTTTGGGGTGGGGGACCGCAGATCCGCCCTCCAGATGTGGAGTTCATCGGAACCCATATTTGCGATGAGTTCGGACGGCTCATTCCAGAGGACATTCAATGGTGCGCTCCTGAACCTGCGTGGGGGCTTTTGTCTGCTGCTGAAATGTTAATGGCTCGGAGCGTGGACGAGGACGTCCACGCTACAGCCGACCGGGAGGTTGATTACATGACAGCGCCGGCTCCTTCGAGCCCGAGTAGACTGGTTGCTGCTAGACGCCCAGGAGCTCGGGAGAAGGAGCCTG
>Ga0302274_10003884_pt1 | contig 13152 bp, 9 predicted proteins | sample III_Bog_N2_1_FD_198755 | JGI IMG/M metagenome (GOLD analysis project Ga0302274, IMG submission 198755) | Peat permafrost microbial communities from Stordalen Mire near Abisko, Sweden - III_Bog_N2_1 | ecosystem: Environmental > Terrestrial > Soil > Wetlands > Peat | place: Sweden: Abisko...
CTTCCCGGACAGCGGTTTTCTCGGTCTTGCGCTCAACCATGGGGTCTATGCCGTTGGCCAGTCGCTTCCTGGCGGCGTCGCGGCGCTCGCGGGCCTCGGCCAGAGAGATGTCGGGGTATCGGCCCAGCGCCATCAACTTCTCTGCGCTGTCAAAGCGGTATTTCCAGCGCCAAAGTTTTCCACCTGTTGGCGTAATCATCAGGTGAAGGCCGCCGCTGTCGGAGATTTTGTAAGGTTTTTCGCCGGGCTTGGAGCGCCGGATTTCGGTATCGGTGAGCGCCATCGGACCTCCGAATGTCTCCGAAAGTTGAAATACCCCCACTCTCGGATAATCTACCCCCATCTATACCCCCACGGGAGCATGGCTTCCACAATACGCCTCCGGACGTAAAAACACAAAAACCGCTGTTTTATCAGCGGCTTATAGTTCACTAGTGGATGTCTTCGGATGTCTCTAGATTTGATCTTGGTCGGGGCGGAGAGATTCGAACTCCCGACCCTCTGCTCCCAAAGCAGATGCGCTACCAGGCTGCGCTACGCCCCGACGTTCCACCTTGATTGTACCGCGAATCGGGCTTAAGAATGTACCCCGTTCGAGGGAACCAGCACATTACCGAGCCAGACCAGCAGCCAGATCGCCAGCGCGATGGGGATGGCGAAGACCAACCCAAGAGCTGCTGCCAGCAGCAGCAGAAATGCCCAATCGCGTCCAGTGTGCCGGCGTGGCTCGCCCAGATGGCGGCAGAGCAGGCGATAGTTGCGGCGGTTGGCTTTCCAGGCGATATCGAAGATGTCGCCGAAGAGAGGAATTGAACCCACCAGCACGCCGATGCCGAGATTGGCGGCCATGCGTACCAGCGTTATGTACGGAACGCCGCGAATCCAGGCGGCCAGAGGAATGATCAGCGAGAGCAGCCCCGCGAGCACGTCGCCGAGGCCGGGAACCAGTCCGATAATGCCATCCAGGCCGAAACGAAAGCCGGTGCCCGGGATGCGAAAGGCCTCGTCCAGCAGGATCTCGATGCCATGGAGGGTCCGGTCACGGAAGAGCCATGCTCCGCGGTTCCATCGGTCCTGGCTCGAAGAGCCGTCTGGGGCCAGATTGTTTCCCGGGTTTGCATCGGAGCTGGGCATGGTCGCATCCTTGGGTTTGGCTCGGCTTTGAATCCTGATTCGATGCTACAATCGTAAGGGTATACGGCGGCTATAGTTCAGTGGCAGAACGCCTGTCTGTGGCACAGGATGTCGAGGGTTCGATCCCCTCTAGCCGCCCCAATCATTGCACGGACTGCGATACCAAACCTCCTTGAATGGCCTCGATTCGCCTCGAATGGCAGAGTTGCCGAGTCTCAGTGATCCCTGAAATCCACGATATCAAAGAGCTTGCCGCCATGTCCTCGCGACTGCCGGAATGGCTGACTTCGTTTCAGCCGAGGCGCGGGCTGAGCAACGGCCACCTGCAAACAATAGTAGGAAATTTCCTTCCCCGTCCGCCTTTTCGGCTGGTCAGCGTGGCGGAAACGGTGGAGGTGGACCCAGCCGATGGCAGCCGCGTGCTGTGCCATTGCCACTGGCAGGCAGAGCCGGGGCGCGGTGAGCGCCTGACGCTGATTCTGGTCCACGGGCTTGAGGGCTCGTCGGAATCCCAGTACATTCAGGGCATCACGGCGCGGGCATGGGCCGCCGGCTGCAATGTCATCCGCATGAATATGCGCAACTGCGGCGGTGCGGATGCGCTGACGCCCACGCTCTATCACTCTGGACTTTCAGGCGACGTGGGCGCGGTCGCGCGCCACTATGCCGAGCGTTTCAGCCTGGCGCGGATCGCGCTGGTGGGCTATTCGATGGGCGGCAACCTGGTGCTCAAACTGGCTGGAGAGTGGGGCAGCCAGTCGCCGCTGCTTTCCGTGGCCGCGGTCTGTCCTGCCATTGACCTTGCCGTCGGCGCGGATGCCTTGCACGAGCCGCTCAACCGAGGCTACGAGTGGCGCTTTTTGCACCGGCTGATGGAACGATACACCCGCAAGGCGGAGCTCTTTCCCAAAATCTATGTTCCCGCCGAACAACTCGGGCCGGTTCGGTCGATTCGCCAGTTTGACGACAAGGTTGTGGCCACGTACTTCGACTTCCGCGATGCCGACGACTACTACTACCGCGCGGCCAGCGCACGCGTAGTGGACCGGATTGCCGTGCCCACGCTGATCTTGTGCGCGCAGGACGACCCCTTTATCCGCCTCACCCCCGAGACTCGCGCCAAACTCATCGCCAACCCCAGCATAACCTTCGTTGAAACCCGCCACGGAGGCCATTGCGCGTATCTATCCAGGAACCGGGGCGACGAGATTCACTGGGCGGAGGCGGTCGCAATTCGCTTTCTGCTGGCTGAGGCAGGGCACACCAATGCAGGCTGACTGGGAAGTTGAGATCGGGGGCGATGCGCCAGTCATTGAATCGCGCTGGCCGGGATTTGTCGATCTGCGCCGCGATCCTGAACATGCCCGCCAATTGCCTGAGGCCAAGGGGCTGCCTGGATTGGCCGAGGCGCTTGCAAGGCTGAATGCGGCCGCCTCGACGGTTTGGACCTCGAAATGCGACGTTTGGCGCGTTGTTGATTTCACCGAGTTCGATCCGGACGAATTGGATGCCCCGCCTGGATGCGCCACCCACGCCATGGCCTGTTATATCGATCTTTTGCCACGCTGCATCGGGCAATGGGCAACGCCAGACCTGGCCATTGCCGCGTGCAAAGACGCGTGCGGCGTCCTCAGCGCTATCCCGCTTCGTTGCTGCCGCTTGGATCTCGTGATCCGCCGCGCCCTTCTTGAAGCGGACCGCATCGACCTCGGCATCACCGCCTACCTCACCGCTTGCGGCTCGTCTGAAGGCGAATCCATGCATGCACTTCGGGATGCCCTGGCTGCACTTTCTGGGGCAGTTTGTCCGCGCGCGGGCAATCAGTAGTTGAAAGCGGGAACCGGCGAATGCCCTGGCCGGGGAGCTGGCCCTTTCAGGACTTCGAGATCGCTGAGCGCTATCTCCAGCGAAAAGCACTGTTGCACCGCCGAAAGAGAAATGATGACCCTGCATTGGTGGCGCATCTCGGTCACCGCGCCTTCAACTCCGGCAAAAACGCCTTCGCGGACTCGAACCCTTGTTCCTACCGTGACGCCTTGATGGGGCCGCAAGAGCAGTCCGCTGGCTAGCCCAGTACGAATTTTGTCGATTTCCTCGCCCGTTACCATGTCCCTCAGTTCTTCTCCCAGCAGGCGAAGCACCCCGGGGGTGGAGATGACTGAGATTCTGCTTTGGGGCGAGAAACGGGCGAATACATACCCATGAAAAAGCGGACGCACCGCCGCAACGGTTCGGTCGGTCCACTTTACACGCTCGGTGTAGAGCGGCAGGTAATGCTCCACGGAACGCACGGCAAGATGCTGCGCAACCTGTCTTTCATGGTTGGAAATCACATGGAGAACATGCCACGGACTGCTATTCATTTCACGCTCCTGGGTCAGATGCACCTTGGCACAAAGAATGTTTCAAGTTGTCAATGCATAGACTGATTGCACCTTTGGTGTTGTCTCGGCGCAATTCAGCGTGTTGCTTTCGAAGCCGTCTTCGCCACCGCAGCACCCCTGTCGACTTGATCGCAGGCTGCGGCTAACTGGAGACTTCAGATGCAAGGAGCCCGAATTCCAATAGCGCGGCCGCGGTTTCAACCTCCCACACATTAGGGTTAATGGTTGAAAACGCCGGAAATCTAAAAGCCCGCGCGAATGATAACAGTTTAATCCAGATTGCACCGCTATGAGTTGCTTCGCGCGGGTTTTGCTTGCGCATTGGCAGGGCCGGGCGGAAAATGGAGCCGTGCGAGCGAGAATGCTATTTACGGTTGCGGCCATTGTCTTGCTGTGCGTGTGCCTAGCCACAGCAGCGCAAAACCAGGACCGGAATACCCGGGGCGAGCCAAAGACCTCGAAATCGGCCCCTCCGCCAGAGGCGCGAACCGACATCAATCACGCCAGCCTGGAGGAATTGCTGAAGGTTCCCGGCATGACACACAGTTGGGCCGGGCGCATTGTTCGCTCCCGTCCCTACCGCACCAAGCAGGATCTGCTGGAGAGGGGCGTGGTGACCAGCGAGGTCTACGACCGCATCAAGGATTTTGTGATCGCGCACCGAGACAAGCAATAACGGCCCCTAGCTCTCGGCCGGCTTTTCCTCCGTCAATCGATCCCGCCGCAGCAGCTTGCTCAAAATCACATAGAGCACGGGAATGAAGAACAGGTTGAGCACCGTGGAAAGCACCATGCCGCCCACGATGGTGGTTCCCACAGAACGCCGTCCCAACGCGCCCGCCCCGGTGGCAAACACCAGCGGCAGAATGCCCAGGATGAAGGCGAACGACGTCATCAGAATGGGCCGCAGCCGCAACTCGCCTGCCTCGACGGCAGCGTCGGCAATTGACCGGCCCTTGCGCCGCAACTGCTCGGCAAACTCCACAATCAGAATGGAGTTCTTTGCAGAGAGGCCGATCAGCATCACCAAGCCGATCTGGCAGTAGACGTCGTTGGAGAGCCCGCGCAAGGAAATCAGCCCGATCGCGCCCAATACGGCCATTGGTACGGCCAACAGAATGATGAAGGGCAGCGCAAAGCTTTCGTAAAGCGCTGAGAGCGTGAGATAGACGACCAGAATCCCAAGCCCGAAGATGATGAGCGCCTTGCCGCTGGATTCGATCTCGTCCAGGGTCAGCCCTGTCCACTGGTAAGCCATGCCCGGCATCTTGTTCTGATTGAACAGATCTTCCATCGCCGCCAACCCCTGGCCTGAGCTGTAGCCCGGCGCTGGGGAGCCATCGACCTCCACCGCGCGGAACAGATTGTAATGCGTAATCACCGGCGGCCCCGCGCTCTCGGCAACGGTAACCAGGTTGTCCAGCGGAACCATCTGGCCCGAGTCGGAGCGCACGTAGTAGTTATGCAGGTCCGTGGCCGTCATGCGGAAGGGCTCGTCGGCCTGGACGAAGACGCGATAAGTGCGGTTGTTGAAGTCGAAGTCGTTGATATACTCCGAACCCATGAAGACCGAGAGCGTCGATGTGATTTGCGAGAGAGGCACGTTCAGAGCCTTTGCCTTTTCGCGATCAATCGTCACAAGCACTTGGGGATCGTTAGCCGAGAAGCTGGTATAAAGGCCGGCAAGGTCTTTGCGCGCCCTGCTGCCTGCCACCATTTGGTGCGCAATGCGGTCCAAGTCGGACAAGGTGTTGACGCCGGTGTCCTGCAGCATGAACTGGAAGCCGCCGAAGCTGCCCACGCCGTTGACCGCGGGCGGCTGGAAGGCCTGCACAATCCCTCCATCGCGGGCCATCAGCAACATGCCGAAGTTCTTGTTGAGATCGGCGGCAATATCCGCGGCGGAGTGGCCTTTGCCCCTGCGCTGGCCTGCGGGCGTGGTGCTGACGAACATCATGCCGGCATTGGAGGAACCACCGGCCAGCGAAAATCCCATCACTGAGAAAGCGCCGCTGATGTCGTGATTTTGGTATAGAATCGCCTGAGCGCGATCGGCTAGCGAGGTCGTATAGGCGAGCGACGAACCTGGCGGCGCCTGCACCACAACCATCAGAAACTCCTGATCTTCCTGGGGAAGAAAGCCAGTGGGAACGCGCTGGTACGTATACACCGTCGCCGCCAGGCCCACAAAGAACAAAACAACCAATACATAGCGCAGGCGAAGAGCGATATGAATGGAGCTGGCGTATGACTTGGCAAGCCAACTGACAAGCCTGTCAGCGCCGTGGATAAAGGCAGCGAAGGCATTCGAGACCGGGCGGATGTGGAGGAAGTCGAGCTGGCTAGGACGGTCTTCTTCCCCGCGCAGGAAGATGGCGGAGAGCGCCGGTGAGAGCGTAAGTGCGTTGAAGGCGGAGATGGCGATGGCGAATGCAATCGTCAGAGAGAACTGGCGGTAGAGGATTCCAGTGGTGCCAGGAAAAAAGGAAACCGGCACGAAGACCGCAATCAGCACCAGCGAAGTGGCAATAACCGCGCTGGTCACTTCTCCCATGGCTCGCGAGGTGGCCTCGCGCGCCTTGGAGTGCTCCATGGCGATATGCCGCTGCACGTTTTCGATGACCACAATGGCATCGTCCACCACCAGGCCCGTGGCCAGCGTGATGCCAAACAACGTGAGCGAATTGATGGAGAAACCGAAAAGCTTGATGAAGGCGAAGGTGCCGATGAGCGAAACGGGGATGGTAACAGCTGGAATGATGGTGGCGCGCCAGTCTAGCAGGAAGAGGAAGATGACTGTTATTACGATGAAGATGGCCAGCCCGAGGGTAACAAGCACTTCGCGAATGGAGTCGCCGACAACCGTGGTGGAGTCGAACGCGACAGCGTACTCGAGCCCTGGCGGAAACGATTTCTTCAGATCTTCCAGTGTGGCCTTCACTCGCTTGTCTACGTCCAGCGCATTTGCGTTGGAAAGCTGCAAGACTCCAATGCCCATGGCCGGATGGCCTGCGAACTCGAGAGTTGTGCTGTAATCTTCAGCGCCAACTACCGAGCGGCCCACATCCCTGAGAAGGACAAGTCCGTTCGGCGAGTTCTTGACGATGATCTTGTCAAACTCTTCCGGCGATGAAAGGCGGCCTACGACACGAACCGGAATTTGGAAGGCCTGCTTTGAGTCTGAGGGCGGCTGGCCAAGCTGGCCGGCAGGGATCTCGACGTTTTGCTCGGCGAGCGCATTCACAACGTCGCCGGCTGTGAGTGAGAGCGCGGCCAAGCGCGCAGGATCGAGCCAGATGCGCATCGCGTACTTGCGCTCACCGAAGATCATGACGTCGCCTACGCCGGGCACACGCTTGATAGCGTCCTTCACATATACATCGAGGTAGTTGGAGATGAACTCCGCTGAGTAGCGGTTGTCGCGGGTGAAAAAACCGGCGCCAAGCACGAAGTTGTTGTTGGACTTTGTAATGCTGATGCCGGTGGCGTTCACCGCGGCGGGCAAGCGCCCGGTCACACTGGCAACGCGATTCTGCACGTCCACGGCTGCTATATCGAGGTCGTATCCGGTTTTGAACGTCGCCGTGATCGCGCTTGTGCCGCTGTTGGTGCTGGAGGAGTTAATGTAGCGCATTCCCTCGACGCCGTTAATCGCCTCTTCAAGAGGAATCGTGACGGCCTTCTCGACGGTGTCGGCATTGGCGCCGACGTAATTGCATTGAACCGCGACCTCGGGCGGTGCCAGGTCCGGGTACATCGCCACCGGCAGGTTGGGAATGCAAATCGCCCCAGCCAGAATAATCAGCAGCGCGCACACCGTGGCGAACACAGGCCGATGAATAAAGAAATCTACAAACAAGAGTTGCCTTCCTTTTTTGCTTGCTATGAGCTCGGTTTACTCTGCGGCATGACTCCGGGTAAATCCCCAGGCACTTTCTGCTCGTTTTACTATGCGCCCGGTATTGGAATCACAGGCATGCCATTCACAAGGAACTGGGTCGCGGACACAATCACCTTGTCGCCCACCTTCAAACCCGATGAGACGGAATAACTGTTTCCTACCGTATCGCCAAGCGTAACCGGCGACTGGACGGCAATTGTGTGCCCACCCTGCTGCTGAGCAACGAACACAAACGGCTGCCCGCCCTGGCGAGTAATTGCCAGCACCGGAACCACCGCCATCGGCTTCACGCTCCAAATCACCCGGGCCTTCACCATCTGCGCATTGCGAAGATTCTCCAGCGTGGCATGAACAGGGGCCTTCACCAGAATCCCCTGCAATGTGCTGTCCACCTGGGGCGAAACAAAATCGATCTTCGTCTTCTCTAGTAGATTTCCGCCTGTATCCAGCAGCTCCACGTCGAGCCCCATCCGCACCTGGCCGGCGCGTTCCGTGGGCACGTAGATATAGGCTTCCAGATCCTTGTTCTCGTCCACCGTGGTCAGCACCCCAGACGGAGAAAGCAGCGGGGAAGCATAGTCGCCCACATGCACGGGGATGTCGCCCACCACGCCGTCGAACGGTGCGCGGACGGTGTAGAAGGCCAGTTGTTCTTCCTGCGTCTTGCGCAGTTCGACCGCCGACTCGTAATCCGCCTTGCTGTTGTCAAACGCCTGCTGCGCCTGCTCAAAGACATCCCGGCTGGTGATGCCCGCCTCAAACAGCTTGCGCTGCCGCCCATTCTCCGAAGTGTTGTATTCGTAGAGAGCCTTCTTCTGCCGTTCCGTGGCGCGCGCTGAATCCACCGTTGCCAGTTGCTGTCGCGGATCGATTTCCATCAGCCTTTGGGCCGCCTGCACATGATCGCCCGAACGAACGAGTATTTGCGTCAGCAGTCCGCTCACCTGTGGCAGAACCGTTGCAGACCGGCGCGACTTGATGGTTGCTACGTATTCGTTGCTCTGCGGCACTGGGGACAGCGTCACCGCTACCGTCTGCACCGGCATTCCCTGCATCCCAGCCCCCGCTGGCGCAGCAGGCGTTTGCTTGCAGCCGGCCACCGCCAGCCCTATCAATACAAGACAACTGATCCCAAGAATTCGTTTCAACGCGCTAATCCTCACTCGTTCTTTCCTCTGACCAGACATTTTCCGCTCGGATCATTCCAGTCCGATCTGCGGCTTGAACTGGAATCGTTACCATGCGGAATGCCGCCCCAGCTTCGCCACTTGCAATCCGATCTTGCGCGGATGATCCTGGCCTGAAAAGGCGGCGTTAACCGGCAAAACCTTGGCTTAAACGGGGCCGCTTGTAATTTGACGCTTAGAGGCGGTCCATTGACGCAAAAAACTCGACGGTGCGGCGGACGCCTCATTCCTCAAATAGTAATGGCAAAATCTTGACGAACGCGAAGCGATCTATGCTTTCAAACACCGGCATGGCTCAATCCGTCGCGTGGGCCACCGTCAACGCTACTCGTCGAAGCTGTCGGTTGTGCTGGCCCCCGCTTGGCGGCGCCTCACTTCCGGCTCAACCTTCATCGAAAGAGCGACGGCCTTTGACACAGCCCTTCCGAGTTGGTAGCCTTCAACAAGGGCGCATTCGGGCGATGTCGGCCGATTCTAGCCCGCCATGCGTCCCCGTCGTCTAGCCCGGCCTAGGACACCGCCCTTTCACGGCGATAACACGGGTTCAAATCCCGTCGGGGACGCCAATAGAATCAACGATTTGCAAATCCCCTCCAGATTTTTGTAGGTCCGTTATGGTCCGATAAGCAAAAGTGCTCTCGCTGGGCTGCGCTATGCGCAGACGGTTTTCGTCAAGAACCATGGTCACAATCCTGCTTTGAGCGTCACGTTTGTTTTGCGTGACTGCCTGTGCATACAGGTTCATCGTCACAAGACTGTTGGCATGGCGTAGGAGTTCCTGCACCGTCTTGATGTCCTCACCGTTTGCCTTGAGGAGTGTCGCGTAGGTGCGCCGGAAGGTGTGCCAGCCAATGCCCTCGATGCCGAGGATTTTGGCTGCGGGTAAGATGTGGGCTCGGTAGAATGCGCCGGGCCAATAGGGTAATTGTCCGTTGGAATGCGGGCTTGCGAGAATCCAATCATCGGGTCGCGGATACGGACTCATCATCCGCCAGTTGTAGAGAGCGGATGCCAGCCGGAGATCCATCGGCACCGGCTTACGGCTTGCCTCCGTTTTGCAATCGCCAATGCGCTGCATGACGATGGAGCGGGTGACAGAGATTTGCGATTTTTGAAAATCGATGTCATTCCACTTCAACGCCAACAGTTCACCGATGCGCAGGCCTGTGAGCACATCGAGCAAGACTGCCGTGCGCGCTGGCTCCCGCAACAGGCGAAGCAGCGCGACAATCTCCTCAACCGAAAGCACAATCGGAATCTTCGACCGCTTTGCGCTTTGACGCACGTGAGAGATCGGATTCCGTTCGTGCCATTCCCACCGGATTGCGTGATTGAAAACCGCGTGCATAATATTCCGCATCTTTGCCTTGCTGCCGTTAGACAGCTTCAAGGATCGCAACCATTCCTCTACAGCGACGGATCGAACATCCTTCACGCGGTACGTACCCCAACGAGGCAATATCCATTTGCGGAAATAGCCTTCATACGTCCTGCGTGTCGCGTAGGTTTTGCCTGAGTCTTCGCCGAGTTCCTTTTCCCGGTAGTGGTCGATGAGCATCTGAATGCTGATCGGAGCCAGGTTCATGCGAGGACTTTCAGCGTTGATGTCAACCCGAAGTACAGCGACGGCCTTTTGCGCCGCCGTTTCGTTCGGGTATTGTTCCAGAGTCCCCAGCACCAAGTTTCGGCGTCTGCGGCTGCCATCGGGCTGGACTTCGTACCAGCGGTACTCCCATGCCTTCCGGGCTCCTTTGCGCTCCACAAGCTGGAGGCTGCCTTGTTGGAATCGTGAGCGTCTCATTTCCTCTCCATTTCAAAGGTGGTGAGACGGCACGGATAGCTGTTCTGAGTTTACCGCGAGAAGCGAACAGTGGCCGAGATCGGAAGTCCCGAAGTGCGACATCTTGCCGATGCGCAGACGGGCAACGATGCCGGTGTGCGCGCGACGCGGTAAGGCCCTGGGATGCACCTTCACAAATTCCGCAGCCTGTTCGGTGTCGAGTAGAGGTTCAAGAATATGGCGAGAATCGAACATCGTTCGTACGCTCCTACTTTCCACGATGCACTGGATTGTCGGGCGTGTCTATGTTGCGCAGAAGAGCAATTTGCGCCTCATGGACAATTGCTAAGGCACTGCTGGAAACCGGAGTTACATCAGGGCGCAGGAGGGAACTGAAGGCTCCTTGAGGAACCATTGGCGCAAGGAAGTTTTGATTCCATGAAATCGAATTGATTGTGCGTCCTTCGGCTCGATACTACGGAAGTTCAAAAAGCACACCAATCACTTCTAAAGCGTGGGTTATTCTTGGTAGCCCCAGTGAGCCGTCAAAGCTCAGAAGCTCTGCAGCGGTTGTCCCGTCGGGATTGAGGCTCTCCAGTACGGCGATCTGCCCAGAACAGCGCAGTCGCTTGAAAAAGCGCGTTCCATCTTCGTCGATAGCCACGATTGGGCAACGATCAAGTGCCTGTATTTCATCGAGTGTCTTCGTGGCCTCGCGGGTAATCAGAAACTGTCCCTCCAGTGCAATGGGTTCAGCGCTTCGCCCCTTCACCTGAAAGAGGCGTACTCCTTGCAGCATTTTGGTCAAAAACACTGGGTCGGCGAGTGGCACGAACTCGCGATTTGCATCCATCGCTGGCGTCGGTAATGCGTGAGATGCAAACAACGTTCCAACAATTTTTCTAAATTGCTTACTTTCGGGCGGAGCGATGACTGGCTCCGGAATCGTCAATGGATCGACAGATTGTCCTGTGAGAACGACTATCTCTGGGTGCGCGTCGATCCGATTGTAGCGCCGGGCGAGAAGAGAGTTTCCTATAGCTGCCACAACAAGATTGCGGGGATTTACGTCAGCATAATTGCTAACAATCAAAATATCCCCGATTCCGGCAACCGGGTCCAATGTGCCGGCTGCAAGTTGATACACGTCATGGTTGGGTAGAACGATTGGCGTTCCGGTCTTCCACTCCTCTACGGTCACGATGCCATCTCCCGCATACCCGTCGCTTTTAGCGGCAGCGGCAATCCCCGTCTGCTGAAATTTGAGAGCCTTGATCTCCTCTGTAAATCCTCCTGGGAATGCGATCAGGTTTTTTACCCACGGGAAAGTCCTCGGCTCGCCATAGAAGGACTCGAACTTGTCGTAAACTTCGAAGGCATCGTGTATCCGACCCTTGAGCGTCTTTTCCCAGAACTCCTTGACTTCCCCAGCCTCCGCCAATCCAATCGATTCATCGCCCTTATGATGAACGTCATTGATTAACTTCATTGGCTTGCCGCCGCCACCGCCGCTTATTGTATTGCGCAGTTCTGTGAAGGGTTTGCGATCAAAAGGCGCTACATGTGCCTCGCCCAGACGGATGAGTTCCTTCTTGAGGCTCTCCAGATTCATGTCAGGGACGTTGGGGCTTTCGCCCCTCAACATGAATTTAAGCAAGTCTTCGCAGTAAATGCGAACATGCCCTATATACTCGCGGGCACGTGCGTCGTCGTTTTTTTCAGATGCATCCCTCCATAGCCGTTCAAGGCATCCTCCATTGACAATGGTCGCAATGCCGCAAGCCTTGTTCACGCCGCCTATTAACCCATGTTGGCCTTCAAGCTTCTCGTGATCCACCATGCATTGAAAAAACTGTCGTTCGTGGGTGGTCAGAAGAAGTTGAGCCCCTTGTTTCGCTGAACGATCCATATTTGCAAGGCGAACAATCTCCCGTGCCCACCTACGCTTGTTACGAGGATCGAATGTCGTTTGTGGATCATCTAGCACCATGAGCGGGAAGGGGTTTGTGGCCAGAGACTCGATGATCTCCTGGCGTAAGGCCAAGACAAAGGCCCATAGGATCGCTCTAAGCCAGGAGGTGTTGGCAACAAGTGCCGCGTCGATTTGCATCCCCGGCTCGAATCCGCCTGCAACATTCACCGTTTTCTTACCTAATGACGTTTCCTCATAGACTAGGCGTTCGTGCAGGTGAATACGCTCCAGAATCGCTCTAACCCGTTCAGACAGGGTTGCAATCGAGTTCGCAGTTTCGGCACCAACAAGGAGGCGCAAATCTTTCAGTGGTTCGAGAGCCTTAGCAATTGCTTCCCGGATCTCTTGCTCTTTGTGAATAGTCGCCCAGCTCTCGGCGGCATCAGCAGCCGCGAGTAGATATTTTGAGATTTCATCTAACGGCTCGGCCTTCGCCAACGCTTCCTCAATCACTTGAAGCTCTCCCTCAATGCTCTTTGAAGGATATGAGCCATCTACCTGCTTTTGGCCGAGAATAGCACCCCATGCATTGCGGAATTGAGATCGGTATTCCGACCACCAGTTGACCAGAGCGATTAGGCGCTCGATCTCATGAATAAAACGGCGCAAATCAGTAACTGCCGTCGGCTCGCTTCCCGCGTAGTCAAACTTCGGAAATGAGAATGAAGGTAACGCCGTCTTCCCCATCAATACATCGGCTTTCAGGCGTCCCGCCAGTCCTTCAAGAGTGTCACCAAATGGCGGCTCCACGCAAAATCGCTGAAGAATGGCGGAGGCATAGCTATCCCTTGGGT
>Ga0302274_10003888_pt1 | contig 13147 bp, 17 predicted proteins | sample III_Bog_N2_1_FD_198755 | JGI IMG/M metagenome (GOLD analysis project Ga0302274, IMG submission 198755) | Peat permafrost microbial communities from Stordalen Mire near Abisko, Sweden - III_Bog_N2_1 | ecosystem: Environmental > Terrestrial > Soil > Wetlands > Peat | place: Sweden: Abisko...
GAACTGGTCAAGATAAAGCGTCTGCGCCGCGTCTGAAGCAGCCTTGTCCGCATTCGGGTGAATCTCCACCAGAATCGCATCCGCACCCGCGGCCACCGCGGCCTTGGCCATCGCTGGAACCATATCGCGCCGCCCCGTGCCATGCGACGGATCGCCCACAATCGGCAGATGCGACAGCTTGTGAATCACCGGAATCGCCGAGATGTCCATCGTGTTGCGCGTGGCCGTCTCATAGGTGCGAATGCCGCGCTCGCACAAGATCACGTCATAATTGCCGCCCGACATGATGTACTCGCTCGACAGCAGCAGCTCCTCAATCGTCGCCGAGATGCCGCGCTTCAGCAGCACCGGCTTGCGTATCTGCCCCAGCTCGCGCAGCAGGTTGAAGTTCTGCATATTCCGCGCGCCCACTTGGAACAGATCCGTATAAGGCAGCATCGCCTCGATCTGCGAGATCTCCATCACCTCGCTCACCGTCAGCAGCCCGTGCTCCCGCGCGGCCTCGTACATCAGTTGCAGCCCCGGAATCCCCAGCCCCTGAAAGGCATACGGCGAACTCCGCGGCTTGAAAGCGCCTCCGCGCAGAAAAGCCCCGCCCGCGGCCTTCACGCACTTGGCAATGGTAGTGATCTGGTCCTGATTCTCAATCGCGCATGGCCCGGCCATCACCGCGACCTGCTCGCCGCCAATCTTCACTCCGTTGGCGAACTCGACGACCGTGCCCTCCGGACGAAAGGCTCTCCCCGCCAGCTTGTAGGGCGACGAGATACGGTGGACGTCAAGCACGCCCGGCAGCACTTCAAACTTGCTTAGATCCACATTGGCAGTCGGGCCCACGCCGGCCAGAATGGTCTGGCTCGCTCCCGTGGTTCGATGAACGCCAAGTCCTATTTCCACCATGGCGTCGATCACTACGTCGATCTGCTCTTCGGTGGCGCGCTCCTGCATCGCTACGATCATTGTTTCGTCCCAGTCTCAGGCGCGACTGCTTCAATCTGTCCGCCAGTGCCTTGGCCCGGCGTGGTCGCCTGGGCGTTCCTCTGCGATGCCAACTCGTCTCTCTGCAAGGCCCGCATCACGTCGATGATGCGCTCGTAGATATGCGTCAGCTCGATGTCCGGCAGTGGCCCTTTGTTGGCGGCGCGCACGTTGGCGTAGATCACCTTTTCGCGCGCCGGCTCATAGACCGGCAGCGAGGTTGCAGCCTTCAGGTGACCAATCATCTTCGCCGCGCGGGCTCGTTCGCTCAACAGCTCCACGAGCTTCCGGTCCAGAACATCAATTTGATCTCGCAATTCTTCCAGCGTCATTTCATCCTCGTGTCGCGTCCGGCGCTCAGAATGCCTGGGCGTCAGAATGCGTAGGGAAAAGAGTTGAATCCATACAAGACAGCTTCAAAGGCCGTCCGCGGGGTTGTTTTACCGGGCCAGCGCCGCCTGAGGCAGCCGAAGGCCCATGATAAATCGAGCCACCGCGCCGGGCGCCGTCTCGGGAGTTGAATTCTCGATCAACTCCACAATCGCGCTGCCGACCACCGCGGCATCCGCGAACCGGCCCACCTGGGCAACGTGTTCGCTATTCGAGATGCCGAACCCCACGGCCACCGGCAGCGTGCTCCATCGCCGGATGCGCGCGACCAATGTTGAAGCGTCGCCAGTCAGGCTCTGCTGCGTGCCCGTGATGCCCACGCGCGAGATGGCATAAATGAAACCCTTCGAGTGAGTGGCAATAGCTTCAAGCCGTTCATCGGGACTGGTCGGCGCTGCCAGAAAAATCGGTGCAAGCCCCACGCGGGTCATTTCGATGAGGTACTCGCCCGCCTCCTCGACAATCAGGTCGGTCACCAGCACGCCATCCGCTCCTGCGGCCGCTGCGGCATCAACAAACTTCGTCATGCCAAAACGTAAAATAGGATTCAGGTAAGTGAAGATCACAAGGCCAGCCTCAGGCCTCGCCGCGCGAATTTCTCCGGCTAACTTGATCACATCTTTGAGACTTGTCCCCCGCGCGACCGCCCGCTCCATGGCGCGCTGGATCACCGGCCCATCGGCCAACGGATCGCTGAAGGGCACTCCCAGCTCAATCACATCGGCTCCCGCATCGATGGCCGCAACGGCAACCGCACGCGTGGCATCAAGGCTAGGATCTCCAGCCGTCAGATAAACCACCAAGCCCGGTTTGTGATCAAATCCAATCGCCATCAAACAACTCTTCCGTGCCCCATCCATTTCGCGCCTTTTGCGAAATAGGTGGGAAACCACGAACCTGTGGGTGCCCCAGGTCCCTCGCATTTGGGGACCTGGGAAACCACGAACCTACGGGTGCCCCACCCTCGCCCCGTCTTTGTCTTTGCGGCTAGGGTGGGATACCACGAACCACAATCACGCCCCTTGAATATTCAACTCCCGCGCCACAACAAACCTGTCATCCTGAGCGAAGTCGAAGGACCTGCTTTTCGGGCTCTTGGATAAACTCCGTTAAAGCTTCAGCTCCCGCGCCAATATCCCCATGTCCTTATCGCCGCGTCCGGAGAGGTTCACCACCAGTATGTCACGGGCCGCCATCGCCGGAGCAATCCGCAGCGCCTCGGCCACCGCGTGCGCGCTTTCGAGAGCCGGCAAGATCCCCTCCGTTCGCGACAGCCGCACCACCGCATCGAGCGCTGCCTTATCGTCCACCGAAACATACTCCGCCCGCCCCGAATCATGCAGCGCCGCGTGCTCCGGCCCGATCGAGGCATAGTCCAGCCCCGCCGAAACCGAATGCGTCAGCGCAATCTGCCCATTCTCGTCCTGCAGCACATAAGAATAGGTCCCCTGCAACACCCCCGGCGATCCGCCGCGAAAGCGCACCGCATGTTGCCCCAGCTCGGTCCCGCAGCCGCCGGCCTCGACGCCAATCAGCCGGACCTCACGATCAGGAATGAACTCGTAGAAAGCTCCAATCGCATTCGACCCGCCGCCCACGCAGGCAATCACGGCTGTAGGCAGCCGGCCCTCACGCTCCAAAATTTGCTCCTTCATTTCAATGCTGATGCAGCGATGAAAATCGCGCACCATCGTCGGATAAGGATGCGCCCCCAGCGCCGACCCCAATAAATAATACGTAGTCCGGACATTCGTAACCCAGTCCCTCATTGCCTCGCTGATCGCGTCCTTGAGAGTCTTGGACCCCGACGAAACCCCGCGCACCTCAGCCCCAAGCAGCCGCATGCGAAGCACGTTCAGCTCCTGCCGCTCCATGTCCACATCGCCCATGTAGACCACGCATTCCAGGCCGAGCAGCGCGCAAACCGTAGCCGTAGCCACGCCGTGCTGCCCCGCGCCCGTCTCGGCAATCACGCGCCTCTTGCCCATGCGCTTGGCCAGCAGGCCTTGTCCGAGGGCGTTGTTGATCTTGTGCGCGCCGGTATGCAGCAGGTCTTCGCGTTTGAGATAGATCTTCGCCCCGCCCAACTGCTCCGTCAGCCGTTTGCAAAAGTAGAGCGGAGTAGGCCGCCCCGCGTAGTTCTTCAGCAAATCGGCCAACTCCGCCTGAAAGGCCGCGTCCGCCTTGGCCAGATCGTACTCGCGCTCCAGCTCCACCAGCGCCGCCATCAGCGTCTCCGGCACATACCGCCCGCCATAGACGCCAAACCGCCCCGCCCGCGACTCAGACGGAACTGAAGGAAGAATGATCGATGCCATAGGAACCTCCCACGCGCTTGCCCAAAATTGGGGAACTATTCAGTCTACAGGAGCGTGATTCAATGCAGCTTCGAAACAATCACTCTTGCAGCAGCCAGCTACGTATCAGCGCAAGACCTCACAGCCTGCGGAAGAACTCCTCATGAGCAACGCCTTGTGTCAGGGCATGACTTCAGTCGTGCCGCAAAAGCAGAAAAAGAACCCGGGCTTTAGCCCCTGAAGAAATCCATTTTCATTCATTTGCATCGGCAAGAAGGTACTTGGCTGACTAATACCGCGCTCTCTTTTCCTGCAGTAACTCTTCCCACGGATCGTATTCTCCACGCCTGATTTGACGCTTGAATTCCTCTAACTCTGTCGTATCTTGCGGTGTCAAAGACGGAGCAATGGAAAATAGATGGCGGGCGAACTCCCTCGTCAGATGTCGAATAGAAATGTCTCCATTTCCCATGATTGGTCTGGTCCAATCGGACCTAACCGACCCGGGATCAGCCGCCTGATGCGCGATATGATAGCAAAGATAATCCGCCGGCTCGAATAGGCAGGTTTGGCGTTTAGTCATGGTTTTCCAGCTCACAAGCTGGACTTTCTTCTCGCCGCTCTTCACCGCTGGGTGCCGGGATGATATATTTGCAAGTAAGCCTAACATCTTGTCTCGATAAAAACCGAGAGCGGTCTGTTCTTCAAATATAAGTTCATAGCACTCGTCTTTTGGAATGGCGGCTTCGATTGCAAGCTGTAAAGGTGCCAGAGCAAGAGAATACCCATGTGCATGAAGCTCTGCGACGGTTCCTTTGACAAGATCGTAGTAATCTGCAACATTCACGGAGCCTGACACCCGTTTAAGCCCGCATTCTTCTGGAATGGGACCTAGGCGTGCCAATAATTTCCTTTCGCTTTGAAATTTGAATTTCAGTTCGGATACGTGCAAGGATTTCCGTTGGTTTCCCCTAAATCCTTCGCGCCATAAACGAGAACATCCTCTCCAAGCATCTTCATCTCCAACAAATCCTGAGACGATGACCAATCCTTTTGTCTCTTGCCCGCACTCATCCAGGTATACGCTAAGCATTAGAGCCTTCCTTGCTGGATCATATAGCCGGGTGCCCCAGGTCCCGCTCCTGGGACCCGGGAAACCACGAACCCCTAGCGCGAAGCGCGCCCGCCTGGGCGGCCAGTCCTACGCTGCCTTCTTCACCTGCACGGTCACGCGCAGCCCAGCCGCGGAAAGCATGTTGACCAGCATATCCAGCCCGAAGACTTCAATCTTGCCGCGCATCAGGTTGGAGATGCGCGGCTGAGTCACGCCGAAGACCTTGGCCGCCTCGGTCTGGCTCAATCCTTCGCGTTCGATGTGCCGCTTGAGGGCCAGCATCAGTCTGGAGCGCAGCTTCAGGTTCTCAGCCTGCGCCGGAGTCTCTTCAATGGCGTCCCACACACTGGCAAAACGATTCTTGGTCATGAGTTCAACTCCCGGATCAAATCCTTGTAGCACCGCGAGGCAAGTGCAATGTCCTCGGAGCTGGCCTTCTGCGTCTTCTTCTGAAAGCAATGCAGGACATAGATCGCGTCTGCAAACTTGGCGACGTAGATTACGCGGAATGCCCCATTTACCTCTCGAATCCGAATCTCACGCACGCCTTGGCCGATGCTGTTCATCGGCTTCCAGTCGTCCGGGTCCAGCCCTTCCTGCACTTGATAAAGCTGGTAGCCCGCCTCTCGCCTCGCCGCAGTAGGAAACCGACAAAGTTCGTCCAGCGCTCCACCGCGGAACTCGATTGGCTTGGCGCTCTTGATCACTCTGTTATTATACAAAAAAACGCATATTTAGCAACAGGATAATCTATAGGCCGCGTGCCTCACATCTCGATTGTGAAATGTGGGATAGCCGGGTGCCCCAGGTCCCGCTTTTGGGACCTGGGAAACCACGAACCTTTGGGCGCATTCCTCTGACGCCAAAAAAGCAATTCGAAGAAATCGGAGGGAGCATGGGCCTTCAGGCCCATGAAATGATCAGCCTGAAAGACGCGGCCTTCAGGCCCGGGCCTTCTTCCCCGCTGCCTTCTCAGTCTTTTCCGCAAACTTCGAAGCCACCAGCACGACCGGCTCCTGATCCGGGAAGGTCGCAATCATCGTCAGGTGGCCTCCCATCGCTGCCACCGTGCGCGCCATAGTAGACAGACGCGGGTCCTTACGCTTCTCCAGCCGCGAAATCTGCATCTGGCCTATTCCCAGCGCCTCGGCAACCGTCGCCTGGCTGATCTTGCGCCCCTTGCGCAGTTCAGCCAGCGTCATGCGCCGCCTTACCTTGGCCACCAACTCGGCGCCCCTTTTTGCAACGGCCCTTTGCTCGTCCAAGGGCATTGCAGCAATGACTTCCTCAAGCGGAATGGGTCTGTACATCGCAATTACTCCTTTGCCTCGAGAGTTTCGAGGTGGTCTCTGTACCGTTTGTCGGCCTTGTCGATCAACCTCTTGTAGAATGTCCTCTCGCTCACACCCGATTTGTCTCCTGCGACAAGCAGAACCGCATTCCTCCGAGGGTCAAAGGCAAAGGCAACGCGCCAGACGCCTCCATCGGCCCTGAAGCGAAGTTCCTTCATGTTCGCGTAATGCGAATCCTTCAGTGTGTCCACGTCGGGCCGTCCCAAAGCTGGTCCGAATTCCCGCAACGGCGAAGCGAAGCAACCAGTTCAATTCGCACCGCTCTTGGCAGTTCCAGCACCTCTGCCTTGAATATCGGGTGGAAGTCTACCGACCAGCTCATAATTCTATTATGCCACATAGAGCATTATGCGCAATAGGGCATTACCTGGCGCGCCAAGCATCCTGCCTCATCGCCAGCGAAAGATCCACATCGAGACAACAAACGGAACCACAAGCCACGCCAGCAAAATCGCAATCGGCGCGCCCAACTGGCCCAGACTCATCCCTTGCAGCATGTTGCCCCGCAGCGCGTCGATGGCCGCGGTGAGCGGAAGAGCCCGCACCAGCGGCTGAATCACCACCGGAAAGCGCGTGGCCGAAAAGAAGATGCCGGAGAGAATCCACATGGGCAGCATGACCAGATTCATCAGGCCATTGGCAGCCTCGATGGTTTTGACGCGCGAACTGACCAGCAGCCCCAGCGCTGAAAATGCCAGCGAAGCGAGCACGCACAGCAATCCCAACTGCCACAGCGAGCCGCGAAAAGGCACCCCGAAGGCCAGCCGCGCAAAGCCCAGAAAGACCGCGACCTCGATGACCAGCATGCCAAGCCGCGAGAAGAGGAACGAGGCGAGATACTGCCAGCGCGGCATCGGCGAAGCCACCATCCGCTTGAGCAGCTTCTTTTGCCGGGCGTCGACAATGGCAAAGCCCAGGCTCCACATCGCCGAGCCAATCAGGTTCATCCCCAGGAGGCCCGGCACCAGGAAGTCAATGTAACGCGCACCCGCCTCGTGCACTAACTGGTTCCCGCCGCGCACCGCATCCTGCCGCCCCGCCGCCGTCTGAATCGCCCGGTCCGCCACCAGACGCGCCGTTCGCGCATCGGGGTTGGTGTCGTCAAATTTATAGTCAACCCCATTCGGCCTCTGAATCGCCAGCAGCAGAATCTCTCCCGTCGCCAGCTTATGCGTTCCGGCCGCCTCGTCCATCGTCGCCGCGGTCAGCCCCTTGTCGGCGGCCAGCGCCTGAGTCAGTTGCGTGGTCGTCGCGCCCACCTGCAGCACATCCGCCGGCCGGTTGCGAAAGGCGATACCCAGCCCCAGTGCCAGCAGAATCGGAAAAACGAAAGTCCAGAAGATCGCCTCCGGCTCGCGCAGAAAAAGTCGGATGCGCATGGCGGTGAGTTGAAACAGTGAGCTGGCTTCAAAGTTACTCATCGCGCAGTTTCCTTCCCGTCAGGCTCACGAAGACGTCCTCTAGCGTCGCGGAATGAGTGCGAAACTCACTCAGGTTCAGCCCCTGTTCGTCGAGGGCGGCAAAGATGCGCGGCGCTGCGGTGTGCAGTTCGCCGACCGAAAGCTGATGCAGCCCGGCGTCTAGACTATGGGATTGAACACCCGGAATCGCCATCAGCAGCGCGACATTCACATCGCTCGTCTCACGGCCGGTCACGGCGAACTCGACAATGTGCTCCGCGCCCACCAATTCAATGAGCTGCCGTGTTGTTCCCTGCGCGATCGTCCGTCCATGGTCCATGATGGCTACGCGGTCGCAGAGCCGCTCGGCTTCTTCCATATAGTGCGTCGTCAGAATAATGGTGCGCCCCGCCTGCTTCAGCGCGTCCACTAAGTCCCACAAATGCCGCCGCGCCTGAGGATCAAGCCCAGTCGTCGGCTCATCCAGAAACAGCAGCTCCGGATCGCCCACCAGCGCGCAGGCCATCGCAAGCCTCTGTTTTTGCCCGCCCGACAGTGTGCCCACGCGAGCGCCGCGCTTGTCTTCGAGCTGCGCCGTCCGGATCGATTCGTCCACCGGAATTCCCCGGTGGTAGAAGCTGCGAAAGAGCCGCAGCGTCTCCTCCACGGTCGCCTTATCTGGAAACTGCGTCTCCTGCAATTGAACACCGATGCGCTGGCGCAGATCGCCGGCTCCCGTGCGCCAGTCGAGGCCCAGCAGTTCCACGGTCCCATCGTCGGCAGCCGTCAGTCCCTCGCAGATTTCGATCGTCGTCGTCTTGCCCGCGCCATTCGGCCCCAGCAGGCCGAAGCACTCGCCGCGCGCTACCTCGAGGTCCAGGCCATCCACCGCGACCACATCACCATACGCCTTCCGCAGCCCGCGCAACAGCAGCGATGGGGCGCTTCCATCGGTGGATACGGTTGGCGCTACGGCAGATCGCAAGTCCGTCAAGGTTTACCCTCTCGCCCAAGACTAAGGCGAAACCCTGGCTACCATCAACTTGCACGGCGTGGGTCAGCGCCCGCAACGAATGTCCCGGAGTTGGTTGCATAAATATGTTTTTGAAAGGGCACTGCTTTACAGGCTTTGGAAAATTCATTCCAAGCCGGCTTTGTATCAAGGCACGACTTCACAGGCCGCGGAAAAGACCCCTGCGAAGCTCCGACAAGCGTCAGGGCACGACTTCAGTCGTGCCGCAAACGCAACAAAACAAATGCCGGGCTTTAGCCCCTGAGGCTGCCTTTCGGCTGCCTTGATGAGGTTTATGCAACCAGTTCTAGTCAATGTGAGCTTTCTCAAAACCGGCCGGAGCAGAGGCCTGGTGAAGACCAGCCGGATTCCTACCGCAGCTCACCTAGCAGCAGGTGGTAGGCTTCGTTGATTGCGGCCATTCGTTCCGTGGCAAACTGGCGAACATCTTCCGTCCTGAGTTCGAGCCGGTCGGGATGCCACTGACTTACCATCTTCCGGTACGCCGCTTTGATCTGCTTCCGCGTGCTGGCCGGGGGCACTCCCAGCAGCAGGCGGGCGCTCTCCAGCGTCATGGGATGGACAGTGCCGGAGCTGGCGCCGAGCTCTTCAGTGAATCTCTCCCATTCCTGCCAAGCCTGTTCCTGCATTCGCGCCACAGGATCTTCATCAGGCTGCGGCCGCCAGCCGTCCTTGAAATCACCCGAAACCGTCGTGCTGGGGATTGAAGAGGCGAACTCCCCATGCAGCGCCCGTTCCTGCGTGGAAGACAGGATATCCAGGCTGTCGGACGCACGAAACGCGTCTCTCGGACGCTCGCGCTCTGGCTCTCTCTGACGTCTTTGCTGGAAGTTCTCCACCGCCGCGGCTGTACCTGAGGTCCAGCTATCAACAAAGAAACGAATGTCGGGTTCGGAGTCGTCTCCCAGAAGTTGCTGAAACTCGTCGACGAATTGCCAAGCTCGTCCCTTCCGATTCGGCTCGATTGCCGGTATGGCGTCACGGCTTTCTTCGGTGGTCGTGCATGAACCGCGCCCCACCTGGAATTGGCCTTCCATTTCTTGCCTCCGCACGCACGTACGCCGCACCACCCCGGCTGCGCGCCCGAGTTCGCGCTTTCCCATTGCTGGTGTAATCCGTTCATCGGCACTTCAACGCGATTGTTCCATTCGCATCTGTTTGCGATTCCGATTCCGGCAATCGCAAAAGGTCTCTTGCTTTCGGGCGATCCATGCGCCGGCGCTATCATCATTCTGTGCAACCCCGCTACCATCTGGGCGACATTCTGGCCAATGCCATCTCGCACGGCATCGGCGCGGTGCTGGCCATCATCGGCGCGGTGGTCCTGATCGCAGCCTCGACGCACGGCACGGCGCGGCTCGTCGTGAGCTGCTCCATCTTTTCCGTCACTCTGGTCCTGGTTTACCTCTGCTCGACGCTCTATCACTCGCTGGTGCGCACGCGGGCGCGCCATGTCTTTCACATCCTCGACCATTCGGCCATCTACCTGCTGATCGCCGGCACTTATACGCCGTTCACGCTGATTACGCTGCGCGGCCCGCTGGGCTGGACGATCTTCGGCATCGAGTGGGGGCTCGCCGTGGCCGGGGTCGTCTTCAAAAGCTTTGCCGTGGATCGTTTTGAGTTGGCCTCGGCGCTTGTCTATCTGGCGCAAGGCTGGTTTGTGGTGGTCGCGGTGGTGCCGCTGATCCACACTCTCGGCTGGCACGGCGTCCTCTGGCTGGGCGCGGGCGGCATGGCCTACACGCTGGGCATTATCTTCTTTGCCCTGGACCGGCTGCGCTACTTCCATGCCCTGTGGCACCTGTTTGTGCTGGCCGGCAGTGTAGCCCACTATTTTGCCATTCTCTTCTACGTTGTTCCGGCGCGGCCATGAATGAAAGGTCTCAGTTGATGACCTTCGAGTGCCAAACCTCTGAATCATTGGATCGACTGCCATCCTTCGCACTGCTATGATCAATGCGAAACCGGGGAGCGCCCCTACCGATCACGCCGCCCTCAGGGAGTCCGCATTGCCAATCTTGAGTAGCATCTCGCGGAGGTTGAAGAAGTCATACTTCCTCAATGCGGTCTCGACAAATCATCGTGTGCTGGAGATCGGCTGCGGCGACGGCTGGGTCGGGAATCATCTCAGAGAACGCGGCGTCCGCCAGGTGATATCCATCGACATAAATCCTCCGGCCACAGTCGTCGGCGACATTCGCGAGTGGAGGAGCCTCGGCCTCGAACCCCAGTCCTTCGATGTGATCGTCGCCTTCGAGGTGCTCGAGCATGTCGATTGCTTGGACGATTGCTTTGCCCTGATGAGGCCCGGTGGCCGGCTCATGATCACCTCTCCTTACCCGCCCATGGACCCGTTTCTCGAAAAGCTCGAAAAGTGGAAGCTGAACCAGCCTCGAACAAGTCCCCACGACCATCTGACATTTTTCAAGGAGACCGAGCAATTCCGTGTTCAGCGAATGTGGCGCCCCCTCAAGATGTCACAGTGGTGCATCTTGCAACGTAGGTCCGCCTGAGATGGGTGCTCAGGTCATGCGGCAACTGCGCCTTGCACGGTGAGAGAGCACTATTCTCGATGCAGAATTGACCTTTGCCCAGTAAAACCGGTACACTACTCTAGTTTGGCGATTCCTGCCTGTGGCCGTGGAGCCAGACGTTCGCCCGAGCACGAGTGGGCTAGAGCGTACTGCGGTACGGAAGTTTCCGCCCGAGCTAATTTGTTGAGACGCGCACCGGCCAAGCCGGACCTGCGCTGGAGGGGTTATGTACGCGGTGATTCGCACGGGTGGTAAGCAGTATCGGGTCGCACCAGGCGACCTCGTGAAGATTGAGAGCGTGGTTTCGACTGAGCAGAATGCCCAGGAAGCCAAAACCATCGAATTCAACGATGTGCTGGCCGTTTCGGGCGAGCCGGGCACCGTTGCCAAGCCGGCCATCGCCAAGGTGATTGCTGAAGTCGTGGGCGAGGGCCGAGGAGACAAGATCCTTGTCTTCCACCTCAAGCGGAAAAAGCAATACAAGAAGCTACAAGGGCATCGGCAGAATTTTACCGAGGTGCGCATCAAGACCATCGAGGCCGACGGCGTAACCTACACCGCCGCCTAGTTAGACTTAAGCTGTCAGCCTTCTGCTTTCAGCTATTTCGTCGGGATACAAAGGGTATGAGCCCAAACGGGCAGAACTGATAGCTGAGAGCTCTAAGCTGTAGGCTGGAAAAGGGGATTCGCAATGGCACATAAGAAGGGTGGAGGCAGCTCCACAAACGGGCGGGACTCCAATGCACAGCGGCTGGGCGTCAAGGCCTTTGCCGGCGAGCTGATTACCGGCGGCTCGATCATCATGCGCCAGCGGGGCACGCGCATCAAGCCGGGCGTCAACGTGGGCATCGGCTCCGACGACACGCTCTTTGCCAAGATCACAGGCCGGGTGAAGTTCGTTGATCGCGGCAACCGCGGGCGGTTCGCCTCGGTCGAGCCCGTAGCGGCCGAGTAAATCCGGCAACATCCATTTGAAGCGTCTCTACGCGAAAAGGCCACAGCATCGCTGTGGCCTTTTCGCGCGCATTCTGTTCCCTAATCCCTATTCCCTGTCTTTCCTACGTCTCCGATTCGCGGTTCTTCAGGTTGCGAGTCAGTACATCTTCCACTACCTTCTCCACATCGGTGAGAAAGAAGCCGCTGGCTGGCTGCTGCACGGCGACCTGGGTTCCGGTATGGCCCAGAGCACAGGCAATCTCGTTCCAGCGCAGCACGACGGAGTTGACCGGCATCATGACAGGCTGACGGACCAGGTCGGGTAGAGATGCGTAGGTGACCCAGGTCCCCAGCGCGACCAGAATCACCGCCTGGGAGACAAACTGCACGGGATCAGTCAGCGCCGTGCTCTGCGACCACCATGAAGCGAGGATGAAGTCGCTGGAGGACATCAGGCCAAATCCAAGGGCAATCCCAAAGGTCATGCCGCGAACTGAAAGGCGCAGCGCATTCATGCTGAGGCAAAGAAAGGCGAGCAGGCAAAGCTCCAGAATGCTCACCGAACGCATCAACTTGTAGGCGATGGCGGGAATGATCAGGATGCTCGTGTGCTGGATGGAGAGTGTCGACAGGCTTACGAAGGCTGAAACCACTGCGACCCAGCGAAAGACGATCGTTCCAACCCTCTGGAGCCCTGAGAAGGCCGAAAGCGCGGAGCGGAAAACCTCCTGGCAAACAAAGAAGAGAAGCACCGCGCTCGCGATATATACCGTCCAATAGGCGAAGAAATAGCACATGTAGGCGTAGTCGTTGAACCAGTGCTGCGACTGCCCATAAAACAACACGAGCAGCACTGGCATCGACACCAGACGCAGTGCCAAGTAGTATCCCATGGCCGGGAAGCGGCGATGCAGACCCTTGCTCCAGAACAGGAAGCCAAGCAAGGCCCATAGCCCGAACTCGGCGACGCTCATCATGGACATTGCGGTCTGTGAAGACATGAAGGCCTCCCGCCACTCTAAGATCATTCTCAGAATAGCGCGAATAGACCGGCCGCTCAACCACAAAACGGCATTGTCTTCCGGTACTTTCGGGGATTACCTTTGATTA
>Ga0302274_10003907_pt1 | contig 13108 bp, 10 predicted proteins | sample III_Bog_N2_1_FD_198755 | JGI IMG/M metagenome (GOLD analysis project Ga0302274, IMG submission 198755) | Peat permafrost microbial communities from Stordalen Mire near Abisko, Sweden - III_Bog_N2_1 | ecosystem: Environmental > Terrestrial > Soil > Wetlands > Peat | place: Sweden: Abisko...
ATTGGACTTAGTACGTTTGTAGATCCGAGGGTGGAAGGCGGGAAGGTAAATAAGGCCACCACGGAGGAAATCGTCAAGGTCATTCAACTCGAAGGCGAGGAGTGGCTGCTTTACCGGAGTAAAAGTGTCCGGCAACAGCGCCACCACCCAGATTGACACCAACGGATTACAGCCCGGTTCTTACCAGGTAACGGCTAATCTGAGCAACGGTAGCCGTGCAGGTGTTGCTTCGTGCAGCGCTAGCTTCACCGTGAAGCAGTCCAATCCCCCGACCATCTCTTGCTCCTCGAACCCCACCAGCGTGGAGGTCGGTGGAACCTCTACAATCACTGCGAACGCCACCAGCCCCGATGGACGCCGCGTGACCTATAGTTACGCCTCCAACGGTGGAAGCGTGAACGGGAACACTGCTACCGCCATCCTTAGCACCAGTGGTGCACAACCGGGTACGATCACCGTGATTTGCAATGCAAGTGACGACCGCAATCCGGCGCTTCAGGCCTCTTCCACAACCACGGTGAACGTGCAAGCGCCAGCACCGCCCCCACCAGCAGAAGCCACCGCTATCGAAAAGCGGCTTGCTCTGCACAGCATTTATTTCGCAACCGCCAAGCCCACACCCGAGCATCCTGATGGCGGCTTGCTCGCCAGCCAGGAGAAGACCCTTGTTGCGCTCGCCAGCAATTTCCAGACCTATCTGCAAACCAAGCCGGATGCTCGCCTGACCCTTGAAGGTCATGCTGATCCTCGCGGTTCCGTGGAATACAATCAGAAACTCTCCGAACGTCGTGTTGAACGCACCAAGCGTTTTCTAGTCGAACAGGGAGTTCCTGCCGCCAACATTCAAACCGAGGCCTTCGGCAAGCAGCATGAGCTAACCGATGCTGAAGTGAAAAGTGCGGTTGAACGAAACCCAGAACTGAGCACGGAAGAACGGCAGAAGCTGCTCGATCACATGAATACGATCATCCTCGCCAGCAACCGCCGTGTGGACATCACCTTGAGCAATGCTGGTCAAACGGCTCAGCAGTCGGTCCGTGAATACCCATTCAACGCCGCTGATTCATTGGCCCTACTCGACACTTCGAAAACCGGCAAGGCAGCAAGTCATTCGGCAAAGAAGAGGAAAGCCACAAAGAAGTAGGCTTGACGCGTCGAGGTCTCACTGTGGTCCGTCGTTAAGCGGCGGGCCACAGCTGTTATTGAGCTCTGGAGAGGGCCGGCTGAAGCTCAGCATAAGATCTGCCAAGCTGATCTTCTTGCTCAGACGGGCACCTGTCATCGATGCTAGTGTAGCGAGAACCCCATCCGCATATCAGGCAACGTGAGGACGACCGATAACGGATTCAACTGCAGACCCTGGCGAGAGAGTTCGAGCGGAACGCTGTATCCGGCACGCTTGCATGGCATCTTCTAATATGCAAGCGGCGGCCCAACACGATATTGCCAGCGGCATAGCAGAAAACTGGTCCCCTTCGCACAGGGTAGATGAAAAGACTGTTCCCCAGTGGCTGAACACAGAGAACTTACGGCTTTCGTTGGGAAAACTCCTGTTGATCAAGGCTTGCTGTACATAACATTCTTTCCGAGCATCCCGATTTCCTGACCAATCGTTTCCATTACTTTGCCAACGTCGTCACTTGCCACGCTGACGCCTTTGATTAGTTTCCCGGCAAGTTCGCGCGTATCTTTGACGCCAGCAGAGACGCCGGATTCAGCATCGCCACCCGCCCGGGACGCGCCTTGCTCGAGATAGTTTGCCGCGGCCCTCAGTTCATAACCCGCTTTGGTTGCATCTTTGCTGGCCCAGCCTTCCGAGGCCTTTGCTCGGTGAGAGAGAGCTAGGGCGTAATCCGCTCGGGCAAAGGCCTTGTCAAGAGACTTAACATCTTTCACCTCGCCCCGCGACGCTTCATCGGCGAGTTTGGCCAATTCAACAGTGGAAGCGTTAAGCGACTGCTGAGCGTCGCCCGTGGCACGCATGTCCTCAAGTTTCACGAACGCCGCGCCTTTGCGTATCTCCTCAGCCGTTTTCTTGAAATCCCGGCTCAGAAACGAGTCATGCGCGTTCTTGAAATGTTGGTCAGGCTGTTCGACGTAGGGATACCACGCTATCTCGTTTGCCTCCACCCAACGCTGTTTGATGTCGGCATCGTGCGCCTGAATAAATACGACATCAAGCTGCCTAACCGAGCTGATCTTGTTGCTATCCAGCTCCGCAGCCAACTTTTCGAGCTCTCTGGCCGTGGCTTGAATCCGTTTCTGGCCTTCGACAGAAGCGCCTGACGATTCCCGAGAAAGAGCAGCGGCACTCTGCCGGATATCTTCGGCTGCGGTCTTGTTGTCGTTCTTCAGAAATGCTCTCTGGGCATCGAGCATCTTCCGGCTTACATCATCGATAACGGGAATGAAAGTGGTATCTTCGACCACCAGCCAGTCTTCCGGGATTCTAGCGGAGATCTCTGCTTTGGCGCTTTTATTATCTGCGCGAGGGGAGGGTGAAGCTGGCGCGCTCGCCGACAGGCCCAGGATAGAAAAGAAAACAACTGAAACGGTCATGGCCTTGATATGTCGCATAGATCTTCTCCTGCAGATCGCGCGCTTACAGCATCATGCTTAAAGCACGATCTGATTCCATGATCCAAACTCCTTTTAACCAATTTGGGAGTGTTTGTTCGAACATGGCAAGAAGTCTGGTCAGGCATCTACTACTGTGACGTCAGGTTGTTTGCGAGAGATGGTCAAAATAGCTCACTCCATTCGGAATTCTGGGAGCGCAGAAAAAATGGGAGAGTGGAGTGTGGAAGTTGAGCTGCAGTGAGTTTGTACTCTGTTCCCAATCTGTCCTGAGTGTTGCATCGTGCGGCTCTCTCAATTTAATTCGCAGAAGTGCTCAATATTGACCACCGGAAACATTGTGGAACGCTATACGTTGGCACTTTCGATTGAATATCGATACCCGCAGCATCATCACTATCCGGCAAACGGTACTGCATGCCCAACTGGGCCCCACGGTCCCGAAGTATCTGTGAAGGCTTTGCAAAACTGATGTTCGGCCTCTAAGGGGAGTATCTCCGGATGCCTACGCCAGCACACTCAAGAAGAGGTTGTGCCACCGCATAAAAGCTATGCGGCAAAAAAGGTAGAAGTTTCCAATGACTTTGCGAGAACGCATCCGAGACTGGTCCCAGCCACTCTATTTTCTGGGCCAGAATCCGCTCACGCTCGCGGGCACCGCGATCACCACCAGCACAGTACTTACCACGATTGCTTTCTGGTTTTATGAAATCTTCTTGCCAGGACCGCCCCATCCTTACATCGGAATCTTGTTCTTTCTGATCTTTCCCGGACTTTTTGTTTTCGGTTTGCTTCTGATTCCACTTGGTATCTGGCTGAGGCGGCGAACTCTCCACGTGAGCGGGACTCTACCGAAGACATTCCCCCCCGTTGACCTGCACTTGCCAGTGGTATGGCGCACTCTCGAATGGGTGGCCCTGGCGACCATGCTTAATCTTCTCATCGTAGGGACCGCAGCATACCGCGGCGTGGAGTACATGGATACACAGAATTTCTGCGGGGCAACCTGTCACACCGTGATGCAGCCCGAGTACACAACCTATCTGAATTCTCCTCACTCGCGAGTGGCCTGTGTCGACTGCCACATCGGCCCGGGGGCGGGCTGGTTTGTGCGATCGAAAGTTTCCGGACTACGGCAGGTTTTCGCGGTGGCATTTCACACCTATCCCCACCCAATTCCGTCTCCGGTACAGAACCTCCGTCCTGCGCAAGCCACCTGTGAGCACTGTCATTGGCCGCAGCGCTTTACCGGTGACAAGTTCCTGGTGAATACGAGCTACAAAGACGACGCGAAAAACACGCCACAGACTGACGTGTTCCTAATGAAAGTGGGCGGACGCACATGGCAAGGCTCGGTAGGCATTCATGGGCACCACCTCGCCGATGGTGTGCGGATCCGCTACATCTCAACGGACGTTGAGCGGCAGACCATCCCAGTCGTGGATTACACCGACGACCATGGAAAGACTACCGAATTTGTTTCCAGTGATCTGAAACCAACAAAGGAACAATTGCACCAGGGTGAGCATCGCGTGATGGATTGCGTGGATTGCCACAATCGGCCCACGCATACCTTCGATCTGCCGGAAGATGCAGTGGACAAGCAAATGTCGGTCGGACGGATCAGCACGGATCTTCCCTATATCAAGAAAGAAGCAGTCGTGGTTCTCAAGGTGAAATACCCCACTCGCGAAATCGCCCAGCGCAGCATCACTGGTGAGATCACCAAGTTCTATCAGACCAACTACCCCGAAATTGATCGCTCGCAGCGCCCTTCGGTACAACGAGCCGGCGAAGAGGTGGCACGAATTTACATGCGCAACATTTTTCCGGATATGCAAGTAACCTGGGGGACGCATCCGAATAACCTTGGCCACATCAACTCACTGGGCTGCTTCCGTTGCCATGACGGAAGTCACACCAGTGCGGACGGCCGAACCATCACCAATGACTGTTCCGCGTGTCACAAGATGTTGGCCACTGGCGAAGAAAATCCCAAGGTCTTGACTGACTTGGGTTTGAAGTGAGCGGACGTTTTGAGTGATCTGAGATTGAACACCTGCCTGGTTGCGGTCGCCGTCGTTGTGCTCTGGTCGAGAGAAGGTCTCTGGTGGTTATCCGAAGGTGAATGGCGCTGAGTCTGGTGTCGTGGTGCTCGATCAATATTGACCAGAATTTTGAATCCGGCAGATGAATACTGATCGTCCAGAAAGGTTTTCGCGCCAGAGGAAAGGTTTAATGGATCTCGTCCCGTCGGATATAAGACTGATCGCGATTGCCGTGGTAGTAGTTATCCTCGTCGCAGTGGTTGCCTGGGAGTACGCACGAAGACGCGCCGCAACCCCACACAAGAAGATCGACTCCGACTAACGACCGCTCCGTGTACGAGCATGGGCCCAAGGTGACAGGCTGAAGCGAAACTGGCGGTTCAAAGACATCAGGCACCGCAGTTACCCAAGGGAACGAGAAGCCGCGAAGTCGCGTTTTATCGGCCTCCATAGGGCACAGTCCTAGAGGCCACTGCCTAGTAACGCTTCTAATACTCAGATACATAACTAGGAACACATTTTAATGACACACCCTAATTCGCGAGTGATCCGACTCTTAGCAGGCAGCATCCTTGCGGGAGTTCTTATCGGCCTTGTGGGCGGAGCGTTCCGTTATCTTCTAATTGTCCTTGATCAATGGCGCGATGAGTTAATCGGCTGGGCGCACGCTTGGCCCCACGTCGGCTGGCTGGCGCCAGTCGCTCTGGGACTTGGGGGAGCCGCCGTGGCGCGCGCCATAGTGATTAGGTTTGCACCATTAGCGGAGGGAAGCGGCATTCAACACGTGGAAGCCGTTTTTAGCGGGGAGGCGGAGGAAGCTCCGCCTACTATTGTACCTATCAAGTTCTTTGGTGGATTGCTCGCCCTCGGCTCTGGGCTTGCCCTCGGCCGCGAGGGGCCGACCGTCCAAATGGGTGCCGCGCTTGGCTGGTTGATCTCGCACAGACTCATAAATGACAATCAGGATAAGAAGGTCATCGGGGCGGCCGGGGCGGGTGCAGGGCTCGCCGTGGCCTTCAATGCTCCCCTCGGGGGCTCCATCTTTGTGTTTGAAGAACTGACTGGCAGCATCACGCCTTGGCTGTTGGTGGCCACATTGACGGCCGCCTTGGTCGGAGTGTGGATCATGCGATTGATGTCGGGCAACGGTCTGGACTTCGCGGTGAGGCAGGTCAGCTTCATCGAAGCGTGGAGAATTGGTCCGTTTCTGGCTTTGGGTGCACTGCTGGGCGCGGTCGGCGCACTATATAACGTCACCGTCGCGGGCCTGCTTCATTTCGCGGACCGCTTGGACCGATTTCCCCGCCTCTCGTCGACGAACCGCGCAGCCATCATCGGCGCGATGGTGGGACTTGCCGCCTGGTTTGCTCCGGCTGTGGTTGGAGGTGGCAACATGCTGACGCAGGCCATACTCGCCGATCGCTATGCAATCGGAGGCCTGCTAGTGGTCTTTCTGGCGCGCTTTCTCCTTGGCCCTTGGTCGTATGCCGCAGGCGCACCAGGGGGGCTCTTTGCGCCGCTCTTAGTGCTGGGGGCCTCCTCTGGCGCGCTATTCGCTGGAGTCCTGAATCATTTCACTCCGCTACCGGGAGTCTCGCCCATAGCTTTTGCAGTGGTTGGGATGGCGGCAATGTTTTCTGCCAGCGTGCGCGCACCCCTGACCGGAATTGTGCTTACCATTGAAATGACCGGCCGCGGCGACCTGACCCTTGGATTGTTGGGGGCTTCGTTGGCAGCGATGCTGGTTGCGATACTCCTTCAGAGCGAGCCAATCTACGAAACCTTGAAACGCCGCATGCTGGCAAAGGCTACTGAAACATCTGGGTTCAGGAGTGACCTGCTTGCGGAGGATGGTCTACCGGCGCAGGCATCGGTCGAGGCCCTGAGGTCGAGAGTGAAGTGAGGTGCGGATTCGGGCTCGAGTGGCAACTCCCGCCGAAGATAGCCTTCAACGTCAACCACGCGCAATCGCCCACCTACCGACAGCACAGCCATACAACAGTACCAGCCTTCTCTGTCTTCGCTTCCGGGGGCTGTGCAATAAGGAACAGTCTTTACGAAAGTGCGATGCCATCATGGCGTGGAATTGGTGTGAGGAAGTCTCGTTGAGGATTTCCAGCAATTGGATAAACGCGAGCTGCGCGCATGGAACAGAAAAATACGGCACTGGCTGAGAGCTTCAGCCGGTGTTGACACCCGAACGGAGAAGTCAAATGAACATCCCCGCAAATCGCCGTGTTGTCCTCGCTTCCAGGCCCTATGGTGCGCCAACAGCGGACAACTTCCGGCTGGAGTCTCAGCCGCTCCCCAATCCGATCCAGGGGCAGATGCTATTGCGCACTGTTTATCTATCACTTGATCCCTACATGCGTGGGCGTATGAGTGACGCACCTTCCTACGCGCCTCCCGTAATGCTTGGCGACGTAATGGTGGGATCGACCGTCAGTCGGGTTGAGAGTTCACGGCTTCCCGGTTTTTCCGAGGGCGACTGGGTGCTGAGCCAGGAAGGCTGGCAGGAACATTCCATCTCCTACGGTGAGGGCGCATTCAACCTTGGCCCGCAGATGGCGCACCCTTCCTGCGCACTCGGCGTGCTGGGTATGCCGGGCTTTACTGCGTACATCGGACTGCTTGACATTGGGCAACCCAAGCCGGGCGAGACCGTGGTTGTCGCAGCAGCTACTGGCGCCGTGGGTTCGGTCGTCGGTCAGATCGCAAAACTGAAAGGATGCCGCGTTATCGGGATCGCCGGCGGAGCGAAAAAGTGCTGCTACGCGGTGGAGGAGTTCGGCTTCGATGAGTGCATCGACCATCGGAGTCCAAAGCTGAAGGAGCAGTTGGCACAGGCCTGTCCGGATGGGATTGACGTGTACTTCGAGAGTGTCGGCGGCGTAGTGTTTGACGCTGTGCTGCCGCTGCTCAATCCTCGTTCGCGCATCCCTTTGTGCGGGTTGATCGCACACTACAACGACACCGAATCTCCTCAGGGCAGAGATCGCACGGCGCAGGTCATGGCAACATTCCTGAAACGTCGCGTCCGCGTACAGGGATTCATCATCTTTGACGACTACGGGTCGCGCTACGGTGAGTTCCAGAAACAGATGTCGGAGTGGTTCAAAGCTGGAAAGATCAAGTACGTCGAAGATGTAGTTGAGGGGCTGGAGCGCGCGCCCGAGGCATTCATGGGACTACTGCAAGGAAAGAACTTCGGAAAGCTGGTGGTTCGAGTCAGCGCAGACACAACACCACAATGAATACGAGAGGACATGGCATGAAAATCGTAATGGTTCTGACTTCACATAGTGCGTTGGGTAATACAGGAAAGAAGACAGGATTTTGGCTGGAGGAATTCGCGGCGCCCTATTTTGTCTTCCGCGATGCGGGAGCAGCGATTACCTTGGCTTCCCCTCGCGGAGGACAGCCGCCACTTGACCCGAAGAGCGACGAACCTGCGGCTCAGACTCAAGCGACTGCACGCTTCAAGCAAGATGCTGGAGCTCAGAGTGCCTTGGCAACAACGGTCGAGCTCTCGAAGGTGCGTGTGGCGGAATTCGATGCTGTGTTTTACCCTGGCGGACACGGCCCTCTCTGGGATCTGGCCAATGACAAACATTCGATCGATCTGATCGAATCGGTGTATGCGGCAGGAAAGCCAGTTGCGTTCGTGTGCCACGCTCCAGGGGTTCTTCGCAATGTAAAAGCAAAAGACGGGTCTCCTCTCGTAAAGGGAAAGCATGTCACGGGATTCAGTGACAGCGAAGAAGACGCAGTTCAGCTGACAAACGTGGTTCCGTTTCTGGTGGAAGACGAATTGAAACGCCTCGGTGGACTGTACGCGAAGGGGCCTGACTGGAGTTCGTTTGTGCTAGTTGACGGAAACCTTATTACTGGCCAGAATCCGGCGTCGTCTGTGGAGGCTGCCCATGAAGAGTTGCAGATGTTGGCTGCCGCTGCGAGCAAGAAGTAACCATTACACTTTGACGAATGACAGCCGATCCTTGGGACCGAAGCACCCCCTCGTAGGCCCATACTGACCGACACTCATTTCAGAAGCCGCAAACTGGTCCCCTTCGATGACAAAGCGCGACGGGCCTCAGCGGCTCAGGACCGGGATACGGGACTTCCGAATGATCCCTTATCCTGAGCCTGCCCCTGGGCTAGTCGGTTGGCGACACTCGCGGCACCTACTTTACAGCCTGTGTTTCGGACTGCGCTTTGGCTTCCGCCATGGTGTCTCGAACTGCGGTCAGGAACGGTCTGGCTCCGTCTGGGGTCGCTATTTCGCCCAGCAGTACGGAACGGCTGTTGGCCTGTTTCCCGTAGAAAGCCCGCATCGAATCATCGTCGCGACGAATCGAAGCGCCGGTGAGCGTGAGTCCAGCAAAGGCGCCTCTGGCGTAAGAGTAGGTCAATATATCTGTTTTAAGCTTCCAATCGGTATCCTCGGAAACCTCGCCTCCCACTGGTCCAGCCGCCGCCGAGGCATCCGCCCCGAGTTCGAACTTGCTGGAAAGCAACCGCTCCATCCCCTTGTCATTCTGGAAGATCATGACCATATCCACGCCTTCGGCACCGAGTTGCAGTCCAACACTGCCGCCTCTCACGGTAAAGAACACTGGCGCGCTCCATCCCGCCGCAATGCGGCAGGTAGCCACGCCGCTGCCGCTTTCTGCGCCAACAATGAAGCCGCCCTCAAGCATATGTGGCACCACCGCGATGCACTTTGCCCGATTCAGAACCTCTCCCGCGATACCTGTGGCTGGCGTGGCCATGATGTTGCGCAACACTTTGCCTGCGACATCCAGGCGCTCTGTGGGGGTTTCGCGCTTGGACTCAGCCCAGCCCAGACTTGTCAGGCTCAACAAAACGAAGAACATCATAAGTTTTTTCAAGGCTTTCCTCTTTTTCTGTAAGTGCACTGCATCTCTCAGCCGTCCACATTGCCCGGTAGTCGAGTTTATGCAAAAGTAGCCGACTTGACATGCAGACATCTGAGCAAGAAAGCTCAGTTCATCAAAGAAATTTCGAGATTTGCGCCCTTCTATTCAGTTCACGTAAGGGACGCAGAGGAGATAAGAGGTCGAACGCTATGCGATGAAACTCGCCAACTGGGGGTGGAGAACTCGCAGTCTAAGAGACGTTGATACCCTGGTGTGTTTTCGGTGCCACTTACTGCACAACCCAGAGCGCAATATCGCTGGCGTGACGGAGAAAGTACTCGGCCAAATGACTACCTGTCAATTTGCGAAACCAGGAGTGAGACTCATGCCCGATGACGATCGTGTGACATCCTATTGCCCGCGCAAGATTAAGAACAGGGACAGCAGACTCTCGACCATCCATTGGATCGGAGCATGCAAAATTAATATCGCACCTGGAAAAACCTGCCTCGCACAGAACTTTAATCGCATCGTCTAACGCTGGCTTGGCTGAACTTATTGCCGAGGCAATCCAAGCTTGCTGGTCATGACGGAGCTCCTCTACAAGTTCATTTTCTCTCCGGGGATCTACCACCAAACTCCAACAACTCCGGCGGAAGTGGCGGCAACAGATGCAGAAGATACACGTGAAAGCCTCTCAGTCCGCCGATCATCCTAGCCACATAGGCCACAGACCGCTTCGTTCCGGGGGACTCATCAACCATTACTAGCAGACACTCTGGCTTGCTCTCGGCTTCGGTCATCACTAGCTCTTTCCGGTGATCATTAAGACTCTCGGACCAAACAACTTGGATTTGGCTTGGCGTCGTTCGGCGTTCCTACTGCAATGGTCGATCATCATTCATGATAGTCGATCAGAGCACGCTTGCCTGTCAAGAATCGACCACGCTTCCCAAGATGTCCATCGCTTCGCTTTTTTATATGTGCAATGTTGAACATTCAAGCCATTGTGAATCTATCTACGATTGCGCCGAGGAATCAATGACAATCACTAAACAGGCTCTCGCGGCTGCGAGCGCATCCAGAAGCATGACGACGCCATCGCAAGATAACGATGAAGGCGACCTATCGCATGGGTTGACGAGCGATGAAGCCAGAACGCTGCTTGCAAAGTACGGCCCAAATGCAATGCCGGACACTGCGATTCCACCATGGCGCATGGCGCTGGCCAAGTTCTGGGCGCCGGTTCCATGGATGCTGGAAGCCGCAATCATCCTTCAGGCAGCGCTCCACAAATACATTGAAGCAGCGGTCATCGCTGCGCTTCTGGTGTTCAATGCTGCTCTCGGATTCTTCCAGGAGGGACGCGCCCAGGCAACTCTTGCCGCGCTGAAATCACGGCTTGCCCTGACGGCTTCCGTGCGGCGTGACGGTGCCTGGAAGAACATTCCTGCCACTGAACTGGTACCCGGCGACACGATCAAGCTGTCGCTCGGTGGCGTGGTTGCTGCCGACGTAAAGTTGATCGATGGATCGATCCTGCTTGATCAGTCGATGCTCACTGGAGAATCGGTCCCGATCGAAGCTGGAGCTGGTCTTCAAACGTATGCAGGGGCGCTAGTGCGGCGCGGAGAAGCCACGGCAACCGTCACTGCAACTGGAGTGCACACAAAGTTCGGGCACACGGCAGAGCTCGTCCGCACCGCACACGTTGAGAGCACGCAGCAAAAAACCGTCGTGCGCGTGGTGCGCAATCTTGCGATCTTCAATGGCTTCATCATCCTCTTGCTGGTGGCGTATGCCCATGACCGCAAGATGCCGGTGGGCGAGATTATCCCTCTGGTTCTCACTGCAGTTCTGGCCTCGATCCCTGTGGCACTGCCCGCTACGTTTACGCTTGCAGCGGCGATTGGCGCAAAGGCGCTGGCGCGCTTGGGTGTGCTGCCAACCAGGTTGTCGGCCGTGGATGAGGCGGCAACGCTGGACGTTCTCTGCTCGGACAAAACGGGAACGTTAACTCTTAACGAATTGGCGCTGACTACGGTCCATCCCGAGACTGGCTTCGATGAAGCACACTTGCTCGGGATGGCGGCTCTGGCCAGTTCCGATGGCGGACAAGATCCCGTGGACACGGCAATTCGCACTGCTGCCGCCAAATCGAAACTCGCCGATATGCCTAAGCTGACCAAGTTTGTTCCATTCGATCCGTCCAAGAAAATGTCGGAGGCAACAGCAATTGATGCGAATGGCGGCACGGTGCGCGTTGTGAAGGGGGCATTTGCAGTGGTCATCAAACTGACCGAAGCAATGCCAACAGCCGCCGCAACGGCCCAGCAACTCGAAGAGAAGGGCTTCCGGGTTTTGGCGGTTGCCGTGGGCACAGCGACAGCGATGCGCCTTGCTGGATTGATCTCCCTGAGCGATCCACCTCGCACGGACGCATCCGAGCTTGTGAAGGAGCTTTATGCCTTGGGCGTGCGCACGGTGATGGTGACCGGGGATGCACCGGCGACTGCGGAAATCATCGCGAAAGCCGTGGGACTCGAAGGAGCTATCTGTCCGCCTGGGCCAATCCCAGCGAGTGTCCGCCCGGATGAGTTTGCGGTCTTTGCCGGAGTCCTTCCCGAGGACAAGTATCACATCGTTCAAGCGTTCCAGAAGAGTGGCCACACCGTCGGAATGTGCGGCGATGGCGCCAATGACGCGCCAGCGTTGCGCCAGGCACAGATGGGAATTGCGGTTTCCACAGCCACAGACGTCGCCAAGTCCGCAGCCGGAATTGTGCTGACTAAGCCCGGTCTTGAGGGTGTCGTGGCCGCAGTGAAAGAAGGCAGGGTGACCTTCCAGCGCATTCTGACCTATACCTTGAATTCCGTCACAAAAAAGATTGTGCAGGTGCTCTTCCTGGCGGCGGGCCTGATCATGACCGGACACGCAATCCTGACCCCGATGTTGATGGTCATCATTATGATCACCGGCGACTTCCTGGGCATGTCCCTGACGACGGATAACGTGCGACCATCCCCTAAACCCAATGCATGGCGAGTCGGCAACCTGACCATCGCTGGCGTTTTTATGGGTCTCTGCGAGTTGGTGTTTTGCATCTGCGTGCTGGCTATCGGTAAGTTCCGCCTGGGTCTCGGAATCGATACACTGAGAACTCTCGCCTTCGTGGTTATCGTGTTTGGCAATCAGGCAACCACCTACGTGAATCGAGCTCGTAAGCGTCTATGGTCAACCCGCCCAAGCATCTGGCTGGTGCTTTCGTCTGTGGTCGATCTGTCACTCGCCTCAACGCTGGCGATCTGCGGAATCGCCATGTTGCCTCTACCATTACTCGTTGTGGGCGGAACGCTCGTTGGGGCAGTTGTTTTTGCATTGATCGTGGATACCGCCAAAGCTCCTGTATTCAAGCGCCTCAAAATTGCATAAGGACGAGAATGCCTGGACCGGAAAATCGTGCTTCACACGGAGAGGCGCCAGCGACATTTGTGAGTCATCCCCGTAACGTCTGTGGCAGAGATACGACCGTCTCGGCTCACAGCCCGGATGCCTCCCAGGGGCTGGGGTTGTGCCAACCGCCTTCCGCTTGGATGACCGCAT
>Ga0302274_10003909_pt1 | contig 13104 bp, 4 predicted proteins | sample III_Bog_N2_1_FD_198755 | JGI IMG/M metagenome (GOLD analysis project Ga0302274, IMG submission 198755) | Peat permafrost microbial communities from Stordalen Mire near Abisko, Sweden - III_Bog_N2_1 | ecosystem: Environmental > Terrestrial > Soil > Wetlands > Peat | place: Sweden: Abisko...
GAGACGTTGATTCGAAGTTCTGCACTGTTGCAGCGGATTTCCGGCACATACATTGCACTCCCCAGCACCGGAAGGGCGTGGAACTGGCCGGGAGTTTCCGCGCGGAAGTCGTAGCGAATTTGCCAGACTCCTTGCGGCAAATGATCCATGAACAATGCCACCTGCCGATCACGCAATTCGTGATAAACCCAGCGCTCGTTACCGGTATAGCCAGTCAAGTCCTTGGCTGATGGCGCAGCCGGTATGGAAAGCTTGCCGCCAATGGGGAGACGTCGGGGTTTTATGCCGGGATTTGCCTGTTCTATTTCGGCCACAGACACACCATGGTTTCTGGCAATCACCGACAGACTTTCGCCGGGTTTGACTTCATGAACGCTTGTCGCGCCGAATTTTCGTTGCACAGTGCCTGCCATCAGTTCTCTCGCGTAAAGGTCTTCGCCGCTGCGGACTTCCACCGCTTCGAAACCGGCAGGCTTCATGTCTTCAAACAGAAGATATTCGTAGTCGTTCTTCGCCTCGATGGTCAGCACGGTCTCGACGCGGTCGCCGCTTGCAACCGTCTCGCCGTCTCGCAACGGTTCTTTGTCATAAACGTAGCCTTTGAGCAGCGTCGGGTGGCCGGCAAGCTTGTAATATTCGCGCTTCACAAAAATCTCGTTGCCTGCAGGCTCGATGGGTTCCTCGGTGCTGAAAAATGTTGCGTTCGCGGAAAAATAAAGCGCCGTCGCGCGATTGTCCTTGCTCGAACTGACAATCCGGATTTCGTTCGTATCCTGGATCAATTTCGGATCAATTGCAAACTGGCTCGGCGCGTTAAAAATGTCCGCGCCGCTGATTTTGCGCTCGGCGACTTGCCTGCCGTTCACAAAAATTTTGAACGAAGCGTCCGCCTTTAATTCGCCGCTTGCGCGCAGATAATCGTTCAACGCCAGCACGACGATGGCGGTATCGCGAGTGTTGTTCCACTGCGCTCCGCGCCGGTTCTTAATGAGCCAGTTCGAAACCGGCTCGACTAGCTGGTTGGTCGGATCAATTGCCATCAACGCGCGCAGTGCAAACGCCGTCGCCTCCACACCGCCATCCGACCAGCGCCAGTAAATGCCGTCGTTGCCCCAGTGTGCGGTGCCAAGAACAGTTGAGGGTTGAGAGTTGAGGGTTGAGCTATTGCTGCCAGTGAGAACGGATTGATCCGGACGGTCGTCGCGAACAACGCCATTCTCCAGATTTTCAACCAGAATTTTTGCATGGGCAAAATTGTCCAGATTATTTTCCGCCAGTGCAAAAAGCGCGCGCGTGTAGGCATTAAGCTGGTCGCGACGATTCCACAAATTGTTTTCTCCCTTGCCGATGAATTTGCCCAGCAGGCCGGAATTATGCTTGTAAGGAATGATGTAGGCCGAATATGCGTGCAGCATCCATGCTTGCATGTCGGGATTTTCCTCTTCATCCACCAGATGCTCGTCGAGATATGTCGCGCCACGCCGCAAAACATCTTCTTTGATTTCCACACCAGCGTCGCGCGCCAGTGACAATCCCCAAACCACGTAAGCCGTCATCCAATGATCGCTGTCACCTTCCTTCCACCAACCCCAGCCGCCGTCTCCATGTTGGAAATCATAGAGACGATCCAAGCCGGCTTGAGTCATTTTGTTCATGTCCTCCAGATTCTTTTTCCCGTCTGGCTGCGTCGCTGTGGCAAAATTGGTTTCGACACCGCCAAAGATGCGACCCATGACATCCTCCGGTTGCAGGCCGACGTCGCGTAGCGTTTTTGCGGTGATGATGGTCGGGAGAAACCGGCTCATCGTTTGTTCTGTGCAGCCGTAGGGGTAATTGATCAAGTAGGGCAGCGCATCGAGCATCGTCACGGCCATGCTCGGCGTGACTTGAACCTTGAGGGTAGTGGAATCCACTTTGCGCTCATGCGGCAAAATCAATTCCACCGTCGTATCGTCGTCGCGCGTTTTGCCGGATTTGGAAATGAATTTTTCAATGCCGTGCTCATAAGCGATAAATGTTTTTTCCATCGCGTCGGCAAATCCGCCGCCTCGCGCGGTGACTTTCAGTTTCACGTCGCCGGGCTGCGAGATTTTCAACGTCCAATCCGCGCGCGCTTCGCCGTTCGCCGGAACTTTCAATGCCGCTGCCGGATCAAGTTTTATATTTGAAAGAACACCGCCCAATTCCAGCGCAGGCTGGACGGTCATTTCGTTTTCCGTGTTGTTATTAATGACTGCGGAAATTGTCACCGTATCGCCCACGACAAAAAATCTCGGCGCTTCAAGCCGGACGATGAGTGGCTGTCTCGTGCGCGTGGTTGTGTCCGCGATGCCAAACTGGTTCGCCTGCGAAACGGCGCGAGCAGTGGCTTTCCAGCTCGTGAGCGAATCGGGATACTTTACTTTAACCGTTGCTGTGCCGTTTTTGTCCGTGCGAACGTTCGGCTGCCAGAAAACCGTGGAACGAAAATCACTGCGCACAACGACGGCAGGTTCTTCGCCGGCGGAAGGATTTCCGGGAAATCGTCCATTGGGTGCTTTTGCCCGCGACAGATTTCCTGCCATTGGAATATCGCCAAGCATAGGCACGCCGGCCGGTGCTTCAAGTGGCATTGCATTAACCGCAAAAGTGCTTCCGCCAATGCCAAATGCTCCTGATGCTGTGACATACCTCAATCCTCCAGCGCCACCACCTCCACCGAATCCATCTGCCGATCCATCCTTTTGCTTCTCATCATCAAAAGTATCTGCAATAAGAACTGCATTCGTGGATAGCATGTCCCGTTCTCGATTTGCTGTTTCCAACCGCAATTTTTGATCATCGTCAATCAACTGGTTGTTTTCCCACTCGACGAGCCGCGCATAGCTCTTCTGGTTCATCGTGCTTTGCGTCTGGATCTGCTCGGTGCGTTTGGTGCCGAAATAAAATTGTCGCGGATCGCCTGCGTAATCATTTTGAATGTAAAAAACCGATTCGTCCGCGAGGCTCAACGCGACTTCGGCGGAAACCGGCTTGCCTTCGTCATTTTTCGTCGTCACCGTGAGCGTGCCTTCGTCGCGCGGCTGATATTGCGCGCGGTCGGATTTCACCTCGACGTTCAGGAAATTTTTCACTGGCGGCACGACTATTTGTTTCGTGTCAGTGAAAATCTGCCGGTCGTCCACCAGTGTTGCGCCGAGGAAAATATTAGGCGCATATTTTTCGTCCACGGCCAGGTTCACAAGCTTCACCGTGCCGTCTAAATGAACAAGCTGGTAATGATAAAGATCCTGGCCTTCAACGGTGAACAGGACATAACGATCCGTTTCCGGCGTGACCAGCATCACCGGTGCTGTGCCGCCGACGCGGAATGTGTCCTTGTCCGCGATGATTTCCACTCCGCCGGTGCGGTAGCCGAGTTCTGTCGTGGAATTTTTCGCGACCCAGACTGTTGTGTCGGTATTGATCAACTGAGGCGGCTGGTTCGTAAAAACATCTTCGCCCGACCATGTCACTTTATAATAACCTTCGCGTTCCGGCGTGAAAAATATCTCTGCCTCGCCGTTCGTGTCGGTTTTCAAACCTTGCGTAAGAACGTCGTCATGTTCGTAGCCGCGAAATTTCAATCGCCAGTCCTTTTGATCCGGCCTTGCCGGCGCGGGTGGCCAGATTTTATTTTCAGTTTGAAGTCGCTGTAATTCATCTCCCTTCACTTCATGGCCGTCGGGCGTAATCCAGATTTCATACCAATAATCGCGCGTGATTTTGACGGTTCCTTCAGTTTGCAAAGGCTCGTCATTCGCATCGAGAGCCTTGAAATTCACCGTCACCTTGTCCTGCGGACGGTAAAGATTGTGCGCTGGATTTGCATAAACATAATAACGCTGGCAGGTGACGCGCACGTTGCCTGTGCCGGTGATTTCCCGGCGCGATGAATCTGTCACGCGCGCTTCGATGTCGTATTCGTAGTCCTGCCGGGCGTTTTGTGGCGTGTTAAACGTAATCGTGGCTTTGCCCGTCGCATCGGTTTTGACCGTGGCGTTGGTGATGATTTGATCGCCGCCATACCAGCCTCGCCAGCGGCTGTAAGGTGAATTGCCATTGTCCATGTCATCGTAAAACCACGGATACGGGCGAGGTTCATGCCAAAAATGTTGGAACGGTTTTTGGTGAACGAGAACTTCAACATTGGCGTTGGCCACCGGCCCGCCAAAATAATAATCAGCCTGTATCGCGGCCTCGACCGTATCACCAAGCCGAAAGGTTTTCTTTTTTCCATTTTCCTCCGGCGTCTGCACGTTCACTTTGAACTCCGGCAGCTTATATTCTTCAAGCCTGAACAATGTCGCGCCGCCAATTTCGTTGTGGCGGCCTTCGTCCCAAAATGTCACCCGGTATTCGCCCAAAGGCATTTTGTCGGTCAAATCAAGCGAACCCCATGCGCTTCCAAATTCGTTTAACTTGATTTTATCAGACTTGACCTTAGTGCCTCGCGGATCGCTGATTTCAAATTCAACAGTCTCGTCCCCGGGCGTCGCATAAACCGATCCGTCGTATCGCCGCGCGATGAATTTCCAATTAACCGTTTCCTTTGGACGATATGCCGGACGATCGGTGAAGGCATAAATGCGCCAGGCATCGGAATCTTCACGCGTCCAATAATTATTGCCGGTGCTGAACGCCTGACGGTCATCACGAACTGCGCTGGCAAATAGCGACATGTTATTGTCCGGCTTGCGTTCCAAATTGAAAACGGCAATGCCGTTTGTGTCCGTGCTTCCATCAAATGAGCGGGAATGCCACTCATTGTCGGCCCACCAGCTTTCCCATAGTTTCACAGGGGCGTTTGCTACGGGCGCGCTGTCAATGGCGTTGCAAAAATAAACAAGCGCCTGCCGTCCGGAATTTTTCAAAACCATCGCGTTGTCGGTGACCAATATCAATTCGCGCGAACTTTTGCCGCCGCCTTTGGCTTCAAGCACATAGGCGCCTGGCTTCAATTTTTCATCGAGCCGGACCACTTCATTGCTTGGCGAATAATTTCCGGCATCGTGCGTGTCGCGCGTCCATGATTTTATTTTCTCCAGCCTGCTCAAATCAATGGATTGAAGCCAGTCCTGTTGATTCTGTGCCTCGGCGGGGAAATTTACGGCGCGGTTCAAATCAGCCGGATACAACGTGAACTCGATTCTTTTCACGTTGCGCCAGTCCAGGAAATACTGGATTTCCGATCCGGGCAGGAAAATATTCTGCACGCTTGCGTTGACCTGCGGCGCGGTGATGTTTTCCATTTCCTGTTGCGCCTGATCCCAATAACGCGACTCGCCTTTCTGAAATTCTCCAATCAGGCGACGGTACAGCTCCAGCGCCTTCACATAATCCGGCTGCGACGACCAGTTGCCATTTTTATCCATTGTCGGCTGGCCGTTTTGTTCCATGCACTGCGCGTAATTAAAAAGGGCGTCATCATACCAATCCGTTCTCTTGCCGGCTTTGATGGCGGCTTCAAATTCTGAGGGCAAACGGACGCGTTGCGCCCAATCACCCTGTTCCCGCAACGTCATCGCAATCAGGTAATGTGCGTGCGCCTTGTCTTCGTCGGTCTGGGCGATCTTCGCCGCATTTTCAAAAAACTCAAGAGGAACGCGATTGCCCCAGTAAAAATCCGGCCCGGAGCCGTTCGGCGTTTGCGACATGCGCCAGATGATTTTCAGATAATGGGCGCGCGCAAATTCCAGGTCGCTTTGCCCCGCCCACCAGTCAAGTGCGGCCTGATAATGGGGCCACGCGCTGCTCCAGTCATTATACCAGTTGTAATTGTTGCGGCGGGTCCAAAAAAAGTCGCCGAGCGATTCCTGAACTTCGACCCAGGTGCGGTCATGCTGTTCTTCGCGGGTCAGGTCGCGGATTTGCTTTTCGAGATTGTCACGCGCCTCGTCCAGCCTGGTCGGATCGGAATTGTCAGTAGCGGCGGCGGAGCGCCATTGCGTGTCGGCCATCCGAAAATCCACCCACCGCGCATCTGCTTCCGAAAGCGATGAAACATCCATCTTGCTGTAAATTTCGCCGGACTTGGCGTAGGAACCTTCGGTGTAAAAGTTTTCCGCAACGGTTTTGTTGGTGGCATAGTCTGCGGCTGACGGCTGGCTTGAGGAGACGGCTGTGGTCGCAAGGAGAATTGCAAAAATTCGGATTTTGGCAAAATCCACCAGGCAGCTTCGAAAAAATGTTTTCATAGGGCGGTTGTAATTGTTTCATCGGCGAGCTTGTAACCGACGCCGTGAATGGTCAGCAGATGTTTGGGTTCGTTGTCGCCCAGTTTCTTGCGAAGATGAACAATCACCTGGTCCAGCGTGCGCGTTGTCCCGTAATAATTATAACCCCAGATTTCGTTCAGCAATTTATCGCGGGACAACACTTCACCGGCGTGTGCGTGGAAAATCTGGAGTAATTTCAACTCCTTGGCCGTAAGTTCCTCGACCATCTTTCCGCGCCTGATTTGAAATGTTTTCGGATCGATCGTGGCGGAGCCGATTTTGAACGGTCCGCAGGAATAATTCTTTTCACTGGCGTTCCCGGTCCGTCGCAACAAAGCCTGGATCCGTGCAAGCAGTTCGCGCACACCAAATGGCTTCGTGACATAATCGTCCGCGCCGAGGTCGAGGCCGATGACTTTGTCTATTTCCTGGCCTTTGGCTGTGAGCATGAGAATTGGCGTGGAGATTTTCTTCGCACGCAGTTGTTTGCAGATGTCATAGCCGCTCGCACCCGGAAGCATCACATCCAAAACAATGAGCGTCGGCTGAAGTTTGACGGCCGCGGCAACAGCTTCATCGCCACGATTGCACGAGGCGGTTTCATAACCCTCGCTTTTCAACACCTCTTCCAGCCCCAGCAAAATATGCGGGTCGTCTTCCACGATCAAAATTTTGGTTTTCATGCCGGTTTTTCTGTCAGGGGAATTCGAAGGCTGAAACAGCTTCCTCCCCCTTCACGCTGTTCACAGACCACATCGCCGCCATGTGCCCGTGCAATTTGGCGCGCAATCGTCAATCCCAGCCCCGAACCCTGGATGCCGCTGCTCAACGAATCATGTGCGCGATAAAATTTCTCAAACACTTTTTCCTCGCTGCCGCGGGGCACGCCGGAACCGCGGTCCAGGATCCTTATTTCCGCGTGCGGCAATGGCGATTGCTTTTGCGCCAGCTGCAACGTGATTTCCTTCCCGCCGTTGGAATACTTTTCCGCGTTCGACAGAAGATTGACGATGATTTGTGAAAGTGCGTCGGCATCGCCGCGAACGGAGATGGATGCGGGCGTCAGCTCGCAATCAAACTTGAATCCGCTGGCCTCAAGATGCGGGCGGAACGTCTCCGCCGTTGAGTGCACAATGTCCGTCAGATCGCACGGTTGGAAATTGTATTTCTTTTCGCCGCGTTCCATGCGCGAGAAATCAAGGACGTTGTTGATGAGCCGCGTGAGCCGGGCCGTTTCCGCCGTGATGATTTTCAAGTAGGAACGTTGTTTCGTCGAATCCGTGACGCGGCCCTCGGCCAGCAGTTCGGAAAACATGCGGATCGAGGTGATCGGCGTTTTCAATTCATGCGATACGTTGCTGACAAAATCCGTTTTTTGCCGCGCGAGAGTCAGTTCGGAATTCAAATTGCTGACAATGAGCCAGCTGCCGGTGATGATGGCCAGCACGAGCACGGCGATAAGCAGGCCGATGGTGATGTTGGCAATGCATGCGGCCCGCGTGAGCGCGGCGGGGTCCGCCAGATAGGCGGCAACCTCCCAATGCGGCAGCGCATCGCCGATTTCCGTGGCGACAAACGGACGCTTCCAACTGGCCTGAAATTTCGATCGTGAAAATGCGACGGGCTTGGCGTTGTCGTCGAGAATCGCGATGCAAATCTCATCCTGTAGTGCAGGATCGGGCTGCATAAGCCCGCGCAATCCGTCCACGACGCGGTTCAAATTCAATTTCGCGCCGAAGATCAAATCCGGCTGGGTGCTCAAGCGATGCCAGAACATGAGATTCAATTTGTTTTGCAAAAAGCGCGCGAGCATTCCGTCGGTTTGATTGCCGATGAGCTGGGCAAACTCGGCCTCGGCGGGAACAACTTTGGACAGATTGTTTTGCCGGGTTTCTGCTGCGCCTTGGGGCATGGATTTGTCAACGATTTGATAAGCCTGGCTTTGCGGGCTGACGGCGCGGTTCTGCGCGGCTTTATAATTAAATATGTTTTGTGCCGGCAACTGGGTGGCGCCATCCTTTTTTTGCGTGTCGTCAGACACGATTTTATCCTGAATTTGCCCGCTGACGGCGCTATTGGGAGCCGCTCCCGGCGGCGGCATGGCTGCGGCGGGCGCGGGTGCGTCCGATTCCTTGGCAAACGCAAATTCATTCCGCTGCTGCGGTGTCCCCTCGGTGGAACCGGCAAGTTTCATGCTGGCTTGCGGCAAAGATTCAGATGCTGTGCCGGCTGATGCAAATGTCTGCAGCGATTGTTTTTGTTCCGGCACGCCGCCGCCAACCGTTGTTTGAGACGCCGCCGGATTAAGACGGCCCAAGGTTGAACCGCCGAAATCCAAAGACGATTCTGTGGCGTTGCCGTTGATCGCCAAAGAGGGCTGGCTGGACGAATTGCGGGTGAAACTCGAAGCGTTGTTGTTGCCGCTGGTGTTGACGCCGTTCCAATAAACCTCGACGGCCTCGAGATTTCCGAGAAAGTCGCTGTTGTCCAGGCGGAACATCTGCGCCTCGGGCCTGCCATTCGGCGGCGGCGAAAGGATTTTTCCGGAAAGCGTCACGCAAAAACCAACCTCGGCCAGAGGCCAGCTCCGACGGATGTCATTGTCGAATTGCGCGGCGAGTTCATGCACGTCGCCGTTGCCGGCGAGATTTTCAACCTGCGCGCCGAATTCCTGCTGCCGCTGCGCGAGATAGTCGGAGATGTTTTGCGCAAGGGTGTCAGTGACGCGCTGGTCCAGGAGCGACTGCTGGCGTTCGATGAGGAATTGCTGGTCGCGCAGCGAGCGCACGGCCAGCCACGCGAGCAGGAGGCTCGGCAGAATGACGGCAAGCACAAAGACAAGTGCGACTTTTTTCATTCGTGTTCTGTCCGAAATATCCCAAGTTCACGCTCATAACCAAGCTCAATTATGACAATCATCATTGAATTTTAAACGGGACATTCACAGTTGCAGATTCTGAGTCAGCCGGGGGCCGGATGTGGTTTCGCATCATTTGAGTTCCGTGCCTTCAAATGGAATTGAAGTGGTTTGAACATTCAGCAGGGGTCCGAGTTCATAAATGTTGGTGTATCCATAAGACCGCAAGGAGGTGTAGGTGGATATGTTGAGCGAGGCGGAAGGCGCCTTTGATGCGAATGAGACCGGGCTGCCTTCAAAGTTGTTGTTGCAGTAGATCAGAATTTTGGCGTCTTTTGACGGGATCACTTTTGCCAGGGTCCCGGCGGTGAAATCGGTGAAGGGAAGATTGACCGCGCCGCGAATGTGCCTGAGCGCATATTTTGAAGCGCTTCTGGCGTCCAAAAGAACGGCACTTTTGTCGGCCATGGCTTCTATAAATTGCGGTTCAGCCAAACGATGGGATTCCCGTTCGCTCGCGGAAAAGGCAACGATTTTTTGAAATTCCTTGTAATCAATGCGCGGGTTCGGAATCGGTTCGGCGGCAAGAACTGAACCGGCGCCGATAAATAATGTGAGAATCAGTGTTTTCATTTTAAAGGGATTGTTTTGAGTTAATCGGATTTTGAGTTGCGCGTGTTGAAGGATTGCGACTGCAAAGTTTTGCGCGCAGCGGAATCAAAACCGCCGCCGCCGCCAGACCCGCCGCCGTTTATCTTGCCGCTGAAATCGTCAAGGTTGTTTGTCTCCGCGCGGATTTGCATCTGCACGCTCGCTGGCGCGAGCGCGAAAGAACCGTTCAGCGCGGCGGACTGCGCCTTGAGAATGGACGCGGCCTGCTGGTAATTCCCCGCGTCCGCCTGCGCAATCGCCTCGTCCTTCGCCACGGCGGTGAGCATCAGTTCCTTTTCCGCGTTCACCGCGCCGTTGACCGATCCGTCGGAAAGCTTCTGGTCGTCGGTGAAATCAATTTTGGCGACGCCCCCGGCCGATTGCACGCTGCCATCACCGAGTTCATCCTTGTAATTGAGCCGTACACGCGCGACCTCCGGCTGGTTGCCGTTCACAAGGCAGCGCAAAAAAAGCTGGCGATCCTGGCCGGTGCTGAACTGGCTCAAATTCACCGTGGCCTTTTGGTCGTCAAACTTCTCGGCGCGGCCGATGAAGCCAAGCGGCTTCACACCGTCGGGGCAGGTGATCTCAATCCGCACGTCCCGCGCGGCCACGGTGAGCAGTTCGCCGAGCTCCTTGGCGAAGATTTCCGGAAGTTTTTCCGTGTCCTGGACATAATAATAATTGGCGTCGCTGGCCTCGGCCAGCCCGGCCATCAAATCCTCGTTGTAATCATCACCCACGCCGATGGTCGTGACGGAAATCCCCTTTTCGGACAGGTCGCCGCCGAGCCTGCGCAATTCACGCGGCGAGCTTGGTCCCACGTTGGCAAGCCCGTCCGATAGCAAAATGACGCGGTTGATCCGTTTCTCGGAAAAAAATTCCTGAAGCTGGTCGGCACCCATCTTAACCCCCGCATAAAGCGCCGTGCTGCCCTCGGCCTCGATTCCCTCTATCTTTTCCTTCAGCGCCTCCGTGTCCTCGACCTTTTGCGCGGGCACCAGCACCTGCGCCTCGTCGCTGAAGATGACCAGTGAAAAAACATCGTTCGGCGCGAGCCGGTCCACCAGCTGCATCGCGGCCTGCTTGGTTTTTTCCAGCTTCGCGCCGGTCATGGAGCCCGACTTGTCCAAGACCACCGCCAGATTGAGGGGGGTGCGCCTGGTCTTCTGTTTTCCGGCGATGGCCGAGAGGTCGATTTTGATGACAACCTCCTGCGGCGAGTTTTTAACCACATATCCGCGCTCCGGCACGAGGTTGAGTTGCAGGGTTTCTTCGGCAAACAGGTTCGCTGTGAACGTTGCCGCCAGGCCGATCATGAACAGAATGTTTTTCATGCAGCCATTCTGCCCGTTTGCCGCGAAGACTTGTCATCGGGATGTCAAAGGTTTGTAAAAGAATTGTATGATTCCAAAACTGAATTTTTCTGGAATATAAGAATCTTAATTTGGGCCTCTGAAATCAGGGATAAAAACTGCCGCGCTGGACATCCGTCTCTCAAGCCAGGCAGGTTATGGGGCAAATCTGTTTTACGCGTTGCGACTGGCTGCTTTGCGCGACTACTGATGGAACAGTTGGAAGAAATTATTTTTGCCCGCCGCTGGAAGGGTCACTTGATTCAGATCGTTCGTGACTATTGGCGTATTGGTCACGTCCAGCCAGTTGGTCGTGGCCAGGTTGAAATTCTGCTGCAAACCAAAACCCGGCGCATTGGTGGGCCACGAAAGAACAACATTATGAAAAGCACCAGTTCCCACCACCGCCGTGTTGGTCAGCACTGTCAGTGTACCGCTGCCTTCGTTCGCGCTGACCAAATCCATCAAGCCGTCGCCGTTGACATCCGCCGCAACGACGGAATAAGGCGCATTGCCCACAGTGTAAGTGGCGTTCAATCCAAATGCGCCGCTGCCGTTGTTGGTCAGCACCGTCAGCGTGCCGCCGCCTGCATTGGCGCAGATCAAATCCACCTTGCCGTCACCGTTGACATCCGCCGCCACGACCGAACGCGGCTGGCTCCCCACGTTATAAGTCGCGTTCGACCCGAACATTCCGCTGCCGTTGTTGGTCAGCACTGTCAAAGTGCCGCTGACAGAATTCGCACTGATCAAATCCAGTTTGTCGTCGCCGTTGACATCTACCGCAACAACGGAACGCGGCTGGCTGCCCACGGTGTAAGTCGCATTCGACCCGAACACTCCGCTGCCGTTGTTGGTGAACACCGTCAACGTGTCGGTTGTAAAATTCGCCGTGATCAAGTCCGGCTTCCCGTCGCCGTTGATGTCCGCCGCCACGACGGAAAACGCGCGGGCATTGCCATTGGCGGGCGTGGAACTTAACCCGAACACTCCGCTGCCGTTGTTGGTGAACACTGTCATAAAACGGGCGCCGGAACTGCTGACACAGATCAAATCCGGTTTGCCGTCGCCGTTGACATCCGCCGCCACGACACATTGCGGGGTGCTGTTCACGTCAAGCGTGGCATTGGAGCCAAACACGCCGCTGCCATTGTTCGTCAGCACCGTCAGCGTTGTGCTTGCGGCATTCGCCGTGATCAAGTCCAACTTCCCGTCGCCGTTGACATCCGCCGCCGCGACGCAAGTGGACCCGGATGATCCCACGGCGTAAGTAGTGTTCGACCCAAAGCCGCCGCTGCCGTTGTTCGTCAGCACCAACCCGTTCGCAATCAAATCCAGCCTGCCATCGCCATTGACATCCGCCGCCACGACCGATTGAACAGACCCGACCCCACCCGGCGATGAGGCAAGGGTGAAATGGCCGGAGCCACTCATCGTCACACCCATTCCGCTGGAAATAAATATGCTCAACTCCGGCGGCGGCGCGATAACCGCAACAGTCACCAGCATGCCGAAATAAGATCCGTGGTTATCGAAACTGGCAGAGTCATTGACGGCCACATAAAGGTGCGCGCCGCCAGCGGGCACCGTGAATGTCCCGCCGTAGCCGATGTTAAACCAGTTTGTGTTTGCAGGCGAAGGGCTGAACGTGCCGACAACAGCGCCATCACGAATGCCAGCCGGATCGGTCGTGTCGGTTGTCGGCTTGCCGGCAAAAGGAAACCCGCTGCCGGTGGCATCATAACTCAGGCCACCGCCCGGATAATGATTCACGCCGTCACCGCCGGCAACTGTCGGATAATTGGAACCGGGATTTGCAAAACCATAGGATGATCCGGCAGCGGCAAACAAAGAACCGTCTGGCAACGTTTGAAGATAAGAATTCACCAAATCCCCATGGCCCACAAATGAGAGTTGAAGCACCTGGCCGCCCGCAAACGAACCGAGATCAAGCTTGTTGCCCGAACCGGTCGCCAGCGGCAGCGAAATGTTAAATTGATTCGTC
>Ga0302274_10003935_pt1 | contig 13049 bp, 11 predicted proteins | sample III_Bog_N2_1_FD_198755 | JGI IMG/M metagenome (GOLD analysis project Ga0302274, IMG submission 198755) | Peat permafrost microbial communities from Stordalen Mire near Abisko, Sweden - III_Bog_N2_1 | ecosystem: Environmental > Terrestrial > Soil > Wetlands > Peat | place: Sweden: Abisko...
GTAAAGAAGCGCTCGTAGCTATCTGTGATATCCGCCTCGATCTGCTGCGGCGGCATGCCCGCGTAGAAGGTCGCGACCACCACAACCGGGATATTTATTTCTGGAAACAGATCGACGGGCATACGCGCGACTGTGGTAACGCCCACGACGATCACCATGAGACAAAGCATCAGGATGAAGAACGGATGCTTGATGGCAAAAGTGGACATTACTCGCTCACCTCCTGCGCCGCCGTCGGAATGAACGCCGCGTGCGGGGACACAACATCCCCCGGCTGATAGCCAGCCTGTCCAGAGGCGATCACGTTTTCCCCGGCCTGTAGGCCGCTGGTAATCTCCGCGCGGTTCGAGGTTTGGATTCCGAGAGTCACAGTGCGCTTCTCGACATGGTTCGTCGCGCTCACAACCAGAACGTAAGGTTGATCGCCGTTCTGCACCACGGCCTGTGCGGGCAAAATAAGAGCGTCATTCTTTTGCTGGAGTTGAATCGTTGTCTCCGCGTACATCCCTGGATTGAGACTCAGATCACGGTTGGGGACATCGACCTCGGTCAGCATGGTTCGGGTATTGGTATCGAGTGCGCGCGAGAAACGGATGATCTTGCTTGTAAATGTGCGCCCGGTCGCGTTGACTTTCACGAGCACATCTCCGCCGAGCTGAATGTAGGGCACGTCGCTTTCCGGCACGGGCATGCGAAGCCGGAGCAGGTCGCTCTCGGCCACTTGTACCACCGGAAGTGTATTCGTATTGTTGTTCTGTCCTGCTTGAATCAGCGAACCGGTATCGGCGTAGCGCTTTGTCACCACTCCCGTAAACGGGGCGACGATCTGCTCGTATCTGGACATCGTTTCGAACCGGCTGCGGGTCGCGCGAGAAACCCCGAGTTGTTGCTGCATGGCATCCAGCGAGGCCTTCGCGACGCCGACCTGGGCCGCGGCTTGCTGGTCTTTGGCGCGTGCGTCATCCAACTCCTGCTCTGCGATCAGCCCTGGTCTTTCTTTGGAAGCTTCTTCCAGACGGGTGTATTCAGCGTGCAGCGCGGAGTACGTCGACTCCGCGCTGACGACCTCGCTTTGTGCGCGAGTGATATCAGATTGACTGTGGCGGACCTCGGCCTGAGCGCCCTCCACTTGATTCTGCAACTCTGGGACTTCCAGCAGAGCCAGGACTTCGCCCTGACGAACGCGGTCGCCTATATCGACTTTGATCCAGCGGATATATCCTGAGACTTTGGCGTGAAGATCCACCTGTTGATAGGGCTGAAATTGACCGGCAACCGTAAGCGAACTGGCCAGATTGCCACGCACGACCGCGACAACCGCGGCCGTTCTCGGCTGCTCGGCAGGAGCTTTGCGATAGTGACTTACGACAAAGAGGGCAAGAGCTGCCAAGAAAAAACAGAGAAGCACCGCGATCCAAAGGATCCGCTTACGATGCATGGAGCCACCTTAACTTTCAATCCCGGAAGCTCGGGATCGGAATCGACGACAGTACGTATCCTTAAAGGGACTGGTGATCGCCAACAGTCCTATTCGATGTCGGAGAATAGGCCAGGTTTGCAGTAAATAAAGCCGTGGAGGGATTAACAGAAGGCTGGAGGAGGACGTTGGGTGAGGTTCGGATCCTGAAAGTCCCGTCTGCGAGACCTGCAGAGATTCATTTCACCTTGGTAAAACTCGAATGTAAGAATCAAAATCGCCTGTGCCAAAACCAAGAGCGGAATCAGGTTCAACGTCTCCCAAGCCGTATCCGGTTTGAGGGCCTTCTCAAGCAAGGCCATGGTTTGGGCGGAACGCCTCTCCGTCAAGAGTTTTGCAACCGTGACGGTACGTGGAGATTGCGGGGCCTTGTAAAGGGAAAGCTTTGCCTGCAATCCCCAACTGAATACGGCACACGCCAAAAAGAGAAGAGCACACTTGAATGCGTATGTACCGGCAATTTGAGGTCGCTTTAACATCTGTCGGGTCCTTTCCCAGACAGCCCTGTCAATAATGTAGCAAAGAATGACCTTGTGGAGTTGCGGGAAGAAGGCCCAAGGGGGGGGCGGGCAGGCTATCCAAGACAACCGGCTCCTCTGGCCGCCTTTGGTAACTATGGTGACTTTCCCAGCGGGAGTAGGGTCAAAGTGGGATTCTTCTCTCACCTTGACCGAACCGGAGAGGGCACTCACAGGAGTTCGCGTTGAAAACCAAACGCATACGGTTGAAATTAGGCATCGCGTTTACTGTCCTCATTGCCCTCTTAGCGGGCATCGGGCAGTTCGGGCTTCGCCGGATGCAAAGGATCGACGAGACTCTTTCCGCCATCACCGGGACTAAGTCAACCGACCTAGAGTTGGCACGAAGAGTGTTGACGCTCTCCGATGACAATAGCCGTATCACGATGGAAATAGTGCTCGTGGAGAATAGGCGACTCGTCGAGCCGCTATTGGCAGCCCGTTCTCAGAATAGCAAGAACATCACGGAACTAATCGAGGAGGGCGAGAGCCGCTGTAAGTCAGAGAAAGAGGCGCAGCTACTATCTGAGGTACAAAAGACACGAAAAGCGTATTTGGAAGGCAGCCAGCGCGCGATCCACCTGCTTATCGACGAACGGAAACATGACGAAGCAGAAAGGGTCATGGTCAATGAAACGCTGCCAGAGTTACGCAAATATCATGCTGCTTGGGAAAGGTTCGTGGAGTTTCAGAAGGAAGGGGACCGATCCTCCCATCCACATGCCTTTCTTCTTCGAGGCTGCGATCTTGTCCCGAATCCTCTCCCCGGTGACTTCCCGTTCAAACTGTGCGAAGGACAGCAGAATGTTCAGAGTGAGCCTGCCCATGGATGACGTGGTATTGAATTGCTGGGTGACGGAGACGAAGGAAACTCCCTTGGCGTCGAAGGCTTCGACGATCTTGGCAAAATCGGCCAGGCTGCGGGTGAGCCGGTCGACCTTGTAGACGACAATGACGTTGATCTTGTTCGCTGCAATGTCATCGAGCAGTCGCTTCAGGGCGGGCCGCTCCATCGTGCCACCGGAGTATCCCCCATCGTCATAACGCGTCGCTATCGCCTGCCAGCCCTCATGTCGCTGACTGGCGATAAATGCTTCACAGGCTTCGCGTTGCGCATCGAGCGAGTTGAAGGATTGTTCGAGACCTTCTTCGGAAGACTTTCGCGTGTAGATGGCACAGCGCATCATCGGTTTTCGATCCGCACTCATTGGACCTCCTGAGATTTGTCGCTTGTAGATTCGTTCTTGATTCCGAAAAACAGGGGCCCAGACCACCGTGTGCCAGTGATCCGGCGGGCGATCTCGGACAGACTGTGGTAGCGGGTGCCGTGATACTCGTAACCATTCACGTGCACGTTCACCAGGTGAACCTGATCCCCCCACTGACGAACCAATCGCGTTCCTGGGCGAATTCGGGGTACGCCGATAACGGCGGAATCGCTTCCTTTTTCGAACGCCAGACTGAGCTGGCGAAGTCGTTCGCGAGCACGTGCGCCGAGCGATCCGAATGCCTGCTCCTGAATCCGGTAAGCGAGGATCGGAATCATCAAGTCCCGTCGCAGGCCGGACGAGGGATCGGAATGGAACAAGTGTTTCCAGAGATCACACAACTCCGCTTTGCTCATAGTGGGCAAGGCTGCAAGGCGCTTTTCAATCGGTTCCGGCATAGGAAATCCTCCTAGCTGGACATTCACGCTTCCTTCGCCCAAACAGTCAAGTGGACCGGCCCCGGAGTTCAGTCGCAGGCACTGGGGCCGGTGACCACGGCAGAGTCGGTGATCACCTCCGTTCTCGTTGGCCGGTTTTGAAGTGGCTTTTGCTTTTCCCTTCGTAGAAAGGTTTTCGGGGTTGGGGTTGGGGTTGGGGTTTCGGGCATCGGGAACCCCCGGAATGGCTGGTTTTGCCACACCAGAGTCGGTGATCATTTCGTTGGCCGGTTTTGGTTCGCACCGCCCCCAGCCACTGGGCGGACGCACCGCAATCCCCGCCGCTTTCAGGTACGCGCCTGCGGTTTCACGACGGATTCCGGTCGCTTGCTGGATGCGCCGCAGCGACCAGCCCAGCCGTCCCAGCGCTAAGACTTGTTGTTTCTTCTCTTCGTTCAAGACATTGGCCATGCCCACGGAGCCTACAAGCCTCCGCGGGATTCAATGTCCCGGACGCTACTCTCGTTGGCCGGTTTTCAGGTGATAATCACTGGCCGGTTTTGGGTGATCGCTGAGGTGCAGGCTCTTAACGGGTTCCAGAAACGATACCGATAGTTCGAATCCACTCCTCTCCGCCAGGTTTTCAATCACTTACAGACCCGCACATGCCATGTCACATGCCGCTGAGTGCGAGTCCTGCTATTTTCCCGCTCGCGACGGCCATGTCCGCCTTTGCCGCAGCTCCATAGACATTCATCGTCGTTCTGATGTCCCCACAGGTATCAAAGTAGTAGTTCACAACCGTTTGCTGGTTTTGCCCGTAACTTGGGCGGTCTGTAGCCGACTGTCGTTGTCATACGTGTAGGCCAACGCTGCCTTGAGGCGTCGTTTCCGACGTCAGACGGTTAAGACCGTCGAAGGCGGGAGACCAGCACAGCATGGCTAGCCGCCCGCGGACGAACCCGGCCCCGATGGAAGGACCGAGGAGATGACTAAGAGAGCGCGGGAGTAAGCATCACAAATCCATCCGAGCAAGAAGAAAGCCGGTCCGGAGAGAACCGGACCGGCCAGTTTGCAAGATGTTTCCAGCGTCAGAACGACACCTTCAGCCCGAATCGGATGAGGCGGTTGGAACTGCCATTGCCAGGGGCGCTATTTTGCACGTACGGGTTAGCGAAGCCCGTGCCTAAGCCTACCAGGCCGGCATCCTCAAGAAATGGGTCGATACTGGCATAATTTGCACGGTTGAAAGCGTTGACCATGCTCATGTGCCAGACAATCCGAACCCGCTCTCCCCAGTTAGAAGTCTTGGCCAGTTGGAGGTTCGCGGTATTGGTTTTGAAATCACGCAGGCTGTTGCGGGCCGCGTCACCGTACGGTGTGCCGTAAATGGTCTGTGCCTCAAAGGCGTTCAGGATGAAATGCTCCTGCTTGGGGGTCACGACATTGGCGGTCGCGCCGCCACTGGCATTTAGGGCCGTGTAGTCGTACAACGCGTTCGCAGGGGCAGCGCAGACCGCTGCATTTCCGAACAATCCGCAAGCATCCGCAGCATAGACGCCAATCGCGGCCACAGGAGCGGAAGTATTGCTCACGAACGGCCTCGACGTATCAAGTCCCGAGTTGAAGGCGGCTAGGAAGTGGAAAGCGTCGGTGCTGTCGTACGGGCTGAGTGCATAACCCGAGAAAGCCTCCACCGGAGTGTAGGCCTGCCCAGATTGCAAAATATAGGTGCCCTGAACCGACCAACCTCCAAACGCGTGTCCGACGATCCCGTGCTGCGACTTGAAGACGGGGATCTCCTCGTTAAACGAAAGCGTCCAGGTGTTCGGGAAGTCCTGACCCGAAATGCCATGTTCTGCGGTCGTGTTATTTAGCGGGTCCTGCGAGAAAGCGACGGTGTTAGAACCGGCGAACGAGCCAAAGATTTCGCTGGTGTTGTCGGTCGACTTGCTCCAAGTGTAACTCGTCTTCATCGTCAGTTGGTTGAAGAGACTGTTCGCGCGGAATTCCATTTGCAAACCGTTGTAATCCGAGTAGCCGGTATTGGTGCGTTCACGAAGAACGCCCCCGTTGCAGTTGACGCGGCCAATTGCGGATGGCACAGCCGCGCTGGCCGCAGGGCAAGGAACGTCACCCGAAGGCAGCAGACTTGACTTGAAAACGCCAGCAGCAATTCCGTCCGCCAGTCCCGGTTGCTCGGGATTGGTGGTAAGCGGATTGACGCATCCTGCGTCGCCACAACCGATATAAGGGTTACCGTTAATGGATTGGAACTGGTTGTCGGCGTGGTTGCCCACATAGCGGATTTCGTACGCCGCGTGCGTCCCCAATTCCCTCTGCACCCCCAACGACCAGGAACTTACCCGGTCCGGCTTGAAATTAGGTGAGACATTGGTTTCGTTAAACGTGCGCGGATCGAAAGTGCCCAGCGTCAGGTCGGGCGCTAACTCGGTTCGGTTTGCCGGACCGAACGGGGCAGCCAGCAGCGGCACGCCTGGCACGACCGTCTGCGCCAGAACCTGCGGCGCTGAACTGGAGATATTGAGGTAGATATTGTAGTACGGCACATCGTAGGCCAACCGGTATCCGCCCCGGATGACGGTCTTGTTGTCACCCAGGATCCGTCCGCCGTTTCCTACCGCGTAAGCGAAGCCGATATTCGGCCCCCAGCTGTTCTTGGGAGCGGGCAGATTCGGGAACACGGTCACAGAAGTTGGTAAGCTTGGATTCCAGAAGGGCTCGCTGCTGCTCTGCTGCCTCGAATCGTTCTTGTTGAAAAGGTCGGCGGGCTGTCCATAGTAGGAATAGGTCAATCCCAGATTCAGCGTTAAATGAGGAGTGACCTTCCAGTCGTCTCCGAAATAGAAGAAGCTGTCATGCTCAAGAAAATCCAACTTGGGCGTTCCCAGCGTGATCGATGTATGAATCGGGAGGTTGGCCGCATAGGTACCCCAATCCGAGAATAGGAACGCTCCGTTGCCATTGGGAAGGAACACGTTGGGCGACTTCTGATAGGTGTAGTTGAACCCAGCCTTGAACTGGTGCTTGCCGCGCACGTAGCTCAAGTTGTCCTGAAGCTGCTCAGTATTAACGATGCGACCCTGGGGAAAGGAAGTGCTCGGGCCATAACCTAACAGCGAGGGATCGGTAAACGCGATGTTCGCCAAAGCGGTCGTTACGCCGCTGTCATTGGGAACCGTGTTCCCGATACCGTTGCCGCCAAATTGGACATTTTGGCGTCCAATGGCCGCCCGCACTTCGTTCAGCATGCGGTCCGAGATTTTGTAGGTCCAACTGAGCCCAAGATCCTGGCCTAGGGAAGGAACGTTGACCGGATATCCAGCCGGCCCCTGTCCCTCGTCTACATTGAAGTCCGTAATTTTCTGAAATATATAACGGGCGGAGAAGGTACTCCTGCCTCCAGTAATATCGAGTTTGGAGATCCAGTCGTACTCGTGGTCGCCGTCTCCCAGAGTGCGGCTCACGCCGGTCTCTTCTACGTTACACCCGCCGGCACCGTTGTTAGGAACGAAGCCCGGATAACCATTGCTCGGATAGGTAGCGATCTGCGGCCCCCCGATGCTCACCGGATTGCCCCCACCGACTGCGAAGGGACCGAATCCTTGTAGTGCAGCTACGCTCGAACTGCCGGGATAGCAACTGGCCAACTGCCCGACTCCGGTCGGATCAGGCGTCAGGTTGCCACTTCCGAGCACTCCTTTTTGGAAGAAAATCTCTTCGTCGAACCCGCCGAAAAAGAAGATCTTGTTCTTGAGCCACGGGCCACCGATGGTTGCCCCGGCAAATTCGTCGTTGAAGTGCGGTGGCTTTGTGAGGCCTTCCCCCCAGACGGTGTTTTTCTGTTGATTAGTCAACGCCGTCAACTTGGAGTTGCTCTCCGTTCCGTAAACCGACCCGTGCCACGTATTACTGCCGGACTTGGTGGTTATGTTGACCACGGAACCAGCGTTGCGCCCGTACTCCGCGCCAAAGTTGTTGGTCGTGATCTGGTACTGGTTTACAAACTCGGAGTTACCCACAAAAATCGCCGGACCCGTCACCGAATTGTCATTATTGTATTGTCCGTCAATTTCCTGGTCGTTACTTCGTCCGCGCAAACCATTCACGACAAAGCCCGTACCGTTCGTGTTCGCGCGATTGGCGTCGCGGCTGGCGCTCACGCCCGGCAGCAACACGGCCAGCAAGTCCAACCCTTCGTTCTCCTGGAGCCCAGGAATGCTAGCAACATCACTGGTGTCGAATGTGTTCGTGATCTGGGACTGCGTCGTCTCGATCAGCGGCGTCGCGGTAGTGACCTCGACGGTTTCGGAGATGGATCCAACCTCCAATTTGATGTTTTCCAGTCCGGTATCGACGCCAGGGGTGACACCAATCCCTGCCAGGGAAGCTTTGCGGAAGCCCGCTTTTGTGATCTCCACCCGATAGGAACCGACCGACAGCAAAGGCAGCTTGAACAGTCCGGCACTGTCGCTAGTCGTGGTGGTGGCCTGGTTCGTTTCCGCATTGGTTGCTTTCACTCCCGCGCCCGGGACGATTGCGCCTGTGGGATCAACCACAGTTCCCGATATCGAGCCCTTGGAAACCTGCGCGAAAGCTCCAACGCTAAGGGTGAGTACAAGGAAGGCAAGGAGCAGGCAAGTCAGAAAACTACGGAATGCGGATTCCATTTCGGTTTCTCCTAATGCTGAATCTGGAAACTACAAGCAAGTTACAGGGCCCGAGGAGAACCTAACATCTGTGCACAGCCCCCCGGGGAGAACACGCTGTGCTAATGTTTCGCGAGGGTCAATTGCAATCTGCATTCCAAACTTGATGCCAATAACTGTCATAAGAGTCAATCACATCCACCGAAAAACCACAGGCAATCTACAGTTTCTAGGATGTAGATCGCCCAGCAATCTGGAAACGTGTAGATTTGCTGCTGCACGGCTTGACTGAGGGAAGCCTCACTACCCTCGAATTGGCGGGCTTTTCGCGAGGATTTCAGCCTTCTACGACGAGAGTTCGCATCAGTCCAGACTGCGTGGCGGAGCAGGCAGTCTGGCGCTAACTCTTCTCTGCCCAAATTCCCTGCTAACAGGGAATTTAACAGGGAATTTTCAAGATTTTAGCCTCCGAAAACCGCACCTGTTCTCTCTAAGCTGCACACTTCAAAGCAGAAACCGTTTTCGGACGAAAATCTGAGCAGGGAATTTTCAGGGACGGATCAGCGAATTCGTTTTCGTTATCAGCGATCCTTGCAGGGAATCTTCTTGCTAGAGAAGAACTTCTGAAACCAGAAACCTATTGAACCAGGGACGGTCGCAGGCGACGCGTGTTTGCCGGAGAGAATCCCAACAGCTCACGTTGGTCGACCCAGCTCAAGGGAAGGTTCTGACACAATTTGTCAAAGTTCAAGTCCCGAGGTTGACGACCGGCGAGGATCGCCTCAACGATATCGGGGGCAAGGAAAGCGCAGCGGAAGACCTTACGAACGTAACGGTCTGTCAGTCCGGCATCGCGGGCCAGCGATCTCATATCGAATGCTTTGCCCTGAACCACCTTCTCATACCAGCCGTGAGCTCGGGCTACAGCCTTGATTAACGGCGGCTTCGGATGCTCGCGTGACACACTGGAGTTGGGCGGCACCACGAGATGAACTTCGCCGCCGCACCGTTTTCTCTTGGCCTTCGACGGTCAAACCGATCCAGTCGCTCGATAAGACCGAATTCTTCGCCGGGACGCTAGCGGATACACTCTTGCCTCCACTCTCTAATTGCTTTCGTAGCTCCGCCCGGCCAACACCGGGGTTGTAGGCCCACGTTGTGCCCAACTTCAACATGGCGTCACCATTCACGACGTAAAAGACGTCTGGTTTCTCCTCGGCCTGATACACACTACCTTGCACAGTTTTGTCGCCCATCTGCAAAGGCAGTGATGTCCGCACGAAGTGAACTGCTGAGCCTTTGTAGACGAACCGTGTCGCTAGAGATGCACTCCATAACTTGTCTTCTATCGTCATTGAGTAGGTCGTGAAGTGCTGCGACATCCACCCGGAATGGAACGGGACCGCTCGCATCATCCCCTGCAAACGCTCTCTGCACCATCACAATCGTCAGCACGGTCGGCCAGATGAATCGCTTTTTTGTCGAAAAATGCCGCCGTCACCTGCCCCGAAGAACTGTTGGTGACGAAGATGACGCTCTCGTCGGGGCTCAGGCGAACCGAGCCGGAGTTCCAGCCCGTAGTCACGTCATAGGGGATGGTATTCGTCAGTTTGCCGCTTGAGATGTTCGCGATCTCGACCGTGCCCACGGTCGAGGCGTCGCCGAAAATCGCGAAATGGCCGTCAGCCGTGATATCGACTCCGTTGGGAAAATGGTCTTCCCGTGAACCTGTCGAAAACCGGGTGTCGTTATTCGAAACCGGCGCGCCGCCGGTGATATCAAACGTCCCGATCGACCCGTCGCCGTAAGTCACCACCAGCAGATTTCCGTGCACCGCCATTCCGGTAACATCGCCGTTATTGAGCCCGAACGCCAGGATATCGCTCACGAAGCTCAACTCACAGCCGGCCTCGATGCTGAAGGTGCCGATCGTGCTCGAGGTGGAATAGCTGGCATAAAGATAAGAACCGTTCGCGGCCATGCCAATGCCGTTGGCCAGGCCAATGTCCGACGAAGAGGCGGCGAAATTGCCGGTCACGGTCTGTGTGCTCGCATCGATGCCCGCGATGTCGCCGGTTCCAGCATCGGAAGCAAAGACGCAAATGATCGAGCCTGCCGGAACGACCAGCAGCCGCGACGCCGCGAAAAAGCCGCCGCCCACGCCCATTCCGCCGGTGGAAACGGCCGCGGTCCGCACCGGCAGGCCGCCCGATCCGATTGTGTAGAACGTCACGCTATTGATAAATGCAGGGGAGTCGTTGTTCGAGAAGAGGAAACTGTCGGTTCCGGGAGACCGCTGGCCGGAGCCCGCAGCGCCGGCCATTGTGAACAAAAACGCGGCAAGCGCTGGAACCCACTTACTCATAGGATCTCCCGACCGGATTAGCGCTCCCCTTGACGATCGCGGCGGCCCACGCCCATGGGAAGAGGACCCTCAATTCCGAGCGACGGTGCTTCTTGACTCCGCACCGCCGCCCGGAACGTCAAAGCAGCCCCTGGGCGTTAGTAGGTGCCGCCCGGAGGACAGGCCTTCGATGGTCCCTTGAATGTGCCGTTCCCGGAAAACTCTCCACCCGTGCCATAAGAGGCAACGCCGTCTGCGTTGTAGTACCAGCTGAAGAAGGCCAGTTCCTGCAAATGGTACGAGTAGCCGTTCAGATCAATCGTGGGCATCAGCGTCCCGCTGAGAGGATCGCCGACCTCAAAGTTGTCCTGGCAGCCGCTTACCTGGCCGATATTCCCCCAAGCCGGCGTCGGATTATTCCCGAGAGGGTCGTTCATCCATTCGTCGATTTCGTGGCTCGCGACGGAAACGTCATGTGTGCCGGAGCCGAAATCTCCGCTCGTATCGTAATCCATGATCCCCCAGGTCTGAGCGGGGCTGCCCTGCGCGGTATGGAAGCCGAGAATGCAGCAGTTGCTGACAGTTGGCGGTTCGGCGCCCGACTGCACGAGGTTCTTGACCAGAAAGATTACGAATTCCGTGGGGCTGACTATGCCATCTTGTTGCAGCGTAGTAACCTCACCGCCCAGGAAACTCGCAAACGCGCCATTGGACACGATGCCCAGTTCGCTGCATCCGGAGGAATACGTAGTGCCCACGGATGAATCGGCTGTGACGGTGATCTCCTTGGCATATTTGATCGGAGACAGGTAATTGTGAAATTTGTTATTGATAATGCTCCAGAATTCGGCGCGCATGAAGCCGTCCGAGTACTGGGTCGTGCCCACTCCGACACCGTTGAATGTGAGCGGCGAATGGACAACGAGCGGCGACTTCTTGAACCGGCTCAGAGCGGAAGCGTTTCCGTCGCACGAGTTATCTTTGCTCGGATCGAAAACTGAGTTGCCGATTATCAGTTTGAGTGGAACCACCACAACCGGAATCTTGGTGCTTACGCCCGTTTCAAAATCCCCTCCCGCGAAGACTCCGGCGTAAGTATTACCGTCTTTGCTTGCGGTAATGCTGTACGAGACCATCGGAACCGTGCCACCCGCCTGGGACTGGGCCAACGCGTCGGCAGCGGTACCTTCGGTCCACGGTATCGTTAGGTAATAGCCGGGAAGCTCCGCCGCCGCTTCCTGGGCCAAAAGATGTTGCACGCCAATTGTCGCGACTGCCGCGACCACCAACAGGGCGTAACCAATGGGATACTTTTCTATCGGATGTTTCATTTTCGGTTTGCTCCTCGTGTCTTTAGGTTGGAATTCCTTTTTGCCCAGAAAGAACTGCTCGTAATCTCCCCGATTGCTTCGAGAACAGGTGTGACCGCAAGGCACCCCACAAAGGTGGAGGCGATTATGTCTCGCGGAGGTTGCCCTGTCAATATGCAACTACTTGCAGTCGCAAAACGGGGGCCGGTTTGTGAACTCAACTGGCGCAGACGCACGAGGTTCGCGGCGGCTCCAGAGGTCTGTTGTCGAAACATCTCTATTTCGCTCATTGGCGGGTTTTGAGTGAAATGACCTGTCAGCGGAAGTTGACACTGACTACTTCCGGTTTTCCCGTCATCTGCCCAGAGCTCTCGGTGACGGTTTTTAGAGTCTGACTGTGCGCTAGAGCAGGCAGTCAGCGCTAACCAACTCAGCCGAGAAAAACATCCAAAGTGACCACTTCTAGCCACAGAATCGCCAACCATTCGCGTTTGCGAGGTGTCATGAACCGCACTATTTAGCACGACTGCGCGGTAGGCGGGCAGTCTGCGGAGAATCCTGAAGTGATTGATTCCCTGTAAGTTACGGACGTGTGGGCTCTTGCACGATTCAGACCTGTACCGAGGGTTCGAATGTCTTTCTCTCCGCCACGCAGTCTGGACGGATGCGAACTCTCTCCGCAGTTCGTTGAAATCCTCGCGAAAAGCCTGCCAATTTGCGATTCTTTCTAGTTAGACCGGACTGGAGAGAATGCCCGGCCTGGGCCTCCTCGCGTCTACAGCCTGCATCTTCTCTGATCGGTGAATCGGCAGTCCGGTTTCGATGATTTCCAGAGGCGAAGGAAATGCGGTCAAAAACCGATCACTTGGCGAAGGCGAAGGCGACTTGACTTCAATGGGTCGCGCAATGATGTGAGGTAATCGGCCAGTCTAGTTTCGGTTGGCTCCCGACTGACGATCAAACCGCACTCATTTAGGACCAGAAGACTCTGTCCTTGCGCGAAGCGGCCCCCCACGACAGGCTTGTAGCCACAGTGTCAGAAACTCCCGCAATTCTTCTGGCGGCCTGATCCACAGGGCAGCTGC
>Ga0302274_10003936_pt1 | contig 13046 bp, 13 predicted proteins | sample III_Bog_N2_1_FD_198755 | JGI IMG/M metagenome (GOLD analysis project Ga0302274, IMG submission 198755) | Peat permafrost microbial communities from Stordalen Mire near Abisko, Sweden - III_Bog_N2_1 | ecosystem: Environmental > Terrestrial > Soil > Wetlands > Peat | place: Sweden: Abisko...
GGTGTTCACTATTGCCGACGGTCTCCTTTGGCTTTCGCAGGTGGCGGAAAGAAATTCCGTGGTGCGGAAACTGCAAATCATGAAACTGCGCGGGCAGGGCTCGGTGCCGGGATTGCATACCATCCGTATTAGCAGGGCCGGAATGCAAGCGTTCTCGCGCACGCTGGGATTGGTTGCCAAGAAGGTGCAGCCAGCGCGGCGGCGGCGACTTTCGATCGGCGTTCCTGAGTTGGACAAAATGTTGGGTGGGGGCATTTTAGAAGGCGACAGTCTCCTAATCGCGGGGCCGTCGGGGACGGGGAAATCGGCACTGGCTACGCAATTCATCGCCGAAGGACTTCGTCATGAGGAAGCCGGAATCATGGCGATCTTCGAAGAGCGCCCGCGAGGATACACCAAGCGCGCCGACAGTTTCGGTTTGGATTTGGAAACGCCGCAGCAAAAGGGGAAACTCGAAATTCTCTATCTTCGTCCGCTCGACCTTTCGGTGGATGAAACGATGCAGGAGATTTTGGATGCCATCGAAAGAGTCGGCGCAAAGCGACTTGTGATCGATTCGATAGTCGGTTTCGAGATGGCACTGGCGCCGAGTTTCCGCACGGACTTTCGCGAGTCTCTCTACCGGATGATTGGGGCGTTAACGGGAGCCGGGGTTACGATCCTCAGCACGGTCGAAGTGGAGGATACATTCACCGGGCTGCCATTCAGCCAGTACACGATTTCGTTTCTCACCGATGACATCATCCGGATGCGTTATGTTGAGATCGATGGCCAACTTCGGAAGGTGATGGTTGTCGTAAAAATGCGCGGCGGTAATCACAGCAAAGACATACGCGAATATGTCATTACTGAGAAAGGCGTGGTGATCATCCACCCGCGCCAAACCGACTATATTGGTCTGACCACCGGAATACCGTCGCGGCTCGGCCAAAAGGAAGAAGCCGCTCCGGAACCGAAAGCGACAAAGTAGGGGCAGCGTTATGGGCGCGAAACTGAAACTAGCGGATCGTCTGCCCGACCTTTCGAATTTTTGCACCGCAATCACCGAGCACGCCCCTTTGCCGATGGCCACGGTGGAGGGAGCCACCCACATCGTGCGTTATGTGACTGCCTCAAACGCCGCGTGGCTTTTTTCAACGGTCACATGCTGTGAGACAGTTCCTTCACGATGAGGATGTAATCCTGGAGAGGTTTTGAGGGGTTGTCGGCACGCCAGGTGACGGTCGATTCGCGTAGGAGCGGCGGGGAGAGCGGACGAAACACAACCCCTTCGTGCGGCAACCCTGTGACTTGCTCGGGCAAAAGCGCCACACCCAGCCCGTCGGCGACAAACTGGATTACGCTTGGCTCACTGTCGGCCTCCTGCAGAATCATTCCTGCGAAGCCGGCAGCCTCGCAGGTCTTGACCAGCCATTCCCGCGCGCCAGGCTGAGTCTTCGCGGACATGACGATGAAGAACTGAGGTGCGAGGTCGGCAAGTTTGAGCTTCGGATTCTTTGCGAGCGGATGGCGGGACGGGAGAGCGACAAGCATCGCATCATGCGCCACGCATTCAGAGAGCAAAGCGTGGCCGGAGAGCACCGGAGGCAGGCCAACGAAGCCGAGATCGATCTTGCGGCAATCGAGCGCCAGAAATTGTTCCGCGCTGGTCATATCGAAAAGGTTAAGAGCCACGCCAGGGTGGAGCTTCCGAAACGCTCCGAGGGTTGCGGGCAACAGCCCGTAGTGGATGTTCGCCACATAGCCGATATTGAGGTCGGAGCTTTCTCCGCGATTCATCCGTTGCGCGGCGGCCACGCTTTCGGCGCACTGAGCGAGCAGCTTCTTCGAGTCGAAAAGAAACAGCCTGCCTGCCTCGGTGAGCGTGACGCGGTTGTTTGAGCGGTCGAGCAATTTCACCTCGATCTCGTCCTCAAGATTGCGCACCTGCCGCGTGAGCGATGGTTGCGCTAGCCGCAGTTTTTCGGCGGCTTTCGTAAAGCTCAAATCTTCGGCGACGGCGACGAAATACCGCAGGTGACGAAGCTCCATTCGCAGGAGCATCGCGCGGGCCATAGCAAAAAGCTATTTCAAATATTGCGCGGATACATGCCTTTTTTGCAAGCACTTGAGGAGGTGGCTGCCTTACTCATAGCTTTCGGCTATGGGGTAGACACCGAGGAGGTATTGGATGGATTCGAGCAAAAACTCCATACTCGTGCAGGTTCAAAACACAGATGAAAACTGCCAACCGAATATTCAAGATCACCCCCCTATTGCTGCGATTGGCTTTCACCGCGGTCGCATCGATGGGTCTGACGGCCATCGCCGCGCCGTCTGCGGATGTGAAGCCGGGCATTGACCCGCAAGCGAATGAATTGCTGCGCCGCATGAGTGATTATTTGACGCAGGCGCAGTTTTTCTCGGTGAGTGCGGAGGTTTGGCAGGATGTGCAACTGGGATCGGGGCAAGAAGTGCAGGCTGGCAGAACAATCGACCTTCAGGTGCGCCGCCCGAATCGGTTCCATACTGAGGTGCGTTCCACCCGCCGGAATCGCAGTCTCAATTACGACGGCAAATCCATCACGCTCCTTGATCGGGTCCAGAATTTCTACGGCAGCATCCCCGCCCCCGCCACACTTGACGAAGCTCTCGATGTCGCCAGCGAGCGCTTCGGGATCACGCTGCCACTGGAGGACATTATCGTCAGCGATCCGTACCAGAGCGCAATGGGCAAAGTCACTTCCGGGATTCTCCTCGGACCTGTAACGGTTCTTGGCGTTCCCTGCGAACACCTTGCCTTCTCCCTCGAAAATGTTGACTGGCAGATTTGGATCGAGGAAGGGGCCAAACCTGTGCCACGGAAAATCGTTATCACTTACAAGGACGAAGAGAACAGCCCGCAATATACGGCAATTCTGTCAAACTGGGATTTTCAAACGAAACTACCAGATTTCCTATTCAAATTCGCGCCTCCAGACGGGGCGAAGGAGATCAACGTGGCGGAGATAAAGAGCAAGGACGAAGCGCATAAGAACGGAGGTAAATAACCATGAGATTTACCAATATGACATCCATCAGAAACATCGGGTTTGCCCTGTTGGCGCTACTTACAACCCTCCCCTTGATTTATGCGGAGCGTCCGCAACTGTGCGGACGGGAAGGCGGCGGCGGCGGGGGTGGTGGCGGCGGTTCGAGAGGCGGCAGTGGTGGCGGCGGAGCGAGAAGCGCACCGGCGGAACGCAGTCCCGCCTTTGTCGACCGTGCCAACCATGGGAGTATCCGTCACGTTGATACAAACGTGATCCAGCGTCCCGTCGCGACACCGCCCAATGATGCATCCCAACAGCGCCCCATCACGACAACGCCGAATGTTGGCACCCAACAACGCCAGGTCGCCACACCTCGCAATTTTAGCGCCCAACAGCACTTCCTCGTCCATCACGACGTGGATGCGGATGTGAATGTTCCGAGAAACTGGAACAACTTTGCCTTTGGATCGAGGCGGCATGGCCTGCGGGCCGGATACGCACGGTTTCTCCTAAACAATCAGCCTTATTACTATGATGATGGCATTTACTATCAACAGTATGGCGACGTTACTCCGGATAACGACGGTTCACAGGATGCTGATTATCAGGAGGTTTATCCGCCCGTTGGCGCGAATATCGCCGCGCTGCCGGATGGAGCCGTTGAAATCGACGCTGCAAATGCCACCTACTATTACGCAGACGGCGCCTTCTACGTGCAGGAGAACGACGGCTACATCATTGTGGCCAGCCCAATCGGAGTGGTAGTGCCGGAACTGCCTCCCGGAGCCGTGGCGGTTTCCTACAACAACGGCGTGGCGTACCAGTTCAATGGCACGTGCTACCAGCCGGTGTTCGTAAACGGTGTGACTCAATACGTAACAGTTACGCCAAATTCTCAAGCCTGCCGGGACGACGACGTTGGAAAAGTACCAGTTAAGGTTTGAATCCAGGATTTCCAATGAGCGACTTCGTTCTGGAAATTAGAAATCTCACTCGCCGCTTCGGTAAGTTTACGGCGGTCGATTCCCTAACCCTTTCGGTCAACGCTGGCGAAGTTTTCGGCTTACTCGGTTCCAACGGCGCTGGGAAAACCACCACAATCAAGATGCTTACCACGCTGTTGCCACCTTCTTCGGGTGACGCGCATGTGGCCGGTTTCTCGATAACCACCCAGGCGGTCGGGGTCCGCCGCGCTATCGGTTACGTACCGCAGGCGGTCTCGATGGACGGTTCGCTCACCGGTTACGAGAACTTGCTAATCTTCGCTAAACTCTACGACCTGCCACACCGGGAGCCGTGTGGCAGTCGTAGGCGTAGTCGGGGATCGGCACATACTTCGGCGCTTTCCTCAGATCGGCGGCGAGCCTGGCTGCGTCGATCCCCTTGCACTGATCGTACTCGAAGTTCTGCAAATGATCAGCGTCCCGGTTCTTCTTCGCGAGCGACAATACGATCACGGCCTTGCCGATGAAGATGGCCGCAAGCTCGGGCTGATCAGCGGTAGTATATTTCGTCCTTTACAACGACTCAGGCGGCACGTATATCATCAACTGTTGATATACGGTCAACTATCCCTATGATCTCGACCAATCGAACCATCGCCGGCCGTCCCAACCGTCCTCGGGGCCGGCGGCCAGGGAGCTTGCCTCATGGCCGGGCGGCTCTGCTGGAGTCCGCGATCGCAGCCTTCGCCCAGCACGGATTCGACGGAGCCAACCTGCGTGGCATCGCCAAGGTCGCGGGAGTCGATCCGAGCCTGGTGCGTATCCATTTCGGCACAAAAGCCAAGCTGTGGTCGGCCTGCGTCGAGACCATGGCGGTGCAGACCGCTGCGGTGATCGAGGACGTTCGAAGGCTCGCTGCGGCAACGGATCGGCCGGTGGACGAGCGTCTCCGCCTCCTGATCGAGCGATCGGCTGCGTTCAGTCTTACCCATCCAAAAGTTCGAGACTTCGTAGCCCGACATGCGTCCGAGAGCGAGGAGCGGGCGAAGCTGTTGACGGAGCGGCTGGTCCGGCCAGCCTACGAGGCGGGACTGCCGCTGATCGAAGCCGGTATCAAGGAGGGCATCCTCCGGGTAGGGCATCCGGCCTTGTTCTTCTCGCTACTGAACACCGTCATGAACCAGTCCAGCGCGACGCCGACGCTGCTTCACGAACTCGACCCCGGGATCGCCCCGGCCAAGGTTCACGAGATGCTAACCCGCAGCATTGTCGCAACATTCCTGCACCATTCATGCCACAAACGATCACTTTAGATAACGACGCCGCCAGGATTAAAACCAAAGTTCCGCTGCCGCTGCCGAGGAAACGCTGGTGTGGCTGGCGAATTCTCGCAGGGGTGACGATAATCGTCCTGCTTGCAGCGACGGCGATTTATTATTTCCGATTCGTCGCGCCCTACGAATCCACGGACGATGCATTCATTGAGGCGCACGTTACTCCTATCGCCCCGCAGGTTTCCGGACGCGTCTCGCATTTATACGTCGAGGACAACCAGGAGGTTAAACGGGGCGATATTCTGCTGGAGATTGATCCGCGCGACTACGAGGCAAGACTTGCTCAGGCGCGCGCCAGTCTCGCGGCGGCCAAGAGCCAGTTCGAGGAGGCGAACGCGCAGTTAACGGTTGACCAGGCCAAGGCGGAAGAGGCGAAGGCTGGAGTTACCGCCGCCGAAGCTGAGTCGAGCCGAGCCCAGGCTGATTCGAATCGCTATCAAGCCGTTGAAAGCCGCGCGGTTTCACGCAGCCAGTTGGACCTGGCGGAAACACAGGCCCGCTCCGCCGCGGCGCAGGTGGAAATGGCGCGCAACAAAATGCTAGCAGCCGAAGCACAGGCCGGATTGAGCAAGACCAGCATCCAGACCGCCGCCGCGGTGATCGAACAGAGCGAGGCGGCCCTCCGTCAGGCCGAACTCAATCTCTCCTATACCAAGGTCCTCGCTTCCGAGGACGGTCATGTAACGCACCGCACCGTCGAGCAAGGCTCCTATGTGCAACCCGGACAGGCGTTGCTGGCAATTGTGCCGTTGAAACTCTGGGTGGTGGCCAACTTTAAGGAGACGCAACTCACTTACATGCGAGCGGGCCAGGCGGTCGAAGTTGAGGTGGACGCTTATCCCGGCCATAAATTCAGCGGCCACGTGGACAGCATCCAGGCCGGGTCCGGCGCCTGCTTCAGTATGTTCCCGCCGGAGAATGCCACGGGCAATTACGTCAAAGTAGTGCAACGCGTCCCCGTGAAAATCGTGTTGGATGCCACGCCGGACCCCCAACGTGCAATTGGCCCTGGAATGTCCGTCGTGCCGTCGGTTCGGGTCAAGTAATACGAATGACTACGCTCATGGACGCCGGCAAATCCCGGATCAAAGTGAATCCATGGCTGATTGCGGCCGCTGTGATTGTGCCAACCTTCATGGAAGTACTCGACACCACGGTTGTGAGTGTGTCGCTGCCGAACATCGCGGGCAACCTTTCGGCCACCAACACCGAGGCGACCTGGGTGCAAACAAGCTACCTGATTTCCAACGCGGTGGTTCTGCCCGCCAGCGCTTGGTTTTCGTCCTTCTTCGGCCGGAAACGATTCTTGCTGGCCTGCATCGCCATTTTCACCATTGCGTCGTTTATTTGCGGCATGGCGCCCAGCCTGGCCGTTCTGATATTCGCGCGCGTGATTCAAGGAGCCGGCGGCGGGGCGCTGCAGCCCATCTCCCAGGCCATCCTGCTGGAGAGCTTCCCCCCCGCGAAACATGGCGTCGCCATGGCCGCCTACGGTTTTGGAGTCATCATGGCCCCGGTGATGGGACCCGTAATGGGAGGGTGGATTACCGACCATTACTCGTGGCGCTGGCTGTTTTACATGAATCTCCCCATTGGCCTTCTCGCCGTATGGATGATCCGCCGGTTCGTCTTCGACCCGGATTACATCCAAAAGGCCAGGCCGGGCCGCATTGATGGCATTGGATTCGGGTTGATGACGCTTTGGCTGGGCACGATGCAAACAGTGCTCGACAAAGGGCAGGATGCCGACTGGTTCGGAGCCATCTGGATACGGTGGTTCTCCGCCGTTTCGGCGGTTGCGTTCGTTGGATTCGTGATCTGGGAACTGCGAAGCAGCCATCCCATCGCGGACTTGCGCGTGTTCAAAAACCGCAACTTCGCCGTCAGCACCCTCCTGATTAGCGTGGCGGCTGTCCTCGCCTACGGACCAATGACCTTGCTGCCACTCTTCCTGCAGGGTCTGATGGGATATAACTCGCTCCAGAGCGGGCTAGCCCAGATGCCTCGGGGGCTGGGGACCGTGATTGTCATGCCGGCGGTCGGCCTGCTGATAGGCCATTTTGACAATCGCAAAATAATCGGCGCCGGATTTCTCGTGACCGGGGCGGCAACATGGATGTTGGGATGCCTGAACCTTGAGTTCGCCCAGGGCAACATATTCTGGCCCAATTTCCTCCAGGGCGTTGGCCTGGGTCTGTGCATGGTGCCGCTGATGACCGTCTCAATGGGAATGCTCAAGAAGGAGGATATGGGCAATGCGACTGGTATCTTCGCCCTGGCGCGCAATCTGGCCGCAAGCATTGGCATCTCGCTGGTTACCACCATGGTTACACGCGGGGGGCAGACCCATCAGGCAACGCTGGTAACCCATCTTACGCCCTACAATCCGATTTATCAGAACGCCGCGCAAGCGGCCCACGCCGCCCTGTCCAGCCAAGTAGGAACGGCGCAGGCGCAATCCATGGCTGACGGCTTGATTTACCAATCGCTGATCCAGCAGTCCAACATGCTGGCCTTCATGGACGACTTCCGCCTCCTCGCGTTCATGTGCTTTGTTGCCATTCCATTTGTATTTTTCCTCAAACACGTCACCGCCAAGGGGGGGCCGGTGCTTGCCCATTAGAAAGTAACATGATGCACGCACTGCATTCAAAATCTCTCCCGCATGCGGAACTCAAGTTCCAACTCGCGCTTGCGGGCCTGACGCTCGCCCTCGTCTTCCTCGCCGGTTGTTCGGTGGGGCCAAACTATCATCCACCCAGAATGGACGCGCCCGCGCAATGGGCCGCCCCGCTGACTGGTGGCGAAACTAACAGTGCCGCTACGACTGCCGCGTGGTGGAAGACGTTCCACGATTCCAGGCTGAATTCGCTCATCGATCGCGCTGTCAAAGCCAATCTCGATCTGCGAATCGCAGAGGCGCGGGTGCGGGAAGCGCGGGCGCAATACCGTGTCGCCTCGGCCGATTTCTGGCCCACGATCAATGCTTCCGGCTCTTATTTGCAACAAAGACAAAGCGAGAATCAGCCTCTTATCGGCCCCGCGCTGTCTTCGATCCGCTCGATACATCTTCCCGCCGCCATCGCTAACCTCCCCGACCTTCCCAAAATTCCAAATATCCCCTTTAACTATGACCTTTACCAGACGGGGTTCGATGCCTCCTGGGAAATCGACGTCTTCGGCGGCACCCGCCGCGCCGTCGAGGCGGGAAAGGCGGAAATCAACGCGGCCGAATTTGGCCGGCGTGATGTATTGGTGACGCTCCTGGCCGAAGTCGCCCGTAACTATATTGAAATGCGCGCCAATCAGCGCCTTCTGGAGATTGCGAACGAGAACGTCAAAACCCAGGAAGAAGCATTAGCCATCGCCAGTGACCGGTTCAAGAATGGGTTGACCGGCGATCTCGACGTGCAGCAGGCTGCGACATTGCTCGCGACCACCCGGGCGGATGTCCCCACTCTGGAAATTCTTATTCAGGTTTCCATCCACCGGTTGGGTGTGCTGCTCGGCCAGCCCCCTGGCTCGCTGTTAGCCGAACTTTCCAAGCAATCGCCCATTCCCGCCGCGGCACCAAAAGTGCCGGTGGGCCTGCCCTCGGATTTGCTGCTGCGCCGGCCCGACGTGCAAGAGACTGAACGGGAATTGGCCGCCGCGACCGCGCGCATCGGTGTCGCCACGGCAGACTTATTTCCTAAGTTCTCGCTGACAGGCGCTGCCGGGTTCGAAAGTGTCAGCGCCAGCGACTGGTTTTCCCCGGGGAGCCGGTTCTGGTCCGTAGGGCCAACGGTGCAGTGGAGAATCTTTGACGCCGGACGCATCCGGGCCAACATCCATGTTCAAAACGCCCGCCAGGAGCAGGCACTGGCGAGTTACGAGCAGGTTGTGTTGGCTTCCTTCGAGGAAGTCGAGAATGCGCTTGTCGCCTACGCCAAGGAACAGGTGCGCCGCCGTTCCCTGGGGGACGCAGTCAAGTCCAGCCAGGATTCCCTGCACCTCGCCAATCAGCTTTACGCCAAAGGTCTTACAAACTTCATCAACGTGCTCGATGCCGAACGCTCGCTCTATGGCGCCCAGGACGCGCTGGCGCAAAGTGACATGGCTGTGACCCATGACCTGATTGCGCTCTATAAGGCTCTCGGCGGCGGCTGGGAGATGCGCGGTAGCTGTGAACATTAGCAAAGTACAGACCGTTGGAATCGTCCTCAATCAAATCGGCTACCTTACTATGCGGCACGGCGGTTTCCGTGCGTCCCGTCCGCAGTGAGGATGCGCCATTTTTAATCGCAGGACTGCGGAGACTCTCGGCCGAGAGCCGTGTGCGCCGCTTCTTCTTCGAAAAAGCGGCGTTTTCAGATGAGGAAGTGATCCGTTTCACACAGTCGGACGGATTGCGGCATCTTGGATTGGTTCTTGCTGTGCTCGACGAAACTCAACATGAAGTCGATCTCGTCGGCGTTGCCCGGTGCTTTCGCGACTCCGATTCCGCAGATCTCGCCGAAGTGGCCGTGACCGTCGTTGATGACTGGCAAGGAGCCCGGATCGGCACGCGCTTGATTGATGCACTAGCGGAATGCGCAAAGAATGCTGGCATCCACCGTTGGAAGGGCGTCTTCTTCTCCTCCAATGCGGCCGTGCGCAAACTGCTGAACCGAATTGGCACGCCGGAATCTGAGATTGGGCTCGGATCAGATGTGGTGGAATGCATTTATCGGCTCAGCCCGTGACGAGTCGAGTTGCAATAAAGACCTGCATTAGCCCTGCAGACTTTGAAGTCAACTTTGTAAAACTATGGAACGAACAGAAAATGTCGGCGGTGAGCGGAAATCCACCCACAATGAAACATGAAGAAGTGCTGGACGACGGCGAAGAATTCCTGCGTAAGGCTGAGACCTTCGTGCGCCAGATTCGCGCCGGCGATGCGCAGAGGGCGTTGGAGCGCGGCGTTATCCTGGAGGGCCGCCTCGCGCCCGTGAATCGTATGTTGTACCACGCCGCTAACACGCATTCCTAGAAGCGAGGATTTGTGCCGCAGGGAGGCCGATGAATGGCACTGGACCCTCACCCGCTTGGCCAGACCTCGATCATGACGGCTGGCCCATGGAGGTAGCGTCAGAGTTCAAGACAATTCGCATTTGGCGGACGTCAAGCCACGCATGCCATTAGGAATTCTCTGAAGGCTTGAGCGGCAAATGCCCTGATTGTTTCCGAATCCCGGGATTCATACGCTGGGTCCATAAGCGGGGGAATGGAGGCAGGAAAGGGGCGGGTCATCCGTGGGGGGACGGATGGCCCGGAACGGGTGGTACTCAGGTGGCAAACGGAGAATTGCGTCGCGAATGCGCCCTGTCGCCCTCAGCGTTCATAGCGAGCGGACGGCGAGTCGGAGCTTAATATTCTGGGAGTATTGCGCTGGTCATAGCCGGCAGCTATCGCGAAGGCAGGATTCCGGACGGTGGTTTAGAGAAGGCGCATCGGATTCACTTTGCGCATAGCTTCCGGCTATGGCGCCATCCAAGAGGAGGTATTGGTACAATCCGCGGCGCGAAGCGATACTCGTGAATATCGAAGACCAAATTACGAATTCAAAGGCATATCTGGTGGGCGGTGGTATCGGATCGCTGGCCGCAGCCGCGTTTATGATCCGGGACGGCGGCATGCCGGGCGAAAATATCTCGATCCTCGAAGCCGCGCCCATTATGGGCGGGAGTCTCGATGGCGCCGGAGAGCCGGTTGGCGGATATTCGATGCGCGGCGGACGCATGCTGACCGCTGACAACTATGAATGCACCTGGGATCTTTATCGATCAATCCCGTCCCTGAACAACGCTGGAAAGACGGTGTTCGACGAAACCTTGGATTTCAATGAAGAGCACAAGTCGAATGCCATGGCGAGACTTGTGGACCGCCAGCGGGCGAAGGTGCCCGTCACTTCGATGGGGTTCTCCATGCAGGACCGAATCGAGTTATTGAAACTCAGCCAGGCAGGGGAAGACACGCTGGCCGCGAGTCGCATCACCGACTGGCTTTCGCCCCGGTTCTTCAAGACCGAATTTTGGTTTATGTGGTCCACCACATTTGCCTTCCAGCCATGGCACAGTGCTGTTGAGTTCAAGCGTTACCTGCACCGCTTCATGCTTGAGTTTTCCCGCATCGAAACCCTCGCTGGAGTTAAGCGAACGATTTACAACCAGTACGACTCTCTTGTGCTGCCGTTGGAGAAGTGGCTGGAAGCTCAAGGTGTTCACCTTATTTCGGATTGCAGGGTAACGGACTTTGCCCACAGGACAGAACTGGGGAAGTTCATCGTAACTGCGATCCATTGTCTAAGGCAGCACAAGAGCGAAGTGATAGCCGTGAATGATGGCGATTTCGCCTTCTTCCAAAACGGCTCAATGACGGATGCCTCCAGCGTCGGCTCAATGACGACTTCGCCTAAACCCTTGACGAAGGCGGATAGCGGAGGGTGGACTTTATGGGAAAAGCTTGCGGAGGGCCGACCACAGTTTGGAAATCCGGCGGCGTTTAACAACTGCATCGCACAGTCCTGTTGGGAGTCTTTCACCGTCACGATGCAAAATGCTTCATTTTTCGACGAGATGAACCAATTTAGTGGCAACGAGGCGGGTACCGGCGGACTGGTGACTTTTAACGACTCGAACTGGATGATGTCCATTGTACTGGCTCATCAACCCCACTTTCTGAATCAACCCGCCAATGTTCAGGTCTTCTGGGGATACGCGCTGTTTCCGGACCGGGTCGGCAATTTTATCCCAAAGCCGATGGCCGATTGTAATGGTGCGGAAATTTTACAGGAACTTTGTGGTCACTTGCGGTTCGACTTAGCGTGCCTTGAATCAGCCAATTGCATCCCCTGTAGAATGCCGTACATCACCAGCATGTTTATGCCTCGCCTGCCCGGCGATCGGCCACTACCGGTGCCCTCCGGTTCCAGGAATCTCGCGTTCATCAGTCAGTTCGTTGAAATTCCGGATGATACCGTTTTTACGGTGGAATATTCGGTACGGGCGGCGCAAATGGCCGTTTATCAATTATTGGGTATAGAGCGTGATATTCCGCCCGTAACTCCACACGACAAATCACCTCGAACAAAGTTTGAAGCACTGATCAAGGCTTTCAAATGATTAGCGGCAGAATGTTGCACGAAAAGGCGCGTTTATTTGCACAGCCCGTGTGCGCGGCGATTTCGCGTATAGCTCTGAGCTATGGCCAGGTCATCGAGAAGGTATTGGCCCAATTCGCGGAAAAACCGAATCATCCCGCTTGAATCACGTCTGTACCCATGGTCGTGAAAACAACCTACCAAAATAAAAGAATAAACCAAAATGAAGAAACTCGTATTCGGGTTCACAATGCTCATCGCAATCGCGGCTGCCAGCCTCGCCGGTACGGAAACGTACACGGGGCCAGCCTCGAAGGAATCCAAGCAAGTCCAATCGCCAACCTGCTTCTCTGACAAGGAGTGGCAGATCGACGTGTTCGGTGCCGGCCAGGTCGGCAACGGGCCGGACCACGCTGGTCCAATCAGGAATCACGCGTGGGGCGGAGGCATCGCGGCGAACTACTTCTTTGCCCGGTACTTCGGTCTGAGCGCGGAAGGCACGTGGCTGGAGGGGCATGACAATCGCGCCGCATCCGGCGATTTCCGGGATCATAACTCGGGGACGCAATTCCAAAGCGCCACGGGCAGCGTGATTTTCCGGTACCCGATCGACTCATGGTGCCTGGCTCCCTACGTG
>Ga0302274_10003937_pt1 | contig 13043 bp, 9 predicted proteins | sample III_Bog_N2_1_FD_198755 | JGI IMG/M metagenome (GOLD analysis project Ga0302274, IMG submission 198755) | Peat permafrost microbial communities from Stordalen Mire near Abisko, Sweden - III_Bog_N2_1 | ecosystem: Environmental > Terrestrial > Soil > Wetlands > Peat | place: Sweden: Abisko...
ACAAGCTTGCGCTCGTAGGCATCCACCGCATCCAGCCTGTAGAGCATGTGGTGTTTGTCGGCGTGGGTGGCGGAGTAGCGCAAGGTGCAGAGCGGATTCATCTCTCCGAGCGCGCGCTTGCCCTGCCCACCAAGGCCACCGTCCACGCTTTGCGGTTCGTCCACAATCAGGATCGGTCGCGTGGCCCGGATCAGATCGATGGGCTTCTCGCCGCCGGTTTTCTCCGTGTCCTTGTAGAGGTTGTTCACGTCTTTCTTGTTGATGGCGCCGACCGTTACAACCATGATCTGAATCTGCGGGCTGGTGGCGAAGTTGCGCACCTGGCCGAGCTTGCTGGAGTCGTAAAGGAAATACTCAAAGGGCGTGTTGGCGTAGAGGGAACGGAAGTGGTCCTCGGTGATCTGGAGCGTCTTATACACGCCCTCTTTGATCGCGACCGACGGTACCACGATCACAAACTTGGTGAAGCCGTAACGGCGATTCAGTTCGAAGATGGTCCGCAGGTACACGTAGGTCTTGCCCGTGCCGGTCTCCATCTCCACCGTGAAGTCGCCAGAGGCCAACGAAGCAGAGGGTCGCAGCCCGTTGCGCAATTGAATGTCGCCGAGGTTCGCCAGAATCTCATCGTCCAGCAAGTGCAGGCGGTTGCCGATGCCCAAGTCGTTCTCGCGAAAAGCGAAGGCGTATTGGGCCGCCGTCGCATCGCGCGTGACGGTGAACTCAGTCCGGCAGGTCTCCTGGCCGCGAAACAGGTCGCACACCGACTCGATGGCCGTGTGCTGGTAGTCCAAGTTGGGTTCAAAGTGCAGCTTCATTCTTTGCCTTCGCGTGGGGGTGGGAGTTGTTTCGCCATCAGGTCAAAGTCCGATTCCAGCATCCGATCTTCCTGCCGGTGAAACTCTTCGTACTGTTCTTCAGCATGAGCCTTGGCAAGTTTGGCTGATACCTTGCCAGCATCCTGCAAAATCTCGCGGTCATTCAAAGACAGAAAGCCTTCCAGCTTGGTGATCCAGTCTCGCATCGTCATCGGCATCCGGCGTTCCGCCTGCGACTCGGCGAAGATGAGGTACTGCTCCACCAGATTGTTCAGTGCTCTCAATTCCTCGGCGTTGAGGTAGTTCTTGGCGATGGCCACATCCGACTTACGGACGCGCGCCCCATCCCAACTCGTCAACCCCATGTGAGGTTGGCTGCTGTCGGCGCGCGACAGGATCACCTCGGCAGCGGTCTGGCCGTGAATGGCGTAATGAACCTTGTTCTGTACCGTGGCATAGAACTGCTGGGTCAGCGGATCGTCCTTGCTGTAGTCCACGCTAGTCGCATAAATGTCGGTGATCTTTTGATAAAACCGCCGTTCACTGGTGCGGATGTCCTGGATGCGCCGGGTCAGTTCCTCGAAGTAGTCGTTGCCCCGTGCCGGATCTTTCAGGCGTTGGTCGTCCAGTACGAACCCCTTGATAATGAATTCCTTGAGTTTGTCGTTAGCCCACTGGCGAAAACGCACCCCCACCTGGCTGCGCACCCTGAAGCCCAGCGCCAGCACCATATCGAGGTTGTAGTGGTCCACGTCGTAGTCTTTGCCGTCTGCGGCAGTTGTTCGGAATTTCCGAACAACTGAATCGGCCTCTAATTCTCCATCCTCGAAGATGTGTTTGATGTGCTCGCTGATCGTGCCTTTGGCCTTCCCAAAAAGCCCTGTGAGCTGCTTCTGGTTGAGCCACAGGGTCTTGTCCTCCAGCCGAACGTCCAGCTTGGTCTGCCCGTCCTCGCTCTGGTAAATCAAAAACTGGTCGCTCATCACAGGCTCCGAACGTTCTCCAGCCCGTGCTGCTGGAGAATGGCGGTGAGGTTGGTCTTGGCCACGTCGTCGGCAAAGGCGCTGTCGCGGAAGACGACCGTCGTCTCGCCGGCAGGAGCCAACTCCTTGTGCCAGGCGGCAATGCCCAGCGCCAGCGCCTCGACTTCGGCGGCGGCGATCTGCTCGGCAAGGCATACCAACAATGTGCCCGCGCCGATGTTGTGGACGGCTTTGTCGGCAATGGACTTCTGCTCGATGGGGATTGTGAGATCGAGGCCGAGCTTGAGCAGCAATTCGAACAAGATGTCCTGCTCAGTGCGGTCGGTCTTCAGATGCTCGATGGAATCGTGGAGCGTCGTGGGAAGATCGTCGCCGTTCGGATCCCAGGCGCGAATGTTGCTGGAGGCCAGCTTGAAGACGCGGAAACCGAGGTCGCCAGCGAACATCGGGTTCTCTTTCCGAATCTTCTTTCCGGCGCGGCGAAGGCGCTCCTTTGTGATCTCAGCAATGGTTGGATAATCCTTACGCTCCGTAGGTTCTGGAAGCTGAACCAATATAACCTTACGGCTCCCTTCGTCAGAAGCGTTCTGGTCCAGTACAGCATGTCCAGTCGTACCGCTCCCTGCGAAGAAATCAAGGACAATATCTTCGGTCTCTGCACTCGTTCCCAAAGAGAGCATTTTCTTGATAAGGCGAGTGGGCTTAGGGGTCTGGAAAATGTCAGGGCAATCGGGAAATAGGTTTTGAACTTCCTTTTTCGCTTCGTCGTTGTGTCCCACTTCATTCCATAGCCATATTGTCTGGGCGACAATCCCTTGCACTTCACTCAAGAATCGTTTATAGGCTGGAACTTGATTCTTACCGTCTACGCCCCAGTAAACTCGACCTTCCTTACAGTTCTGCTCATGCTTTTCGCGGTTGTATCTCCAAACGCTTGTTTTTTGTGGCAAGATTTCTTCACCTGTATTCGGTTGGAGGATTGGGTAATAAAGATTGGGTCGTTGATCCGCAGACTTGTTGCATTTGTAGTTGTCCGCCCTCCAAGGGCCACGCGGATCATTATCTGGATTCTTATATGGCGCATTTGTTTTGTCACTTCGCTCCTCACGCGCAAGAATTGCCTCGTACTGACCATTTGGTCCAACTGGGCGCACCTTCGCATACGCAAGGATGTAATCATGGGTGGCTGAGAAATCGATCGTGTCGTTCGCGGGAGCATATTTCTTTTGCCAAATGACACAACCCAGGAAGTTCTCCTCACCGAAAACGTCATCAAACAATCTTCGCAGATTATCAACTTCATTATCATCAATGCTGGCAAGAATTATGCCATCGTCTTGAAGTAATGTTCGCGCCAGCTTCAACCGTGGATACATCATGTTCAACCAATCGGTATGAAATCGTCCCGAGGCTTCCGTATTTGAGCTGATCTTGCGTCCCTCGCCGTCGGTCTGGCCGGTGAGTTCGAGATAGTTCTTGATGTTGTCACGAAAGTCGTCAGGATAAACGAAGTCCTTGCCCGTGTTGTACGGCGGGTCGATGTAGATGAGCTTGACCTTGCCGGAGTACGACTTCTGGAGCAGCTTCAAGACTTCGAGGTTGTCGCCCTCAATCATCAGGTTCTTGGTCGTATCCCAGTCCACGCTCTCTTTCGGGCATGGGCGTAGTGTTCCAGTGGACGGCGTGAGCGCAAGCTGGCGAGCACGGCGCTTGCCGTGCCAGTTGAGGCCATATTTCTCCTCCCGCTCCTCGACCATCCCTCCCAAGAGCTGCTTCAACACCTCGAAGTCCACCTTCCCCTCAGTGAACGCCTCAGGGAAGAGCACCTTCAACTGCTCAACATTCTCCGCCACAATATCCGGGGAATGAGTTTCCACGTCAGCAGCTACTAACTTTTCCATGTTGCATGTCCCCATATTTCAGATTGCGCTTACGCCTCAACGTCCGCGCCCATTTGAACTTCGAATGCTTGACGAACGAGGCCGATCGCATACGGGATGTCCTCTACTGAAGTAAGGGGCACCTGAACATCGCCATTGCCCCAGCGACCGATACCAGTCATATCCTTGGAAATGCCCCTTGGGTCAATCAGCTCAGAAAACTTGAGATTTAGCGATAAGAGGAGCCTCTTTGCCTGGGGAATCACGTCAACGAAATTCGTTTCAGCTTTGTATGCTATGTAGAGCTTAAGGAATTCCTCGGTGACGCATGGATCAATGGCAAGGACCTCTTTTCGGAGGGCATCAAACAGTTCCTTCATTTTCCCCTCAGCAAGCTGGGGGTGATCCACGATGCCATATGCGCCAGGTTCTGGTGCAGGTTTATATGCAGCCAAAACATCGTCAGAGAGCTGAGGCAGCTCCCACACTTTCACGGCGATTTTTGAGAGCCGTTCGGCCCGGTCCTTGATGGTGTCCTCGTTCCAATTATCAAGCTGGCCCAGTCCCTTGTTTAGCTTGAGCGGACTCTCGTTAAAGCCTCCAGAAATATCTCTCTTCTCGGGGAACGGACGGTCACTGTACTCAGAGTTATACCCGGTCAAGGTGAGATTTCCGAGCGTGTGCAGCCACGTTTCCTGTATCCGCTTCCATTCAGGGCCGAGGGCTTGTTTCCATTCACCCGATAAACGCGGATTCTGGGGCATAATGTGTTCGATTGTGTATTCATCCACTGGAACAGGTTCCTTGCGATTAAAGTTTTCCAGGCACCTCAGCCAGTACAGTTTCCTCGGAAAGTTGTAGAGATCGCGAGTCTGCAACTGACGGCAAAACTCATCGCTTGAAGGAAATCCCCGATACGATGGCATGAGCAGAAAATGAGCTTTGATGCTTTCGAGATAACGGTCCTTTTTAAGTGCCTTGGAGAATGTCGCAAAGGTCTTATTCAATGAGTTCGTGGGCAGCGAACAGATTGCGCGACGAAAAACATACGACTCAATGATTCTCACTGCATCAAGGAAATCAGATTTTGCCAGAGTTTGCGTCGAATAGTCGTGATAAAGCTCCAGGAGCAACGGGTATGCGACGTCGACCCTCAATTCCCGCAGGTCCTGGAAAGCCAATTTCAGGTCCGGGTCAGTTTCCCGACCCAATGCCATTGCGCAGAAATAGCGGGCAAATTGACGCAAGTCTGCGACGAGCGCTTCGACATCAGCAGTAACAACGGGAGAACTTTGCGCATAAACCTTGAACTTTTCGTATATTTCGTTGATGTTTGGAATTTCGCCCGTTTTGACGACCAGATAATGGCGCATGAATCTGTCAAAGGCCCATGAATAAGCTTCTTGTCCGAACTCGATCTCCATCGGACGCCAGAATTGCCTGTAGAGTTGCGTTTGGCGCTCTTGTTCCAGTCCCATCAGGATGTAGTTGCGGATCAGGTCAGCTTGACTCAATTCGCGTCCCGTGGAATTCATGCTTTCAAAAATGAGTTGCGGATTATCTTGGCCACGGGTCAAGGCAATGTCTACCACCATTAGCTTTGCCAGGCCCTTGCATAGATTTATGAGGTTGCGGTCTTGATCCTGAATCCAATTCTCGAAGAATCCAAAGTTTTCGTTGATTCGTATGGAGAGTTCCGGAGGCTGCTCAGCTTTATCGACCAACGCAATGAGGGAGTCCTTGTCGGTTTGCGAGAGGATCAGCTTGTAGCGCTTCTCGCCGTTCTCCAAAGGATTCTTAAGGAGGTAGCTTCGAATTTTAATAGCAGAGAATCCGTCCAATGGTTCGTAATTCTGGTCTGGATGTTTCTCTAGGACCCGGGCGAGTGCTTCCAACAAGAGTGTCACGGTGGTAAGACGCTGTTGCCCATCGATCACCAGGAGCGACGAAGGAGAGGTGATTTGATAAACACTCTTTTCTATATAGACAATGGAACCCACAAAGTGGGCTGTGATAGTGTCGCTCTTGCCGGTACGGATGATGTCGGACCAAAGTTGCCAACATTCTCGTTCGGTCCAGGAGTAGGTTCGCTGATAGATCGGAATCGAGAATTGCGGGGAACTTCTCAGAAACTGAAGGAAATTGGCTTCTTTCGCTTTCATTCGGGTGATCCTCCCATCTTCAACAGAGTCTCGGAGAGGTTTCTCTCCAGGTTCGAGATTTCTAAGTTAATCTGCACCCGACGGTTAATTTGCTTTTCCCGGCGGGCCTGCGCGCGAAGGGCGACAAGCTGGTGCTCGATCCTTGCGCGTGCTTCCAGCGCTTCGGCGAGCGCGACCGCCGCCCCTGCATCTGCGGGAACCACGAACCGGCCCGTCACGCGGGCAGCTTCGAGCACCGCGAGTCTTGCCAATATCCCATCATAGAGGGTGAACAGGTCCCGCGACGGTAGATGTGAGACGGCGAGGCTGGCCAGGAATTCGGACTCCTGAACTGAAGTCGCATCCGGGTTGACCGCAACATGCCGCACCTCCTCAATGACAACCTTGCCGGCCTCGCCCTGCGACCGGCGCTTGTGGGCCAGCGACAAGCTGACGGCCTCACCATGCCGGGTGACCAGCACCAGGGGGTAGGGGATAGCGCGGTGGATGAGTTCAATGAGGCGAGGCGGTCTCGCTGCGGGGCGCAGTTCGACCGTGAGGACCGCGATCTCCAGATACTGGCGCACCACGTCCTCAAAAGCCGGTACACCAATGTTGGTTGGCTTGAGCGCGGCCACCCAGACGATCTCCTCGATACCGTCCTGAATCTGGCGCTTGTCGGCGGCGGTGGGCGCACCATGTTCCAAAAGGAGTTTCTTGGGCACCCGCTGTTCCACGAGAGCGTTTGGGGGAATCCCGAGTGCGTCGATCACGGGCGCGAAGCTCATGCGCCGGACGCCTCCTGGAGTGCGGCCTTTTCCGGGAGCACCACAAGGAAGGCAACGACCTCGAAGTCGTTGATCCCCTGAAACTCGCCCTTCATGGCATGGGTGCCGCCGGGGGTGAAGAGGCTGGCAATGGCCCGCTCCTCCTTCTTGCCGACAACCGAAGAAACCGCTGTGGAGAGCAGGTCCTGGGGCGCGCTCATGTCCTTGCCGTTCTTGGTCGCCTTGTCAAAGCGGTCGCAGGCTCCGGCGTCGGGCAGGTCGCGCCCAATCGAGAGCCGCTTCAGGCGGTCGAGCCCCTGCTTGACCTGGGTGAACGGCAGGAGCACTGTGCCATCGTCCCCAACATGGACCACGTAGTGAGGCGCCAAGGGGTATCCCGGCTCGACGGTCTTGAGCGCCGCTTCTCCCACCGCACGCAAGCAGAAGATGACGCCGGGTTGGATCACGGCCTCGCCGACGGCTTGGGTTGTCGTGACAGCAAAGGTGCCGAACGGCAGGCCCTCCAGTTTGCCGGGGTGCTCCTTCAAGAAGCCGGCTAGATCGATGCGGAAATCGTTCAGGGTGAGGTCGGCAATGGAGACGCCGCTGCTGAGGTCCTCCAGGTCGATGACCGCCTCCTGGAGCTTGAGCAGTTGATTGCGGCGGTATTCCAGGTCGTTCATCTGGTCGCCGGACTGGTACTCAATGATGTTCTCCTCGCCTGTGGCGGAGATGTCGAGCAACACCATTTTGCCGCTCACGCGCTGTTCCAGGTTGATGTACTCCTCCAGCTCCAGGTTGGGCCAGAAGTTGATGAGCTGGATGCGCTCGTTGGAAGAGCCGAGACGGTCTATTCGACCGAACCGCTGGATGATCCGGACAGGGTTCCAGTGGATGTCGTAGTTGACGACTGTGTCGCAATCCTGGAGGTTCTGACCCTCGCTCACGCAGTCCGTGGCAATGAGCAGATCGATTTCGCCGTCTCCGGCGAGGTCTTCGGGACGTTCCTTCGAGCGGGGAGAGAATGCCGTGATGATGCTGACAAAATCCTTGCGCAGGTTGGGGAGTGTCGTCTGGTTCTGGCCGGTGCCGGTGACAAGGGCTGCGTGTATGCCGAATTCCTTCTGTGCCCACCCGGCAAGCTCCCGGTAAAGGTACTGGGCGGTGTCGGCGAAGGCGGTGAAGACGAGCAACTTGCGGTTACCTGGATTGAGTGGTGCACGGCATTTCTGCTCAATCACCTCCCGGAGGGCCTTGAGTTTGGCGTCCCGTGCCGCGCTCACCTGCTTTGCCGCCGAGAGCAGGGTAGCCAGCCGGTTGCGGTCTTCAATGAGGTCCTGCCGCCAGCGGACACGGTCCACGTCCTGGAGCAGTACCTTTACCTTGCGCCCGACCAGAAGACTCTCGAAAGCAGGGTCTTCGGCGTCTACGTCTGCAATGTCAATCTCTTCGAGGGTCTCCGCCTGAGCTTCGATTCGTGCCAGTGTGGCCTCCACGTCTGCGAGTTGCCGCTGCACGGTGAGCGAGAAAGAGGTGACCGAGCTTTCCATTCGCTTGAGGACGTTCACGCGCAGCAAATGAACCAGGCTCTCCTCACGGTCCACCTGCCGGAAGAAACTCTCCCCGCCGCGAATCCTCGTGCTGTACTTGGCGTCATAGGCGGCCTGCTTGTGCGGCAGCACATAGCGGAGCGGCGCGTAGGCCGCGAGTGTCAGGCGGCGAATCTCGTTGTTGATCTCCCTGATCGAACGAAACTCCCCGGAGAGGTCCACTTCGCGCTTGATATTGATAGGCTTCAACCGTTCCGGAAAGCGGCCGGTCTCCTTGGTGCCATAGTATTTCTCGATGTGCTTGCGGGAGCGGGCGATGGTCAGCAGGTCCAGCAGCCTGAAATAGTCGAATCCGAGCATTTCAAGCAGGTGTGCCGGACGGCGCTCCCGATCTTCCAGAGTCATCCAGCGATTGAATTGGAGTTGCGCCTGCCGAACCGTCGCCTCGATGCTCGGAATTCCATGTTCGTTGAGTGCCGTATCGTTCGCCTCGGTCACGAAGGCGATCTGGTTCTTGAGATCCGCCAGCCGATTGTTGACCGGCGTGGCCGAAAGCATGAGGACGCGGGTCTTCACTCCGGCTTTGATGATGCGCTGCATGAGGCGGTCGTACCTGGTCTCGCGGGAATTGTGGGGTGCCTTGTTGCGGAAGTTGTGGGATTCATCGATGACAACCAGGTCATAGTTGCCCCAGTTCACGTGGGCGAGGTCGATGTCGCCGGAAGTGCCTCCATCGCGGGAGAGGTCGGTGTGGTTGAGAACGTCGTAGTTGAAACGGTCGGAGGCCAGGAAATTGCGGCGGTCGTTCGCTTTGTACAGGGTCCAGTTGTCGCGCAGGCGCTTCGGCACAAGCACAAGCACCCGGTCATTGCGCAGCTCGTAGTATTTGATGATGGCGAGCGCCTCGAACGTCTTGCCAAGCCCCACGGAATCGGCAATGATGCAGCCGCCGAGGCGTTCGAGCTTGTCGATGGCCCCAATGACGCCGTCACGCTGGAACCTGTACAGCTTCTTCCAGACCGTTGTATTCCGAATGCCGGTGGCGGACTTGACGATTCGCTCCTCGTCGAGTTCGTCCCCCATGTCTTTGAAGACCTGAAACAGCGTCAGATAGTAGACCAGCGACGGTGCCTTCGAGTCTGCCAGTTCCTGAAGAAGCGAAAGGAAGGCCGTCTTCTGCTGCTCCGAAGTCGGCAACGAACCCCACAGGCTGGTGAACCATGAACCAAGGACGGCGGATTCCTCCGGCTTCTCCGAACATTGGATTAGGCCGAATTGATTGCCCGGAGTGATCCCCAGCCCTTCGGTTGTGAAGGCACAGTTTCCCGTGATGACGCGCTGTTGCTCGGACGCAGGGACTCCACCGATCAGGATGGACTGCGGCAGCCGGCCCGGCGCAATGCGCAACTCGGCTTTCCTCCTAATCCAGGCGCCACACTCACGGGCAAGCCAGCGGAGCTGGAGGCGATTCCGGAATGCACGGTCTGCGTTCGATCCGGTTAGCACCAGTTCTTCTCCTCCGGAATTCGGAAGTACGATTCGGCAGGCATCGAGTTTATCCAGCAACTCGCGCAGTTCCGCGTAGGCGAACAGGGAAAATTCGGAAGAGGCTAAATCGAGGGAGGACGGGGGAAGCAACGACCGGCGCAATTCGTCGATCACACGGTCCGTGCCTGTGTTCTTAACCAGTCTCATTGCGCACAAAATCCTGATTCAAGCGTTACATGGAAGTATAGACCGTTCGGTTGTGCATGAGTGCGTGAGGTTCCTCGCCCTGGTGGGACTACTCCAGCCCAAACACCAGAACCTGTTCGCAGGTTGGTGGACCCAAACGGATGCACAAGCTTTTCCGAGCAGTTTGCGCATCGGCGATTTGCACAAAGCGACGATCTCTCCCGGTGACATCGACGTTTGCCGATACTGATCCGCTGGCCTTTCAGGAACAGTGCTAGGTGTGATCTGTGCTTGGAACTGAAAGCTGGTACTAATGAGGTTTCACCTCCCGGCTTTGGCCTCAAACCTCGCTAGATGTGCGATGCTAGCTTGTTCTTCAGACTTGAGAGCCTGATTGATTCGGAAAGAGATTGTGCCCCACGATTCGTAAGGGGGAGGAATCAGCTCTTCCAGCTCGAATTTTTCGATGCAGATCAGGGCAAGCCTCAAACACTTCGATGCCTTATGCAGAAATACGTTGAAAAGGTTCACAGGTAACTGACCTTCGCGTCCCCACCAGTCGTTAACATCGTCGTTCAACGAATGGAGAGAATCATAGTAGGCACTCAAGGCTGCCGCATCTTCCTCTGCAAGATCCCGAACTTGTGGCGCATTGGGGTAGAGACTTGGCCAATAAGGAATGAAGTCCTGTTTTAGATCAGTTGGCTTTACGGTCATATCCACCGAGTGAGAGACGAAATTAGCGACAGCCCTACCGTGGATGTAGAGTACGCGATCAATCGAACGCTGTAGCTCTGGTGCCAGAACCCACCGCGCTTCTGAATGCCGGATTGCTGATTGCGTCTTTGCTGCGTGTACCTCGGAGGCCAAGTTCGAGGATTGGTCTACACTGTTTACGTTGTTCCGAGAGTTTGCTCCAATGGCGTTATTGGTAATAGAGATCGGAGTAGTCAGAAACCGGTTCTCGCGATGTCTGAGACTGACGATTCGCGCTTGAACCTGTTCCCACCAATTTGAGCCTGGCTCACCTTCATACAGTCGAGAATCCCAGTAATCCAAGTCAAGGCGAATCCCTTCCAGCGTTTCCGGCATTGGGTCACTTACATCGCGGTTCTGTTGGCGCACGATAAGTTCGTTTCCGGTTGTGATCCCTGATGCTGTGAGTGCAATGATCTCAGTCGATTCTGGAGTGAAGGAGATAAACGCGGAAGTGCGGAGGGATGTGACTGCCTCATTTCTCTGCGCATCGGTGAGGCCGAGTTCCTTCGTAATCCCAAACCACTCGGCTGGTTTGAAGCGGCGAGTTAGGGGCGCATCGCCTGCAAGCCGCCGTAACGCGCAGAGAAGTCTTTGGCCCGGTGATGGAGTCGATGAGTTCATGTCAGTGAAGCCGCCAAGTTATGCACCCAATGCCCCAGAACTGGCAGGTACGGTCCGATGAGTGCCATATGATGGTGTGCGGAAGCGATGAATGCCTGGTATCTCTTCGCCCCTGATTCTCTATCGGTCGCCATTTCAAGGTCCGTAAGTCTTTCAAGGATCGTCGCCCGCTCGACGCCGTCCGCAACGCCCGATTCGATTGCTTTTCGCAGTTCCGAAAAGTGGATGCCTTGGTTTACTATGTTCGTCGAGTTGTCAGTGCTGTCAATGTTGACCCTTGCATTGGGTCCATGAACGTTGAAGATTTGGTTCATTGAGGACTCCTTTTGTGGGGCGACCCGAGCGCCCTGCACTCGGGCTTTTTCAAGTCGAATTTGAATTGGATTTAGGATGTTGAATGTGGCGGCGGGAATCCGCCCCGCAAATACATCCTTAATACTTGTTGGCAACGTCGAGGCCCCAATCGAGGTGGAATGGTTTCGAAGTGCATGACGGAACTGCGTCTCAATGAAGCCCTTGATCTCGGTTTCGATGCAACTCGAGAGTTTCTGATCTAGCGGCATTTCGAAAAGGTCGCACACTTCAAGAGCAGCCTCCAGCAACCCCGTAGCCATCGCACCAATTAATGTCTCACTCAGTTGCCATTCGGCAAGGAGTTGTCCTCCCGAAAGAAGAGACCCGCGCGCAGCATTCTCACTGCGAAGCCCGATCAACCGTTCACGGTAAACCGCCATCGCCTCTTCGTGCTTCTGTGCCCTCACGCGTATATAGAACTGGCGTGACTGAGGCGGCAAACATTGTTCAATCATCTGACTTCCAAGCCTCAACAATGCCCCGAATACAAAATTTGGGGCATACGTCGCGCAAATGTCCCGGTCTCACCAAAAGTCGGAGGCTCGGCGGAAGCGTTGGCGAAGCTCATCCCTGAGCGTCGGGTGACAGCAGCACCAGTCCAGTCCACCCGCAACTCAATTTAGGTGGACCGGATGGAACAGCAGAACGAAGATGAGGCCCAGCACCGCCGCAGCTAGAGTCAAAACAACAAACTTGAAATGGTAGAAGACCCCCTGCGCTTTATAAGCGCACGACTCAGGATCGTAAAGAATGCCCTCTTCCTGGTTCGCATTCTCTGCTTTGTGGTACGTGGCCTCTGCCATGACGGTAGTGGCGACGTATTGAAGCGTATCGAGAATCAGAATTAGAACCGATAGAACCGCCAGAGTCAGGATTAACCACGATGGTACATGCCCCGCCATAGACTTGAGCGGGTCATCATGGACCGTGAGCAAGGCCCAGGCGAACGCCACAAAGCCTACGGCCAGCGTCCGCGTCTGTGTGCTGACCTGCGCACTGGCTTCTTTCTTGCGAGCCCAGACCTCCTCCAGCTTCAGTCCCTTCATTTGCCACCCTTGGGCGTGATACCGTAGCCACCATCACCTGTTCCGCCCTTGGCTCTGCTCTTCTTCGCCACGGCCCAGCGCTTTTTGGCGGCTTCAGCGATGCGGGCGCGGCCCTCCGGCGACAGATTGCGTTTCTTCTTGCGTTTTGGGGTCGCCGTATTGTCAGGCTGCACCTTTGGCGGTCTGCCGGCCTTCCGTTTCGCTACGGTGACCGCTAATCCGACCGCGAGGAGCGCGCGGGCTTCCTTCAGCGCCGCAATCTCCGCATCAATGAGTGCAATAACCTCTTTAAGAGCCATGCCGGAATTATATCTCTGAGGAGCCATGCCGCCCACGGCCAGCGCCTTTTCCCCCGCCCCCCGCACGGTTAGGCTTTGCAAGATACGAAGCCGCGCGCAGCGCGCCTCTCAATCTGAGTGGGGGCGTTGCGGGGTCTCCTTCCCGCTGGGGTGG
>Ga0302274_10003947_pt1 | contig 13032 bp, 16 predicted proteins | sample III_Bog_N2_1_FD_198755 | JGI IMG/M metagenome (GOLD analysis project Ga0302274, IMG submission 198755) | Peat permafrost microbial communities from Stordalen Mire near Abisko, Sweden - III_Bog_N2_1 | ecosystem: Environmental > Terrestrial > Soil > Wetlands > Peat | place: Sweden: Abisko...
TGGCAATGCTGGTGTCATTTACGAGTGCTCATGTGCGCCTACGTGTGGCTGGACCAAAGTGGGTGACCTCAATGGTGTAATTACTATTTACCGGGAGGGAGCTTTTAATTTTCCCTTTGTCAATACGCATAACGTATGGAACAACTTGGGCTACATCTCTCTCCTTACGGTTGGACAGTATTATTGCACCGTCGAAGGCCAGATGACTAATTCACTCACTACGCAATCATGTCCTCTCTATTATGGCGTAAGCAGTGTACCCGCATCTAACATTTGGCTTTACAATTCAAATCGCGTACTGAACCTACCGCCAGTCACGACTGGTACTTATATCCAGCTATCCATTGTCACTAGCATGTACCTGCAAGTGAGCAGCGCGCCTGAAACACTCTACCTCACAGGTGGAATTGGTACGGGTACAACGGGATGCGCCCAATGGCAAACTGGCGTAGACATTCCCATTACCATGACTTGCATTAAGACTGCTTGAATAGTAAATGAAAAGCCAATAACCACCAAAGGGAGAGAGGGGGGGTGGAAATGATGTTCTTGCTACTACTGCTAGTGCTGCCACTTCAGATTTTGGCGCAAAACTCTCTGCTTTTTGCCAGCTGCACGTTGAACTCTGATGGAACCGCTCTCAATGGTCTCCTCTGCAATGCGCTCACAGCCTCCACTGACGCTGGATGTCTTGACATTGGAAAAGCCTACAACTGTGATGCCAATACTTGGACGTGGAAGTTACTGACATAAAAAAAAAGCTGTTATTTTCTTTCGTGATACTTCTTCAGCCCATTGAGGTGTGGGCACAGCGGAGAGGGTGGCATGGGATAGAAGAGCAGCAGAGGAAGAAGAAGAAGTAAAAGCTTTCATTCTGGCTCTGCTTCTAGCATGTTATGTGTAATCGCCTGCACAATATCGCATGGCCAGCGACGCTTCCTAAAGCAAGCCAACAGCGCGATGCGTTGGCGGATGATTCTTTCACGAGTCCTGACGAGGCTGTCGATAATGGCGTAGAGTTGGCGCTTCACATGGGCCAAGTCCTTGTAAGTTGCGCTGAGATCGCTCCAGAACGGGTAGTCGCCAAAATGGCCACAATCAAAGCCCATCACGTTTCCTTGTTCGTAGGTGCATTCCTTGTACGTTTCCATGCATGCAATATCCTCAGGCGTAGGTGGCCTTTCTAGGTCCACGTAGCCGCACCAATTGAACGTTGTGTTTTCGGGTGTGTTCAATGGGTGGTTGCGTGGCGAATGTGGATAATATGAATTCGCCTTGATAGACCACTTCACGCCGCGGTACACACCCTCTTGCAGGTCACCGTACAGCTCCCGGTCCTTGAGCATTGCCATGCGCCTGGGTGAGGTGGCCATCTCTTACGGATTGGTTTTTCATTTCTCCACATGCGTAATCGGCCTCTGACACTGCACGCATCGCGTCTTGTTCACAGTGTTGGTGATTGCCAGTTGGTCAGAGCATGTGTGGCAAACCACAATGTGCCCACAGGGCATGGCTGGTCTCCTCTGCAATGCGCTCACAGCCTCCACTTACGCTGGATGTCTTGACACTGGAAAAGCCTACAGCTGTGATGCCAATACTTGGACGTGGAAGTTACTGACATAAAAGAAAAAGCTGTTTATTTTCTTTTGTGATACTTCTTCAGCCCATTGAATGCCAGGGCAAATCCCTTGTAGCCAATCATCAAGGGCAGCGTCACATGCGCGTAGCGTCCCACAATGGCTCCAAGCAAAGCAGCGAGAGTGGAAAAAACAACAGCGTCCGCCGGCGATGAGCGATAGTTCTTGCTTTCCTCATTCACAGCGTACAACGCAAAGCTGGCAGCGCAACCCAACGTGAGTCCCCAGCGCACCGTCTCGTAGGTCTTGTTGCCATGCTTGGCGTGCCATGAAGAGTAGTGTTCGCTATTTGCAACCCAAGCGTGGTTGCCGTACGCTTTGGCAGCGCTCACGCGATAACGAGCATAGGCCAGGGGTTCTTGCCAAAGCGCAGAGAGAGGGAACGTGACAACACGAAACTTGAAACTCATTCACACACCCTTTAACTCAAAATTACTGGTCCAATCGCCAACCAAGAAGCTGCAGTGGTGCCACTGAGTGAGATGCAAACCAGACGAGCGCTTGTCATGCTAAGAAGGGTGATCTTGGTGTTTCCAGCGCCCCCACTCGCTTGCACCACAAGTGAGCCTCCCGAGTCATTGAGAATGTCAAAGGCAAACCCAAGCTGCAGCGTGGCCACATTGGGTAGTGTTACAGTGCCAGCCGCTGTAAAGACTTGAGTTTTAGAGCTTGTGGCGCTCAGTGTGGTAGACACGCCCCATGTGGCGTAGAGTGAGGTGTAAGCAGCAATGACGTAAGGTGCTCCATTAATGGTTAGACCCACTGTGCCAGGCACCAGGGAAGCACCATTAATGACAATGGCCAGCGCATGAGCTGCATCAATGGGCGCTGCACCGGCACCCAGCGCAATGGACCCTGGAATCGAATTGGTAGACGCGCTGATGCCCACTGCAATGCCATTAGCCACATTGGCCACTGCACCATATCCAATGGCCACTGAACTTGCTCCACTTGCACTCACAGACACACCCACTGACACTGCGCGAAACGCAGCGTTACATCCATAACCAATGGCAGTGCCTTCCGCTCCCGTTGTGGATGCCGCATAACCAATGGCAGTGCTAAAATCATAAGGAGCAGAGGCACTGTTGCCCGCTGCAAAGCTGGAGTTTCCATTACAATTGGCTTGAAAACCCAGGGCCACACAAGCATAACCTGCAGCATTGGTACCTGCACCCACTGCCACTCCATATCCCGCTGGTGAACTGGCTTGCGCAGCATTACCAACAGCTACTGATTGGGGACCATTGGTGTACGAGTTTGAGCCAATGGCAACGCTGTAACCGGCGTTTCCAGCTGCATTCTGAGCGCCGCCACCAATGGCAATACCACCAACGCTAGGTGCATAAGCACTGGGTCCAATTGCAATGGTTTGCGAACCCAGCGCGCGAGCAAATTCCCCTAGCGCTACCCCACCTACGCTGCTGCTGGTTGACGCATTGAAACCCAGCGTTACAGCGTTTGTGCCGCTATTAGCTTGGGTGTTGCTACCGTAGAAAACGGAATTCCCTCGCCCAATCCATGACTGACTAGGCGTGTCCCAAGCAAAGACTTGGCCATCTGAGCCCGCCGGTAGCACATAAGCAGCACCAGTGGCTCCTGTGGCACCAGTGCTGCCTGTTGCGCCTGTGGCACCCGTACCTCCAGTGGCGCCAGTCGCACCCGTACCGCCTGTCGCACCAGTGCCTCCCATGGGGCCAGTGGGGCCATTAGCACTAGCCGCCAGAGCCCAGGTGCCATTTGTGTTACATTCATAGACAAGTCCGTAATTGGCAGCACTAGATCCAGTGCCGCAAAAAATGAAGTTGCCTGCAAATGCAGCATTGCATGTGTGGCCCGTGGTATTGCTGGGTGGCTGACCTCCTCCACTGCATATGCTGAGATAAATGCCAGGACCGGCCGTGCCGTCTACACCTGCTACTCCTCGAACGCTCCCTGTCGATTGAATCCACACATTGCCAGCGCTACAGGTATAGAAGATATAGGTATCGCTGCAATACACTACATCATTCAACAACGTACATGCGTGGGAGGGTGGTACTCCCCCGTATGCAGTGCAATTGTCAATGGCTAAACTAGCGCCGCCATTCCCGCTGCCATTGGCATTCTTTATGGCCAGCACAAGTGAAGGTATCACCAATCCAAGCACAGTGAGCAGCAGCAGAAGCAGCAGCAGCAACAAGAGAGAACGCCGCCAATCCCGTTCTTTTTTCACACGATAGACTTGCATTTTTTGTTTTGCCTTTTTTTTCCTCTGCGCACATGGAGATATATTGTTAATTTCATAGTTTGTTTCTCTTAAGACACTGGTGGACCACTTAAAGCCAACCAAGAGGCAGCCGTTGTCCCGCTTATTGATGAGCAGATGAAGCGAGCATACGTTTGATTTGGCATGGAAAGTTTGAGGTTGCCCCCGCTAGATTGAACCAGCAGATTTCCAGTGGCAGCGTAATTGATAATGTCAAAGTAAGTGCCCTCTTGAAGGGTACTCACCACTGGTAGCATCACTGTCTGCGCTGTGGTGAAAATCTGATACTTTGCACTTGTGGGTGTTAGCACAGTGGGTCCCACTCCTCCAGTGGTGGCATAGAGTGCGCTGTACGTGTCTGTCAACACGTAGTTGGCATTGTTCAGATTGACCCCCAGTGTACTCGTCTCCACTGAAGCGGAATTGACCACAATGGCAAGGGAAGCGGCAGCACTCGAGGCAGCCGCTCCAGGACCAATGGATAAGGTGTTGGTGTAGGAATTGGAAACGGCCCCAGCACCCAGCGAAACCCCCGCAGTGGCAGAGGCACCAGCGCCAATTGCTTGGTAACCATTGTACGCTGCAGCTTGAGGACCCAGCGATGCTGAGCTAATGGTAGCGTACGCCCCATAACCCACGCAAGTCATGGGAGATGAACCCCCCGCGGTGGACGCATAGGGACCCACAGCACATGCAAAGTGAGCAGGTCCTGTGGAACGTGTTCCCAACGAGACTGCATTAGATGAACCACCCAAAGATAGTGGACCCACTGTAATGCTACCAGTGCCACCCGCTTCAGTTTGTGAACCAATGGCAGTTGCGAAACCTCCACCTTCCCCTGCAAAAGTGTTGTTTCCCAGTGCGACGCAATTGGGGCCGCACAGACCATTGACACCATTAACACCGATATTGACTCCAGCTCCCTCAAGGTTTATACAGCCCGCATTATTGATGCCAATACCAATAAAGGCTGCGCTGTGTGCAATCACACCTGCACCGAGGCAAATAGTCGCTGCCCCACTCGCAAGAGCACCGCTACCAACTGCAATGCTTTCTGCAGCGCTGCTTATGGCACTGGCACCCAGAGCTAGGGCGTTTGGTCCAGTGGTAGAGCGTGTGTTGGTTCCATAGTAAATGGGATTACCATTGGCCACCCAGCTTGACGTGCCAGTGTTCCAAACGAGAATATCGCCATCACTACCCAAGGGTAAAATGGGTGCTGCTCCCGTGGCACCTGTGCTTCCAGTGGCTCCTGTACCACCCGTGGCGCCAGTCGCTCCCCTGGCACCAGATCCCCCAGTGGCTCCAGTACCACCAATCACACCAGTGGCTCCCGTGTTGCCAGTTGGCCCAATGATGCTCAATGTTTTCACCCAACCACCACCACCACCACCACATTGGTAGAGCGAACCGTAAGTAACAGGGCTAGATCCGATGAGGCAAAGCACAACGTTAAGCGCAAATGCTTCATCACAGGCTGGTAATGCAGGCGGTCCGCCACTGTTGCACACCACACCATAGATACCCAGCCCCACACCACCGCCACCACCAGCTGGCCCTTGCACGCTGCCCAGGGATGTCCAGTTTGCACCACTCACATGACAAGTATACACCACAAGCGTATCATTGCATAGAATAGTGTCACCTGGCGTAGCGCATAGCATATGCGCATTCACGTCCAGCGCATGGCAATTACCAACGCTAAGGGTTGCAAACGTTGTTGCTTCATTTTTGCTGCTGCTGATAAACACAAGGCTTGCAATGGAAATGCCCAGCTCTGCCAGCGCAAACAACAGGAGCAGGAGCAGCAATAACAATGGAATGTTACGTTTCATTTTTCCTATATCTCAACTTTTTGTCTTTTTATTATTGTAGTACAGGGTAGACATAGTAGGATGAGTTTAGGTACGTCAGGGGCACCAAGGGGTTTGTAAATGCTGGATACTGGTACCAGCTGTTCACATAGGTTGCGCTGCCCACCGATAGCGGGGTGTTGTACACGTAATAGGTCTGCACGCGATCCAGCGCTGAAAAGGAGACGTAATACGTGGTGGCTGGAGAGATGACAACAGGAATGGCAAAATTCACTGTTGCATAGCCATAGGAAATGCCTGTTCCAGCTGGGAGAGTGGTGGATGCGACCAACGATTTAGTGCCATTGAATGCCTCAACCACCACTGCTTGAGTGCCACTGACAGAATAGAAGCGCACTCCAGTGAGAGATGCAACAACGCTGTTGTGAAACGAGAGCCCAACACGAGGCGACTTGGCATCTGCATGCACCAGACCAGGTGGCGCCACAGTGGTTGTGGTGGGGGCTGCAGTGGTAGTGGTAGTGGTCACTGTGGTGGTAGTGGTAACTTGCGCTGCAGGGAAGCAAGTAGATGTCATGCCCCAGGGGTAGTAGCAAATGGGTGAAGTGCCATTGCAGTTGCCAAAGTATTGCCCACCAGGCAGCCCATTGGTAGTAAGCGTAAAGGGCGTGGTAAAAATGGAGCCATCCACTGGGTTGAGGCCTCCCGTTTGATTGGCCACCTTGGTGCGAGCAATGTACAGTTGCATGCCAATGAATGAGCCGCTACCATTGGGATCGCAAAGATTCCAAAGCGAATCGCCTCCACTGAGAATACCAATGTTAAGGGGAGAGCCCACAGCCACCACAGATGAAACGGTAAGCGCAGGATCAGTCACTGAAAAGGACAGCAGCGTACTCGTGGCGTAATTGAAAAAGTAAAATGTGTCGCCTACCATGTTACCACCAAACGCCTCGTGAGCGACCATGTTGGTGTTGCCAAGCACAAGCGTTGTGCATGATGTAACATTGATGGCAACCACAGACATGAGTGCGCTGCCTCCTCCATGGGCAACGTAAAGGATGCCAGTGACGGGATGCAACGCATAGGTGGTACCAAAGCTGTCAGGCACCACTAGGCCAGGGCACACGTTGGTAACGCTGGCAGTGGTAGGATCAATGACGCACAAGTATCCCAGGTCAGCACACCCATAAAGTAGGCCAGTGGTAGATTGAAAACCAATCCATTCAGAGTTTTGAGGTTGCAGCTGTCCGATAATGGTCACGCTACTGAGTAGCATATCCCAGCGCACGAGGTAAGAGACCGTGCCATAGTATGCAGATTGCGTGGAACTACTAGCTGACACGATGCCATACACATACTTTGCCGGTGGTGGCAGCGAGGCAGCCACGACGACGATGAACACAAGAAGCAATTGAAAAATCATCTTTTGACCCTCTCTTCTTCTTTTATCGCGTATCAAAGAAGAAAGTCTGAAATAGTCTGGCTGACTGGAGGTCTTCGCCAAAGTAGCGTGCTGATTGGTGCCAGGAGTAGCCACGAAATAGCACTAGTCGATTATAGCGATTGCCCACCTCATCAAGTAGTTGCCAGCGATCATAGTGCTGAGCATCGCGGTAGAGCGCTTGAGTCAGGCCACTCACATTGTCTTTGTATCCCAGGCGCGCAGCATCCTCCTCGTTGGGTCTCTCTGTAAGGCCCGTCGCTTTGTGCGCGAAAAATCGAGTACCCGAACGCGGCGCTGGATTGGGTGACAAATAAAGCACCCCACTCCAAGCTGTGCGATCCGTGTGAATCCATGAGCGATGCGTTTTGAGAGCATACTGAAAAGCCCCATGGTAATCCGTGGCTGGATAAATATGAACATTGCCAAGTGCCTCATAGAGTTTGGCCTCCACCGCGGGAGACAGGGAAAAGGGAGTGCGTGTGCGGAAGCCAGGGAAATTGCCAGTCACATTGAATTCCATGGCCAGCGCAGCAGCACGTACCACGTCAGGATTGGGGTAAACATCATCCAGCACAATGAGTTTGCGTGTACTAGCGTCAACGACCACGATAATAAAAATGATTATCATCATCAGCTGAACACCTTTATCAAAAACACTTCTACCGCAGCTGCCCAACCAGGGACTCCCTCAACAGCCCGATGGCCTGCCACATTCAATATGCGCACTTGATGCTCCCGCAAAAATGAGCACACTGCCTCTTGCGCTGCTGGCGTCAAATGTTGCACGATAATCACTGGCCTGTGACCAAGAGCGTTTTGCACAGCATCTGCCTGGCCAAGTGCAAACGTAGGGGTCTTCCAACGCCCACTCAAGCAATACTCAATTGTCTTGTCACTTCCAGCACTAGCCTGAGCACGGAATACCAATGTGGCTTCTGCATCATCCACATTTTGCTTGCTGCGCATCACATAGCCAGCTGCCCCTTGTCCTTCACCCTCTTTCAGCCCATAGCCCATGAGCAATTCCTGCTGAGGTCCCTCGCTAGTGGCCCAACCAGGTGGGGCAATGCCTCCCGTTTCAATGCCCACTTGTCGAGCCGCACGCAGCGCAGCTTGATCTGCTCCGCATTGGCCACCGCTAATGACACGTTCCAACAGGAGCAACCCCTTCATTGCGTCCATTCCTTGTAATTGCAACGCATTACCAAACTGCCAATCAAGCGGAGCACATCACGTGGTAGCCTGGTGAGACGGCGCAATGAAAGATATCCCGTCACTGCCGCTTGGCATCGGGCTTTCAAAGCCCCTTGTCGGGCTGCATAATATTCACGAGCCTGCAGCACATGGTCATCATGGACTGTGGCTCCATGATCAATTAACAGGCATATTATGCGATCGTATATCGACATATCACATTCCCAGTGTGAAAGACTCCGCTTGTGACTGCATATGTCCATCAAAGACATCCCACGGTAACCACGTGCGGTGATATCAGGACCCATATTAGGACCCACCAAATTAGGATTGGCCCCATGCTCAAGCAAAACCTCAAGTGTCTTAGGACGGTAGCAACAACAATGAATGGCAGCATTCTCATCATCATCGAGCATGTTTACATATTCCGGATGTTTTGCAAGAATGTAGCGCACACAATTTGGTGCATTGTACAGGACAGCACAAAAGAAGTGCATCAGGCTAAACGTTTCACGCATTGCTAAGCAACGCACGTTATCATTTACAAATGCAGGATATAAGTCCAGATCCATGACCCTCTTCATTTATAACAAAAACACTTTTCGGACCATCTCATACTTCCATCAGTGGGAAATAAATCCGACATCTTCATGTTTAGCACTTCCATGCTATCCATATCTCCACCCATGTATCCAGTGTACTTGCCAAAAATAATCGTTTCCTTGTTGGCTTTTACATCAGCAATCATAATCAAGCTGGCCGGGTATCCTCCCTTCTCCAGGTGAGAAAGACGCCATTTCAATGCCTCAAGCAGTGTCGCATCGGGATGGACCCAAAATTGCAGATTCATGACAGGTTGCATCACTTGTGAGGTTTCATCCGCGTATAAGATTGCGTCATAGGGAATCGGAAGCGAAATCCCCTCATCATCATCATATGGATGTGGGCCGTGAATTAAAAACTTGCGCTTAGGGTTGCTCATAATGGATGTTGTCAAGAGAAAGGCCGTGACACCAACGCTAAAGCGTGCAATATGGGATTTGCACGTTGGCCCAGGAGTAAAAGAGGCCCTTTGCCCACTTTGTGGAGTGCATCAAATTAATGCGACTCAAAACAGCGGATTTGAAGCGGCACACATTGTGGCACGCAAATTCTTCGTGGGCGACCTCAATCTGTTCTCATTCGTGCCATCGTGTGGGGGTTGCAACAATGAATGTGAAGATCTCTGCGTTTTGGATTTCCTCTGGGTTCGCGCGAGACTTTCTCCCCTCAGGCGGATCATTATGACCATTTACAACGCATTCATGGCGCAACACGCTCATGAACTGGCATACGCAGATCGCATGGCTTGGCGAGTGCTGGAACACTTGTATGGCCCCTCACGCTATCCAGCTGGAGGAGGCATTGTCAACACAAAGGCCATTTATGAAATTGCACGCGCCGAACAGTATTTTGCCCTTGTTGAAGAATGCATGGCACTGGCTGCAAAACAACAGGCGCTGGCCATTCAATTGCGTGCCCTCACCGAAGCAATAATACAGCCAATGAAGTTTGGATTTTAGTTGAGGGGTGGGTGGTGTAATGTCAAAGGCTGCTGCTGACGTGGAGGAAGAGCGTAAGGCCTCATTTAAAAAGGGACTCGGCGATGGACTCACTGATAGACGAGCGCAAGACTCTGTCAAGTTGCGGAAGCAAAAACATGCCTCTGCGCTGAGCCGGCGTCGCGGCATCGAAAGGCCCGACGTGGGCGGTCAGCTAGAGCGCATGATGGCTCTCTATCGCAGGCAAGACATTATTGCTGCTGGTGATGCCACGCAACTTCGACTGCTTCATGACATTCTCGAATGCGCAACCACTCCGTTTCTCGATGAACAGGTGCCCACCCTGCTGGGTGACGGGGTCATTCCCGTGCTGGTCAAGCACTGCGCAGAGAGTGAGCAATGCGCCATCATCATGCAACAGCTGACTGGCATCGTGACCAAGCATGACATCATCATTGCAAGGGACATTGTAAAGAGCGGTTTTCTAAATGTCATGGCAGCCAATGAGCAAAACGCGATGAGACCCACTTTTTGGAACATTCTCCTCAATATCTGTCTCAGCTGCAGGGAGGGGAGAATTGAAGTGCTCGGAAGTCCCCTCTTTGTGAATAGCATCTTTCAGCAAGTGGCACCTCGCGTGCAACCAGCCCAAGTGCTTAGCGTGACATGCGCTCTCATCGAGGCAGATGAATGTGAACCGCTCGTCAACCTCATTGCATTCATGTGGCCCCTGCTGATGCACACGCTAATCAATGTCACGCAACCGCTCCCATGGGGTGAACTAGATGAAACGCAACGTATTCTCATCAATGCGTCTACGGGCATTTTGCGAGGAGCCCTCTTTGGACTTAATCATAAGAAGCGCCCAGACATTAATATTCGGCTGCTCATGGAAAAGGGCACTGCTCCCTCGCTGATTCGCAAACTCACTGCCCTGCTTCGAAGCTGCAAGGAAACGGGGCTGGAAGTGCGTATCCTCGAGATTATGGTTCGCATCTCCGCGCTTCCACTGCCCACCCATGAGCTGCACATAATGATGCGTGAGGCTGGCAGCGTACGCGATATGATTACCCAAGCCCAACGCCCCACCACAGTGGCCCGCTACTGGGCATTCCTATGGATTGGCAACTACATGGCTGATGGTGCCACCTTTGTGCAAGAAATGCTCACTGCCGACGTAATGTCAGTGCTAGTGAGTGCCATGGAAAGAGGGGAGGCTGATGTCAAGGCCAAAGCCATCTACGCAGTGATGACCGCATTTTCAGCCTGTGACCAGGAACAAGACAATGTGGCGCTGGCTGATCAAATGCTGCATACGCTCGTGTTTGGTCATAAGATCTTTGCTCGCCTAGCAGAGCATATCACTTCGCTCCCAGGACACGAACAAATAACCACTGACATTCTCAAGTGTCTGGCTGCTGGTTTGCGCTGGAATCGCGCGCGAGTGATGCAATCCCTTAAGGCTTATCACGTACACGAACGCATCGAAGATGTACTCAGCGAACTCAAGGGCAACCTCGACACGGAAGTCTACCAGCTGGCCACTGAAGTGGATGACATGCTTCAAGGACGTGCCCCAGAAAGTAGAGATGCTGCCCTAGAGGCTGCAGCCAATGCGGCCCTTGGCATGGACATTGACATGAGCAATGGACGAGTGCTGGCAGGAAGATTTGAGTTTTAAACTAAAGAAGGGGGTCGGAATTTAATGGATGCGCTCAACACACACATGACACAACACTCTGACCGTGTGCGCTGGAAACAAATGACGACAATTGAAGAGTACCAAGCGAGTGCAGCACAAGCCATGCAATTGTCGTGGTATGCCCTGGGAGACCAAAGGGTCAGTGAATACGATTACCACTGGATTACCACTGTGCAGGTTTGGGCAGATAAGGTGTTGAATGAACGAGCTACGCGATCTCAACAGGACACATAATGCCACTGTGAGAGCTGGGCAAATGACAGATGAGATCTACAGGAAAAACGCACAGCAAGCACTACTTTTGTCAGTGAATTCGGTGCCAGTCACGGCAAGGGACGCATATTATTTGGCCAGGGTTCAAGTGTGGGCTGACAAGATATTAAATGGAGGGTCTCCGTGCTGAATTGATAGCCTGGGAAGCGTTGCTCAAGAGATATGCAGAGATTCATGAACTGCGCCTTTTCATAGAATCAACACGTCTTCACAAATACAATGGTGGTGGCCACGGTTGGTTTGCTACGCACTACTTGGAGCCCATTGAACGCGTCCGAGTGGCATTGGGTAATCCCACGTGGTGGAGCGCTTACCAAGAGCGTTGCCTGACAAAGGAGCGCTGGAGTCACCCTGTGATTGACGTGGCCCAGCGCAAAGCACGCTACGGACATTATGTGGATCGCGATCTCACACATCCAGCATTAGCGCTTAACGTGGTGCTTTTTTACTCCACGCTCTACTCGGCGCTTGATGGTGATCCCTACTCGATGGAGGGGTATTTCTACGAAAGACTAGAGCAAGCAAAACGCGAAATTATCGCCATAGGGTCACGCGCAGCACCAGCAAAATGAATAACATGAGCACCGCAGAGTTGCTCGGCATGATGGGAGAAGCGCTGCAAGAACTTGAGCGTCGCTTTCAGTTGCAAAAGAAGAAACCTGCTCCTGACTTGTCGCTTTTCAAAGATGGGGATCGCATGTATTATTCAGTGTGTGGTTACCCTTTTGAATGCAGTTGTCGCTACCATATTATGCCCAAGTCCCGCAGCGCGCAAAGCGATAGGCGTACACGTCCCAATATGGATGATCGTGCTCTCTACTTGTATGGCGATACCACACAGGCCAAGCTGGAGGAACTTTGTGGGGATGCCCTCACCATTAAGGTGGTGCGCAACTACGCGTTTCTCACTTTTGCCACTCATGTGCAAGCAACTGAGGCTCAATGCACGCTTCAAGATGCAGGATTCAGCGTCACTTTCAATCGCATAAAATAAAAAAGTTTTTCAAGTTCACTTTTTAGTTTTTGACCCCCTCCCAATATTTTTTATTACCTTCTAAGCCGTGGAGATTTCCAGCGTTTTTTGCATCGCTTTTTCAATCGGGGGCGGTGAATATCGGGTCGAATAAAAAAATTAGATTTATGGAAAAAAAAGAAAAAGTAAAAGTTTGTTTTTCT
>Ga0302274_10003951_pt1 | contig 13029 bp, 10 predicted proteins | sample III_Bog_N2_1_FD_198755 | JGI IMG/M metagenome (GOLD analysis project Ga0302274, IMG submission 198755) | Peat permafrost microbial communities from Stordalen Mire near Abisko, Sweden - III_Bog_N2_1 | ecosystem: Environmental > Terrestrial > Soil > Wetlands > Peat | place: Sweden: Abisko...
TGCTCCTGGGCGCCGGCCATTCAGGTCAACTACGACTTCCACGAAGAGCTGAGTCCCGCGCACGTTCCCGGCATTCTGGCCAGTTATCGCGGGAAAGCCGGGGTCCCCGGTGGCGGGTCTTTGCCACCGGGGTGGGAAGCGCTGGTAGGAGAAAAGACACCCCATGCCTAGGCTGGTCTCCCATCCCGATGAAGTGAAGATTGTCTCGCGGCGCTTTGGAAAGGGCGCGGCGAGCATCGACCGCTATCTGGAACTGGGCGGCTACGAATCGGCCCGGAAATGCCTGAAGCAGGGACCGGAGTGGATTATCTCCGAGATAAAGGCCAGCAACCTGCGCGGACGCGGGGGGGCAGGCTTCCCGACGGGGCTGAAGTGGTCGTTTGTGCCCAAGCAGAGCGAAAAGCCCAAGTACGTGCTGGTCAACGGCGACGAGAGCGAGCCGGGAACCTGCAAGGACCATCTGATTTTCTTGCACGACCCCCACGCGGTCATCGAGGGCACGATCATTGCGGGTCTCGCTATCGGAGCGAAGCTGGGCTTCATCTATCTGCGCGGCGAGTACCGCTATCTGCTCGAAATTATGGAGAAGGCCGTCGCCGACGCTTACGCGCGCGGCTTCCTCGGCAAGAACATCTTCGGTAGCGAAACCGAATTCCAGATCATCACGCAGACCGGCGCTGGCGCTTATGAAGTGGGCGAGGAGTCGGCGCTGATGGAGTCGCTGGAAGGCAAGCGGGGCGTGCCGCGCATCAAGCCGCCCTTCCCTGCTGTCGTCGGCCTCTACGGCGGGCCGACGGTCATCAATAACGCGGAAACCATCGCTGCGGTGCCGCATATCATCGCTATGGGCGGGGCGGCTTTTGCGGCTGCTGGCTCGCCGGGCAACGGCGGGACGCGGTTGTTCTCGATCAGCGGCCATGTGGAGCGGCCCGGCGTTTACGAACTGCCGATGGGCTACAACCTGAAGAAAATGATTTACGAAGTGGCGGGGGGAGTGAGGGGCGGGCGCTCGCTGAAGGCCGTCGTTCCCGGAGGGTCTTCGACGCCGGTGCTGCTGCCCGAGGAAATCGACATCGGCATGGATTTTGACCAGGTGGGCAAGGCAGGCTCGATGCTGGGCTCAGCCGCCGTCATTGTGATTGACGACGCGACCTGCATGGTCGAGTTCGCGCTTAGGACGATCAGCTTTTATCAGCACGAAAGCTGCGGATGGTGCATTCCCTGCCGCGAAGGAACAGACTGGCTGAAGAAGACGCTGACGCGCTTCCACGCGGGATTTGGTGAGGCCAAGGACATCGACAATATGCTGTATCTGGCCGAGAACATGATGGGGCGGACCTTCTGCCCGCTGGGCGACGCGGCGGCGATGCCGATGGTGGCGTTCGTGAAGAAATTCCGCGGGGAGTTCGAGGAGCATCTGGGCGGGAAGGGGTGCCCGTTCGCCAAGCCGGCGGAGTTGGTGGTGGTGTGATGGGCTTTAGCCCGTACATCGAGGTCAGAAGTAGTTGTGGGCTTTAGCCCCTGAGGGAAGTCTCTCGGTGCAGTTATCGCCCCCCTCAGCGGCTAAAGCTGAAAATCAAACTCGGCTCTGGATGTAGCGTAACAAGGAAGCTATGGCAGACTCAACAACCACAGTAGAGGGAAAGACGCTGACGTATCCCGCTGAAGCTGAGAACACTGTAGGAGACAGACCGTGACGCCGCCAGAATTGGTTCGCATTCTTGAAACCGGTGGCTGGTATTGCACGGGCCAGACGGGAAGTCACCGGCACTATCGTCATCCAATCAAACAGGGATTGTTGGTTGTGCCGATGCACGCGGGGAAGGAAATCGGGAAAGGGCTACTGCACAGTATCCTTAAGAAAGCAGGGTTGAAATGACGCGAGAATACCTGGTGGTATACGAAAAAGGCGCGCAGAACTGGAGCGCATTTTCTCCAGACCTGCCTGGATGCGGCTCGCTCGGCGATGCGCTGGATGACACCCGCGCGAATATGCGCGATGCGGTAGAGTTATTTCTGCAGGAAACCGCCAAGGCTGGCGAACCAATCCCGGAAGCAACGGCGACCACAGTCAATATTGACGAATTCGATCCGAGCCACGAGACCAAGGAGTATTTCATCGAGTGGCTCCCGGTAAGCCTTCCCCATTCGGTTGAATTCACGGAAGAAAACCAGGCCGCGTAGGAACAAATGGCAGACGTAACAATCACTGTCGATAACAAGAAGATTACGGCGCCCGCGGGGACGCTGCTGATAGACGTTTGCCGTAAAGCCGGCATCGAGATTCCGGCCTTCTGTTCCTATCCTGGACTGAGCCCGCAGGCGGCCTGCCGGATGTGCCTGGTGCGTCAGGAGAAGGTGGGCAAGCTGCAAACAGCCTGCACGACGGCGGTCGCCGAAGGCCAGGTTTTCATTACCGATTCGCCGGAGATCACGCAGGCGCGCAAGGCGATGCTGGAACTCCTCTTGGGCAATCACCCGCTGGACTGCCCGGTCTGTGATGCGGGGGGCGAGTGCGAACTGCAGGACATGGTCTTCAAGTACGGCGCGGGCGAAAGCCTGTACGCAGAGGCCAAGGAGCATCGCGAAGAGCAGCAGTGGTCGCCGGCGGTTTTTTATGACCGGCCGCGCTGCATTCTCTGCTACCGCTGCATCCGCGCCTGCGGCGAGGGGATGGACGTGTGGGCGCTGGGAGTGCAGAAGCGCGGCGTCAACTCGACGATTGCGCCCAACGGCGGAGACCGGCTGGACTGCGAGCAGTGCGGCATGTGCATCGACATTTGCCCGGTGGGCGCGCTGACCAGCGGGTCTTATCGATACAAAACCAGGCCGTGGGAGATGAACCACGTGTCGACCGTCTGCACGCATTGCGCGGACGGCTGCAAGGTGACGCTGGGCGTGCGGCAGGTGAACCAGGGCTCCGAGATTGTGCGCGCCGACAACCGCGACAGGAGCGGAATCAACGGAGAGTTTCTCTGCGCCAAGGGGCGCTTCGGATTCGACTTCTTGGCGAGCCCGGAACGGCTGACCACGCCTCTCGTGCGCAACGGTGAGGGCAAGCTGGAGCCGGCCACATGGGAGCAGGCGCTGCGGCTGGCGGCGGACAAATTGAAGGCGGTGCGCGACGCAAGGGGCGGCGAAGCGATTGGCGTCATTGGCTCGAACCAGACGACGAACGAAGAGAATTACCTGCTGCAAAAATTCGCGCGGACCGTGCTCGCGACGAACAATATCGACCACGAGCGGACGACCGATTACGCGGCTTTTGCGCGGGCGCTGGCCGGGCACAAAGGGGCGGCGGCGAGCCTGCGCAAGATCGCGACGGCGCCGGCGATTCTGCTGCTGGGCGGAAACCCGACCGAAGAGCATCCGCTGCTGGCCTGGATGCTGCGCACCAACGTGCGGCTGAACCACGCCCGGCTCTACGTGGCGAATGCCAAGGCCATCAAGCTGGAGCGGCAGGCCAGGGTAACGCTGCGGCTCACCGCGGACGGCCACGCTTCGCCCTTTGTTTATGCGGACGGCAGCTATGTGACGCAGGACAACACAGCCTTCCGCGACGCGCTGCTGGCCGAGGAGTCGCTGCTGGTGATTTTTGGCGCTGAATACAGCGGCCAGGAGCTGGTTGATTTCGTGGCCTGGGGTTTGAAGCAGGGCAATGTGCGTTTTGCCTATCTGGGCGATAGAGCGAACTCACGGGGCGCGGCGGATATGGGATTGCTGCCGGAACTGCTGCCGGGCTATGTGCCGGTCACGGCTCCGGGCGCCTTTGCCGCGGAGTATCCGGGACTGCCAACCGCGCCGGGCAAGACGCTGCCGGAGATTTTCGACGCGGTCGGCAAGGGAGAGATGGGCGCATTACTGGTGGTTGGCGCCGATCCGGTCAAGAAACACGAAGTGGACCCGGCGGCACTGAAGAATGCTTTTGTCATTGTCCAGGACCTCTTCCTCAGCGAAACAGCGGCGCTGGCCGATGTGGTGCTGCCAGCGGCGAGTCTCTACGAAAAGACCGGCACGGTGACGAACACCTACGGCGACGTGCAACTGGCGCAGAAGGTCTCGGACCGGGCAGGCGTCAAGCCGGATTTCGAGATTTTGGTGAGTCTGGCAGGCGCTATGGGCGCGGATGTGAAGGCGCTAGTGCCCTTTGGCAAGGGCGGCGTCACGGCTGACCTGGGCCAGTCGCGCGGCGCGCAAGCCGGCGAAGCCGACAGACATGCGGTATGGCTGGCGGCCAACGGGCTGGAGCTGAAGACGAGCCCCTTTGATCCGCTGGCGGTGCTGGACGAAATTGAACGGCTGGTTCCGGGTTACGCGCTGGATCGCATGGAGCTTCTTGGAGGAAACGATGTGCCGACCGAGCCGGGCTTTGCGCCGGTTGCGGAGCTGACCGGGCAAGGACAGATCACACCGGCTCACGATGGATTGTTTACCTCCGGGACACTGGGCGAACACAGCGCTGCGTTGAATGAATTGGAACAGCATCAGGCGCCGAAGCTGGTGAAGATACGGGTTGGGAAGTGAGAGGCGCGGTTGAGGTTTGAGGTTTCCCACCCTTTTCGCAAAGGGCGCGAAAAGGATGGGGCACCCAGAGATTACGCGCCGATGAGCGAAGAGCATCCGTGGTTCCTTCGACTCGCGTTGCTCGCTCAGGATGACAAGCATGAATAGGAGAACTCGTAAAGCACAGCAGTTGGGCTCACCCAATATGAATGAACCTCTCACATCCGACCGAATCAGCAAGAGATTGCAAATCTGCGCACGAAGTGTAGGAATTGCTTTCATAAGTCTACTCGTATTAGTTAGACTATGCCTTGCGCAGGATGGAGTTACGAGTTCGTTTGCTTATCTCGCGAACGGAGAGATTCACGCCTCCTGTGAAACCGGCGACAAAATGGTGACAGATGTTAAATTCATCGAGAGTTTCGCAATTGACGGAACTACACTCGCCATAGTTCGCCGTATGGAAAACAACACGGGTAGGCCCGATAGGCTATTTGTGATTGATTTGAAGTCGCGCCGTATCATTTCCAGTAAGATAACAGTTGGTGCAGCAACTGTTCGGGATACCTGTGGCTCACTCGTGCTTGAGCACTTCCCCGAAGCTGGTGATATCACACCGGCCGCCACAATTGACATCAAAACCGGTCGGAGACTCGAAAGTTCACTCAAGGATGTGGGTTTATCGTGCAGTAGAGATCGCAATGTAATTGCGTATCTCACGCTAAATAAGCAGGACAGGGCCGAGTTAGTCGTGCGAGATGTTGCTGCGCATAAATCGGCGACAATCGCGGAACGTGCTAATGCGGTGAGTGTCTCTCCGCTGGGGCAAGTCGTTGCCTACCGAGATGGTGCCAAGATCTGCCGATGGAACCGGTACGACCAGAGCACGACGTGCGTTAATATCGGTGCGGAAGGCTCGTGGATCGAAGCAGCGGATGATGGACAAGTCTGGTTTGGCACCATAGATTATGAGATGTGCGTTTATCATCTTCCGAATATGAAGCCTTCCGTAGATACGTGCTTCGATCTTTATTCGTGGCATACGAATGGGGCTCCAACACTCTTGAGGAAGAAGACAGAGATGATCCAACGCCTAGCGCCCGAGCCTGCGAAATTGCTTTGCAAGCCGGGACTTAATCCAATTCTGATTTCAGCGCAGAAAGAGGCTAGGAACCAGTGACGATCTGGCAGTTCATATTGTGGAGCGTGCTGAAAGTGGCCGTGGTGACAACGGTGTTTCTTACCGCTGTGGCCTACACCGTGCTGCTGGAACGCAGGCTGCTGGGCCACATTCAGAATCGCTGGGGACCCACGCGCGTGGGCCCGTTCGGACTGTTGCAGCCGCTGGTGGACGGGGCCAAGTCCTTCCTCAAAGAGGACATCATTCCCACCGGCGTTTACAAGCCGCTCTATATCCTCGCTCCGATTCTCTCTCAGGCCTGCGCGCTGACGGCGATTGCCGTGATTCCCTTCGGAGAACCGATTTCGATTGCGGGCAGCCCGTACCTGTTCCAGCTTGCGGACGTGAACATCGGCCTGCTGGTGATTCTGGGCCTGACCTCGATGGGCGTCTATGGAGTTGCGCTGGCCGGATGGTCGTCGAACAGCAAGTATTCGCTGTTCGGCTCGCTGCGCTGCTCGGCACAGTTGATCAGCTATGAACTGGCGCTGGGGCTTTCGGTGGTGGGCGTCGTGATGCGCGCCGGAACGCTCAATCTGCGATTGATTGTGGAGCAGCAGGCAACCGAAGGAATGCTGACATGGAACATCTTCGGCGGATTGCAGTTCGTGGCTTTCTGCATCTATGTAATGGCAGCCTTTGCGGAGACCAACCGAGCGCCTTTCGACCTGCCCGAGGCGGAAAGCGAACTGACCGGCGGCTATCACACCGAATACAGTTCGATGAAGTTCGCCATGTTTTTCATGTCCGAATACGGCAACATGATCAACGTGGGCTGTGTGGCGACGCTTTTGTTTCTGGGCGGCTGGACGAGTCCCTTCGGCGACCTGATTCCTCCGCCGCAAAACCTGGTGATCCATGCGCTGTTTCCCATTTTCTGGTTTGTGCTCAAGGTTTTCTGCTTTCTGTTTCTGTATATCTGGGTGCGGGGCACGCTGCCGCGCTTCCGTTATGACCAATTCATGAACCTCGGCTGGCGATATCTGGTGCCGCTGGCGATGCTGAACATTGTGGCGACAAGCCTGTGGCTTGCATTTCGCTGACAGTGTGTTTCAAAGAGTTCGATTTCGCCGGATTTGCCTCATGTGGAATCCGGCAACAAGACGGATTCCATGCAGTTGGGGGTTCGAGAATGTTGATTTTGAAACACGCTCATTTACAATCGGGCTTGCTTAGTGGGATGAAACGATGCACCTAATCCTGTTTTTCGTGTTTGCCGGATTCTGCCTGGCGGGAGCGATCAACCTACTCGTCCAGAGCCATCCCATCGCCAGCGCTCTTTCGCTGATTGTGGTGATGACCTCGCTGGCAGTGCTTTACCTGATGCTGGGCGCGGAGTTTCTGGCGGCGGCGCAGGTGATCGTTTACGCCGGAGCGATCATGGTGCTGTTCACCTTCGTCGTGATGCTGCTGAATGCGGGGCGCGAGGCGCGCACGCGAAGCAGCCACGCGGCGTGGGTGGTGGGATTCCCGGCGGCGGTCACCATTCTGGCCGTGATTGCCACAGTGATTCTGCATTTGCAGAAAATGGGTGTGGCGAGGCTGAGCGACGGCATCACATCCACCGCTGAGTTGGGCACGGTGCTTTTCACCAAGCTGCTGCTGCCGTTTGAGGTCACATCTGTGCTGATTTTGATTGCGATCCTGGGCGCGGTGGCGCTGGCGCGGCCCGGCAACGGAGATTCGGAAAGCGATGGAGAAAGGACGGCGGGCAAATGAATTCCTTTTTCTCGCACGAAGTTCCGCTCTCCTGGTATCTGATGCTGAGCGCGATTCTGTTTTCGCTGGGCGTGGTGGGATTCCTCATCAAGCGCAACCTGATCACCATGTTCATGTCGATTGAGCTGATGCTCAACGCCGTGAATCTTTCGTTTGTGACCTTCGCCCATCAGTGGAGCGCGGTGAAGGGGCAGATCTTCGTCTTCTTCGTGATGGTGGTGGCCGCGGCGGAAGCTGCCGTGGGACTGGCCATCATCATTGCCGTCTTCCGCGCGCGCGCAACTTTGGCCGTCGACAGAATCGACCTGATGAAACTATGAACGTGTATCTTTGGCTGATTCCGCTTTTGCCCTTCGCGGGATTCCTGATCAATGGAATCCTGGGACGGCGGCTGCCTAAGTGGCTGGTAACGACGGTAGCGCTGCTGGCGCCGCTCGGCTCTTTCTTGGTCGTATTTGTCACTTTCAAATTCAGCATTCCTCAACCGAAAAATCTACATATTCCATACAATTGGCCCTATTTCGGTCTCCCATGCACCGAATCACTCGGCCAATGGATTAGTGCTGGCCTGCTGCACGTGGACTTCAGCTTCGTGCTCGACCAGCTTTCGCTGGTGATGCTGCTGGTGGTCACCGGCGTCGGCTTTCTGATCCATGTTTACTCGGTCGGCTACATGAGCGACGACGAGGGGTACGCGCGCTACTTTTCTTACTTAAATCTGTTTCTCTTTTTCATGAGTGTATTAGTTCTGGCCGGCAACGCGCTGGTGATGTTCATCGGCTGGGAGGGAGTTGGCCTGGCGTCGTATCTGCTGATCGGCTTCTACTTCCAGAAAAAGTCGGCGACGGACGCGGGCAAGAAGGCCTTCATCGTTAACCGCATTGGCGACGTTGGATTTCTGATCGCGATGTTTCTGCTGGTTGCCAACTTCGGCACGCTGACCTTTAGCGAGATTGCCACCAAGCTCGGCCAAGACCCCGGCTGGCAGGGCGGCGTGGTCACCGTCATTGGCCTTTGTCTCCTGTTAGGCGCGGCGGGCAAGAGCGCGCAGCTTCCGCTCTATATCTGGCTGCCGGACGCGATGGAAGGCCCGACGCCGGTTTCGGCACTGATTCACGCGGCAACGATGGTCACGGCGGGCGTCTACATGATCGCCCGGATGCATGTGTTGTTCAACCATTCGCCTTTCGCGCTGGGCGTGGTGGCGACGGTGGGCGCGGCGACGGCCATTTTTGCCGCCACCATCGCTCTGACGCAGAACGACATCAAGCGGGTGCTGGCCTACTCGACGATTTCGCAGCTTGCCTACATGTTCATGGCCTGCGGCGTGGCGGCATATTCCGCGGCGATCTTCCACCTGGTAACGCACGCTTTCTTCAAGGCGCTGCTCTTTTTGGCCGCGGGCGCGGTGATTCACTCGCTAGGTGGCGAGCAGGATTTGCGCAGGATGGGCGGGCTCTGGAAGAAGCTGCCTGTCACTTTTGCTGTTACGACGATAGGCGTTCTGGCTATCGCCGGATTTCCTCCCTTCGCCGGATTCTTCTCAAAGGACGCGATTCTTTACGCGGCTTTTTTGCAGGGACCGAACGGGCGCTTGCTGTGGGCCGTGGGCGTCGTGACAGCGCTGCTGACTTCGTTCTACATGTTTCGGCTGTGGACCATGGCCTTCCTGGGCAAGCCGCGCGGCGAGGAGGCACATCTGCATGAGAGCCCTTGGTCGATGCGCGGGCCGCTGCTGATTCTGGCATTGCTCTCGATTGGCGGCGGATGGATCGGGATTGAGCGCGCGAGCGGCTGGTTCAACATGGAGCGCTTCACTGGTTTTCTGGCTCCGGTCATTGGAGCGAAGAGCGCGGAGGGCGGCAGCGCGCAACTGGAATTGACGCTGAGCGCGGTGGCCGTCGGCGTGGCGCTGGTGGGGTGGCTGTTGGCTTATCTCTTCTACCGCGAAAGGTCCATCGTTCCGGCGCGACTGACTGGCGCTTTGCCCCATGGCTACAAACTGTTGTCCAACAAATACTACGTGGACGAAATCTATGGGGCCACAGTGGTCAAGCCGCTGCTGGGCGTTTCGAGATACTTCCTGGGATGGGTGGTTGAGGCTGGCGTGCTGGGCGGACTCGCCACGCTGCTTGCGGGCGGCGTAAGGTTTGCTGGGGCGATTGTGCAGTACTGGCAATCGGGGAATCTGCGCTCGTATGCGGCATGGCTGGCCGCGGGAGCCGCTGCGCTGCTGCTCTTCCTGCTGGTTCCGTGGGGCGTGGTCTGGCCGGCTTCAATGGAGTTTGTCTGGAAAGCGACGGGGCATTGAGAGAATGAACGCTATCAATAACTCGATTCTCACGATGATCCTGCTCGTTCCGCTGGCTGGGGCGGTGGTGGTGGCGCTCTTACCCGACCGCGGCAAGCTGGCGAACTGGATCGCGCTAGCGACGTCGCTCGTAACCTTCGGACTGACGCTGCATCTGCCGGCGCACTTCATCCCGGGCCAGAGCGGCTTCCAGTTTGAAGTGAATTGGCAATGGATCGAGAGTCCCGCGATTTTCTACCACATGGGCGTGGACGGATTGAGCCTGTGGCTGGTCGTGCTGGTGGGCTTGCTGGCTCCGATAGGCGTGGTGGCCAGTTGGAAGGCGATCAAGGAGCGGCGCAAGGTTTTCTATGCGCTCTTCCTCGTGCAGCAGACGGCCATGTTCGGCGTTTTCCTCTCGCTGGATTTGCTGCTGTACTACTGCTTCTGGGAGCTGTCTCTCGTGCCGATGGCGATTCTGATCGCCATGTACGGCCGCAAGAACGGACCCAGGGCCGCGCTGAAGTTTTTCCTTTTCACCTTCATTCCTTCGGCGCCGCTGCTGGCGGCGATTCTGTGGCTTTACGCGCAGACGGGCAGCTTCAACTTCACGACGCTGCAAGCGCAGATTGCCCACGGGAACTTCGGGACATGGCCGCTTTTCTGGGTGGCGCTGGCGTTTCTCTTGGCCTTTGCGGTCAAGGTTCCGGTCTTCCCGCTGCATGGGTGGGTGGCGGATACGTATTGTGAAGCGCCAGTCGCGCTGGCTATGGTGGTGGCCGGTAAGCTGGGGCTTTACTCGCTGCTGCGCTTCCACATCGGGCTCTTCCCCGTTCAGGCGCAGGATGTGGCTCCGGTGATGGTGGGACTGGCGGTGGTGGGCATTCTGTATGGCGCGTGCCTGGCTCTCGTGCAGCGCGACTTCTGGCGGCTGATGGCCTTTGCGGCGCTGAGCCATCTGAGCCTGATCACTCTGGGCCTTTACGGCCTGACGCTGACGGGCTGGGAGGGCGCGGTCTACCAGATTCTGAACAATGGCGTGGTTGAGGGCGCGCTGTTCCTGCTGCTGGGCGTTCTTTACGATAACTATGCATCGAGCGACATCGCGGCCTACGGCGGGCTAGCCCGCAAGCTGCCGCGCACGGCCACGTTCTTCGTGATTGCCTCGCTGGGGATGATCGGGCTGCCGATGCTGGGCAACTTCGTGGGAGAATTTCTGATTCTGCTGGGCACTTTTACAGGCGTGAGCAAAGGCTGGGCGATTGCGGCCACGCTGGGCGTGATTCTGGGCGCGGCCTACATGCTGTGGCTGATTCAGCGGCTTTTCTTCGGTCCGGAGAGCGAGTTGATTTTGTCAAGGTCCGCCGAGGATCTACGCGCCAGCCAACTGGGCGTTGTGTGGCCGCTGGCGGCGCTGATGCTGGTGATGGGAGTGGCGCCGGTGCTTTGGCTGCCGGCCATCGAGAAGGGCGCGCACCTTCCACAATCGGCGGGGCAATGGAAGGCACTGAGTGTCGCGCCGAAGCCCGTTCTGCCACCACCCGCATTGCCGACTTCGCCGGATGAGGAGGGACAGCGATGAATTCTGTTCCCGACATCCTTCGCATCCTTCCCGAAGTTATTCTCACACTGACAGGCGTGGCCGTGATGCTGCTCGAAGCCTCGTGGCCCGACGGACAGTCGCGGCGTCCGCTGGGCTGGGTGGCGGCTGCGGGCGCCATGCTTGCCCTATGGGCCAGCCTGGGAGAGCTTGCTCTGCCCATGGGCGCCGGCTTTTCTGGCACGGTCGAAACCAGCGCATTCACAATCTTCTTCCACACGCTCATCTGCGGGCTGGTGCTGGTGGTGCTGCTGCTCTCGCTGGACACACTCCCCGAAGCTAGCCACCATCAGGGCGAGTTCTATGCGCTGATTGTCTTTGGCGCGGTGGGCATGTGCCTGCTGACCGGGGCGGTTGAACTGCTGCTGGTTTTCATTGCTCTGGAAATCTCCTCGATCAGCACGTACATTCTGACTGGCTACCGCAAAGAGACGGCGCGCGGACCGGAAGCGGCGATCAAGTATTTTCTGCTGGGTTCTTTTGCCACGGCATTTCTGCTTTACGGCATCGCGATGATCTTCGGCGCGACCGGCACGACGCAGATTTACGAGATTGCCCGCCTTGCGCCGACCGCTCAGAATCAGTCGCTGATTTTGGCGGGCATGGGCCTCATGCTGGTGGGGATTCTGTTCAAAGTTTCGGCCGCGCCCTTCCATGTGTGGACGCCGGATGTGTACGAGGGCGCACCCACGCCAGTGGTGGCGCTGCTTTCGACCGCGCCTAAGGCCGCCGCTTTCGCGCTGCTTTTGCGCGTGATCTACGAGATGCTGCCGACGCTGCGCCCTGTCTGGTCGCCGCTGCTATGGGTAGTGGCCGCGCTCTCGATGACCGTGGGCAACCTGGCCGCGCTGCGCCAGCAGAACGTGAAGCGGATGCTGGCCTACTCGTCGATTGCCCATGCCGGCTACCTGCTGGCGGCTTTCGCGGGACTCGGAAACAGCGGCATTGCCGCCGCCAGCTTCTACACAGCAGCGTATGTGGCTATGAACGTGGGCATCTTTGCCGTGATTAGCGTGGTCAGCGGATACGATGAAAAGCTGCCATTGGTCGCAGACTATCGCGGACTCATCCATCGCTCGCCGCTTGTGGGCAGCCTGCTGATTTTTTTCCTGGCGTCGCTGGTCGGCATTCCCTTCTTGGGTGGATTCCTGGGCAAGCTAACCTCATTTTCCGTGGCCATGAATGGTGGCGCTGTATGGCTGGTGATTATCGGCCTGCTGAACTCGGGGCTGGCTGCCGCGTATTATCTGCGCCTGGCGCTGGCCGCCGCGGAACGCCCTGAGAACAAGGACTCCGCCATTCCAGCACCGCAGGTGGGCGTTTGGGTGGGCGCAGCATTGCTGTTCGCGGTTGCGGCGACGCTGGCGCTGGGCATTGTTCCCGGCAATGTGCTGCGCGCGGCTGAGGCGAACGCAAAGTCGTTGCAAGCGCCTCCCGCGCAAAGCAGCGCACCCGGCAATACAGCTGTGCCGCACTAGAGCGGTTTCAGGTTGACTGTTTACAGTCGAGATTGAGACCTGTGCTCTCCCACCCTTTCCGCGAATGGAAAACGCAGATCCTTCGACTGCGCTCAGGAGCGGAAAGGATCGGGCACCCAACGTTTCGTTAACACTTGAATCGAGCAATGCACTAGAGCATTTTCACCGATAGTGTAATCTGTGTATGGCGAAACTCCGGCGACGCGAGAGCTATGGCGCGAGCCTATGAGGATGATTTGCGGCGGAAGTTATTGGCGGC
>Ga0302274_10003961_pt1 | contig 13010 bp, 14 predicted proteins | sample III_Bog_N2_1_FD_198755 | JGI IMG/M metagenome (GOLD analysis project Ga0302274, IMG submission 198755) | Peat permafrost microbial communities from Stordalen Mire near Abisko, Sweden - III_Bog_N2_1 | ecosystem: Environmental > Terrestrial > Soil > Wetlands > Peat | place: Sweden: Abisko...
TTATTTCCACGGGTAATAAATCGGAATTATCCGTCGGTTATTCGACCCTTTACGGTGATCTCTGTGGGGGATTTGCTGTGCTTAAGGATCTCTATAAGACACATGTGTATAAATTAGCCCGTTGGCGCAATGCCAATAAACCAACTTTGGGATTGGGGCCAGAGGGCATTCTTATACCGGAACGTATTTTCACCAAAGCACCCACGGCTGAATTAAAACATAATCAAACAGACCAGGATAGTTTGCCCGCCTATGAAATTCTTGATGATATTTTAGAATGTCTGATCGAACGTGACATGGGTTTGCAAGAAATTGTTCAACGTGGCCATGATGTCGCCACAGTACGGCGCGTATGGGGGATGTTGGATCGAGCTGAATATAAGCGTCGGCAATCCCCTCCAGGTGTTAAGATCTCACGTCGTCTCTTAGGTCGAGATCGGCGCTATCCGATCACCAATAAGTACCGCGAAGCCTAAGGCGCAATTTCTTTCCTATCTTGGGGTGTGCAGCGCCTATGGCCTTGCGTGTTTTAAGAAGCCTATATGTGAATGGGATGTTCTTCGGTCGAGACATGTTGCAGAGGTGTTAGTCTTTTCCCCATATCATTCACGGCCTGTACGCAAGCTTCACAAAGCCCCTCTTTGGGTAATGTCTTTATAAAATGGTCAATGACTGCATTCCAGTTATCGGGAATGTGCGTATGAATAACTGAATTGGTTATGATCTGGACATAGTGTTCTTTCAAAGAAATGAATAACAAGACAAAGGGTTCCTGGGGAGAGAACAAGAGATGGTGGGCATGATACTCTTGAAAAGCCATGCGCGCCGCGTAGTGATGCAAGATTTTAGTGGGTAAAAGGCGAATAATAATATGGCGTAAGAAGGGCGTTATATCAACGCAGCAAAGGATCGCCAACTGAATGGTTAAAAGCCATGGAAAAAAAGTAACGATGTCAAAATACCACACAAAAAAACTGACAAGAGAACCGATCAAGAGTCCACTCGACAGAACATATTCCTGGTAATGATTACTTGAGGCTACAACGGCCAACTTGATTGTCGCCGTCGATATCTTTTTGGCTTCTTCAAGCGCGGTATTGACCTTTTCATAGTCTGTGGCTGTAAACATATCTACCATCCTCCTGAAGCCCCACCGCCACCAAAACTACCGCCACCACCGCTAAAACCACCGCTAGAACCACCCCCACTAAAACCAGAACCAAAGTAAATCCCGGAGCCGTATCCTCGCCGTGGATTGGAGAGACCTCTAAAAGCGCGAAGAAAGAAAATAAAGAAAAGGATAAGGGGAGAAAAGAGGGACAGAGAAGAAGATGAGGACACATGAGATGGATTCAAGGAATGAGGTCTCGGTGATATTGAAAGAGTGTGACCACCAAGAACTGAAATCAGAGCATTGGTGCCATTGATAACACCTTCTTCCATCTTATTAGACCGAAAGGAGGGGAGAATAATACTTTGTATAATATTGCTCGATTGGGCATCTGTTAAAACACCCTCGAGACCATAGCCAACTTCTATACGAACCTTATGTTCACGAGGCGCGATAATGAGAATGACACCATTATTTTGTTCTTTTTGGCCAATACCCCAAAAGCGCCCAAGCTGATATCCGTAATCTTCAATGGTTGTTCCTTCGAGACTTCGCAAGGTAACAACTACGATCTGATCGCCCGACTGATGCTCAAAGGTGGCTATATTGTTTTCAAGATATTGGTGAGAAGCTGCGGATAGAATTCCCGCATCATCAACAACACGGCCCGATAAGGTTGGAAAGCTTAGGGCGCCCCAGGCGCTACTCAAAAGGACAAATAAAAAAAAGAATGTAAAAAGGGGCCGCTTCATCGCTTAGAATTTAACGGTAGGAGCTTTATCTGCCCCCTCAGTCGCTTTAAAAGTAGGCTTGGGTCTTGCGCTGTAGATCCATGCCCAAATTCGTCCCGGAAAAGTGGTGACGACGGTGTTGTATTGTTGAACCGCTTCAATGTAATCACGACGCGCAATGGCAATACGATTTTCGGTTCCTTCAAGCTGTGATTGAAGAGCCAAAAAATTTTGATTGGCCTTTAGGTTTGGGTAGCGTTCGGATACAACCATAAGACGTGATAAAGTTGATGTTAAGGCGCCTTGGGCTTGCTCAAATTTTTCAACGGCTTCGGGATTACTGAGTTGATCTGTTGAGAGTGTTACTTTGGTTGCATTGGCACGCGCATTGATAACATCGGTAAGTGTTTGTTTCTCAAAATTGGCATATCCTTTAACCGTTTCAACGAGATTAGGGATTAAATCCATGCGTCGTTGATAATTATTTTCAACTTGGGACCATGCGGCTTGTACTTTCTGATCAAGGGTTGGGATGGTATTAATCCCGCTTAGAATAAAAAGTCCCAAAAGACCAAGAACAATAACCCACCAATAGCGGCCAAGAGATGACATGGAAACTCCACTCTCAAGAATTAAAATTTTCGTCCTCAGAGTCTATACACGAACCCTGTCAAAATACCAGCTTCTCTAAAGAAATACAGGTGTATGTGCGTATTCTCTTCGAAGAGAAGCTAAGTTGAATGGATGATTATTAAGGATGTTGCTGGAGAAACTTATCGATGGTTAATCGAAAAGTATAAAAATTTGTAAAGTGACTCCGATCGTAAATCTTATCGAGATCCTTGTCTGCGGCACGTGCATGACCTGATGTCATTTCCCACTGGGCAGCTTTAAAGAGAGTATCATCATGTAGAATTCGGTTTTCTTGGTAGTGCTGTACTAAGGAATAATAACAATCCGAAGCTTTATGGCAGAGAACGCGACCCGTTAATACTACCCCGGCACCCACGAATAAGGTGAGTATATGTGAGACATAAAGTCTTTTTCTCATAATTGATCTTTCGTAAAATAGGGCTAATTTTAACAAATCAATATTTTACGTCAATGTTGATGGTTCTTATAAAAAGTTATGTAAAGAGGTGAGCAAGAGATTTGACCAAAGGCAGCGCCGGAAACAAGTTTTGGATAATCTCTCTTACCTAATATTGGTATTGATGACGCAAGAATGTTAATAAAAATATGTGTTTTTGAAACTATTTATAATAATTGTACTTCATATAAGCAACTATTATAAAGAAATTATTGATAGCACCATTATAGAGAGAGAAAAATGTATCAGGATCGCGTGTATAATAGACAACGTAAAGAACCTAGAGAACAAGGAAATTTTAAGCACTTATGGGAGAAAGCCGTTACAGCGAGGGGCCCTAAACAAGCTCTGAGGGCAGCAGAGGTTTTTGAGAAAGCTGTAAGATCGCAACACAACGCTAGGACACGTGCTCTTGCCTTTTTAGAAGCCGCTAGCAATATTACAAAAAGAAGCCCTCTTATTCGGATACAGCCACGGCTTGAAGAAGCATTTTCAAGAATAGCTAGGAGCTTGCGTGATCCAGTTTGGTATCGTGATGCGCTTATGAAAGTTGCCACTCATGCTCATGTCGCCCCAGAAAGCCAACTTGATCAATCATTAGCAAAACACTTCTTTGAGGTTGTTCGTGGGCTGCCCATTGAGCAGCAGAGAACTCTTCTCCGACCGATTGTATCTCAGAGTGGCGTGATTACGATGGGTGCGCTCTTTCGATTGGCACAAGAAGAGTTCTATGGCTCCGGCTATCAAGGGGCGACAGCCGTTAGCGCTGTTACAAAAATTGCACAAACAGATATTGCACAGCCTATACTCTCTCAACGAGTTTTGACAAAGGCACCAGGTGCTCTTCATCAGCCTCGAGCTTAAGAAATGCATGAGCCAGGTTTGGCTCATTAAATAAAGAGAGATCCTTTGCAAAGACTGCAGGGTATCGAGTGGAGCGCGTCATTAGGTCGTGTAGCTCTTAAATCATGTGTTGACCAACCCCTGGAGATAGCCATCTCTGGGGGTTGTCTTTTTTGGGGTATAAATGCGCTTTCAATTGAATCCATTGTTAAAATCGACAGCACACCTGAGGCTATTTTAATTGTCTGATTATAGGGCTCTCAATCGATGTAGCATGCTTTAGACGGATATTTTGAAGGGCTTCCAATCTTTCTGCTAACGGCGGGGCTTTGGCCATGTGCAATAAGCGCTCGATTTTCTGATCAGCAACAAAACGAGCGAGACCAAGAACTGTGCTCACCCAAAGAGGGGTCTCCGCCATTTTCTTAAACTTGTAGCTACGATCAAAATCATAGGGATGCGTATAGGTCCATAATATTTCAGAAGGATCGGCCTTATTTGCCCATTTTCGAGTAAGAAAAAAAGGCAGAGCATAAAGATAAATGCCACCAAGATAAGGAAATCCTAAGGTGCTTGTGATTGGCAGCGGTAGTTCATAGATACCATTGGGCCAGGTAAAAGGCCGCGATGAATGTATCCCTGGATAGCCATGGCGTGACAAACGCGTTGGCATAATACTTGAAGAATAGGTAAACCCAAGCTCTCCAAGAATATCCAGCGCCCATAAACTGTCAGGGGTCAGAGAAAACTGAGGGGCACGAAAGCCTAAAACTTTATGACCGAGCAATTGTTCGAGATGGTCTTTGTCTTGAGCTGTTTCTTTGCTAAAGCGCTGTGGTTGCTCGCGCGTGAGAGGCACATGAGCATGAGAGTGGTAGGCAATTTCATGACCTTTGGCGGCGATATCACGGATAAGAAGGGGGGCTGCTTCGGCAATACGCCCAACAACAAAGAATGTGGCGCGACGTTGGTGCCGATCACATAAATCAAGTATATGGCGCGTCATTGTAATGTAACGACCCTCAGCTTCATAAAGAGCCGTCGGATCTTCGACATCAATGGTAAAAGTGATCATTGTTGAATCGCTTGTGTTTCCAACATAAGAGTTATGGCATCGCCAAAACGTCCTGATTTCTCTTGCCCTTCACTAAGGCCAAAATCACTCAATTTAAAGCTTCCCCGCATTGATAAGCCAAGAGCTTCGCCTTCCTTGGACCACATACCTCCTCCGTTTGGGCTTTTGCCTGAGCGGTTGAGAGTTGCTGTGAGAAGAATGGGCTTGCTCACACCATGAAGGGTCAACGTCGCTTTGATGTCCGCTTTGCCTTCCGCAAAGCTCGAGCTTTCGGACGCCGTTATACGTAATTCAGGGGAATGAAGGGCATCGAGTAACGTAAGAAGGTCGCGTTGATTATCGGGATTATTTGTAAGAAGACTTGTCATATCGATAGCAAAACGTAAATGGCTAACAGTTTTTGTTGAGTCCTCAAACGTAAAGCTGCCTGTGGCATTCTGAAACAAACCAAAGACGTTAGAAAAGCCCAGATCCATGATCTGGAGGGCTGCATTGAACTGGGTTGGGGGAATATAATAGGACTGCTGCGCTTGAGCAGGCAGTACCGTCAAAAAGAAGAAATTGAGAAAGGCTAGTCCAAAGAGAAAAATCTTTGTCATCGACCTTACTGCCAATAACCAGGAATAAAGACCCAACCATAAGTGTGCTCAATCCAATGATCTTGGGCCCACACAGCGGTGGGTGAAGGACGGAGTATCATTTGACCCTGATTCCAATCAAAGGAGATACCATTGTAGGTCCAGTATCCCGGACGCCAGAGATAAGCGGACGGTTCGCTTGGGATTGTAATGTTTTCATGCAAGGGATCAGGAGGCGGTGTTGGCGCCATTTGGATATAGGGCCATAATAGTTGGGCTTGGGGGGCCTCATCGCAAGGAAAGCACTCACATCCCGCGAGAACAAGGGCTGCGAAGCTAACAACAAGAACGGCGCGTATGGAAGAAGAACGAAAAGCAGGCATGCATTACCAAGGACATTCGAGAAAGGGCACGATTCGTGAGAATATCACAGCACAGATACGTGATAATCCTCAATAACCAGATTAGCTAGTAGCTTTTCAGCCATGTTTTTAGCTATTTCTTTTGCTTTTTCAGTGTTGCTTTCAGCAATTTCAAGCTCAATAACTTTGCCCGCACGTACATCACCAATGCCCGTAAAGCCCAATGTTCCTAGGGCGTGGCTGATGGCTTTGCCTTGGGGGTCAAGGACACCGTTTTTTAGCATGACGTCAACACGCACTTTCATGAAGCTTTCTCATTATGTTCGGGGGGTAAAAGGTCATGGGCAGATGGACTCTCTGGCAAAATACCAAGACGCCGTGCGACTTCCTGATAGGCCTCTTCGACTTTGCCGAGGTCTTGACGAAAACGGTCTTTGTCCATTTTCTCATTGGTGCGCACATCCCACAGACGACATCCATCCGGACTGATTTCGTCAGCAAGAACGATGCGCATTTCTTCATTATCCCATAAACGACCAAATTCGAGTTTGAAGTCCACGAGTTTAAGTCCAATTCCTAAGAATAGCCCCGAAAGATAATCATTGATACGAAGCGCCAAGGACATGATCTCTTCTAGCTCATGGGGGCTTGCCCAACCAAAAGCCGTGATATGTTCATCCGAAACCATGGGGTCGCCCAGTTCGTCTTTTTTATAATAAAACTCAACAATAGAGCGAGGAAGAACAGTTCCTTCCGCAATACCAAGACGCTTTGCGAGGGACCCTGCCACGATATTACGTACAACAACTTCAATCGGGATAATTTCAACTTTCCGAATGAGCTGCTCACGCATATTCAGGCGGCGCATAAAATGCGTGGGCACACCAATTTCACCTAATTTCGTCATTAAATATTCCGAAATTCGGTTGTTGAGCACCCCTTTGCCCGTAATAGTGCCCTTCTTTTGATTATTAAAAGCTGTGGCATCATCCTTAAAATACTGGACGAGTGTACCGGGTTCAGGACCTTCAAAAAGGACTTTGGCTTTTCCTTCATAGAGACGACGACGACGATTCATGCGAAAATTCATTTGGTTACCGTTGACAAAACATTTTCAACTCAACGTTGAAAGCACTCAAGATATAGCAAGGATAGGAGGGTAAAACAATAAATTCAATCACTTGATTTTGTTAATGAATCACCCGGCAAGTAGCAGGGGAACGGCAACATCGCGCTGAAATAGGTAAAGTAAAACGCGTAAAGCTTGGCCGCGCTCGCTCTTTAATTCGGGATCATGGGACAAAATGTTCTGAACATCTTGATGAGCCATTTTTATTAAATCCTGGTCACGTGTAAAGTCGGCTAAGCGAAAGTCAGGAAGGCCACTTTGTTTCGTACCGAGTAGTTCTCCAGCACCTCGCAGACGTAAATCTTCTTCAGCCAGACGAAAGCCATCTTCTGTTTCACGCAACATGGTCAGTCTTGCTTTTGCTGTTGCTCCGAGGGGCGATTGGTAAATGAAGAGACAATTGGATTTTAAACTGCTGCGTCCCACACGACCACGTAATTGATGAAGTTGAGCAAGACCAAATCGTTCGGCATGTTCGACGATCATGAGGGTGGCATTGGGGATGTCGACCCCAACTTCAATAACGGTTGTTGCCACAAGAAGTTTAAGGGTTCCTGCCATAAAGGCCTTCATAACGACATTCTTTTCGTCGTTCGACATACGTCCGTGAATGAGGCCGACAAGGTTAGCCCCTAGACGATCAGCTAAGTATTGAACACGTAAGGTTGCGGCCGTCAGATCGATAACTTCCGATTCATCGATCAAGGGGCATACCCAATAAATTTGGGCTCCTTGATTTATTTGGCGTTTAACACCCTTAATAATCTCGTCAAGACGAGCTCCATCAATCAAACGTGTGTCGATGGGCAGGCGTCCCGTAGGTTTATCGGGAAGGACAGATACATCCATATCTCCATAACATGTTAAGGTAAGTGTGCGGGGAATAGGTGTTGCGGTCATCACGAGGATATTAACACCATGACCTTTATCTGAAAGTTGGAGGCGCTGATTGACTCCAAATCGGTGTTGTTCGTCGGCAACGGCTAAGCCTAAATCGTGGAAGAGAACGTCGTCTTGTAAAAGGGCGTGGGTACCCACCACCAGTGAGAGTTCGCCGTTGGCAAGAGTTCGCAAAATTTCTTGTCGTTCTTTGCTTCGCGATTTCCCAACAAGAAGTCCAATCGATAGGCCTAAGGGTTGTAAAAAACGACTTAGCTGTGCATGGTGTTGCTGCGCTAAAATTTCTGTGGGGGCCATGAGGGCAGCTTGGGCTCCCGATTCAACAGCTTGAAGCATAGAAGCCAGAGCAACAATTGTTTTGCCAGATCCAACATCGCCCTGAAGAAGCCGCAACATACGTTTAGGCAATGCCATATCTTTTTTAATTTCGTCGATGGCTCTCTCTTGGCCTTGGGTAAGGTGGAAAGGTAAATGTTTGATAAGTTGTTGTTGGAGTGAACCTGAGCCAGTTAAAGAACGGCCATTGCGCCGATGGTGGTGCTGACGAATAATCGCGAGGGCTAATTGATCGGCTAACAATTCATCATAGGCTAAGCGCCGGCGACTTAAGGAAAGAGAATTCTCTTCTGCTCCCGAGGGGTGGGGCTCCGGATGATGGGCTGTCAAAAGTGCTTCTTTCCACCCCGGCCATTTTTCACGTTGCAGAAGATGTGGATCATGCCACTCAGGTAAATCGATAACACGTGTCAGGGCTTGTTCAATCGTTTTGCGAAGCATCTTTCCACTGAGGCCTTCGGTCAGTGGATAAATCGGTTCGAAACAAGGAATATCAGCTGCGCGTTCGGGAGCCACAACGTAATCCGGATGGTTCATATTCCAGCGCTCTTGATAATGTTCTAAAAGTCCGCTGACGATCACATGGGCATGAAGTGGGAAGAGCTTGAGGAGATAGTCCCCCTTAGCGTTAAAATAGGTCACCGTGATGTTATCTGTTCCATCAGAACATTTGATGCGGTAGGGCAAACGTGACGTGCGAGGGGGAATATGTTCAAGAACAGTAAGCTCGAGCGTCACAATACGTTGTGAGTTTGCTTCTGTTAGTTTGGGACGATAGCTGCGATCTGTAACGCCGCTTGGTAGGTGCCATAGTAAATCGATAATAGACTCACCACATAGCCTCTTATAAAGAGGGGCTAATCGGGGGCCAATACCGCGCAAAGCAGTAAGGGGCGCAAATAAAGGATAGAGAAGAGGTGGTCGCATTGAACGTAAAGGATGTGGGGCTGGTGTTATAAGCTGTTTTATAATACAAAGCGGGATAAAAATACGGAGAATAAATTGTGAGTGATTGTAAACGTCGGGAAAAACTGCGATTTCGCAGCTGGCATCGTGGTTTACGTGAAATGGATCTCTTTATGGGGTCCTTTGCCGATACTTATTTGCCTGGCTTTAATGATACGCAACTCGATGCCTATGAGCTTTTGCTGGAAGGAAGCGACCTGGAAGTTTATAACTGGATTATAGGCAAAGAATCCCTGCCTGCCGCCTTTCAAAATGATGTAACCGAAAAGCTTTTGGCCCATCATTTTGCGACCAAGTGGACTTCTTAATGTTTGTTTCTCGTTTTGACCCGGAACGACCTGGGCGTACACTTATTGCTGGAGCCCCAACGGGACATGATGCGCGTGTCTTGGCTGAACTAGCTCAGCGAATTCAAGGTGTGCCGCTTATTTATGTGGCCCTGGATGACGTCAGTGCCGCTGTTATCGCGGATGCGCTCGCCTTTTTTGCCCCGCATTGTGAAGTTGTATCCTTTCCGTCTTGGGATTGTTTGCCTTATGATCGCATGTCCCCACGCGCTGACATTGTAAGTGAACGTATTGCGGCGCTTAGGCGGTTACAGAAACCTTTCAAGAAATCTTGTTTAATTTTAACAACAGTTAATGCTTTTGTTCAAAAATCCCTGCCGCCTGATGTTTTGCAGCAGTCACAGTTTCACGCGGCTGTCGGCGATGAGTTGTCTGTTGAGAAATTGAAAGAATACCTGGTTGCTCATGGTTATAGTCATGCCAGCACGGTGCGTGAACCCGGAGAATTTGCGGTGCGTGGAGGGATCGTGGATCTATTTCCTCCCGGTTACGGCTCGCCTCTGCGGCTCGATTTCTTTGGAGATGATCTTGAGTCTATTCGTGTCTTTGATCCACTGACACAAATGACAACCGATAAAATTGATGCTTTTAGTCTTGGCCCTATTTCTGAGGTATTATTAGATGAATGTGCAATTGCTCATTTTCGTACGAGCTATCGTGAATTATTTGGGACCGTTACGGCGCAGGACGTTCTTTATGAATCGGTCACTGTTGGGCGTAAATTTCCAGGTGTCGAGCATTGGTTAGGGTTGTTCTACCCGCAATTATATAGCCTTCTTGATTATTTGCCGGGGGCACCTATTCTCTTCGATCATCAAGCGGAAGAAGCCATTAAATCACGATTTCAACAAATCGATGATTTCTATCAGGTGCGCCTGTCGCTCTATCAGGCATCTAAACATGGTCGTAACAAGGATCAACCCCTCGCGGTTTATAAACCGGCCCCAGTTTCAAGCCTCTATCTTACACAAGTTCTGTTAGATCAAGCCTTACGAGACCGTTCTCGAGGTTTTTTGCTGCCTTTTGCGCCTCCTGAACAAGAAGGAATCTTAGACGCGGGCGGTCGGAGGGGGCGCGATTTTTCGGACGTTCGAACACGGCCTGATATGGAACTTTATCAGGCCCTGCAAGTGTATATTGCGGATCAACAAGCGCACAATAAACGGGTCGCCATTGCGTGCTATAGCCAAGGGTCTTCCGAACGGTTGGCAAATGTTTTGCGCTCACATGGTATGATGGCGCTGAGTGCTTCTCAATCATTTGAGGATCTAAAGAAACTTGATGCAAAACTTATAGCTTTTATCATTTTAGGATTTGAGCATGGGTTTACTGCTCCCGATTTGGTACTTATCAGTGAGCAAGATATTCTCGGAGACCGTCTTGTTCGTTCACCTAAAAAACGTCGCGCGGCGTCTCAGTTTCAGTTGGAACTTGGTGCGCTCAATCGAGGTGATTTTGTCGTGCACGTGGAGCATGGCATTGGCCGTTATGATGGACTTGAAGCTGTAACGGTCCTCAATACGTCCCATGATTGCGTAAAATTAATATATGACGGGGGCGATAAGCTTTTTGTGCCCGTTGAAAATCTTGATCTATTAACGCGATATGGCACAGCTGAAGCGGGGGCAGTACTCGATAAACTTGGCGGCGTGGGCTGGCAGACACGTAAATCAAAAGTCAAAAAGCGCCTTAAAGATATGGCGGATGCTTTAATGAGAATCGCTGCCCAGCGAGAATTAAAGAAGGGAGAGATGATCCAGGTACCCGAAGGCACTTATCAAGAATTCTCGGCCCGCTTTCCCTATCCTGAGACTGACGATCAAGCGAAAGCCATTGAAGAAGTTATGGCCGACCTTGCAAGTGGACGGGCTATGGATCGTCTTGTGTGTGGTGATGTCGGTTTTGGAAAGACAGAAGTAGCCTTGCGTGCTGCATTTGCTGCGGTGCAATCCGGATTACAAGTAGCTGTTGTGGTTCCGACCACTCTTTTGGCACGGCAACATTATAATAATTTTAAGTCAAGGTTTTCCGGGTTCCCAGTTCATGTCGCTCAATTGTCACGTATGGTCACGGCGAATGAATCCAAGAAAATTAAAGAAGATCTTAAAAAGGGTGAAATCGATATTGTTATAGGTACGCATGCTTTGCTTGCCCAAGATGTTGGGTTTCGTAACTTAGGCCTCCTTATCATTGATGAAGAACAGCATTTTGGGGTTAAGCAAAAAGAACGCATGAAAGAATTGCGAGCTGAAGTCCATGTATTGACATTGACAGCAACTCCAATCCCTCGCACCTTGCAATTAGCTTTAGCGGGTGTGCGCGAATTGAGCCTCATCGCAACGCCTCCAGTTGATCGGTTGGCTGTTCGGACGTTCGTTTTGCCCTATGATCCCATGGTTGTTCGTGAAGCTATTATGCGCGAACATTTTCGCGGAGGACAAAGTTTTTATGTTTGTCCACGCGTTGAAGATCTGGTGGGTTTAGCGGATGAAATGCGCGCCTTGGTTCCTGAAATTAAAATTGTGACCGCGCATGGACGTCTTACACCAACTCAACTCGAAGACATAATGACAGCCTTTGATGCTAAGCAGTTTGATATGCTTGTGGCAACCAACATTATTGAATCAGGCATTGATATTCCGAACGCAAACACAATGATTATTCACCGAGCGGACATGTTTGGGTTAGCTCAATTGTACCAATTACGTGGACGCGTAGGGCGCGCCAAATTACGTGGTTATGCCTATTTAACCTATGCGCCGACAATGGCTTTATCGCAGACAGCACAGCAGCGGCTTGAGGTTGTTCAGACTCTGGATCAATTGGGTGCCGGGTTTCAATTGGCGAGCCATGATATGGATATACGCGGAGCCGGCAATTTACTGGGTGAAGAACAATCCGGACAAGTGCGTGAAGTAGGCGTCGAACTATACCAGCAAATGCTTGAGGATGCTGTGGCTGCGGCACGGGCAGGTGGCTTAGGTGAGACAGTTCAGGAGCGGTGGACCCCACAGATTAATCTTGGGATGTCTGTGTTGATCCCCGAAACTTACGTTGCCGATCTGAATGTGCGTCTTGGGCTTTACCGGCGTCTCGCGGATGTTATGGAGGAAGCTGAGATTGAGCCTATTGCGGCCGAAATAATCGACCGATTTGGATCTTTACCAACAGAAGTCGAAAATCTTCTGCAAACTGTTGCGATTAAAGTTTTATGTCGCAAAGCCGGAGTTTCAAAAATAGATGCTGGACCCAAAGGAGCCATTATTGCTTTTTACCATGACACTTTCTCGCACCCAGAACGGTTGATGGCATGGATCACGAAACAAGCCGGAACCATTAAGGTAAGACCAGACCAAAAACTGGTTCTGATGAGGGGCTGGGAAGACATGTCGTTACGTTTAACTGGTACAAAAAAGACATTAGTCGAACTTGTAAAACTTGCCTCTTATACCAATCCCCGGTCATAATGCAGCCGTGATATAGGGGAATGAAGCAATCGATTTGACGATCTGTGGGTTTTTACGAATATAAAGAGCGGCATC
>Ga0302274_10003963_pt1 | contig 13005 bp, 15 predicted proteins | sample III_Bog_N2_1_FD_198755 | JGI IMG/M metagenome (GOLD analysis project Ga0302274, IMG submission 198755) | Peat permafrost microbial communities from Stordalen Mire near Abisko, Sweden - III_Bog_N2_1 | ecosystem: Environmental > Terrestrial > Soil > Wetlands > Peat | place: Sweden: Abisko...
AATGGCTACCAGCGCAAAGCTGAGTAGTGCGGCGAGTAGTAATACTACCAGTCGGCCAAATTTGAGCAACGCTTCCAGTTTGCGCGCCCAAGCCGAATCCAGTTGAACTTTTTCCAGTTTGGGCCAAGTATGCAATTCATCGCGCAGGGCTTCCAGCGTTTGTGCATCGGATTTTTTCGGATAAACGATGTAAGCGTCCGGCAGCGGGTTTTGTGTCAGCCCGCCAATTACGTCCGTCAACCCAGTGCTGTGTTTGAGTTGTTCCAGCGCTTGCTCGCGCGATACATATTCGACATGGTCAATCGCAGCGTGCTGCTGCAGCTGTTTGCCGATACGGGCGATATCGTCCTTGCTTGCATCCATGGTCAAAAATACGCTGATCTGCGGCGCACCGACCACCTGATCGGCAAGGCTTTGCACATTCTGCAGAAGCACATACACGCCTGTCGGCAGACTAAGCGCGATGCCGATGACCATGATGCTCAGCAGGCTGGCTACCGGGGTGGTGAGCAAACGGCTCAGGGTAGAGAGCAGCACGCGAACATGCTGTGCCAACCAGTTGTTCATGCCTGTCCTGAGCCTGTCGAAGTGGGTTGCAACTCCCCGTGTTTCAATGCCAGTGTGCGTCCCCCAAACTGATGCGGGATACCTTCGTCGTGGGAGGCGATCAGCAGAGTGACGCCGACCTGATGGAAGGATTTGAAGATACCCATGATGTCGTTGGCGTAGTCCGTATCGAGGTTGCCGGTGGGCTCGTCAGCCAGCATGATGGTGGGGCGATTGACGATGGCGCGGGCGATGCACAGACGTTGCTGCTCGCCGCCGGACAATGCGATGGGGTTGGCTTTTTCGCGTTGCAGCAGTCCCACCTTGTCGAGCGCAGCACGCGCGCGCTTGGCGCATTCGCGGTGATCGAAGCCGCAGATTTGCAGCGGCAGCATTACGTTGTCGAATGCACTGCGGTCGAACAGTAATTTGTGATCCTGAAAAACCAGCCCCAGATTGCGACGCAGGTAGGGCAGTGCTCCACCCTTGAGCGTAGAGATATTTTGTCCCTTTACGATCACGCTGCCGGAATTGGGGCGCTCGATGGCGGCGATGATGTTGAGCAGCGTGCTCTTGCCCGCGCCGGAATGCCCGGTGACGAATACCATCTCGCCCTCGGCGATGTCGAAGCTGACGTTCTTTAGCGCTTCGTAACCGCCGGGATAGCGTTTGTAAACTTGGTTGAAACTAATCATTTTGTCGGTAACACCGTAACCATGCTGGGTTTCATCAGGCGGCGAAAGTCCTTGTCGAAGGTGACCAGATGCAGATGATGGGACAACGCGGCGGCGGCGATCCAAGCATCGGTGATGGCGTTGCCGCTCAGCTTGTGTTGTGCGCACAGCTTTTCGAACAGCGGCCACTCCTCGCCCAGCATCGGCATCGTCACATTGGGCGTATCCAGCACTGCGCGCAGAAATGTCTGTGCGGCCTTGAGGGGCGTAGGCTCGACAAACACTTTTGGATGCGTTGTCAGGCGCAGAAAACCGCAAGCCACCATCGGGAGTATCGCCAGCATCTGGCCGTCTGCGCTGGTTTCCAATGCGCTCTCCAGCCATGCAAGCGCCGGGGCATGATGTACATGATCCTGGCGCGAGGCTGCCACCAGTATGTTTACGTCAGGCGTCACCGTACATCATCCGCAGCGTCGAGCAGGGCGCGATGACTGATCGCATCACGCACCGTCGCACGCAACCCACCTTTCCCGGCATAGACCGGAAGGGCGCGGCGTTTCTGTTTGGCTATGGCTTTTCGAGGGCGCAGACGCAACGCCAACCCCTGCTCAATCATCTGGGTCAGGCTGGTGTGCTCCTTCGCGGCTTGAGATTTAGCCTTGGCCAGCAGACCATCGTCAATATCCAGAGTCGTTCTCATAACCACCTCATTAGCTAATGCAGATTTATGCATCATGCTATCGGGTTGTGGCGGGAAAATCAATCATTGTTTATTGCGACGGAGTACCGGGAGGCAGGATTTGAACAAGATAGCATTAATTCACCCGTTCCGCTTTATTGGTCAGGCAACGAAAAATGGTTGTCTGGAATATAATTTTCACTGCTCGGAAGCGGATGCTGGTGAAGTTTTGTAATGTGCCAGAAGCAGCAGGTCAACATGTCGTCGTAATTTTTACCTTTGCGCGGCGAGATTGTTGGTATTACAATTATGCATGAAGTAATACAAAGGAGATATATCATGTCAACGACATTAACCAGCAAAGGGCAAGTCACTATACCAAAACAGATTCGTGATGCATTGAATCTGGCGCCAGGCTGTGCTGTAGACTTCGCTGTCAATCCTAATGGTGATGTAGTCATACACAAGGTTGGGGCTCGTGCTAGTCGCAAGCCGGATCGTTTCGAAACAGCTCGCGGTAAAGCTGACATCAAATGGCGGACTGACGATCTGATGGCTATGTTGCGCGGTGAGGGGTAATGCTACTTGTTGATACCAACGTGCTGGTAGATGTTCTGGAAAATGATCCAAACTGGGCCGATTGGTCGATTAGCCAATTACGTGCCCAGTCGAAAATTCATCGGTTGGCTATCAATCCAATCATTTACTCCGAACTGTCGCTAACTTTTTCTACTGTAGAGGCTCTGAATCAGACGCTTGATGACCTAAACCTGGTAATGCTCGAAATACCGCGTTCGGCATTGTTTCTTGCCGGCAAGGCATTTGTTCGTTACCGAAGGCAAGGTGGAACCAAGAGCAATGTTCTCGGAGATTTCTTCATTGGCGCACATGCAGCAGTATCCCAATATCCAGTTCTTACCCGTGATACACGCCGCTACGGTTCATACTTTCCCGGTGTGGTTCTTATCGCACCGGAAGAGTCGGCGTGAATATCTCGGTTGATCTGCGGCTCAAGTAACTGCAATCGGAGATTCTGAAAAATTAATTTGTCCGCGAAATTCGGATCGCAGCTTGGGAGAAGAATAATTCCAAGATCGACATGACGCAACGTGCCATGAGCCGTAATTCACATATAAGAAATTGAGTGGCCGCTATTTGTTGGCGGATTCAATCGGTCAGTCGAGGGTGACCTCCAATTATGAGATTCAGCACTGAAAAAGAGGCTTTTATTTCTTTTATTCGTTGATTTTTTAGTTTCCTTACTATAAAGTAAGGAAACTAAAGGAGGGATTTTTATGTCAACTGCAACTATGACTAGCAAGGGCCAGATCACCATCCCCGCTATGGTGCGTGCCGCACTCGGCGTTGAGGCTGGGGATCGGGTTGAGTTTGTCCAGATTGAGCCTGGGCATTTTGAGTTGGTTGCTGCAACTCAGTCAGTGACAGCATTGAAGGGCTTGGTGCGCAAGCCTGCTATGCCGGTGACGATTAAAGATATGAACGTGGCTATCGCCACCCACGGGGCGAAAGCACGATGATTGGGTTGGACACAAACGTCCTCGTTCGCTATGTTGCACAGGACGATCCAAAGCAATCGCCCAAGGCCACACGCCTGCTTGAGTCGTTAACTGCGGATGCGCCTGGCTACGTTGGCATCGTATCCGTAATTGAGCTAGTGTGGGTGCTGACAGGTTGCTACTCATTAACCAGAGACGAAATCGGTGAGGTATTGGGAACGCTATTGCGCACAAAGGAAATTATTGTGGCTCAGGCTGATACTGTATGGAAAGCATTAAGACTATTTAAGGATGGCAAAGCTGATTTTGCCGACTGCATGATAGAGAAATCGGCCAATGAGGCTGGGTGCAGCTACACGGCGACTTTTGATCGCGATGCGGCAAAGCTTTGCGGAATGAAGTTAATCGATTGATGAAGTCTTGGCAGGATGCGCTCGGGACGTTTCTGAAATGGATCGACCGGTTGAGCTGACAGATGCACAACGGTCACTGAAATCAGCGAGGACTGACAGACAAAAACCGGCCATCTTGGGACATTCGCTACTGGCTGCTTCGCGTTGAATATGGCTTAACGAGCATCTGCCAAGAGCAGCATGTCGCGAACGTCCTCCAATTTAGGCAGTTTCGGTTAACTGATCATCTCCCGTTATAGTGACGGGAAATCATCAACCACATCAAGCAAGTAAATATAAGCGAACCCTCGTGATGACGACCTGTCCATGGTGTAACGCCCCCCGCGATACCGCGCAGAGGTGTCCGAGCTGCGGTGCAATCTACGACAAGGCCGAGGCGATCAAGTCGCATGGACGTGCGAACGTCGCCGAATCGCCATACGAAGCCCGAAGCGAAGAGTCTGTACCGGTCGAACCGTCGGTCGAGTCTTCGCTGCAGGGGATACCACTGGTCGAAGATCCTGTGCTTGAATGGAAGCTGTGCATGGGGGCGATCCCGATCACACTCTGCTTCGCACTGGCGTTTCACGTTTTCATGCCTTTTTTGCAGCGCACTTTTCTCGGTATGCCGGTTCATGAGATCGGACACGCAGTCACTGCTTGGCTTTGCGGGTATGCTGCAGTGCCGACGCCGTGGTTAACACATGTATCCGAGACACGCGGCTTCATTGCCCCGATCGCGCTGCTCGGTGCCTTGGGCTACATGATGTATCGGGCGTATCTCGCCGAGAAGTACGCCCTCGTGGCTCTAGGCGGCGCGCTAGTGCTGCTGCAGGCAATCGGCACACTCGGCATCAAGGCGAGCACCGCTGAAATGCTCTTCGTGTTCGGCGGGGACGGCATGGGAATGGTACTCGCCACAGCACTGATGGCGACCTTTTTTTTCGGCAAGGGCACGCAACTCTACAGGGGTTCGTTGCGCTGGGGCTTCCTTGTTATCGGCGCGGCGGCTTTCGTAGACATATTCGCCACGTGGTGGGCTGCGTGGCGCGATTCCAGCATGGTTCCGTTCGGAGAGTTTGAAAGCGGTCTCAAGTCGGATGCATTGAGGCTGTCCGACGACTATGGTTGGAGCACGAATGCCTTGATCCATCGCTATGTCACGCTCGGCATCTGCTGCATAATCGTGCTCGCGCTCGTTTATGCGTGGGGCGTATGGCAGGCAAGACGGGCAGCAAACTTGGTATGATATGTCCGAAGTATGCCACCTAGTGCCAGTCGGCAAAACGAGTATCATGTGTCCGCACTCAGCAACATTGCGGACATCGAAAATTGCGGTGGCTGACTGCGTACTACCGGCCAATTTCTGCCGTTCGTGAATGGCCGCTTTCCTGCAAGCAATTTGGTATTATGAACAACAGGAGTGCCAGAACCGGAAGTTGCGTTTGATCGAAACCTGCGGGTCGTGAAGTGCTGCTTTCGGGAACCCAAAATGGCAAAATGAAACTTCGTAAAATGGCTGCGATTGATTGTACATCTGATGTCAGCGTTTAAAATACCGAGGAGACGTCACCAAGCCAAAACCTGCCGCAACCACAGAAATAGCATTGAACGAGATGACAATAAAACTATATGACCTGGCTGGCGCCGAGGATGAGCGGCGGTTCAGCCCCACCTGCTGGCGCATCAAGATGGCGCTTGCCCACAAAGGGCTCAAGTTTGAGGCTGTGCCTTGGCGATTCACGGAAAAGGACGCCATCGCATTTTCCGGACAGGGCCTGGTTCCCGTGCTCGTGGACGGCTCGACCACGGTTTACGATTCATGGCGCATTGCCCTGTACTTGGACGAAGCCTATCCGGAACGGCCCTTGCTCATGGACTCGGAGCAGGCGCGCGGTGCAATTTTCGTGTTTAAGCTATGGTGCGAGCGCACTATCCACCCTGCAGTGTTCCAAATCATCGTCCTTGATCTTTTCGCGCATCTGCACGACAAGGACAAGGCCTATTTCCGGGAGTCGCGCGAGAAGCGTCTGGGCATCACGCTTGAATCATATGCCTCGGACCGGAAGGGCGCGCTTGCCAAGCTCGACAATGCGCTCGAAACGGTGAGGCCGGCATTGATCGAATATCCGTTTATTGGCGGGCGGGCGCCGAGCTTCGCAGACTACATTTTATTTGGCGCCTTTCAATGGGCGCGCGTAATGTCGCCCACCAGTTTGCTTGACCCGAACGATCCGGCCTACCTCTGGCGCGAACGCATGCTTGATATGAACGGGGGTTTCGCACGTCGTGTGCCGGGTTTTCCCGTCTAGCATAAGACATAAGAAAGGGCCGCAATGATAGACCTATACTACTGGCCCACGCCAAACGGCCACAAGATCACAATGTTTTTGGAAGAGGCCGGACTCGAATATCGCATCATCCCGGTAAACATAGGCGCAGGGGACCAATTCAAGCCCGAGTTCCTCAGAATCAGCCCCAACAACCGCATGCCTGCAATTGTCGATCACGACCCATCAGGTGGCGGAAATGCAATACCGGTCTTCGAGTCGGGGGCGATCCTTGTGTACCTTGCCGAAAAAACAGGCAAGCTGCTGCCGGCAGATATTCGCGGCCGCAAGACCGTTCTTGAATGGCTGTTCTGGCAGGTAAGCGGACTTGGCCCGATGGCCGGGCAAAACCACCACTTCTCCAACTACGCCGCCGAGAAGATTCCCTACGCAATCGACCGCTACGTGAAAGAAACCAACCGTTTGTATGGCGTACTCGACCGCAGACTCGATGGACTTCATCGCGGACAATGCCTATACCATTGCAGACATAGCGGCCTATCCTTGGATCGTCTCGTGGAAGGCTCAGCAGCAGAACTTGGACGAATTCCCGAACGTCAAGCGCTGGTTTGAAGCTATCCGCAACCGGTCCGCCACGGTTAGTGCTTATGCAAAAGCTCAACCCTATTCAAACCAGCCCACGATGACGGAAGAAGCCAAAAAAATCCTGTTTGGCCAAACAGCTGCAAGCGTACGTGCGCACATTAATCCAACAGATGCTACACAGGCAACTAATTAACAGGGCTGAATGACCAATACCCGTCAATTCGCTAGAACTGGAAATCACAGAAAGCATGGTGATGGATGATCCTGAAGGTGTCATAAAATTGCTAGGCGCAATTCACGACCGTGGCATCCACCTAGCACTTGATGATTTTGGAACTGGCCACTCATCGCTCGCCTATCTCAAACGCTTCCCGATTGATTGCGTAAAAATCGATCGTGCCTTCATCAAAGATACTCCGGCGAACACAGACGACGTGGCAATTGCGAGGACAATTGTGGCGATGGCGCAAGCACTTAATCTCTCCATCGTAGCCGAAGGTGTTGAAACCGCCGAACAGATCGAGCTCCTAAAAACCATGGGCTGTAACCAGATTCAAGGATTTTTCTTCAGCCGCCCTTTAGCTGCGGATGATTTCCTAACTTTTTATCGTGCGCATCTTTGATTCGACCACTTGGTAGTTGGTGCGATATGAATATCCTGTGACTTGATTGACGCGGACTTCTTTTCACAACTTTATAAGACTACTTTGGATCGTTTTCAGAATCTGGACAATGCCTAGTTTCAGGAGGCCTCAATCATGGCCGACCGTTCGTTACAGGATTAGCAGTGAATGTTCGAAAATGTTGAAAGCAGACATTTTCGCAGGCTGAGCCGATAGCTTTTTTACCAATTCGATTTGGTCTGGTAAGGCCGAGAAATGGAAGTTGAGGTTCTTAACCTTAAGCGGTTATTGGAAATTTCCATCCATTGATCTCTTAGCTGTTCATTTTGCAACTCTACTTCATAATGAATTAACGTCGCAATTTTGCGAAGTCGGCAGGCTCCCATCCACGCATTGCCAGCAACAAGCCTATTCCACGTCTATTTCTTAAAGGGGTAGACAAACTTTCCTCATGTAATTCTGCGAACTTCTTGCGCAGTCGACGTAGTTCGCCAAGTATCTGCGCAATTGCCTGATCGCTGAACATTCCATACACGAATGCCATAGATTCAGCCTCATTGGCAAACTGGCTCCGTAGGAAATCGCTTTGTCCATGTTCCTGAAAATACTGCTTGATTGGACCGAATGGCAGCCAGTCAAAATCCCGAGCAACGTTGATGCGGATGCGATTACCCGGCAACAGGTCGATGATGCTCAGCTTATCGAGTCGCAGCAGGTACTTTATACATTCGGTGTCACTAACGCGGTAATACTCTACGATTTCCTCCAACCTCCAATGATTTAGAGCACAAACCGCGATTAGCAATTGCTTGGGGTCGGATACCAACTCACGCTCCTGTTTCTCAGTAAGCGTTCGTAAGCGTGGTTGTTCGTTAATTGCTTTTTTAGAGAGCTCAGCCAACGTGAAGCCGAGAAAGTTGCTGACCTGTACGAGACGTTCGACGGTGAAACGACCAGATGCGAACAGCCTTTTTACACTTGGCTCCGAAAGATTGAGCGCGCTGGCTACATCACGATAGGTCAGTCCTTGGCTTTTTAGCTGCTTCTTAATAGTCGAGATCAATTGGCTGGCTTCAGTCATGGCTAAAAGTATCGAATATGATACTTGCCAGTCTATTATTTGAGTATTATTTGGTAAATTGTTTTATTTTCCGATTCCATTAGCTATTCTGGCACCACTTTCAACAAATATGAAAGAAGACGCATAAGGGTTGCCGAATACCGGAACTTGGCCAACTTTTATTTGGCTGCCCAGAAAAACTTGGTGAATAACGGCAAGTTTCTTCTGGGCAATATCTTGTCGAGCGGCTACGATTGATGTGGTTCGTGCCTGATGGAGCACTTAGCCATTCCACTAAGTAATCAAAAAGCGATTACTAAGTGGCTGGTTATCACCACATCTACGCGCTAATCGCTTTCCATACCCAGCAATGCCGCAACAAAATCTTCCGCCGCGAACGGGCGCAAGTCGTCCAGCCCTTCACCTACCCCGATGAACCGCACCGGGATCGGGTGCGCCTTGGCGATGGCGGCGATCACACCGCCCTTGGCGGTGCCGTCCAGCTTGGTGAGCACCAATCCGGTGACGCCCAGCGCCTCGTCGAATGCCTTCACTTGGCTTAGTGCGTTTTGCCCGGTGTTGGCATCCAGTACCAGCAGCACCTCATGCGGAGCATCGGGCAGTGCCTTGGCGATGACGCGCTTAACTTTTTTAATCTCTTCCATCAGGTGCGCCTGCGTGGACAATCGCCCGGCGGTGTCCGCCAGTACCACGTCTATCTTGCGCGCCATGGCCGCTTGCACCGCATCGTAAATCACGGCGGCGGGGTCGCCGCCCTGCTGGGCGATGACGGTGACGTTGTTGCGCGCGCCCCATTCCATCAACTGCTCGCGTGCGGCGGCGCGGAAGGTGTCACCTGCGGCCAGAAGAACAGACTTGCCTTGTCCCTGAAAATATTTAGCCAGCTTGCCGATAGAGGTGGTCTTGCCTGCCCCATTCACTCCGGCCAGCATGATGACGAAAGGTTGGTGAGTGCCGATGTCGAGTTTTTTGGCCAAGGGCTGGAGCAACTTGAGCAGACAGTCCGCCAGCGCTTGCTTGAGTTGCCCTGCGTCGGTGAGGCGATGCTCCTTTACCCGGTGACGCAATTCGGCCAGCAAAAAACGGGTTGCATCCATGCCGACATCGGCGGTAATCAAGATGGTTTCCAGCTCTTCGTACAATTCATCATCGATTTTGCCACTACGTTTGAACAAGTCGGAAAGCTGATTGCCGGTGCGCGCCAGTCCACCTTTCAGGCGTGCCAGCCAACTGCGTTTATCGGACGCAGCCTGCTCAAGCATGTTGTCAGTAGGTGCTTTTTTCAGGAAACTAAGCATAGTGTAGGGTAGTCGGAAGACAGCAAAGTAGCGCATAATGCGCGCTTGTCATGGCGGTTTTCCCGCCGCCGTTATTCTATTCTGATTGGCCCGGTTTGGGCTATAAAAATGGGGCGATATATGCAGATAAGATGGTTGAAATATTTAGCGGCGCTGGTTGTGTTTCCTGCGATCCTGGCGTCTGCCGCCGCACATGCGGAGGTGTTCGAGAAAACGCTGTCCAACGGCCTCAAGGTGGTCGTCAAGGAAGATCACCGTGCGCCGGTGGTGGTGCAGCAGGTGTGGTACCACGTGGGCAGTATAGACGAACTCACTGGCACGACCGGTGTGGCGCACATGCTGGAGCACATGATGTTCAAGGGCACCAAGACCGTGCCGCCGGGAGAATTCTCCAAGCGCATTGCCGCTGCGGGCGGACGCGAGAATGCTTTTACCAACGATGACTACACCGCCTATTTCCAGCAGTTGCAAAGTTCCAAGTTGCCGCTCGCCATGCAGCTCGAATCCGACCGCATGCGCAATCTGCAAGTGTCCGATGCCGAATTCGCCAAAGAGGTCAAGGTGGTCATGGAAGAACGGCGCATGCGCACCGATGACGAACCCCATTCCCTGTTATATGAAAAGCTCATGGCGGTAGCCTATCAGGAGCATCCCTACCGGCACCCGGTAATCGGCTGGATGGATGATTTACTGGTGCTCACCGCAGGCGATACGAGAAATTGGTACAAGAGCTGGTATGCGCCAAATAATGCGACTTTGGTGGTAGCCGGGGACGTGAAGGCAGACGAGGTGTTCAAGTTGGCGCAACGCTACTATGGCCCTATCCCGGCACGTAAACTGCCGCTGCGTAAGCCGCACAGCGAACTGCCGCAGGTCGGGATCAAGCGCATCGTGGTCAAGGCACCTGCGGAATTGCCGTATCTGGTGATGGCTTACCATGCGCCCGAACTGCGCGATCCGGAAAAAGAATGGAAGCCTTATGCGCTGGAGGTATTGGCGGGGATTCTCGATGGCAATGAATCGGCACGTTTGAACAAGTCGCTGGTGCGGGAGCAGCAGCTTGCCAGCGAAGTGGGCGCGGGCTACGAATCGACCTCGCGCGGACCGACCATGTTCACGCTGGAAGGTACGCCCAGCACGGGCAAGAGCGTGGCCGACCTGGAAGCGGGATTGCGCCAGCAGATTGCATTGCTGGTGAAGGATGGCGTGAGTGAAGAAGAGCTGAAGCGTGTCAAGGCGCAGGTGACCGCCGGCGAAGTGTACAAGCTCGATTCGGTGTTCTACCAGGCGATGCAAATTGGACAACTCGAATCCATTGGATTGGGCCACAAAGCTATCCCGGTGCTGCTGAAAAAACTACAGGAGGTGACAGCACAACAGGTGCAGGATGTGGCGCGTGAGTTTTTTCAGGACGATAACCTGAGCGTTGCCGTACTCGACCCGCAGCCGATTTCCGGTACACAAAAACACGCCGATATGGGAGGAAGTCATGACCTGCGCTAAATTATTGGCCGCCGCACTGTTGTCCAGTGCCGCGCTTTTCTCCGGTTCCGCACTGGCGACGCCGCACATCCAGCACTGGCAGGCGGCCAGCGGTGCGCGTGTTTATTTCGTGGAAGACCATGACCTGCCGATGCTGGATGTGGCAGTAGATTTCGCCGCAGGCAGTGCTTTCGACACGGCGGGAAAATCCGGTGTTGCCGGAATGACTCTTGGCCTGCTCGACCTCGGCGCGGAAGGGCTGAGCGAGGATGATATCTCACGCACCATGGCGGATATTGGCGCGCAGCTGAGCGGGCGTTTCGAGCCGGATCGTGCCGGTATGTCGCTACGCACCTTGAGCAGCGTGGCGGAACGCAACCAGGCGCTGGATACTCTGGCACAGGTGCTGCAACACCCGCTGTTTCCGGAAGCGGTATTGGCGCGCGAAAAAATACGCCTGATTGCCGGCCTGAAAGAAGCTGAAACCAAGCCGGAGAGCATAGCCGATAAAGCTTTCAATAAAGCCGTGTTCGGCACCCACCCCTACAGCTTGCCTGCATCCGGCGAAGTGGATACTGTGGAAAAAATCCAGCGTGCCGACCTTGAGGCGTTTTACCGTGCGCACTACGGTGCCAATGGGGCCGTGGTCGCCATCATGGGTGACGTGACGCGTGCCGAGGCCGAAGCCATTGCGCAGAAACTCACTGCGCAATTGCCGCCCGGCGGCGCATCGGCCACTGTTCCCCCGGTCACTATGCAGATACAGCCCAGTGAACAGCGCATTGCGCATCCGGCCACGCAGAGCCATATCCTGATCGGCGTTCCCGGCATGGCGCGCGATGACCCGGATTATTTCCCGCTCTACGTGGGCAACTATGTTTTGGGTGGCGGCGGCTTCGTGTCGCGTCTGATGAACGAGGTGCGCGAAAAGCGCGGCTTGGCCTACAGCGTATACAGCTACTTTATGCCCATGCAACAGCCGGGCGCTTACCAGATTGGCCTGCAAACCAAGAAAGATCAAGCCGACGAGGCGCTGCAACTGACGCGTGCCACCTTGCGCGAATTCATCGCCAAGGGGCCGACGGAAAAGGAACTGATAGCTGCCAAACAGAACATCATCGGCGGTTTCCCCATGCGCATAGACAGCAACAAGAAAATTCTCGACTATCTCAGCGTAATCGGATTTTATGGATTGCCTTTGACTTACCTCGACGATTTTGTTGGCAAGGTGGATAAAGTCACGGTTGCGCAAATTCGCGATGCGTTCAAGCGGCATGTAAACCCGGATGCGATGGCGACGGTGATCGTCGGGGCGCCGGAGGAAAAAACTGAGCATGCAAAGTAAATCTGGAAAATAAATTTAGCCACGGATTAACACGGATGTTCACGGATAAAAAACGAGTAAGACGCACTGGCTTGCCGGTTTTTCATGACACATCACTGATATTCTCAATTTGGTTTTATCGGTGTCTATCCGTGTTAATCCGTGGCTAGTTTGGGAGTTAGTGTATAAACAAGGTACGCATAATCGGAGGGGAGTTCCGCAGTCGCTGGATCGAGTTCCCCGATGCGGAGGGATTGCGTCCCACGCCGGATCGCGTGCGCGAGACTCTATTCAATTGGCTGGGGCAAACGCTGGATGGCAAGCGTTGTCTGGACTTGTTCTCGGGTAGCGGCGCATTGGGGTTTGAAGCACTCTCGCGCGGCGCCTCCGAAGTGGTGATGGTAGAAAATAACCGTGCGGCGTTTCGTGCCTTGCAGGAAAACAGCAAGAAATTATCCTGTGCCAATATAGCGCTACGTTGCGAAGATGGGATAGAATTCGCGCGGCGGGAAA
>Ga0302274_10003973_pt1 | contig 12971 bp, 11 predicted proteins | sample III_Bog_N2_1_FD_198755 | JGI IMG/M metagenome (GOLD analysis project Ga0302274, IMG submission 198755) | Peat permafrost microbial communities from Stordalen Mire near Abisko, Sweden - III_Bog_N2_1 | ecosystem: Environmental > Terrestrial > Soil > Wetlands > Peat | place: Sweden: Abisko...
TGGGTTCAAATCGCCGACCCACGACTTCCCGGCGTGGCCCGCTTATGACACCCATTTCAAAATGAATCCGCCCCTGGGCTCGGCCAAGGATCGCGAGGCGATTCTGGAAGGGCTGGCGGATGGCACCATCGAGATTTTGTGCAGCGACCACGCGCCCCACTGCAATTACGAAAAGGAGGTCGAGTTCGATTACGCCCCCTTCGGCATCACCGGGCTGGAAACCGAACTGGCGCTGTCCCTGATGCAACTGGTCCACAGCGGACGTTTGTCCCTGCCGGAGATGATCGCCAAATACACGGTCAACCCCGCCCGCCTGTTGAACCTGCCCAAGGGCACGCTGGGCGTGGGGGCCGATGCCGACGTGACGGTTTTTGATCCCGACCGGGAATGGGTGTTTGACCGCCGGCAGGCCGCCAGCAAATCGCACAACAGTCCGTTTTACGGCTGGCCCTTGAAAGGGAAGGCCACGGCCACCATCGTCGCCGGCCGGGTGATTTGGGTTGAACAGTCCGGCACCCGGTCGGTCTAATGATTCATGTTGAAAAAGCTGATGCTTGGTTTGATGGGCGCGTTGGTGTTGGGGCGGGCGGGCGCGGCGGATTTGAACTGGCCGGCGGATTTTCCCCAGGCCCTGGCCCAGGCCAAGGCGGAGAAGAAATGGGTTTTCCTCGATTTCACCGGCTCGGATTGGTGTGAACCCTGCCAGTTGCTGGCCGGCAAAATATTATCCCGCCCGGAATTTGTGGCGTATGCCATAACCAATTTGGAACTGGTCGAGGTGGATTTCCCGATGAAGAAGTCGCAGCCGGAAGCCTTGAAAGCCGCCAACAAGGCGCTGGCCGAAAAGTTCAACGTGGAGGCGTATCCCACGCTCATTGCCGTCAAACCGGACGGCACGGTGGCCTGGCGCATGGACGGTTTTCTGCCGAGCTTGCTGACGGACGGTCCCAAGGCGCTGATCGCACAAATTGAGGGGGCGCGGAAGCCGAATTGAGAAATCGCCGGGACGTGGGGCGGGCGTTCCGTCCGGCAATTGGCCATTGGCATTTGTCCCGGTTCAAATTAGGCTGTGCGGGTGAGCATTTTGGATGAATTACAATGGCGCGGCCTCGTGGCCGATTGCACGGATACGGCGGAATTAACCAAGCGGCTGGCCGCGCCGGCCACGCTGTATTGTGGGTTTGATCCCACGGCGGACAGCCTGCATGTGGGCAACTTGGTGCCGTTGCTGGCGTTGCGGCGGTTTCAACTGCTGGGGCATCATCCGATTGCCGTGGCGGGCGGGGCGACGGGGTCCATTGGCGATCCCAGCGGGAAAACACAGGAGCGGCAGTTGCTCACGCCGGAGGTGTTGGCGCACAATATCGCCCGGGTGAAGGGGCAACTCGCCCGGCTGCTGGATTTTGAAACGGCGGAGAATCCGGCGCGGCTCGTGGATAACGCGGGTTGGACGGCGGGCGTCTCCTTTCTCGGTTTTCTGCGGGACATTGGCAAGCATTTCTCGGTGAACCAGATGGTGGCCAAGGAGAGCATCCGGGCGCGGATGGAGGACCGCGAGGCGGGCATCAGCTACACGGAATTCAGCTACATGCTGCTGCAGGCGTTTGATTTTTATGTGCTGGCCCGTGATCAAAATTGCGAGCTGCAAATCGGCGGCAGCGATCAATGGGGCAACATCACCGCCGGCATTGAACTCACCCGCAAGAAACTGGGCAAAACGGTTTTTGGCCTCACGCTGCCGCTCATCACCAATGCAGACGGCTCCAAGTTTGGCAAAACCGTGGCGGGGGCCATCTGGCTGGACCCGCAGCGCACGAGCGTCTATCGCTTCTACCAGTTTTGGATCAACACCGATGACCGGGACGTGCTGCGGTATCTGAAGTTTTTCACATTTTTGTCGCCGGCGGAAATCACGGCGTTGGAACGGCTGCACACAGAGAATCCCGGCGCACGCGCGGCACACAAGGCGCTGGCCCGGGCCGTCACCAACTTGATCCACGGCGAGGCGGCCACCAACGATGCCATCCGGGCCAGTGAGATCTTGTTTGGCGGGGATATTTCGGGGGCTTCGGAAGGAACGTTTCACCAGATTCAGACCGAAATCACAACGGTCCAGCTTCCGAAATCGGAACTGGGCGGAGCCGGCAAGCTGCTGCTGGAACTGCTCGTCCAAACGGGCCTGTGCCCGTCCAAGGGCCAGGCGCGCAAGGATATCGAGGGCGGCGGGGTGCGGGTGAATGATTTGCGGGAGACGGATGTCAATCGCAAGCTCGGGGCGCAGGATTACCTGTTTTTTGAGAAATACCTGCTGCTGCGAAAGGGTAAAAAAAATTACGCGCTGGTTCAGTTTGATTGATCGGACCTGAGACCCACTCAACCCTGCGACACCAGCTTGTTCATGTGGTTCAGGCGTTCCGCCAGCACCTTCATCACATGCGACGCGAAAAACGGGTTTTGCTGGACCAGAAAGTGAAACCGCCGCTGGTCAATTTTTACCAGCCGGGCGGTGTCCTTGGCCGTCACGGTCGCGGTGCGGGGGGTGTTTTCAATCAGGGCCATTTCGCCCACGATGGCGCCGCGCGCGGAGTTTTCCACCACTTTGGCGTTCACGGAAATCTCCAGGGAGCCTTCCAGCAGCACATACATGCAATGCCCCTCATCCCCCTCGCGAAAGAGCACTTCCCCCGGGGCGAGCGTTATGGTGTCATCAGTTTGTCGGGCAAATAAATCAGCCGGATTCATGACCGCAGGGTAGAGGTCAGTTCGTTAATATCAAGTTACGAACAGGTTACAATTTCAAGGCGGCGGCGCGGCCTCAGGGCCGGGCGAAGATTTTGTTCGCCTCCTCCAGGGTTTCCTTGGAGCCGATGTCATACCACAGCCCGGGCACCCGCCAGGTGTAAACCGCCGTGCGCGGGTATAACCATTGCACCAACCGACCGGGTTGATCCGGGTTGTTGCCTTCGGCGACGTATTGTTTGATGAGGGGCACCGTGCTCTTGGGATAATAATACAACGCAATGCCGGTGAGGGTGCTCAGGGGTTGCTTCGGTTTTTCCTCGAAGAAAGTGATGCGGCCGGCGGCGTCCGTCGAAATGGAATTGTATTTCTTGATCTCCTCGAGGTTCCCGACGTCATAGACGGCAAGGACGGGGGCGTTTTTCTCGCGGCAAACCCGGCCAAAATCGGCCAGTTTATCGCTGAACAAGTTGTCCCCGGCCACGACGATCAAATCGTCATCCAAATGCTGGGTGTTAAGGACGTAATTAATGTCCCCAATGGCCCCGAGCTTGTTCGAATCATCGGTGGATCCATCGTTGACGACGGTGAACTCAAATTTGGATTTGGTGGCGCGGTAGTGGTCGGCCCAGGTCTGAAAATGACCGGCAAATTTGGCGTTGGTCACCACATAAACGCGGTCAATGTCCGTGATGGGCGCCAGGTTGTCGAGGACATGCTCGACCATGGGCTTGCCGGCCACGGGCAGCAGGGGTTTGGGTTGCGTGAGGGTTAAGGGATACAGCCGCGTGGCGTAGCCGGCGGCGAGGATAATGACTTTCATCGTTTGTTTTCGAAAAGACTCGGGGCGTCCGCCCGGGCCAGGGTTTGACAGTGGTTGAGAATTTCAGAGGGCGAACCGCATTCCAGGGCGAACCGGGCCAATTCCTCCGCTTCAGTGATTTTCAAGCGTCGAATCATGTATTTGATCTGCGCCACGCCGGCGGGGGCCGTGCTTAATTCATCCACCCCCAGGCCGAGCAACAGCGGCACCAGCGTCGGGTCGCCGGCAATTTCGCCGCAGACCCCCACCCAGATCCCGTGCCGGTGCGCGGCGTCCACGGTCTGCTTGATCAAGCGGACGATGGCCGGATGCGTCGGTTCGTAGAGATAGGAAACCTTCTCGTTCGTCCGGTCGGCGGCGAGCGTGTATTGGATGAGATCGTTGCTGCCAATGCTGAAGAATTTCACGCGCGCCGCCAGTTCATTGGCGATGAGCACGGCGGCGGGGATTTCAATCATCACGCCGATATCGAGGTTTTCATTGAAGGGCAGACCCTCGGCGCGCAGTTCGGCCTTGTATTTCTCCACCAGCGCGTTGGCCTGGCTTAATTCATCCAGACCGGAAATCATGGGATACATCATTTTGACGTTCCCCTCGGCGCTGGCCCGGAGAATGGCGCGCAATTGGGCACGAAACAGCACCGGTTGCGCCAGGCAGAAACGGATGGCCCGCCAGCCGAGAAACGGGTTCAATTCCGGCGCCAATTGCAGGTGCGAGGCGAACTTGTCGCCGCCCAAATCCAGGGTGCGAATGATAACCGTCTGCGGTTTGAGCGCAACCGCCACGCGCCGATAGGCCTCGTATTGCTCCTCTTCCGAGGGCAGCCGCTCCCGGTTGATGAACAGAAATTCCGTCCGGAACAATCCCACCCCGTCCGCGCCGTGCCGGATGACATCCTCGGTGTCGTTGGGATCCTCGATATTGGCGGAGAGATGAATGGATTTGCCATCCAAAGTCACTGCCGGCTGGCCCTGGATTTCCAGGAGCTTTTCATTCAGCGTGGCCTTGTGCTGCTGGAGTTGGCCGTATTCAAAGAGGGTTTGGTCGGTTGGGTTGACGACAATCGCGCCGTTGTAGCCGTCCAGCAGGGCGTAGTCGCCGGATTCCAGTTCCTGGCTGGCCACCTCCAGGCCGACAATGGCGGGAATGCTGAGGGAACGCGCCATGATGGCGGTGTGCGAGGTTTTCCCGCCGATGTCCGTGACAAAGCCGATCACCAACTTCTTGTCGAGTTGCGCGGTCGTCGAGGGGCTGAGATCATGACTCACGAGAATGCAGGGTTCCGTGAGGTGGTGGAGATCAAAGGTGTCCTTGACTTCCATCAGATTGTCCAGGACGCGGGCGGTGAAATCGCGGATGTCGCTGGCGCGCTGGCTCAGATACTCGTCATTGGCGGCCAGCAGGGCTTCGGCAAAGCGCTCGGCGGTGGTGTGAAAGGCGTCTTCGGCATTGCACCGGTTTTCCTTGATCAGATGGAAAACCTCATTGAGCAAATTGGGATCATCCAGCATTTGCAAATGGGCCTCAAAAATATCCGCCTCTTTGGCCCCGAGATTTTGGGCGACTTTGCGTTGAATATCGAGGATTTGCAGCCGGGTTTGCACCAGGGCTTTTTCAAACCGGTCAATTTCCGCCGGCACGGCCTCTTGGGCGATTTCGCGGCGGACGATGACGTGCCGGGCGCGGTGCAAGACAAGAATCTTGCCGCGGCAAATCCCCGCCGAAACGGCGATCCCGCGAAACACTTTTTCTCCCTTTGGCTGAGACGGCATACGTTCACGGGGAGAAATAGCTGAAAAATGGGGCCTTGAAAAGCAAAAGTCTCATAATTTATGCAGTTCCCCCGATCCTGAGCGAAACGGTGGGCGGTCGAAAGCCGGGGAAACGGCCGGTGGAGCCGTGGGCGGGGACCGCTTTTCGGGTCTGGGGTCTGGGGTTTCGGGGTGGGGTGATTTACGCCGGGCGGTCGGGTTGCCGCAGGGGGCGGTACTGCACGGCCTTGAGGGGTTTGACTGAGCTTGACTGACCTTGACCGGGTTTGACCCTCATTCCGGGACTCGGGTCCGGGGTGGCGGGCAGAGACAGGCTGGTTTAACTTGGTTTCGGCTGATTTCGGCAGGGTGCCGCAGGTTGGCGGTGACCGCATGGCCTTGAGCGGTTTGACTGACCTTGACCCGATTGGACCGATACCGGGTTTAAGCCCCGAACCTGACTGGAACGGATTTTGGACAGAAGGGACCATTGAGAGACAAAGTTACAATGTTGGAAGGATACAAGGTTTTCCCCGATGGCCTCCGTTAAGTAATCCCCGGCAGCTTCCAAGCACTTCAATATAATATGTCAAAGATCAGCGGCTGGCAACCTGCCAACTCTCGCCCTAGGCCCATACCAAAAACCAAAAAAATACAGTCGTTTTTGAGTTTTGTCAAATTTTGGTCGAAATTTTTATGGACGGCCCAAATCCTTGGCGAAGGGAAGGGTTCAACCGATTCAGGTGTTTGCGGCGGTTTCAGTGGTGGTCCACCCCAGAGGTTCAGGGGCAGGCTCGGGTTGGGGCGGTATTGATTATGGCCTGGAGATGGCCTAGGCGGATCTCCCATTTAAAAATATTTTCACTTTTTTACACATTTTTGGAAGAACGGGGTTTTTCGCACGTATTGATATGTAGAGCCATGAGTGTTTGTTTTGAGGTGGGCGGTCCCGGACGGGCCGAAAACCGCAGGCTCTGAGACTCAGAAATGAATAACTTGAACCATTTAACCTATTGCATATGAGTTATTTAACCTCATGTGCGCCTTTTAGAACCGGTGATTATCATGGACGCGCTCGCGGTTTCACCCTCATCGAACTCCTGGTGGTCATCGCCATCATCGGTATTCTGGCGGCGATGTTGTTGCCGGCGCTGGGGCTGGTCCTCCTGTTTTTGCGTCGAACCGGCTTGAAATTGGCGCTGATCCTCTGTTTTGCCACCAACGCGGCCATTTATCGCGGATTCGTGCAATGGCAGGACCAGCGCATGGGCGGCTATCTGGGCAGCCTCGCACACCCCTTCAACCTGTCCACGGAGTTCACCGACCGCCTGTTGATCGGCATGATGCTTTACCTCTTGATGGGCAGCGCCGTCCTCTTGGCTCGGACTTGGTTCCAGAAAACCCACGTCCCGACGGAGGCCGCCTCCCATAAAACCGCCTGCGTCCATTGCGGTGGACACATTGCGTTCTCCGCCCCCGACCTCGGCCGGAAAATCCACTGCCCCCATTGCCAAACGGAAATAACCCTGACACAACCCGTAGGAGACGAGGTAACGAGGCTCTGGAAAAAATGAAAACCATCGCTCAAAACCATCCCTGCGCGCGTAGCGGCGTCTCGGCAGAGCGCCGCCAATCAAATTATCCCCTGCCAAACGCAAAACCCCAGCCGCCCGCCCTCGTCAAAGCCACGGCAACCACGCAAAACACGCGAACTTTTAGACCGAATCTACCAACTAAACATAATTCAAATTCTGGCCATTCGGTCATTCTGTCCAAGACCCCAAACCCCAGACCCGAATTCCTCCTCAAGCCCCAAGCCTAACGCCTAGCGCCTATAAAAACATGCCCACCCCCCTCACCCAAATCAAAAACTGGCCCGAACTGGCGCGGCAGGCCAACGGGTCAGTCACCGCCTTGGCAAAGCAATGCGGCGTTTCGGTGCGGACATTGGAAAGGCATTTCCTTAAGCAAATGGGCAAATGCCCCAAGGTGTGGTTGATTGAACAACAGCAGGATGATGTGGTTGAAGTATTGAAAAAATGTACCTGCATCAAGGAGGCGGCTGCGAATCTTGGTTACAAGCATACGCAACATTTTTCGCGGGATTTCAAAGCATTTTGGGGATACTGCCCCACCGAGATGATCCCGCCGCGATAAAGCCCGGAATGTCGCATTTTGGTATGAGTTGTCGCGTTTTGGTAGGTCTTTGCCCTATTCAAACCCTGGCAATCATGGTTTAATCAATTGTGATAATGAATGAAGGGCAATACATTTTAACGGTGGACAATGCTGGAGTGTGGGATATAAGCCGCCAACCGATGCATTGGGTGGATTCGTCACTGAACGTAATATGAAAAAACAAAAATCTAATCAAGATAAAAAACTCAACTTAAGACGACGTAAAGCTCCAATACCCTGCAAATAAATCTTCATAGTCACAAGTCAAAATGAAATGGCCGCAAAACAGCATAGTTGTGCATTGGCAAAAAGCCTTTATAATTTCAGCCAGCGTTATTTTGATCCTGACCGGGACGGCGAAGGTAGTAAGCACCTTTGGCAAAGCAGAAGTATTAAATTTGGCCGACCCCATATTCGGAATTCCATTCCGCAATTTGATGCTGTTGACGGGGCTTGTCGAACTGATTACCGCATTATTCTGCATATTCAACGCCAATCAAAAGTTGAATGAATATTGCATCATATGGATAGTAGTTAATTTTGTGCTCTATCGTGTCGGCCTAAAATGTGTAGGCTGGCACCGACCATGCAGTTGCTTGGGAAATATTACGGGAGCCATCGGATTATCTCCCCAAAGGGCGGATTTGATTATGACCTGGGTGTTGGCTTACTTGGTGGCGGGAATTGCAGCCATATTAATTAATAAACAATTAAATATTAACAGCCGTTAAGCAACATACTGCGGACACAACCCGAAACAAATGTAAATTTAATGAACCGATTTAAAATACCTGCACCAACAGGCAATAACTATTTAAGAACCTTAAGATGGGCGTTATCGCAATTAATGTCAACAGCCTTAATTGTCGCGACTTATTCGTCCGCCGGTCAACAGTTTTCAGTTCATGGAACAGTCGTTACTGAACGAATAAACGCACTTGGAAATATAACACAGCGAATAACGAATGATTTTAACATGCGGGTGTCTGAAAACCTCTGGGAACTCACGCTCACACCGTATGACAAGGACCACTGGGACTACCAGACAATCTCTTATGATGGAACGAATCTATACCTTTTTCTCAATTGTGAGACAATAAATTCAAAATTCATCGCCAAAGACAAGGCCGCTGGAAGTTCCCAGCCGCCGGAAAATCAAAATCTTGCGGAGGGGTCTGTGGTTGAACAAAATGCGCCCTGTTTTGCTGGTTACGAGGAAGCCGGGACGCTATGGTTGACTTACGCTTCGGGCAATTATTTGAGCCAAATCAAAACCAATGCATTGCCTGCGGTCTGGCCTTACGGGTTGCGACACATGCCAATAATTCCCGGGATGCCGGCCATAGTTCGCCGTGCCGATTGGAAATTGGAAAAGTCTCTCCCTCAACTGCCAGAATCTGTGACATATTTTGAAGGGGCTGACGATCTTCAAAAGTTGGTGCCAAACAGCCCTTTAAACGACGCGAAATTGCGGACTTTCAGAGGTTATACAAACGCGCAATTCCAAGTGTCGTCATCCGCAGAATATAATAATTTAACCTTACCGAAAGAATCAATGCTGGAGGTGTTCGGGCTCGACCGGTCAAAAACACCCTCCGTTCGACTAAATTTGGTATGTCGTTATATGGTCAAGGCGTTGATATTTACAAATTTGGACAAGCAATTAGTTTTTCCACCGCGGGTTCCAGTTTTGACATCGGTGTCTGATCATCGCTATAATATTGGGTTAAAACAAGCTTCTGTTATATACAATACCAAGGAGCGGTTTTTTACCAAGGAGGAGGCGACCAACTCGAACCATAATTTTTTTATACATGTTTTTACAATTCCCGCGGATGTAATTCAAGTGCAGCCGCAGATTGCCATGGGCGCCGGTTCATTGGGCAAACGCGTTGTTTTAATTTGCATGTTTGGCTCATTACTATTTTTTTTGGTTGCGATAATTAAAAAACCCAGAAAAACAACATAGAAAAACAAACAAACGTATCAAAATAAGGAGTAAAATATATGAATAATAAAGTAGTTTACATCGTAGTTTGCTTGCTCGTCTGCGGAGCTTTGGCCGCCATTGCATGCGGTTTTATCCCACTGTCGGCCACCGGTGGCGGCTCTTGTCCCGCCTGCGCATTTGCTAGCACAGTCAATGCGGAGGAAATATTCTGTGCCCCCGATTCTCCAAATCAAGATTGCATCAATACGACAAATTGTCGCATATTCCAAGTCAATAATATTATTGAAGATACGAGCAATTGCAACGGCACTAACGGTTCTTGTGGAGATGTGATAAGCTCAACTATATCCTCGATGAAAGGTTGCTGGAAGACTGGCGGCACTTGCGGGGGGTAACCACGCCATTCAGTTTTTCGAAACTGCTCCACTGCTTTTCGCCTGGGCCATGATCGCGCATCGCACATGCTTGGAATGAAGTCGTTACGACCTTGCCACGCGGGTGTGGCAAGGTTCTTTATTGGGCTCTGTAGCACAATTTGTTGGTGATTTTTACCTTAAAGGGGCGGTTCTTGATATTGACATATTATTGTGGGTGGATAGGGTCTGGGAATGGCGCGCAAACTGAGAGTGGAATACGCCGGAGCTGGGTATCCTGTGCTGAATCGCGGCGACCGCGCGAGGCGATTTTCCGCGATGACGCGGACCGGGAGGCCTTGCCGGCCGCGCCGGCGGAAGCCAGCGCCAAGATGGCTCGCCGGGCGATGTCAACCACCGCATGACTCGCTAAAGAAAATAAATATGACATTATCAAGAACCGACCCCTTTATGAGTTGTCGCGTTTTGGTAGGTCTTTGCCCTATTCAAACCCTGGCAATCATGGTTTAATCAATTGTGTTAATGAATGAAGGGCAATACATTTTAACGGTGGACAAAAACCAAAGCTTGGATATAAGTCGCCACCCAAGGCCTTGGGTGGCGCCATCGCCGGGCCAGAGGGAGCGCCCGGTCACGAAATTGAGTTGGACTGACGAGTCGAAGCGAAAGCAGAAAAGGTGGTGGCTCAAGCCAAGCGAAATATGCCATTCTAAGGCCCCCTTTAAGCCCCCGGCTGATGGGACTGGATTTGAAAAGGATGGTCAGCGGCTTAAATCCGGGAAAACCATTGGCCTGCCGGCAAGAACTCGCGCCCGGCCCCGTTTCATGATGAGCTACCTGTTTGCGAGTGCGCTGCTTGGCTTGACCGTGAACAAATTGCACGCTCAATTGCCGTTTCCGATACCTCCCCAGTATTTTGAAACCTTATCAGAATCCAACCTGATCCGGCAATATCCCGACCGGTCAGATCTATCGAACAACGTCGCGGAAATAAAAAAATATCTGTCCAGTGACACCGCTTATTCAATGCGCCTGTCAACGAGTACGGAGAATGCGGTGAGCCGGCAAACCGTCGCCTATCAAACTAAGAAATTCGGCGCAACGTATGTGTCGCATTTGCATTCCCACATAAATTTCAGCTCCAGTCAATTTTTGGTTGAAGAGCTAAATTGCCCGCCCAACAGTTATCCTTTGAATGTTTGGCAGCCGGTAAATAATGAGGATAAAATCCGAAGCGACGGCTTTTTTGACGGCAAGTATTTTGTAATGATGCCGGGAGGAAAATTGTCAGAGATGGAATTTGACAATCTGGAGGCCTTCAAAAAGGCGTGCATCGCCGCGATGCAAAATTTACAACCTCCTTCAACGCATAACGCCGTCCTTGAGCGCGCCTGCATTGATTTTCGGGAATTTGCAAGATTCCACAACCTTGGGCACGAAGGCGTCGTCCCCGATTCATTTGTTTTTGGCAATAATCACTTTGCCTGCCTGGGAGTTCGCGGAGATCACATGTCCGGCTCCATTTCCACTAATGCGGCCGGGCTGGTTGACAAAATATCATATGCATCCAGTGAACATTACGGCTCCCGGATTTTTTTTCTATTCTATGAAACCCGGTTTACCAATTGTCCGTGGTATCCATCACGAATAGTGGATGCCAGGCAACAGGCAAGCGACAGCTATTCTGTCCAAGCGGTTCATACCGTGCATAATGTTTATGCCGAAGAAGGTGAAGTCTTGTCAATTCCCAACACGACGGCCGAATTATATGGCGCAAATATTAATAGACGATTTGAGTTTTCAAATGATATGGCTTATGAGGCGGTTGGCACCCAACTGGTCGCCCGCCCCACGCTCGTGCAGCGGCGCTCCGAAGTCTCTTCGGCAACCAGAAACACGATTGGCGGTCTTTTTATGGGATCGTCGGTGGTTTCACTTCTGGTGGTGATATATTTCTTCCGCAACAAAAAAAGAAATGGTTTGCAAATTATTTGGCGTGCTCCTTAAAGTCGGCGGGGCGGCTTTTTTGCTGTTTGCACTGCTATTCGGCCATGGCAGTGGGTCGGCCTCCGCCCATATTATTGGCTCGGTTTTCGGCGAACTGACCACGGGGTTGCGGGATGCGGGAACGCAATGGATGGCGTTTCTGTGTCTGGAAATTTACCTTATTTCCTTTCTGGTGATTCGCTGGCGTTCGGAGAACGGTTTCCCGTCAAGCCGTCGAAGCACCGCGACAATTTACTGGCTGGTATATTTCCTGGGCTTCAGCGCGGGACTTTACGCCCTTCATTATTCCGCTTCAGGACCGGCCCTGTCGCTGCTTGCCGGGGCCGTCCTCGGTCAAGGCGCGGCTTTTTGGGTTCAGCTCGAAGCTGGCGGCATGGGTGGTCGGTCGCCTGTCGGTGCGTACCAGATCAGGAAACCAATCCGCTCCGCATTATTTTCGTCTCTCTCGTTCCAAATCCCGTTATTTTTGGTTCTGCTCCTGGCCTGGGCTTCGGTTTGGAACGGGGATTTCGGCCCAACTTACTCGTATCAGGCTCACGCCCGCTGGACGGGTGCATGGGATAATCCCAACCTGTTTGGGGTGCTCATGGGAACGGGCCTTGTGCTGGTCATCGGTGGCACCGCTTTCATTTATCCGTTTTCAATTTACGGCCGGGCCGGGGGGATAAGCCGGACGGTTGGAAAATATCTTGGGGCGTTATTGTGCCGGTTGGCCGCTATGCTTTTGGGTCGCGGCTTGCTGCACAGCTACAGCCGGGGAGCGTGGTTGGCCACGGGATGCGGTGGAACGTGTTGGCTGTGGCGCTGGATCAACCGCAAATCGCGCCCAATATGCGAAAGCGACTGCCTCGGTAGCAGCCGACGTGAGGAGGCTCATTTATTAAAACCGGAGACCGACAGAGCCTCCTCACGTCGGCTGCCACCATTGAGCAACGCTTTTTGTATTTCGCCGTTTTTACGGTTAAATAGAAATTGGATTACGGCTTTTGTGGTTCTGCTTTCCGTCGCCGTGTTCTTTTTCTGTATCCGTGTGGCTAACCCCGCATAGGCAAGGCTGCCGTGACGCGATAAACTTGGGGGCGTGTCAGACGACTTTTTTGTGCGCGGCTTGCCAGGCGGTGGGGGTGAGTTCGGCGACGCGATTGATC